>Ga0194126_10001527_pt1 | contig 38738 bp, 29 predicted proteins | sample TA2KigC150mmetaG_FD_148641 | JGI IMG/M metagenome (GOLD analysis project Ga0194126, IMG submission 148641) | Freshwater microbial communities from Lake Tanganyika, Tanzania - TA2015035 Kigoma Deep Cast 150m | ecosystem: Environmental > Aquatic > Freshwater > Lake | place: Tanzania: Lake... | reverse complement strand
GCCGGAGGCGGGCGGGATGCTGCGGTACGGGATACCGGAGTTTCGGCTGCCGCGATCGGTGCTGGATGCAGAGATCGGGGTGATTCGGCAGATGGGAGTGGAGTTTCGGCTCGGGACGCGGCTGGGGGGTGAGGTGACGCTGGCGGGGTTGCGGAGCGACTATGACGCGGTGTTCTTGGCCCTGGGCGCGCAGGGATCGCGCGGGTTAGGCTGTGTCGGTGAAGAGTTGGCGACGCCCGCCCTCGCGTTTCTCGAGCAGATCACGCTCGGTCAACGCCCCGCGGTGGGTCGCGAGGCGGTGATTGTGGGAGGCGGCAACACGGCCATGGACGCCAGCCGATGTGCGGTGCGGATGGGGGCGGAGTCGGTGCGGGTTCATTACCGGCGCACGCGGCGGGAGATGCCGTGTTTGCTCGAGGAGGTGGAGGCGGCGGAAGCCGAAGGGGTGCGGGTCGAGTATTTGGTGGCGCCGGTCCGGCTGGAACGGGACGGGGCCAAGCTGAGTTTGACCTGTCAACGAATGGAGTTGGGGCCGCCGGACGAAAGCGGGCGCGCCCGGCCAGTGCCGGTACGCGGCTCGGAATTTGTCGTGCCGGCGACGTGTGTCATTGCCGCCATTGGGCAGGCGGTCGATTTCGGCGCGGTGGAGGCGGCAGGTTTGGCATTCTCGAAGTGGGGGATTGCGGCCGATCCGCACACTTTGGCGACCAATCTCGAGGGGGTGTTCGCCGGGGGGGATGCCGTGAGCGGGCCGGATTTGGCGGTGCGCGCGGTGGCGGCGGGCAAACGAGCGGCAGTGGCGATGGATCGTTATCTCAGCGGGGTGCGGGGCAACGGTGCGGGGGAACCGCTCGATGTTTTGATGGGACAACTCGACCGCGAGGAATTGGCGATCTTCTTTCGCGAAGCACGGGAGACGGCGCGGACGGCCATGCCGCATCTCGGGGCTGGGGTGCGGGGCTCGTCCTTTGCCGAAGTGGAGTTAGGCTTCGAGGCGGCGGACGCGAGGCGCGAGGCGCAGCGGTGTCTGCGGTGCGGCTGTGGGAAGGCGGTCGAGTGTCGGCTTCGTCGCTATGCCACGGAGTACGGAGCGGACCCGGTGCGCTTTGTCGGGGCGCGGCGATTCTATCAGCGCGATGCCACTCACCGGGAGGTCATCTTCGAGTCTGGGAAGTGCATTATGTGCGGCGCCTGCGTGCAAGTGGCGGCCCAAGCAGGGGAGCGGGTGGGGGTTTCCTTTGTGGCACACGGATTCGAGGCGGGGTTGGCAGTGCCCTTTGGCGGTTCGATGGCGGACGGGCTCCAGACGACGGCGCAGCGCGCGGTCGAGGTCTGCCCGACGGGCGCCTTGGTGTTGAAAAGGGCGGGTGCACGGGGGCAGGGCTGCCCCGGTAACGAAGCCGCGAGCTGATGACTTCTTGGGACGGCCGGGGCCAAGGACCTCTCGGGCCGTCGGCCAGACCGGCGTGGGCGCCACAAGTTTGGCGGAGAGGGGGAGATTCGAACTCCCGGTGAGGTATAAGCCCACTCACGCTCTCCAGGCGTGCGCATTAAACCACTCTGCCACCTCTCCAGCCTGCGCCCGGGTGTCGCGGACACCCGGCAGTCAGCGGCTTGACGACCTGCGGGGGCGGGGCCTGGAGCGCGCCCTCGCCGCGGGCGATGCCAGGCCCGCAGTCCACCCTGGCTGTGGCCGATCGTCCGACCGCCGCGCCGGGCTTTTTCATGGCACGAGTCCGGTTGCAGAGCAAGTCGATTTACGGGATTCGCCGGGCTGCAGAGGTTTGGGGCACCGCGGGCGGCGGGCTAACGAGGCGATCAGGATGCCTCAGGAAGGGTTATATCTGATTGCAGGCGATATTCTGTCCTTGCGATGCGGTGGTACGGCCTGGTACTCTCCGGCGCAGCGTGCAGGACCTGCGCATGCGCATCGCATGATGGAATGGAACTCTCAGAACGGAATTGGAACGGTCGGCCGCGGCCGGAAGCTCAGCGTGTGGTGGAGCCGGTGGTGGCGGATCGGTTGGTGGTGCTTGATTTTCGGGGTAGCGCCCGCTCGCGGCCTGCGGGCCGAGGCCGGCGCCGATGGCGCGGGTGGGGTCGAGTCGATGGACCTGAGGTTAGAGGAGCTGCGGCGGTTGGTGTTCGAGCGCAACGAGTCGATCCAGATCAAGCAACTCGAGGCGGAGATTGGGCGGCGCACGCATTTGGCTGAGCAGGGTCTCTTCGAGCCGCAGGTGGTGGGGACGATCGAGCGGACCGACAGTCAACGTCCGAACAACTTCCAACAGCAGGCCAATCTGGGCTTCGCGGTTCGGCCGGAGTTGCTCGAGCGGAACACGACCTACGACGCGGGCCTGGAGTTTTTCACGCCCATCGGCACGCGGTTTCGGGCCGGGTACACCTTGCGCGAGCTCGCCAATAACATCCAAAACGGGCTAGGCCCCGAGTACGAGACCTTTGCCGGGGCGCGGCTGGTCCAGCCGCTGCTCAAGAATGCGGGCACGGGCCCGACCCTGGCGCGGATTCGGGTGGCGGCCATCAATTCGGAGATTGCGTTTCAGGAGTACCGGCGGCAGTTGATGCTAACGATGGCGCAGGCGGAGGCGGCATATTGGGATTTGCACCTGACGCAGGAACAGGAGCGGATTAGCGGGGAATCGTTGGCCTTGGCCGACAAGATCCTCACGGACAACAGGGCGCGGGTCGAGGTGGGCAAGTCTTCCGAACTGGAAGTGCTACAGGCGCAAGCGGGCGTGTCGCTACGGCGCACCTATTTGAACCAGGCGCGACAGAAGGTCTACGACGGCGGGACGCGGCTCAGCACGCTGTACTCGTATCGGCCTGCGGAGACCAACGCCCTCCCCCGCGCGGTCGAGCGCCCGGCGGTGAGCGAAGACCCGATGCCGCTCGAGGAGAGCTACCGCGAGGCCTTCTACCGCAATCCGGATTACCTCATTCGCCGCAACCAGGTCGAGCAGGAGAACGTCCGGGTGCAGTACGCGAAGAACCAGCGGTTGCCGCAGCTCGATCTCAAGGCCAGCTACGGCCTGAACGGCTTGGGGGACTCGCCGGGAGATGCCTGGGACGACATTGACAGCCACAACTACGCGGCGTGGGCGGTGGGGCTGGAGCTGCGGATTCCGCTGGCGGGGGGGATCAAGGAGCGGCACGAATATCGCGCGGCGCAGTTGGCGAAACGCCGGGCGTTGGTCGGGCTGAAGGAGGCGGAGGTCCAGATCTTCAACGGGCTGGATGCGGCGCGCCGGAAGGCACAGCTTTACCGGGAAGACGTGGGGAACTACCAAGGGGTATCGGATTTTCACGAACGCCTGCTCGAGGCGCAACTGGCGCGGTTAGCGGTCGGGACGATCGACAGCAAGACGGTCCTCGAGACGGAAGAGAAGCTGTTCCAGGCGAAGGCAGCGGTGGTCGAGAGCATGGTATTGTACTGCAAGGCGCTGCTGGAACTCGAGTTGGTGCGGGGCTCGCTCTTGCTAGCGCGCGATTTCGAGGTGAGCCGCGCCCAGTTGCAGCGCCAGACCGAGGCCGCCCTGCGCGGGGCCAACGTGGCGGCGCCCGATCTCGAGGCCTATCAACGGCGGGTGCAGGTCGAGTTTCGCCGCGCGGTGCACAGCCGCTACTGAACGCAGCGCTCTCGGACATCTCGCATGCGCCCGGCACTCCCCTCTCGATGAAAACCGCCTCTGCCACGATGGAACCGACGCTGACGCTCGAGACGCCAGGCCGGCCCGAACGCGCGCGGATGGGCTGGGCGGGCGGGCGGGGCTGGTTGGTGGCCGGCCTGACGGCGGCTCTGCTGGCCGGCGGTTGGCGGGTGCGATCCGAGGGGGTTTGGGTGAGCGGGATCACGGAACCGATCACGGACATCACGATGGCGTTTTCGGTAGTGGGGATCCTGGGCACGCGTCCCTTCGAGGAAGGGGCGGCGGTCCAGCGAGGCCAAGTGGTTGCCGGACTCGAGAAACGGCTCGAGGAACTCGAGGTGGAACGGAAGCGGCTGGCGCGGGACTTGGCGAAGACCGAGTTGGGCCGGCTGCAAGCGTTGGCGGAGCGCAACGCCCTTTCGGTGATTCAGGAGGACATCGACAAGCTGCAAGCGAGCTACAACATCGCGGTGGTGGACCATCAGTTCGCCGAGGAACAACTGCGCCGCCGGCTGCTGATGTCGCCCGTCGACGGTTACATCGCGGAGTATTACAAGGACGTGGGCGAGGCGTGCGACGAGCAACGCGCGCCGGTGGTGCGCATTGTGGATACTCGACGTTGTTATTTTGTGGCCAACGTCGAGGCGCGGGCGAGCCACACGCTGAGCTTGGGCAAGCGCGTGCCGCTCGAGATCGAGAGCGGCCCCCAGACGGTCGCTATCGAGGGCCAGGTCAGCTACATCTCGCCCGTGGTCGACCCGGCTAGCGGCCTGTTGACGGTCAAGGCCATCTTCAACAATGCCCAGGGCGCTCTCCGGCCCGGGGTCGCGGGCCGCCTGCGGATCGAGTAACCTGGCCATGCTGACCCGCTCGACGATCGCCCCGGACGCGCTCGACCAGGCGCTGGCGGAGTTGCTGCGCCTGCGCCGATTCGGCGGTGCGCCCAGCGAGTTTTGGCCGGCTCTGATTACGGCGTTGGCGCGGCTGGTGCAAGGGCGGCGCGGCGTGTTGGTGTTGCGCGATCCGACGGCGCCGGACCGGTTGCGGAAACTGGGGGAGTGGACGGAGGATGGCCAGGCCGACCGCTCGGTGCTGGCATTCAGCCGGTGTCTGCCGGACTTGGCGCAGGCATGCGCGCAGCAGGGGCACGCTTGCCAGAGCTTGGAGGGGTCGTTGGGCGCGGCGCCGCAACCCTTCGCCCTAGGGGTGAGCCTGCCCCTGACCGGAACGCAGGAGCAGTGCTTGGCGGTGTTCCTGCTGGGCGAGGTGGCGGAAGCGGAGGCGCGCGAGGCGCTGGTGCGGCTGCAACTGGCGGCGGACGTGCCGCAGGCCTACCAGACGCAGCAGGCCGCCCTGCAAGCCAAGGCGGACGTCGAGAAGTTCGCGTCGGTGTTGGACGTGATGGTGATGGTGAACGCGGAGACGCGGTTTCGGGCGGCGGCGCTGGCCTTCTGCAACGGGTTGGCCGATCGGTTCCAATGCGAGCGCGTCAGTCTGGGCTGGCTAGGGCGCGGCTTTGTGCGGTTGCGCGCGATCAGTCGCACCGAGCGGTTCAACAAGCAGATGGCCGCCGTGCACGCGCTCGAAGTGCTGATGGAGGAGGCCCTGGATCAAGACGACGAAATCCTCTGGCCGCAGCCGACCGGCTCGACGGCGGTGGCGCGCGACCACGAGAAGTTCGCGCGGGAGCAAGGGGTGGCGCATTTGGTTTCGTTGCCGTTACGGCTGGCGGACCAGCCGGTGGCGGGGTTGACCTGCGAGCGGCAGGCCCGCCCTTTCGCGCCGACCGAGGTGCAGCAACTCCGGTTGGCTTGCGACCAGGCGGTGCGCCGCTTAGCGGATCTGCGGCGGTTGGATCGCTGGTTCGGGGCGCGGTGGTGGGAGACGGGGCGGGAGAAATGCGCCAAGCTGGTGGGGCCGCAGCATACCTGGGCGAAGGTGTTCGGCTTGGTCGGCACGGCGGCGTTGGTGGCGCTGTTCTTGCCGGTGTACCCGTATCGCATCGAGGGCAATCACGTGCTGCGGAGCGATGAGGTCTCCTATCTGCCTGCGCCTTTCGACGGCTATATTCAGGCCGTGGCGGTGCGGCCTGGGGATGAATTGCCTGCCGGAGGCGAGCTCTTGCGTCTCGACACCGATCAACTCGAGCTGGAGGAGGCGGCGGCAATCGCGGATCAGACCCGTTTCCTGCGCGAGGCGGAGAAGGCCCGCGCGCAAGAGGCCTTGGCCGAGATGCGGATTGCGGAGGCGCAGGCGGATCAGGCGAAGGCGCGGCTCGAGTTGGCTCGGTACCGGCTGAGCCAGGCGGAGGTCAAGTCACCGTTTGCCAGCGTGGTGATCGAGGGCGATTTGCGCCAACGCATCGGCGCGCCGGTGAAGCAAGGGGATGTGTTGTTCAAGCTGGCCCGGTTCGACCGCCTCTATGTCGAGGCGACCGTCAACGAGCGGGACGTTCATGAGCTGGTGGGGCGGGAGTCGGGTGAGATCGCGTTTGTGTCGCAACCCAAGTTGAAGTTCCCGGTCAAGGTGGTGCGGCTCGAGCCGGCGGCGCTGCCGAAGGAGAAGGAGAATGTGTTCGTCGTGCGATGCGAGTTCGTGGCAGGGGCAGAGCCCTGGTGGCGGCCGGGGATGAGCGGCGTCTGCAAGATCGATGTCGAGCGGCGCACCTTATTCTGGATCTTGACCCATCGCACGGTGGACTTCTTGCGGCTGCTACTTTGGTGGTGACGATGCATCCCCCATGCCACGCTGGGAGGTTCCTGGGCCGCGGCCGGGCAGCTTTGACGCCGGCTTTGGCGGGTGCGGCGGTAGGGGCGGGACCTGGCCCTCGGGGAGGGGTATGGGTATGGGGTTTGCGGACGGTAGCGGCGTTTTTCTAGTCCGGTCATGGCCGACGCCCCCCTCACGTTCAGCGAGTCGTGGTATCGCGTGGCCAACCAGCGGTTGAGTCTGCGACCCTCGGTCAAGGTCCAGCGCCAGTGGTACCGCGGCGAGCGTTGGTTGGTCTTGCAGGATCCCCTCAGCAACCAGTTCTTCCGATTGCGACCGGCGGCGTATGAGTTTGTGGCTCGGCTGCGGCCGGAGCGCACGGTCGAGGAGGTGTGGCGCGAGTGCCTCGAGCGGTTTCCGGACGAGGCGCCGGGGCAGGAGGCGGCGATTCAGCTTCTGGCGCAGCTCTACCATGCCAACCTGCTGCAGTACACGCTGGCGACCGACACGGCCCAGTTGTTTCAGCGGCACCAAAAGCGGCAGCAGCGTGAGCTGCGGGCGCGGCTGCTGAACATCATGTTTCTGCGCATTCCGCTGTTGGACCCGGATTCGTTCCTGGTCCGCACGTTGCCGGCGGTGCGGCCGTTGATCGGCGTTTTTGGGGCGATACTGTGGTTGGCGGTGGTGGGGGTGGCGCTCAAAGTGGTCGCCGACAACTTCCCGGCTCTGCGCAACCAGGCGGAGGGGGTGTTGGCTCCGGACAATTTGTTGTTTTTGTATCTAGGTTTCGTGGTGTTGAAGGCGCTGCACGAGTTCGGGCACGCTTATTTTTGCCGGCGGTTCGGGGGCGAGGTGCACACGATGGGCATTTTGTTGATGATCTTCACGCCGGTGCCCTACATGGACGCTACAGCGGCCTGGGGATTTCGGGAGCGATGGAAGCGGGTGTTGGTGGGGTTGGCGGGGGTGATCGTCGAGGTGTTTGTGGCGGCGCTGGCGACGCTGGTATGGGTTAAGACCGGCCAGGGCGCGGTGCACAGCATCGCCTACAACATGATGTTGGTCGCTTCCGTCAGCAGCCTGGTTTTCAACCTCAACCCCTTGCTCCGGTTCGACGGTTACTACGTCTTATCCGACCTGCTCGAGATCCCCAACCTGAGCCAGCGCGCGAATCGGCAGTTGCGGTACTGGTCGGAGCGTTACTTGTTCGGGTTGAAGAAGGCGGAGAACCCGGCGCACACGCGGCGGGAAGCGGTGTGGCTGACGGTGTTCGGCATCGCGAGTGGGATCTACCGGGTGATTGTTTTCGGGGGCATTTTGTTGTTGGTGGCGGACCGCTTCTTGTTGTTGGGGATCCTCATGGCGGCCGTCTGCGCCGTGGCGTGGGTGGCGGTGCCGCTGGGGCGTTTGATGGTCTACCTGGCGAGCAGTCCGAAGTTGGATCGCCACCGGCCCCGAGCCGTGGCGGTGACGACCGGCTTGGCGGCGTTGGCGATCGGCTTTCTACAATTTGTGCCGCTGCCTCACCACTTCCGCGCCCCCGGCATCTTGCGCAGCCGGCAATGGGTCGAGGTCCACAGCGAGACCGCCGGGTACGTTGGGAGCCTGCTGACCCGACCGGGGAGCGAGGTGGTCGCGGGCCAACCGTTGGTGCAGTTGGCGAATCCGGAACTCGAGCTGCAACTTGCCGGGGCGCAGGCGGGTCGTGCCGAGGTCCAGGCGCGGTTGCGGCAGGCGTTGCAGGAGGCGATTCCGAATCTCAAGCCGTTGAACCGGCTGCTCGAGGCGGCCACCAAACGGGTGGAGCAACTCGAGTCGGATCGGGCGGCCCTTACCGTTCGGGCGGCGCAAGCGGGCGTGTGGGTGGCGCCGCAGGTCGAGGATTACACCGGGCGCTGGCTGCCGCAGGGCAGCGAGTTGGGGTTGTTGGTCGACCCGGCCGGGTTCCAGTTCCATGCCATCGTCCGGCAGGAGGAAGGCGACCGGCTGTTCGCGGTCGCGCTGAGCCGCGCCGAGGTGCGCTTGTTTGGCCAAGCCGGTCAGCGATTGTCGGTACGCAGTTTTCAGGTCATCCCGGGCGAACAGAGTCGTTTGCCGTCGGCCGCTTTGGGTTGGCTCGCGGGCGGGTCGGTGGCGGTGAAACCGGACGATCCCGAGGGGCGGCAGGCGGCTGAGCCGTTTTTCGAGGTGCGGGCGGAGATGGGGTCAGGCGCTGAGGGCGCGGCGTTGTTCCACGGCCGCAGTGGCAAGATTCGGTTCGACTTGCCGGACGAGGCCTTGTTGCCGCGGTGGATCCGCAGTCTCCGCCAGCTCCTGCAACGGCGGTACCAGCTCTAGCGCTGGCCTTTGGCGGCGGCCGCGGGCCGATGAACACTCCCACTCAAGATTACCGTCGCACGGCCTTCCATCAGCCGGAACGGTTGCTTAAAGGACTGGATGCGGCGCTGCACGGGGTGGGTGGGGCGTATCGGCGCCGGGCAGGAGTGCTGGCTGGGTTGCGGCGCCAAGCTGAGCAGGTGGACGCCCTCGCTCGCGAGTACCAAGACCTGTCGAATCACCATCTCCAGGAACGGTTGCTCGAGTGCCGGGCGCACTTCCGCCGGGGCGGTCGCGCCTCGGCGGATCAGTTGGTGCCGGCGCTGGCGGCGGTACGGGAGGCGGCCGATCGCGAGGTTGGGCTGCGGCCGTTCGTGGTGCAGCTCATGGGTGCGTTGGCGCTGCACCGGGGGTATCTGGCGGAGATGGCCACAGGCGAAGGCAAGACCCTCACCGCGGGTTTGGCGGGTGTGCTTTGGGCCTGGACGCGTCGGCCCTGCCACATCATCACCGTCAACGATTATTTGGTGCAACGAGACGCGGAGTGGCTGAAGCCGCTCTACCATTTCTGCGGCGTGCGCGTGGGTTTTGTGACCGGCATGATGCCGCCCGACGAACGGCGCAAGGCCTACGTTTGCGACCTGACCTACGCTACGAGCAAAGAAGTGACGGCGGATTTCCTGCGCGATGGCCTGCGGGTTGGGCCGTTGCGCCAGCCGACCCGCCGGTTAGTCCGGCACTTGCTGCGGCCGGCGGCCGAAGGTGCGGACGGTCTGGTCATGCGCGGGTTGCACTCGGCGATCGTGGACGAGGCCGACAGCGTGTTGATCGACGAGGCCGTCACGCCGCTCATCATCTCGACGTTCCGCGCCAACGACGCCCTGCGGGAGGTGGCCCGGTTGGCGCACGAACTCACGCAACCGCTCCGGCCGGAAACCGATTACTGGGTGAACCACCGCTATCGTGAGGTCGAGCTGACGCCGGTGGGTCGGGCGAAGCTGGCGGAACTGTGCGCGCCGTTGCCGGGGCTGTGGCGCGGACCGAGCCGGCGGATGGAGTTAGTGAAGCAGGCCCTGGTGGCACGGGAGTTTTACCAACCGGGCAAGCAGTACATTGTGGCCGACAGCAAGGTGGTGATCGTGGACGAGTTCACGGGCCGGCAGATGCCGCAGCGCACCTGGCGTCAGGGCATGCATCAAGCGGTCGAGGCCAAGGAAGGCCTGCCGATCAGCGACCCGACGGAGACGGTTGCCCGCATCAGTTTCCAGCGCTACTTCCGTTTCTACCATCGGCTCGCCGGCATGACCGGCACCGCCCGCGAGGCGGCGGCTGAGCTTTGGCAAATCTACCGGCTGCCCGTGGTCACGCTCCCCACCCACCGCCCCTGCGTTCGGGTGCAGTACCCCGATCGGGTCTACCCGAGTGAGGAGGCGAAGTGGGAGGCGGTGGTGGCCGAGATTGGGCGGATGCACGCGGAGGGCCGGCCGGTGCTGGTGGGGACGCGCAGCGTGATGGCCAGCGAGACGCTGGCGCAGCAACTGACCGAGGCGGGCCTGCCCTACAAACTCCTCAATGCCGTCCGTCACGCCGAGGAGGCCCTGATTGTGGCGGTGGCGGGCGAACCGGGCCGGATCACCATCGCGACAAACATGGCCGGGCGCGGCACGGACATCAAACTCGGCGTCGGCGTCGCGGCCCGAGGCGGCCTCCATGTCATCGCGACCGAGCGGCACGAGTCGGGCCGAGTCGACCGCCAGCTCTTCGGCCGCTGCGCGCGCCAGGGTGATCCTGGCAGCGCGCAGGCGCTGGTCAGTGTCCAGGACGAGCTCCTTCGCCGGTTCCTGCCGCGGTTGGTGCATGGCCAAGTGCGGCGCTGGGTGAAGGCCGGCGCGCCCGGGGCGCAGGCAGCGGCGGAGGCGGCCTTAGCCTTGGCCCAGCGCAACGCCCAACGCCAAGCCTACAAGCTGCGGCGCAGCGTGCTGCGCACCGACGATTGGATCGAGGAATCGCTCTCCTTTGCCGGATCGGAAACGGGTTAACAGCCCGGAGTTGCCCGGAGCTACCGCCCGTTGGCCGTGCCGGGGTTGCAGTACATCCGGTTCTTGGTAGGCAACTGCGCCTCCCGCCGCCAGGCCTCGTACTTGATGATCTCGACGTGGCCATCGACGGCCAACACCACGCCGCCTTTCTTGCCGTGTCGCCTGCCTAAGCCGCCGTCGATGGCCGGGTCAGGATAGCTGGAGCCGTCGTTGTAGCCGTAGCCAAGAATGGGGTTGGTGTCGTCCGGTTCCCACATGAAAAAGGCGTCGGGTCGGAAATCGGCGAGTTTATAGGAGGTCCCGGCGGGGGTGAGGGAGCCAAACCCGCAGACGGCGCCGTTTTGGACGTAAGTCGAGAGTTTGTTGGGTCGGGCGCGGAAGGTGGCGGTGTTGGTGCGATCGATGGGGCAACGGTAACTGCGGACGGCGCCCATGAAGGACCAGAGCTGGCCGCCTTCGTAGGCGAGGATGGCGTTGGTCGAGTAGGGTGCGGCGTGGAGGTTGGGAACCGAGCCGCGACTGCCGTCGTAGAGCCAGCCGCGGGCCCAGGGCGGGTTCCAATTGGGGTAAGCCATCCGGTCGCGGTTGTCCTCGGCGTAGAGGTGGGTGGCGAGGCCGAGCTGTTTGCTGTTGTTGACGCAGGTGGTGCGTTGGGCCTGGTCCTTGGCGTTCGCCAAGGCCGGCAGTAAGAGGCCGGCCAAGATCGCAATGATGGCGATCACGACGAGCAGTTCGATCAGGGTGAACGCCCCATGGGCACCGGGACAAACCCGGCCGGCGATCCTCTCGCTTCTCATCAAGGTCTTCATGCTTGCTGCGGGTGGTGGCCTGTGCGGTGCCACCGCGCTAGCGCCCCGCGTCACAGACCGGACGCTGACATCCCCCGCCCCGCTCAGCAATGAGTCTTTCAGGGCACAGCCGTCCCGGGTCTTGCGGCGGCGGCTACTTGTTGCGGAGTTTGACGGCCGTTCCGTAGGCCAGCAGCTCGGCGGCCCCTTGCATCACGGCCGAGGTAGTGAGGCGCACGCACACGATGCCGTCGGCGCCGAGGCGGGTGGCGGCTGCGACCATGCGGTCGATGGCCTGTTCGCGCGATTCGGCGAGCATCTTAGTGTATTCGGTGATCTCGCCGCCGACGAGGTTGCGCAGGCCGGCCAGGATGTCTTTGCCCACGTGACGTGCGCGGATGGTGTTGCCGCGGACCAACCCGAGCGTGGCGGTGATATGGTGGTCGGCGAATTCGTCTTGGGTGGTGATGAGCATGGGGCCTCCGGTGGGTTATTGGTCGACGGTTTTCGAGTAGTGGTCGTCTTCTTTGTTCGCCAGGCGGTCTTTGACCACCTTGGCCAGCAGGAAGCCGATGCCGAGGATGCCCACCAAGCCGATCAGGCCGAAGGGGAAGGCGGCGATCATCCCGACCAGCACGGCCACCAGCCAGCACAGCGCGACGATCGCCAAGAGGATGTAGCCGATGTTTTCCATTTCGAGTCGCGGTATCGCGGTTTGCGGTGGTGCTTGATGCTGCCCGGAACCTTAACCGCGCCGCCCCGCTCAGGCAAGACCAAAGCCGGCCGCCCGATCGGCTAGCCGGCCGCGTTTCCCGTTGCTGCGCTGGGCGGGATGGCGGAGAATCCGCGCCATGCACACGCTACGACATGGCGCGGCCGCCGTTTTGGGGCTGGCGCTGGCCACCGGCAACCTCACGCGCGCGCAGGCGCCCGAGAACCTGGTCGTGGAAGGGATCCCCCCGGCGCCGCCAGCACTGCGGGATCGGGCGAGCCGCTACCTCGAGTTCCGAGCGGCGACATTCCAGGATTGGCACCCGACGCGGCGCGAGGTGTTGCTGGCGACGCGGTTTGCGGAGGCCACCCAGTTGCATCGGGTGGCGCACCCGGGCGGGGCGCGCCAGCAACTGACCTTTCTCAGCGAGCCGGTGGCAGGGGGCGGGTACCGGCCCGGGACAGGCGAGTTTCTGGTGTTTTCCCAGGACACAGGCGGCGGGGAGTTTTATCAGCTTTACCGGTACGGTTTGGAGGATGGCCGCGCGGTGTTGTTGACCGACGGCAAGTCGCGGAACACGGCGGCCCGCTGGTCTCACGACGGCCGCTGGTTGGCCTATTCGTCCACGCGCCGCACCGGACGCGACACGGATTTGTACCTGGTGGATCCGGCGGATCCGAAGACGGACCGGCTCCTCCTGGCGCTCGAGGGCGGGGGTTGGACAGTGACCGATTGGTCCCGGGACGGCGCGCACCTGTTGGTGCTCGAGTACCTGTCGATCAACGAGAGTCGCCTCCATCGTGTGGACGTGCGGGCGGGCAGCCGTGAGCAGATCAGCCCCGCTGCGGCCGAGCCGGTGGCGTATGGGCCGGGCCAGTTTGCCCCGGATGGGCGCTCGGTCTATGTCACCAGCGATTTGGGGTCGGAGTTCCGGCAACTGGTCAGGCTGGAATTGGCTACACGCACGCAGAAGCCGCTGACGGCGGACCTGCGATGGGATGTCGAGGCGTTCGATTTATCGGTCGACGGTCAAACCTTGGCCTTGGTGACGAATGAAGATGGCAGCAGCGTGCTGCGGCTGCTCGAGGTGGCCACCGGCCGGGAGCTTGCGGCGCCGAAGCTGCCACTGGGGGTCATCTCCGGACTCAAATGGCACCCGAGCCGGGCCGAACTGGCGTTCACGCTCAGCTCCGCCCGTGCGCCCAGCGACGTCTACTCGGTGGAGCCGGCGACGGGAGCGGTGACGCGCTGGACGGCGAGCGAGACGGGCGGGTTGGATCCGGAGCGGTTCGTCGAGCCGGAACGGGTGCGGCTGCCGAGCTTCGATGGGCTCGAGATTTCGGCGTTGGTCTACCGGCCGGATGCGGCGCGGTTTCCGGGCCGGCGGCCGGTGGTGGTGAGCATCCATGGCGGACCGGAGTCGCAGGCGCGTCCGGTGTTTCAGGGGCGGAACAACTACTACCTGAACGAGCTGGGGGTGGCGGTGGTGTATCCGAACGTGCGCGGTTCGAGTGGGTACGGCAAACGCTTCCTGACCCTCGATAACGGCTACCTCCGGGAAGATGCAGTGCGAGACCTTGGCGCGCTGCTGGACTGGATCCAGCGCGACGCGGGGCTCGAGGCGACGCGCGTGGCGGTGCTGGGGGGCAGTTACGGAGGGTACATGGTGTTGGCTTGCCTGGTGCATTACGGGGAGCGGCTGCGCGCCGGGGTGGACGTGGTGGGCATCTCGAACTTCGTCACGTTCCTGACGCGCACCCAGGATTATCGGCGCGACCTGCGCCGGGTCGAGTACGGCGACGAACGGGATCCGGCCATGCGCGCCTTCCTGGAGCGGATCTCGCCGGCGACGCAGGCGCGCCGGATTCGGCAACCCTTGTTCGTGGTCCAGGGCCTGAACGATCCGCGCGTGCCGGCCACGGAGTCCGAGCAGATGGTCCGAGCCATTCGCGAGCAAGGGGGCACGGTGTGGTACTTGCTGGCGCGGGACGAAGGGCACGGCTTCGCGAAGAAGCGGAACCAAGACTACCAATTCCTGGCCACGATCCAGTTCCTCGAACAGCACTTGAGTCCGGCGCCCGAGCTAGGTCCGGAGGCGCCGTCGCGCTAGCGGTTGCGAGGGCTCGAGGCGGTTGCCTAGCCGGCGGGGGCGGGTTGGGGGGCCTTGCCGCCGTTGAGGAGGAACAGGGCCGCCATGCGGATGGCAAGCCCGTTGGTGACTTGCTCGAGAATGACCGACTGCTCGCCATCGGCCACCTCGCTGTCGACCTCGACGCCGCGGTTGATGGGCCCGGGATGCATGATGAGGACGTCGGGTTTGGCGGCGGCGAGGCGTTGGCGATTGATGCCGAACAGGCTGGTGTACTCGCCCAAGCTGGGAAACATGGACTTGCGCTGGCGCTCGTGCTGGATGCGCAGGAGGTTGATGACGTCGGCGGCTTCGATCGCCTCTTCCAAGACGTGGGTAACCCGGCAGCCCAACTCGGCGAAACTGCGGGGGACCAGGGTGGGGGGGCCGCAGAGGGTGACCTGGGCGCCGAGTTTTTGCAGACCCCAGATGTTCGAGCGCGCCACCCGACTGTACAAGATGTCGCCCAAGATGGTCACCTGCAACCCCGCCAGGCGCCCCTTCTTCTCGAGCATGGTGAACAGGTCCAGCAAGCCCTGGGTGGGATGCTCGTGGGCGCCGTCGCCGGCGTTCACCACGTGCGCCTGCAAGACTCGCGCCAGGAAATGCGGCGCGCCGGCCGCGCTGTGCCTGATCACAATGAAATCGGCGTTGAGCGCCTCGAGGTTGCGCGCGGTGTCCTTGAGCGTTTCCCCCTTCTTGAGCGACGATGCCTCGGCGGTGAAATTGATGATGTCGGCGCTGAGGCGCTGCGCCGCCAATTGGAAGCTGGTGCGGGTGCGGGTGGACGGCTCGACGAAGAGGTTCACCACGGTCTTGCCGTGCAGGGCGGGCACCTTCTTGATGACCCGTTCCCCCACGGCCTTGAAGGCGCGCGCGGTCTCGAGGACAGTCTGGATTTCCTCGGCCGTGAGGGACTGAAGGTCGAGCAGGTCTTTGCGGGTCCAGCTCATCGGGTGCGATGCGAGTTACGCCGGGGTTTCTCGAGCAACACACGCCAGTTGCGCCGTCCCTCGGCCAGTTGAACCTCGACCTGGTCATCCGGCGCGGTGGCGACCTTCTTGCCGACGAAGTCGGCGGCGATCGGCAGCTCGCGGTGGCCGCGGTCAATCAGCACGGCCAGTTGGATGCGCTTGGGTCGGCCCAGGTCGTTCAGGGCGTCGAGGGCGGCGCGCGTGGTGCGCCCGCTGTAGAGGACGTCGTCCGTGAGCACGACGGTCTTGCCGGCCACGTCGAAGGGGATCGAGGTGGGGTGGACTTTAGGGGCCAACTGGTGCCCGAGGTCGTCCCGGTGCATGCTGATGTCCAACTCGCCGACGGGGACGTCATGGCCCCAGAGGCGCTTGAGTTGCGCGGCGAGGTGGGTGGCGAGGGTCACGCCCCCGGTCTGCACCCCCACGAGCACGACCTCCGCCTGCGGCCCGTTGCACTGGGCAATCTGCCCAGCCATGCGCGTCAAAGCTCGGCCGATCGCGCCGGCGTCCATCACCAACTGCGGTTTACTCATGCGTCACCGAGATGAACTACGCGTTGGCGGTCGGGCGCGCCGCAAACCACGGTCAGGCTGGGCCCGGCTTCTGGCGCCGCGACTTGCGCCAGCCGGTTCGGTATTTCACAATCCAATCGGTGAGGGCGCGCTCGAAGCCGATGTCGTGGCCCACCTTTTCGGACTCGAGCCACTTGTGCTTCAGGATTTCCTCTCGTTCGGCGAGGAACTCCTGGTACAAGGACAGATTCTTCAGCGAATTGTCGCTATCCATGACCGCCATGACCGCCGCCATACACATGCCACTTGCCCGCAGGGCCACTCCCCTCGCCGGCTGCGGAAACTGCAACCGGCCCGATATTTACTGGCCCTCCAAGGTCTGACAACCACTTTCTGCGCCACTTTCTGCGCCCCTGTTGATAATGGACTCGACCAGGCTCTCGCACCAACTCAATCCTGGTGACACGTTGGCGACGATCTCCGGGTGCCGTGTCAGCCGATGCGCTTCGGCAACGGCTGCCGAACCGGCAACCGCTTGGAGACAATCTCGCTTCGATCGGTCCGTTTCGATGGCCACCGGTTTGTCGAGTGCGCCTTTCGGAACGCTGGTTCAGGCCCAAACCGGCGCGTTCTGCCGGGCAAAGGCCTCGAAGGCAATCGGCGTTCGTCCGATCACGGTTTCCACATCTCGAGTGATCGCCGCCATGTAGCCCGCTCGGACGGCGCTATAGAGCACGCCGACGTAGTGCACCGCGCCTTCCGGCAGACCGGCGTCCCTCATCCCTTGGAGCATGTCGGCTTCTGAAATGGCCTGGTAGGCAATCTTCTTGCCCGAGACCTTGGAGAGGATCCCCGCGACCTTCGCGTGGTCGAGGGCTTCCGGCCCGGTCAAATTGTATGCTTTGCCCGTGAGTTCCCTCTGGAACGCAACGGCCGCCACCTCGGCAATATCCAGCACCGAGATGAAACTCGTCTTGCCATCGGCGCCCGCCAGGAAGATGCCGCCCTGTTTGAGCATGGGAGCCAGGAACCCGGTGGAGAAGTTCTCCATGAAGAAGTTCGGCCGGAGGATGGTGTAGGGCACGCCTGACGCCATCAAGCGGCGTTCCACGATGCGCAACGGCGCCTGTTCGACTGCGTCCACGCCCAGGGCGGAAGCGAACACGATGTGCCGAACACCCTGCGCCTTGGCGAGGTCGATGATCGGTGCCAGTTTGGCGGGCGCTTCCGCGTCGAGGGGTGGCGCAATCAGGAACAGGCCATCCACCCCCTGCAACGCGGCTGCGTGGCTGGCCTGGTCTTCGTACGCGAAGCGCACCGGCTCGACGCCCGCGGCAGCGGGCAGCTTGTCGGGAGTACGGGCGGCGGCACGGACTCCGAAGCCTTTGGTGTTGAGAGCGGTGACAACCGCCCGGCCGAGATTACCGGTGGAACCGGTGACGAGGATCTTTTTCATTGGGGACTTATTTGTATGTTGCATTGTTACGGTTTAGGTGAAAAAGGGGTCATGGGGAACTGCCCAACACGTCGTTGAGCACGTCGGCGATCGTGGTGCGGTCCAGTTCGGCTTCCATGGCGGCCTGGGCTTTCTGGTAGTGTGAGCCAAGGCTACGCTGGATCCTGCGGCCTACGGGGCAGAGGACATTGGGCTGCTGGCTGTGCAGGGCGAAGACGGCGCCTGGCCGAACGATCTGGTAAAGCCCGCCCAGGGTGATTTCCTTGGGCTTGGCCAGCAGTTCCCAGCCGCCGTTCACACCCGGCTGCGACGTCACCAGACCCGCCCTGCGGAGCACGGCTAGAATGCGACGAATCACCACGGGGTTCGTATTGACGCTGCCCGCGATAAACTCGGAGGTCAACGGCTGGGGATGCTGGGCCGCCAGCAGGCACAAGACGTGAATCGCCACCGTGAAACGACAGTTCACCATAGCATAGCTTCAACGCGAACAGTCTATGTTACGATTTCGGGCGTGTCAAGTTCCCCGGATGGCGCTGCCGAAACGAGCCGGACCCGCAGTTGACTGATGCCCACTGGAATGAAGAACGTCTGAGCAGAGCTTGCCAAGGATTCGAGAGAGGGAGAGTGCCTTGCTTCGTCTATTGAAGCCACATGTTCTTGATTTCCTTTTCCAGCGCCTTGAACTGCGGATCGCCGGTGACAAGTTCGGCCTTGAGCTTCTTCGCCAGCGCGGCAGCGAAGGCGTCGGCAAGGCTGAGGCTGAAGCGGGATTTGAAGTCCGCCGCCATGTCGGCCAGTTCGCGGTCCGCCGGATGGAATTCGATGGGCAGGGCAACGAGGATTTTGGCGGCTTCGGCCCAGGCGTCCGCGCCGTCCTTGCGCAGGATCATGTATTTGGCCTCGGCGTAGTTCACCTCGGTGATATGGACGAACTTGTCCGCCTTGCTGGCTTTCTGCAGGAGTTCCTTGACCGGCACGCCCGCCGGCTCGCCCCGGAAATAGGCGATGAGGGCGAAGCTATCGAGAACCGTGGCGGGCATACTTGGCTCCCTGCTTCTCGCGTTCCTCGCGTTTGTGCTCGGCCCATTCCTCCGCCAGCGGTTTGTCGTCGGGCTTGCGCTTGAGCAGGCCAAACCCGCGCTCGATCGTGGCCGCCGTCACCGGCTTGAGCAGAATGCCCTCGCTGGTGGTCGTGACGATGGCGCGCGTGCCATCCTCAATGTGGAAGAGTCTGCGGAAGCGAAGCGGGATGACCACCTGCCCCTTCGTGGTGAACCAAACCGTGTCGGCTTGTTCAGTCGCCTTCATCGCTGAAAGTATGACTATGGCCCACAAGTCCGTCAAAATGCATTTTGTAAGACTTTGTTCGAACGTCCGAAAACTGTCGTAGCGCAGGAGCAGAGTGCGGTTTTCCTCGTTGATCTCGCCGCTGGACACGGGGGCCTCATGTTCCAGTTGCTCGCTTCTTACGGCGAAGGTGTCCTCGTCCAACTCGCCGCGTTCAAGTTGCTCGAACAGCTCTTCGCGAGCCAGTTCCAGTTCGTTGGGCGCGTCGGGCTGTGGCTCGGGCGCCGTCACGGCCTCGGACATTTCGCGAGACTTGACGGGGCCAGGCCGGCGTTGGCCGAACCGCCGCTCGTGCAGACCCCGCACCCAATCTTCGACGGACGCCTTCCAGGGCTGTCGCGGGTTGGGAATGTTCTTGATGAGCGAGCGGGGCGACAGGCCGAGCTCCTTCGCCATGCGGAGCGCCTCATCGGTAATAGCGGAGCGGCGTTTCGCTTCCGACCAGTCGTTCTCTCGGTGGTTGCCCATAGATCTCGGGGGGAGCCGGGTGTCAGGGTTTCTCGACAAACCACGGGTTGGCCAACGAGTCCGTGGTGAAGAAGGCCAGCATCAGCTCGGCGACTTTCTGCCGGCCGGAATCGCTCGGATGCACGCCGTCGGCGACGAAATCCGCGCGTTCCCAGACCAGCGCGTCGAGCTTGCGGCCGTTGGTGCCGTCGGCCCAGAGGTACGGGCCCCAGAGCAGCAGCGGCGACCGGGTGAGCGCGAGGTCCTCATCGCCCTGCATCTGCCGCTGGATGAGCCAACGCGCGGCAAACGCGCTTTCGTACGCGTACGGCTCGGGATTCAGGCCCCCGACGGCGTACCCGCCGTAGATACGGCTGCCCAGATAGACGATCCGAAGATTGGGAAACTGCGCCTTGGCATGGTGCAGCACAGCGAGCGTGTCGCGCTCGAGCTTGCGCCCGTGATCCAGAAGCGAACCGGTCGGCCCTTTGTTGGCCAGCTTCACCCAGGCCACCTGCACCTGTCGCGCCGAAACGCCCGCCCGCGCCAACCGGCGGCGCGCTTCCGCCCAAGGCGGCGCGTCCGGGGGCGCCCATTCCGCCATGGCCTGGCCGCCTTGCGCGCAATCGACGATGGCCACCCGGGTCGACTTGAGCGGCGAGCGGTCGGCGATCTGTTTGAAGCGGGAAAACTCCTGGGTCGCGTTCGACATGCTGATGGCAACGAACCCGATGACGCCCGCTGCTGCATCCGCCTCGCCCTCGGCGTTGAGCGGGCGGATCTGAGCCAGTTCGGCCTCCGCCGCCCGGCGGTGGGCGTCCGGGGGCGTGTTGCGTCCGCCGCCATACAGGCCGCCGTCCTGGCCTTCATACGGCTCGGTTGACGAAAGGTCCGTGAGCGGCGTGAGATGGTCGGGCGCCGGCCGCTGGTTGGTCAACCGCCCGCCGCCGCCGCCAGCGCCAGCCCGGCGCGCGGCCATGGCGCGCTCGAGATAGGCGCTTTCCTCCGGGGACAGCCTCAGGCCGTTCTGGCGCTTTTGGATGAGCTGACGGGCCTTATTGAAGTCAAGGGGTTCACCGCTGGACTGGCTCTGGAGTGAGATCCAGCCGAACAGGAGCAGGCTGGCAACGATGGTTCTCGAGTTCATGGTGTTAAGCGGACATGACATGCACTTGGTTTCAGTCCCGAATCCTTAGCGTAGTGCTTGAGGGCTGCCATCGCGGGTGAAACCCGGCAGGTTCCCTGTGGGGCGCTGGGGCGCGGGGCGTCAGGCCCGCTTGGCGGACGTGACCATCCGCGCTCCGCTTCGCGACGGATTCTGGCCTCAGCGCATTCCGCTGATTCGTCATCGGCTCGGACAAACGACGCGGACAAGTCTGACGTTGTCCCATGGCACTTGGGGTGATACTCTGCGCTTCAAAGAACTGCAACACCGTCGTCACCAGCCGAACCTCGACCCTGCACCGGCCTGAGCGTGAACCACACTATCTCGGAGACAAACCCATGGTCGAACTCCTGACGCTGGTCTGGCTGTTCCACACCGATCAGCCGCCCCTGAGCACCCTCAGTGTTCAAGCGCCGCAAGCCGAAATCGCAGCCCCCACGAATGGCCCCGGCAGTTTCACCCTCAAGCTGACGTTAGACTTGAAGCGGTTCGAGGGTGAAAAAGAAGTCCTCGAGATCCCGGAGGTTCTCCGCGTGCGGTTGCACCAGCATGACCCCGGCGATCGCACCCGTCAGAATTACCCGGCCTACCAACTCGCCGACGGTTCGGTCCCGGTGCTCGAGGCGACGCTTGTCCTCCACTCCCTCGAGCATCCGGACTGGAAGGACATGACCATCGGCATTCCGCTCGCGATGCTCGAGCGGTGGGAAGGGGAGCACGAGCTCGTCCTGCACTTCTCGGGCCCGGACTGGAAACTCTACGTCGACGGCGCCATGCTCGATAACGACTTTCCGTTCGGCTATCCGCGCTGGCCGGAGCGAACCGTTTGGACGCTGGACGGCGAGTATGGGCGGAGCGCGGCGCTCTATCTCCCCGGCATCCGGCCCGAGTCGCGGCGCGTGCCGCCTCCCCGCACGGCGCCCGGGATTCAATACTGGCTCCCCCAAGGACACAACAACTGGGTCGGTGACGTGGCCACCCTCTCCCACCAAGGGCGCTATCATCTCTTCTACCTGTACGACCGCCGCCATCACCAAAGTAAGTTCGGGTGCGGCGCGCATTACTTCGAGCACCTCTCAACCCAAGACTTCAAGACCTGGACCGAGCACGAGGCGGCGACGCCGCCGGAAGAACAATGGGAATGCATCGGCACCGGCGCGCCGTTCGTCTTGAATGAGCAGTTGTGCCTCAGTTACGGTCTGCACACCACCCGCGTCTATCCCCAGGCCAAAACCACCCTCCCTGCGCAATGGGAGTATCTGCAACGGAACGGGCGCACGGGTCGGTTCGACCGGAACACCGCACCGGGAGTGCCCGCCGGGTCGACCTACGCCGTCAGCCTGGACGGCGTCGCGCGATTCCGGAAATCGGGTGTCATGTTTCATCCGTGCGAAAACCCAACCGTCTACACCGATCCCAGCGGTCGGCTGCGACTGCTGGCGAACTACCGTTCCCAAGGCATCTGGGAATCGGACGCGATCGACGGGGGGTGGCGCTGCGTCAGCCCGCAGTTTCCGCCCGGAGGCGACTGCACCTTCTTCTTCCGGTGGGGCGAGTTCGACTACATCATCGGCGGGTTCACCGGGCTTTGGTCCAAACCGGCCAGCGCGCCCGACTCGGCTTATGAAGATCTGGCGCGGCAGGGGCTGGACTTCTACGACGGGTCGAACGTGCCCTCGGTGGCGCAAATCGCCGGTGGCCGCTTCCTCATGGCGGCCTGGATTCCCATCCGCGGGTGGGGTGGGAACCTGCTCATCCGCGAGCTGATTCAGTTCCCCGACGGGAGGATCGGCTCGAAGTGGATGAAGGAAATCACCCCTCCCACCGCGGCGCCGCGGGCACTGGCGACCGCCGTGACCAACACGGCCGCGTTCCCCACCGAGAGCCAATCGTTTCTGCTCGAGTGCCACATTTCACCTTTCCGGCAGACTCCGGGCCAGTTGGCCATCTCGTTCCTGCCCAGGAGCGGAGTGCAGGCTGCTTGCGAACTGCAACTTCACCTGGGGAACCGGCGCGCCCAATTCGGTCCCGTTTCAGCCCATGGGTTGCCGGAGCGGCAGAAGTCGTTGCGGGAGGGCGGGGCGCCGCACCACGCTGGCAACTACGCGATCGAGAATCTTCTGGGCGTCGACCAACCGTTCACCCTGCGCGTCATCGCCCAACACTCCCAGAAGATCGGCGGATCCCTCGTGGACGCGGAAATCGCAGGCCAGCGCACGATGATTTCCTATCGTCCGGAATTGACCGTGGGTCGGCTTCAGTTCCGGGTGGAAGGGGTCCAACTCGACCGGGTCCAAATCGCGCCGCTCAAGGGACGAGATGGCTGAACCCTGCGGTCGCTGACCCCAGACCGGGCCCTCCCGGCGCCGAAAGCCCGCGGACCTACTTCGGTTGGGCCAGGCTCCGGGCCTTCTCGAGGATGACCGGTCGGGCCGCCTCCATCATCTCTTTGAGATCGGCATAGTGGAGGGTGCGTTGAGCCAAGGTGCGCTTGCCGAGCGCGCCCAGGAACCGGCCCTCGAACTCCCGGAAATAAGAGCCGTAGATGTGGTAGCTGTCGACCATGTGACAGTACCGACCTACCGTCACCGGACGCCCGGTCAACTCGGCAATGCGGACAGCCATGCGCTGCTGGAGCTGCACCAGCGCGAAGATGTTCATGAAGGCCGCCTTGTAAGCGTCATTCGAGCGGAACCGCACGTTCAGGCTCAGGACCGCCTGGCCCTCCTGCTCGAGCAGCCGACACCAAAGGCTCTGCAAGCAGGCCGGGTCGTAGCAGTCGTTGTCCTCCCACACCTTCCAGGTGATGGCTTGGGCCCGGCGGGTGTGCGGAGTTTTGGCCAACTTTTGGCACAGACCCTCGATTTGGTCGATGGGCGACCGACCGGGGACTTCGTAGCCGAACAAGCGCTGATGGTACGTGTACTCCCAGCGCGTGTCGGTCGGATCCTGCGGGTCGCGCACCAGGTGATCCTTGATGCCCTCACACACTTCCATGACGTACTCCTGCAACTCGAGCGGGCCGCCAGGAAAATCCTTGTGGATCATCGGCTCGCGCAGCGGATCGGCGATGCTGACGATCATGGTGGCGTCTTTGCTGGGCGGATCGCCCGGTTTATCGTACTCGGTGGCGAGGTTACAGCCGTGCTCGTGAAGCGCGATCAAGCTCAGCTCCCAAGCCTGTGCAATGCTCTCGCCTTCCACGTGCAGAATCGGTATGCCTTTCATGCGGTGCTGCGATGCCGTTTGCGGGGCTGCGCCCCCACTCTGACCGAACCACGACGACACGACCATCGTGCCACAGCCGAGGTCCAGGTCGGCTCTCAGCCTCCCTCCCCGCCTCCGATTTGGCAACCCGAATGCTCGCCGAATGCGTGCTGAGCGCGGCCGGTGGCGCCACTGCGGCGCGATCGGGCGCGGGTGGGCTGGGGACCGGGGCGCCGGGCTCGAGTCTTCGCCGGCCCACCTCCAACCAAGCGACGACCGGGAGCACGGTACGGCGCTTCCCGTCTAACGCCTAAGCGCCGCAACCGTCTAAGTCGCTATGAAATGCCGCCTGCTCTCCCTCCTGGCCTTGGCCCTGGCCGTCGGACCCGCCCTCGCCGATGGCCTCATCATCGTCCACGACCCCTTCCCCATGCCGCGCATCCCGCCGCCTCACCCCGTGCCCCCGCCTTGGCCCGGGCCGCGGCCGCCCCAACCCCCACCCCCGCGTCCGGCGCCCCCGCCACCCCGGGTGTACACCTTCGCCCCGCTTGCGGTCCGGTACCATCATGTGGACATCAAGGTGCGGGACCAGGTGGCCGTGACCGCGGTCGATCAGGAGTTCTACAACCCCAACGACCGTACGCTGGAAGGCACCTACATCTTCCCCGTTCCCAAAGGCGCTCAGCTCGACAAGTTCAGCATGGACATCAACGGTCAGCCCGTCGCAGCGGAGCTGTTGCCGGCCGAAAAGGCGCGCAAGATCTACGAGGACATCGTCCGCCAACACCGCGACCCGGCCCTGCTCGAATACGTGGGGCGCGACACCTTTAAGGTGCGCATCTTCCCCATCGAGCCGCACAGCAAGAAGCGGGTCCAGCTCTCCTACACCCAGGTCCTCCCGGCCGACGCCGGCCTGGTCCGTTACCTTTACCCCCTCAACACCGAGAAGTTCTCCGCCCAACCCCTCGCCAGCGTCCGACTCGCGCTCGACCTCGAAGCGCAACGCGCCCTCAAGTCCATCTACTCCCCGAGTCATAAAGTCGAGATCCAGCGGCACGGCGACCACCGCGCCACCGTCCGCTTCGAGGCCAGCCAAGTCAGGCCCGACACCGACTTCCAGCTCTTCTTCGCTCTCGAACCCGGCCCGGTCGGCCTCAACCTCATGACCTACCGCACCGGTGCCGATGCCGGCTACTTCCTCTTGCTCGCGGCGCCCGCCTTCGACACGCGGGGCGAGCCGGCCCAGCCGAAGGATGTCGCTTTGGTGCTCGACACCTCGGGCTCGATGGCCGGCCAAAAGCTCCAGCAAGCCAAGCTGGCCCTGCGCTTCTGCGTCGAAAACCTGAACGACGCGGACCGGTTCGAGGTGATCCGTTTCTCGACCGAGACCGAGCCACTCTTCGGCAAGCTCGTCCCCGCCGAACGCGCCAACCGCGAGCGCGCCGCCCAATTCATCGCAAACCTCCGCCCGATCGGTGGCACCGCCATCCACGACGCGCTCCAACTAGCCCTCGCGGCGCGACCGACCACACACGAGCGACCGTACCTGGTCATTTTCTTGACCGACGGCCGGCCCACCGTGGGCGCGACCGACACGGACGCGATCGTGGCCGCGGTCAAGGGCGTCGGCCAGGGTGCCCCGCGGATCTTCTGTTTCGGCCTCGGTCACGACGTCAACACGCACCTGCTGGACCGCATCGCCGAAACCACTCACGCCTCCAGCGCCTACGTCCTTCCCGACGAAGACCTCGAAGTGAAGCTGTCGAACTTCTACGCCAAAGTGAAAGACCCCGTGCTCGCCAACCTCAAGCTGATCTTCCCCGCCGACATCCGCCCCACCCAGCTCTACCCATCGCCGTTGCCTGACCTCTTCCGCGGCGAGCAACTGGTCCTGGCAGGACGCTACACCGGCCCAGGCCGAGGCCAACTCGCCCTCGAGGGAACCGTTCAGGGGAAACCCCGCCGCTTCGAGTTCGACGCCCAATTCCCGGGAAACGCCACCGAGCACGAGTTCATTCCCCGGTTGTGGGCCACGCGCCGCATCGGGTTCTTGCTGGATGAAATCCGGCTGCGCGGCGAGAGCGCCGAGCTGCGCGACGAGGTGAGCGAGTTGGCGCGCCAGTACGGCATCGTCACACCCTATACCGCGTACCTCATCCATGAAGACGAACAACGGCGCCGCGTCCCCTTAGCCCAGCAATCGCTGCCCCAGTTCGACACCGACCGCGCCGCCTTCGAGCTTAGCCGGCAGTCGTACGACGCCTTCAAGCAAGATACCTCGGGCGCCGCCGCCGTGGCGGCCGCCCGCTACGGTCTCGCCAATCGGGCCGCCACCCAGGTCGCCGAAGCCCTCGCCCAGGGCAATGCCGAAGCCGATCGCTCCCTCCGGATGATGCTCCGTGCAGGTTCGGTCGCGCCGAGTCGCCCCACCCCGGCCGCGCCTCAGGCGCCTTTCCTCGCCACCGCGCCAGCGCCCAGCGGCGGCACGCCGGTGGTCACCGCGCCGGCGCCCGCCCGGAGCGCTGGGCTGCCGGACGCAACCGCCGTGGCTACCCCGGCCAACATTCTCGAGTATACCCAGCAGAACCGTTTCGTGAACGGTCGAACCTTCTTCCTCAACGGCAACCAGTGGGTCGACACCCGCGTGCAAACTCTCTCGCAGCCGAAGCAAGTCCGCATCCCGTTCAACTCCGCCGAGTACTTCGACCTCTTGCTCCGAAACGCAGAGGTCCGACCCTGGCTGGCCCTCGGCCAAAACGTTCAGTTCGTCCTCGGCGATACGGTCATCGAAGTGTACGAGTGAGCGCCTGCACCCGCCGGCCCGTGGGCTAGGTTCCCGGCCCTCGCCCAGCCGTGCCGAAGGCGCCTAGGGTCCGGCCCGTCGCGCCCCGCACGTGCTTCGCCCGGCTTCGACCAACCGGCCGCCGGCCGCCGGCCGCCATTCTCTGCTTGTCAGGCGGGCGCGGCCTGCTATGGCGTAGGGCATGTCAACGCTGCCGCACACACTCGCACTGGCTCGGCTTCTCCGGCGCACGGTCGGTCGTTCCTGCTGGATCGCTAGCCTTGGGGGGCTGGCGCTGGCCGCCCCCTCTCCCATCGAACTGCATCCGGACAATCCCCATTACTTCCGCTTTCGCGGGCAACCCACCGTGTTGATCACTTCGGGCGAGCACTACGGCGCCGTCTTGAACCTGGACTTCGATTATCGGAAGTACCTCGAAACGTTGGCGGCGGATGGCCTCAACCTGACGCGCACCTTCACCGGTGCCTACGTCGAGCCGGCCGGCGCCTTCAACATCACACGAAACACCCTCGCACCCGCGCCCGGCCGATTCATCAGCCCCTGGGCCCGCAGCGACCAGCCCGGCTACGCCAACGGCGGTAACAAGTTCGACCTCGCCCGCTGGGACCCCGCCTACTTCGCCCGCCTGAAGGATTTCCTGGTGGCGGCCAGCCGGGCCGGCGTGGTGGTCGAACTGAACCTCTTCTGCCCGTTCTACGAGGACTCGCAATGGCGTCTGAGCCCGATGAACGCCGCCAATAACGTCAATGCCGTCGGCGCCGTGGCGCGCACGAATGTCTACACGCTCGACCGCCACGGCGGCCTGCTCCCCATCCAAGAGGCGCTCGTGCGCCAGCTCGTCACCGAACTCAAGGATTTCGATAACCTCTATTACGAGCTGTGCAACGAGCCCTACTTCGGCGGGGTGACCCGCGCCTGGCAACACCGCATCGCGGACGTGATCGCGGCGACCGAACAGGCGCTGGGCGTGCGGCACCTCATCTCCCAAAACGTCGCCAACGGCAGCGCCCGCATCGCCGAGCCGCATCCCGCCCTCTCCATCTTCAACTTCCATTACGCCACCCCGCCCGACGCCGTCGCCCTCAACTACGGTCTTAACAAAGTCATCGGCGATAACGAGACCGGCTTCAACAGTACCAACGACGCCCCCTACCGAATCGAGGGCTGGGATTTCCTCATGGCTGGCGGCGGGCTCTTTAACCACCTCGACTATTCCTTCGCGGTAGGACACGAAGACGGTTCATTCCTCTACCCGAGTTCGCAACCTGGAGGCGGCAACCCAGTCCTCCGCCGACAACTCGGCTTCCTCAAGCAGTTCCTGCTCCGATTCGATCTCCTGGCCTTGCAACCGGCCCCGGCCCTGATCGTCGCCGTCGCCCCAACCCCCTACACCGCCCGCGCCTTGGCCCAGCGTGACGACGCCTGGGCAATCTATGTGGCCCACCCACCCAAGGGTCGTAAGTGGAACCAAGGACCCCTCCCCACCGAGACCGCCCGCCTCGAGCTCGATCTGCCGCCCGGTTCTTACAGCCCCGAGTGGCTCAACCCACGCACCGGCGCCTCCGAACTCGGTGACACCGTCCGGCACCGCTCCGGACGCCTCAACCTTACTTCCCCGCCGTTCGTCGAGGACATCGCGCTGCGCTTGGTGCGCGAGCCGTAGCCGGCCCACGCCAGAGGGACCCAGCCGCCGAGCCGCCCGCCGAACTTGCCCCCGTCGGCCCTGGGGGCGGCTTTTCTGGGATGGGGCGGCCGAGGTGAGCGGGCAGGCGAAGGTCTCGCGGTTCATCTTGTGACATAAATACTTCATGCCCTTTTGGTTGCAACGATGCATCGACTGTCGGACACCCTCGCGACAGCCTCAGTACAGCTTTCGGATTGGGCTGCTCAGATTAGTTTGTTCGGATAATGGGCTTGACTAGATCGGACCGTTTCAATACTTGCGGGTGGCATCCGAGATGGTTCCACGTGGACCAGTCTGAACCAGGGCGTCCTATCCGGGACGCCTGAACCGTGACCGAATACTATGTTGCAACGAAACCTGAATGGACCCCGGCTTCTGGGCCTTGCTCTATTGACCCTGTGTGCTGCTGGCGCGCTCGCCAGCGAGGCCGACATCAAGATCCCCGATCTGACGTTGGTGAAGTTCGACGGTTTGGGGGGCGTGACCGGGACGGCCTTGATGTACTTGGGCATCGTCATCTGCGCGATCGGCGCCGCCTTTGGCGTGGTGCAGTACCGGCAGACCAAAGCGCTGCCTGTCCATGAAAGCATGGGCAAGGTCTCCCACACCATCTGGGAGACCTGCAAAACCTACCTCATCCAGCAGGGCAAATTCCTGGCCATCCTCTGGGGCCTCATCGCGCTGTGCATGATCTACTACTTCGGTTTCTTGACCGAACACGTCGATTCCAAGACCCAGCAGGCCATCCCCGGCGGCCGCGTCGCCTTTAACGTGGTCGTCATCCTCTTGTCGTCCATCCTCGGCATCCTCGGCTCGTATGGCGTCGCCTGGTTCGGCATCCGCATCAACACCACCTCCAACTCCCGCGCCGCCTTCTCCGCCTTGCGCGGCAACCCGCTCGCCACCCTCGGCATCCCGCTCCGGTCCGGTATGAGCGTCGGGCTGCTCCTGGTGGCCGTCGAGTTGTTCTTCATGATCTGCATCCTGATCTTCTTGCCCCGCGACCTGGTCGGCCCCTGCTTCATCGGCTTCGCCATCGGCGAGTCCCTGGGCGCGTCCGTGCTCCGCATCTGTGGCGGCATCTTCACCAAGATCGCCGACATCGGCTCGGACCTCATGAAGATCGTCTTCAAGCTCCCCGAGGACGATCCCAAGAACCCAGGGGTGATCGCCGATTGCACCGGCGACAACGCCGGCGACTCGGTGGGACCGACAGCCGACGGCTTCGAGACCTACGGCGTGACGGGCGTGGCCTTGATCGCCTTCCTCGCCTTGGCCCTCGCCTCTACCCCCGCCATCTGCGCCACCCTCATCATCTGGCTGTTCGTCATGCGCGCCCTGATGATCGTGACCTCCCTCGCCTCCTACTTCGGTAACGAGGCCCTCAGCAAGGCCATGTTCGGCGGCAAGAAAGACTTCGACTTCGAGGCGCCGCTCACCCACTTGGTCTGGATCACTTCGGCCGTGTCCATCGCCATCACCTTCATCGCCAGCAAACTCCTCCTGGGCGACTTCAAAGACGCCGCCGGCCAAGCCCAACCGGCCCTCTGGTGGGTCCTCTCCATCATCATCAGTTGCGGCACCGTCGCCGGCGCGCTCATCCCGGAGTTCACGAAGGTCTTCACCAGCACCAACTCCCGCCACGTTCGCGAGGTCACCAACTGCTCCAAGCACGGCGGGGCCTCGCTGAACATCCTCTCCGGATTTGTCGCCGGCAATATGTCCGCCTTCTGGATGGGCCTGGTCATCATGTTGCTCATGTTCACCTCCTACCACTTCTCCCAAAACACCGCCCTGCTGGCGATCATGCCGGAGAAGTACGTCTTCGCCGCCCCCATCTTCGCCTTCGGCCTCGTCGCCTTCGGCTTCTTGGGCATGGGCCCCGTCACCATCGCCGTCGATAGCTACGGACCGGTCACCGACAACGCTCAGTCCGTGTACGAGTTGAGCCAGATCGAGGCCAAGGCCGGCGTCCAAGACGACATCCAGAAAACCTTCGGTTTCCGGCCCGACTTCGAAAACGCCAAGTATCAACTCGAAAAAGGCGACGGCGCAGGCAACACCTTTAAGGCCACCGCTAAACCCGTCCTCATCGGCACCGCCGTCGTGGGCGCAACCACCATGGTCTTCGGCATCATCATCCTGCTCGAAAACCTCTTCGGCGATGTCATCCCCAAACTGAGCATCGTCCAGCCCCAGATCATCCTGGGGCTCATCGTCGGCGGCGCCGTCATCTACTGGTTCACCGGCGCCTCCACCCAGGCGGTCGTCACCGGCGCCTACCGCGCCGTGGTCTACATCAAAGAACACATGAAGCTGGATTCGACCACCGCCTCCGAACAAGACAGCAAAGAGGTCGTCCGCATCTGCACCGTCTACGCCCAAAAGGGCATGTGGAACATCTTCATCGTGATCTTCTGCCTCGCCCTCGCCCTTCCCTTCTTCAACGCTTACTTCTTTATCGGTTACTTGATCGCCATCGCCTTCTTCGGCCTCTTCCAAGCCATCTTCATGGCCAACGCCGGCGGCGCTTGGGACAACGCCAAGAAGATCGTCGAGGTCGACCTCCGCCAAAAAGGCACCGAACTCCACGCCGCCACCGTGGTCGGCGACACCGTGGGCGATCCGTTCAAGGACACCTCCTCCGTGGCGCTCAACCCCGTCATCAAGTTCACCACCCTCTTCGGCCTGCTCGCCGTCGAAATCGCCGTGACCATGAAAGATCAGGGCCTCAAGAACGCCATCGGCGCCTTCTTCTTCATCGTCGCCCTGGTCTTCGTCTACCGCTCCTTCTACGGCATGCGCATCCCCGAGGAAGACGCGGGTACCAACGGCACCCTCATCCTCCCCCACGACGTCCACGGCGCCAAGACCGACATGGCCAAGCATTGAGCCGAGCCCGCGCCCCTAGCCTCGACCCAACAGACCGGCAATCGCCGCGGCCGCGCGCTCGCTAGCGCCCGGCCCGCCCAGGCAACGCATGACCGCCGCCAGCTTGTTCTTCACCTGCTGCCGGCACTCCGGATCCGTCAGCAACATCCACGCCGCACGCTCGATGTTCCAGGCCGTCGCCCGGCCTTGGATGAACTCGGGGTACACGGTCTCGCCCGCGAGCAGGTTCGGCATCGCCAAATGCCGGACTGTCGCTACCTGTTTAGCCGCCAGGTAGGTCGGCCACGACGTCCGGTAAAACACCACCGCCGGCACGCCAAAGTAAGCGCACTCCAGAGTGATCGTTCCGGACTTGGTGATCGCCAAGTCCGCTCCACCCAGCGCTTGCGCTAGACCTCCAACTTGGATCTCGAGCTGAGGCAGAAGCCCAGCCCCCGTGCGATGCTCACCCCCGCGACCTTCCGGGCGAACCACGATGTGCATCCGCCGCGCCGCCGCCGCCGCAATCTGGCCCGCTAACGCCGCCATGCGCTCGTTGGGAACCACCAGCGTCCAGCGCAGCGCACGCATCGGCATGCCCGTCTCCGACACCATCGTGTCGACCGCCGCGGCCATCGCCCCAGCCACCTCGCACAGCATCGGCAAGTGCGCCTTGAGCTCACGCTCCCGGCTGCCCGGAAACAACACCACCCGCCAGACCCTCGCCGCCGGGTCCGGCGCCGCAGCCGGCGCGCCAGTGCCCCCCGGCCCGGCGTGCCCATACCGCTCGCAAATCGGGTGCCCCACAAACTCCGCGCGCAGCTTCGGCACGCGGCGCGCGTACCACGGCGGCTCGAACGGGAACAGGCAAAGTAACCGATCGAGATCCCGCGCCATCCCGTAGGCGCGCCCAGGCCTCGAGGCCCACACTTGCGGGGACACATACTGCACGATCTTCGGTCGCCAATTGCGAAAACCCGCCGCCTGACCCGCGCGCCGGTCGCGTAGGGCGCGCGCCAGTCGACCGTTGAACCCGTGGAAATCCACACACACGATCACCTCCGGTTGCCGCTCGCAGGCCAGCGCCACCAACTGCCGGAACCGGCGTCGCAACTGCCCGTAATGCCGGAGCACCTCGGCTAAACCCACCACCGCATCCTCCGTCAGGTCAAACGCCAACTCGACACCCGCCGCCGCCATCTGCGGGCCGCCTGCTCCAAAGAAACGCGGCGCAAACCGCCGCCCTTCCAGCGCGGGCGTCCGGCGCAAGGCCGCCACCAACTCCGCCGCGAGCAGATCCCCGCTCGGCTCGCCCGCCACCACCATGAAACTGGCCGCGCTCACGGAGCCTGAATCTGCGCCATAATCTCGAACGCCACGTCCAGCGCCCGTTGCGCGGCCTCACCGCTGACGACCGGCGCTTGTCGCGCGATGGCGCACTCGACGAAACTCTCCAGCTCCAACCGGAGCGGCTCCTCCTTCGTGATCGGCACCGGCTCGCGCACGATCCGTTTGCCCCCGAACTGACTCACCAGCGTGGCGTCCTTCCCCGCCAAGAGCTTCTTCCATAGCGACGACTCCGCCTCCTCCTCCCGCGCCACCCGGTACACATAGCCTTCCTGGGCGCGGTAATCGAGCGACACATAGCTCGGCGCCGCCCCGCCGCTGAACACCCGAATCTTCCGCATCCGCTCCGGGCTGACCCGGCTGGCCGTCAGGTTCGCGACGCACCCGTTCGCAAAACGCAGGCGCGCGTTGGCGATGTCCTCCGTCCGGCTAAGCACCGCAATCCCCACCGCATCGACCCGTGTGACCGGGGACCGTACGAACGCCAAGACCACATCCAGATCGTGAATCATCAAATCCAACACCACACCGATGTCCGTGCTGCGCGCCGGATAAGGCGAGAGCCGGTGTCCCTCGATGAAGCGCGGCTCGCGCGCCGCCTCCTGCAAGTACCGAAAAACCGGGTTGAACCGCTCCACGTGTCCAACCTGCAACAGACAACCCTGCTCCCGGGCCAACCGCACCAGCTCCGCCGCTTCGCCCGCCTGGTCCGTCATCGGCTTCTCCACCAACACATGTCGGCCTCGGGCCAGCAACTCCCGCGCCAACCCATAGTGGGTCGTCGTGGGCGTCACCACGCTCACCGCGTCGGCCCTCGCGGCCACCTCGGCGACCGAGCCCAATACCGGTACCCCGTATCGCTTCCCCACCGCCTGCGCCGCCGCAGTCGCCACGTCCTGCACCCCCACAAAATCCACCTTGCCCGCCGCCGCGAGGACCGCGTAAACCCGGGCGTGCTCCTTGCCCAGCGCCCCCGTGCCCACCACCGCCACCTTGAGCCTCGCCGACATCTCCCGCACCTAGAGTCTAGGCAACAAGCGGAGCACGGGCTCGCTCGGCCGGGCGATGACATGAGCGGCGATCAGTTTGCCCAGACCCTCGACCTTCGCCTGGCCGGCAGCGATGGCGGCGGTCACCGCCGACAGATCGCCCTCCACAATCACGGTCACATAGCCTCCGCCAAGTTTCTCTTTGCCGACCACCTCGACCTGGGCAGCCTTGCAGGCCGTATCGATCGCCTCGAACACGGCCGTGAACCCTTGGGTTTCAATGAAGCCTAGCGCGGCGGGAGATGCAGAGCTCATAGGATGCAGGGAAACCGAGACGCCGGGCCCGAGTCCCGGAGGTGAGTCCCCGGGCGCGGCCGCCTCGAAAACCACGGGTTGTTCGATCAACGGGTTGTACTCGGGAGCAGCATGAACGGCCGCCCCCGCGGCCACGTCGAGTTGTGTCAACACGGTCGCGAGCGGGCGGCCCTGCCACGCGGCCGCGGCTCGCTCGCCAGCCGCTACCGCAGCTTGAACCGCCGCGGTGGGGCCGCCGATCTTCACCACCACACCGCAGAGATCGTTCAGCTCGACTTGAAGCACTCGGATCGAGGCCGCCTTGCTCATGGCGTCGATCGCCACCATGGCCGGCGTCAGCCCGTGAGTCTCCAGCAGCCCAATCGTGCCAGTCACACGACTCCTCGTTGGCGCAAGGCCGCCAGCACTTCGCTCGTAATCGTCGCCACCCGCTGTGCCTCGGGCCGCGGCTGGCGCGGTGGACAGCCCTCTGCCGGCGGCTCAACGTAGCCGAAGTCAGCCAAAATGCACCGCAGCAGACCTTGCAGCTTGTCCCGATGAACCTGCTGCGTGGGACTCAACGGCTGACGACTCCGCCCCAGGACAAAACCCCTTAGCTCGACCGCGGCGCGAAATCCTTCCGGGAAATCCGCGGAGTAAAGCATCGCGTCGAACAGTTCGAGCAAGCGGTATTGCAGCCGGACCGCTTGCTCGAAGTCCCCTCCCAGGGTGAGGTCGTACATCAGCCGGGTCAACTCCGGCACCACCCCGCTCGTCGCGTGCGTGCCGCCGTCGGCGCCCACCAACAGCATGGGCACCAGCACCGCTTCCCAGCCCGTCAAAAATGAAAACTCCGGGCGCATCGGCCGAATCGCGGCGATCATCCGCATCATAAACGCCAGGTCGCCCGACGAATCCTTAATCCCCACCACCCGCTCGTGCTCGGCCAGCCGACAGATGGTCGGCACATCGATCGGGCTGGCAAACATCGGAATGTTGTACAGCGTCACGTCGATCGGGCTCTGCCGGGCTATCTCGTGAAAATAGCTGTAAACCGACTCCGGACTGAGCCGGTAGTAGAACGGCGACACAATCGCCACCGCGCGCGCCCCATACCCGGCATACGCCTCGCACGCCGCCACCGTCTCCCGCACATTGGCCTCGGCCGCACCCGCCAGCACCGGCACCCGCCCCGCCGCCTGCTCGCACACGATCCGTACGATCAACCGCCGCTCCGCCGGCGTGAACCGGATGAACTCCCCGGTCGAACCGTTGGGATAAAGGCCGTGCACACCCCGCGCGATCAGCCAGTCCACATACCGCCGCAGTTCGGCCTCGTGGATCTCCCCCCGCTCGTCCAGCGGCACCAAATGCGGCGTCAGAATGCCCGTGATCTTGGCAGCCATATCACTCCACGGCCCCAGCCGCAGCCCCAGCCCGGACCGATCGCCCGGACCTGGACGGCAGCCGCCGCTGACGGTACGCCCGCAGTCTGACCCGCGGGGCGTCCCCCCAGAGCCCCTCCAAATCGTAGTGCGCGCGCACGTCCGCTCGCATCACGTGCACAATCACATCGAAGTAATCCAATACCACCCAGTTGGTCCGTAGACTGCCATCCGTGGCGCGCGCCCGCAGACTGTGTTCGCCGGCCAGTCGCTCCGTGATCTCATCTACGATAGCCCGCAAGTGCGGCTCGCTCGTGCCCGTCGCCAACACGTAGTAGTCCGTTACCGAGGACAGCTTCCGGACGTCGAGCACGATCAAGTTCTCCGCCTTCTTGTCGTCCGCCAACTCCCGGCAGCGCAGGGCGAGTCGTCTTGCTTCCATCGGCCGTAGCCTGGCGCAAAACCGCTCAGAGATAAAGCCGATTGTTGCGGAGGGCCTCCGCCACCGCGGCCGGCACCAAACCGTCCACCGGTTGGCCCGCCTTCAGACGCTCCCGCACCTGCGAGGCAGAGACGCCCAGCGGAAATCCACGCAACTGCCGGGCCCGAAACGGAGCCGGCACGCCCCCCAGCGCCTCCCCTGGACGCGGGATCACCACCATCTCGACCAACCCCGCCAATTCGTCCGCAGCTCGCCACTTGGGCAACTGCGCTACATGATCGGCCCCAATCAGGTACCCCAGCCACGCCCGCGGGAAGCGCCGGGCGTACTCCCGCACCGTATCGATCGTGTACGAAACCCCACCCCGCCGGATCTCCTGATCGTCGACCTCGCACCTCGTCCACCCCGCCAAGGCCAACCGCAACCACCGCAGCCGATCCACCGCAGGCGCCAGTTCCACCACCGGCTTGAAGGGCGACTGCGACGCAGGAATAAAGAAGAGCCGGTCCAGAATCAGCTCCTCCATCGCCGCCCGGGCCACGAGGAGGTGCCCCAGGTGAACCGGATTGAAGGAACCGCCAAATAGACCGAGTCGTTGCACGCGTGGAATCTGAATCACTCGCTCCCGGTAAGCGACCCCAAAACCCATGCCAGTTCCCCGCGGCACCCCGGTCGGCCATCGTCCACCACCCGCTGAGGCCCACAAGAATCGTGTCAACTACTATAACCATGGCAGATAAACGTCAGGTGCAGCCCTCCTCGCCGCCCAGGTGCTCGCCCAGATCCTCCCCCCGCACCCCCCCGGCCGGCTAGCTTAACCCGGACCGCCCCACAGGGCCAAGGCCAAGGCACTCCAGGTGCGGAAGTTCTGAATTTGGCGCTCCCCCCCCGAAGGTGCCGGCAGCACAAGTCACCGTGGGCACCCACGAGAGAATCAACCGAGTGTGCGCAGGACCCGCTTGAAATAAGGATCGAGAGGCGACTTCCGCCACGAATCCTAATGGAAGTTCCGCTATCAGCCCCCCCCCTGCCCCACCTTGCTAGGAGGGTGGTCCTTAGCTTAGTATGCCAGGTTCGTTAAACTTGACACGACTGTTGTCTGAGATCCGGCGAGCTCATAACGGAACGTTACCTTAGGAAGAACAACACCAACATCTGTGCGGCTAGGACGCGGAGCAGCATGGTCAGGGGGTAGACTGTGGCGTAGGAGATCGAGGGAGCATCGGAGGCGGCGATCGAGTTGGCAAAGGCCAACGCAGGCGGGTCCGTCATGCTCCCGGCGAGAACGCCGCAAAGGCTAAGGAAGTTCAGGCGGTACACCCACCGGCCAATGAAGCCGACGATCAGCAGGGGCACCAGGGTGATGAGCGCGGCGCATCCCATCCAGTACAAGCCGGGACCGTCGGTGAGGGTCTGCAGGAACTGGTCGCCCGCCTTGAGACCCACACAGGCGAGGAAGAGGGTGATGCCCACCTCGCGGAGCATGTGGTTGGCGCTGAGGGGCATGTAGTAGATCAGGGGACCCAACCGACCGAGTCGGCTCAGGAAGATCGCCACCAAGAGCGGACCGCCCGCCAAGCCCAGTTTGACCGGCGAAGGCACGTTCGGCAGCACGATGGGCCAACTGCCCACGATCACCCCCAGGGCGATGCCCACAAAGATGGGCATGATCTGTGGCGCATTAAGTTGCTTGGGCGAGTCCCCGAGGGCGCGAGCAGCCTTATCGATGGCGGCCGGTTCACCCACCAGCAAGACCGTATCGGCAAACTGGAGCCGGAACCTCGGTCGCGGCGTGAATTCGATTTCCGCGCGGCTGACGCGCGTGACGGTCACGTCATAGACTTTAGGCAGCGCAAGTTCTTCCAGGGTCATCCCTAACACATCCTTACGGGTGATGACCACCCGACGCGTCGTCAGCCGGCTCGGCAAGCTCTTAAGGTCCATCTGCGTTGGGCTGCCGACCACGATCTGGAGGTCCCGGATCTTGTCCGGCGGGCCCACCGCCAAGATGACATCGCCGCTGTGCAGGACCGTGCCAGCCGTGGCGCGAGTGATCTCCTCGCCCTTACGCACGCGTGAGATGATGACCCCCGAATCGCGCAAGCCCGGCACCTCGGCCACGGTCAACCCGTCGAGGTTAGCGTTTTGGACCACAATGTTCAGGGTGATCACCTTTGGCTCATCGGACCGGGATTGGCGGAGGAAGGCGGCCACCTCGTTCTGTGGCTCGATCCGGAAAAGGAGGCGGATCAAGCCCATGGTCAGGATAATACCCAAGATACCGAAAGGATAGGCCACTGCGTAGCCCAGGCCAGGCAGCTTAGCCACGGCGTCCGTGAACCCGGGCAGGTTCTTGAGGGCCTGTTGGGCAGCGCCCAGCGCCGGGGTGTTCGTGGTCGCCCCCGAGAAGAGACCGACGGCCACGCGCACGTCGATCCCGCCCAGATAAACCACGGCGACGGTCACGGCCACGCCCAAGAGCACGACGGCCCCGGCCATGAGGTTCAGAGGCAGGCCCTGGCGGCGTAGCGACGCGACGAAGCCTGGTCCGACCTGCAGCCCGATCGTGTAGACGAAGAGAATCAGCCCGAACTCGCGGGCGAACTCCATCACCTGCGGGTCGATCTCGAGGCCGAAGTGGCCCAGCAAAAGCCCGGCGAAGAGCACCCCAGCCACACCCAGGCCCACGCCACGAACGCGGAGACCGCCCAGGAAATGGCCTAGGGCCGCCACTAGGCTCAGCACCAGCAGCGTCTGTGCGATCGACCTACCCTGAAAAAGCTCCTGCAACCAGGTCATTGGGGCCCCGCAAGGACGTACCTATACGATTCGCCGCATCTTGGCGCAAGGGCTTAGCCGCCGCGCCCGAATCCGCCTCCAACGACGTACACGGCCAGCGCCTTACAGCAGGTGCTGGCTGCTGGCCGGGCACGGCCGCTTGTTCGCCGCCTGCACGGCACAGGGCCGCTGAGTAAGTTTCGCAGCAGCGGACGACACGAGGGTCGCCTCCCGTGCGTCGATGCGGGCTCCTGGCGGACCGGGCAGACGTCTCGCAGCGCTCCCGCGATTCGGCCCAGTCCGCAACCACTCGACGTGGCCGCTGAAATCAGCCGTTGACCCCTGAATTCAGTCGGCTCCGGCTCTAACAAGCCGCCAAGGGGGGTACTCGGCATACACTTGGGCGGCAAGGCTCACTATAGAAGTCAGCCCGACGCTTCACCGAGAGCGGGTCTTCCGCCTACGAAATAGCCTCGACCCGCAAGTCCCGCAACGTACTCAACCCCGCCAGCGCGGTTCCCCCACCCCGTATCGGCCGCGCCCCGCTCCGCCGCCTCGACCCAAACCGCTCCCGATGCGCCAACCACACCCCGTCCACAAAACCCTTCGATCCCAGCACCACCCCGTCCGTCATATGCCGAATCCGTAACCGCAGCACCCCCCCCCCCCTCAAA
>Ga0194126_10001523_pt1 | contig 38799 bp, 45 predicted proteins | sample TA2KigC150mmetaG_FD_148641 | JGI IMG/M metagenome (GOLD analysis project Ga0194126, IMG submission 148641) | Freshwater microbial communities from Lake Tanganyika, Tanzania - TA2015035 Kigoma Deep Cast 150m | ecosystem: Environmental > Aquatic > Freshwater > Lake | place: Tanzania: Lake... | reverse complement strand
CGCTGGCGACGGCTCGTGCGCGATTACGAAAAGCGCATCGACGTCTCAAAAGCAATGATCCACGTCGCCATGGGCGGGCTTCTCTTGCGACGCATCGCTCATTGAGCCCCTTTCTCAAACGGACTCTTAGGCCCGGCGACATTCTGACCGTCGAGCGCACGCCGCAGACCTATACGGTGATGGGCGCCACCGGCTTCAATGCCGTCGCGCCGTTCGATGCCCGCGGGATCACGCTCGAAGAGGCGATCGGCAGGGCGGGCGGCCTGTCGGATTCCCGCGCCGACCCCGACGGCGTTTTTGTGCTGCGCTATGAGCCGGCGGGCCTCGCGCGCGAATTTCCCAATGTCGCGCCGAGTTTGCTTGAGCGCGGCCAGGTGCCCGTCGCCTATCATCTCAACCTACGCGAGGCCGCGGCTCTATTCGCGGCGCGGCGCTTCGCCATGCGCGACAAGGATATCCTTTATGTCAGCAACGCGCCCTTGGCGGATATCGGCAAGGTCGTGCAGCTTGTTCAAATGGTTGGGCAACCGGCGCTTCAGGGGGTCACCATCAGCCGCATATCTCCGTAAGGCGGATATCGCCTTTTGACAGGGCGACAAATGAGCGCTAACTTTTGGTTAAACTATGGATATGTCATGGTTTTGCCCTCTTCCCATGCGAGAAGGATAGAAGTTGAGCCTCGTTCGCTTGAGCGTCACCCAAATTGCGCCGGAGCCGACAGCGTTGAACGATTTTTGAGGGGTTGTTGTGGCTAATCAGCGGATCAACGAGAGCTTTCTCGCGCTCAAGGAGCGTGCCGCACTGGCTGCCCTGGTGAGGCGTTTGCCGCACTGGGCGACCCCCGATCACCTCACAGCGATAGGATTGTGCGGCGCGGTTCTGACTTTTTTCAGCTTCGTCGGCTGTCGCTGGTCGAACGGCTTTCTCGTCGGCGTCGTTTTTGGCCTCTTTCTCAATTGGTTTGGCGACTCTCTTGACGGCACGCTGGCGCGCTACCGATCGATCGAGCGACCGTATTATGGCTACTTCATTGACCATTCGTCAGATCTCATTGCTCAGACGTTGATCATCATCGGCCTCGGCGTGTCGCCTTTTTTCACGGTCAGCTCGTCGCTGCTTGCGCTTTCGCTCTACCTGCTGATGAGTTCTTACACCTATCTGAGGGTTGTTACCGAGAGCGTGCACCGGCTTTCCTACGGCGGCATGGGCGCGACGGAGTTTCGCATTCTGGTCGCAGGCTGGGCGCTTTTCGCCGCCTGGTGCGGTCCCGGCCTCGTGACGGCGCAGGCTTATGGCTTCGCGGTGCTCGATATCGTCATCGGCGTCCTGTCTGCATTAACCTTTCTCGGTTTCCTCGTCGTCATACATAAGGACCTTCTGCGACTGCAGCGCGAGGAACGCGAGGTCATCGAATTGCCCGAGCCGGCGACAGTGGCGCACGAGCATCGCATGTCCGAAGAGGACGAAGAGGGTTGGGTGGAGTCTGTGGCCCGCTGACGAGCGGCCGCAGACAAACCTGGGTCCGGACTCGACCTCAAGCGACGCCCAGTCTTTCCTGATTTGGCTGCGCGCTCTGTCGATTTCGCAGCAATGAGCGGCGGCTGAGTTCCGGCTCTCGTCGAGAGCGCCGGCGCTGAGGCAGGAAATGGCATGGCTTCCAGCGGAACGGTTCTCGTCACCGGCGCGAGCGGATTCATCGGCGGCGCCGTCGTCAAGCGACTGCGCGCGGAAGGCGTCGCCGTGCGCGCGCTCGTGCGGCGCTCGAGTCCGCGCGACAATATCCCGCCGGATTGCGATGTCGTTGAAGGCGACGTGACCGACCGCGACAGCGTCCGGCGCGCGATGGCCGGGGTCTCCGCGCTTTTTCATCTTGCCGCCAATTATCGCCTTTGGGCGCCCGATCCCGAGCCGGTGATGCGGGTCAATGTCGCCGGCACGGAAATCGTCATGCGCGAAGCTCTGCGCGCCGGCGTCGCACGCGTGGTGCATACGAGCAGCGTTGCGACGCTGGATTCCGACTCGGCGCCCTGCACCGAATCCAACCGGCTCGCCCCTGAGCGCGCCATCGGCGCGTATAAGCTCAGCAAAATCCTTTCGGAGCGGTTGGTTGAACGAATGATCAGGGACGACGGGCTGCCGGCCGTCATCGTGTGTCCATCGGCGCCGCTCGGCGCCGGCGACGTCCGACCGACGCCCACCGGCAGGATTGTCTTTGAGGCGATGCGCGGCGGCATGCCGGCTTACGTCGACACCGGATTGAACATCGTTCATGTGGAGGACATCGCCGCCGGCCACGTCGCTGCAATGAAAGTCGGCCAGATCGGCGAGCGCTATATTCTCGGCGGCGAGAATCTCACATTGCGGGATTTGCTCATAGAAATATCGCGCGTCACCGGGCGACCGCCGCCACGGACGAAACTGCCGCGCTGGCCGCTCGTGCCTGTCGCCTACGCCAATGAATGTATCGCGCGTATCGCCGGATCGGAGCCGTTCCTCAATCGGGAAAGCTTGCGGATGTCCGCCAAGAGAATGTTCTTCGACGATTCGAAGGCGCGCCGCGCTCTCGGCTATAAGACGCGACCGACGGCCAACGCCGTCGCAGACGCCGTAAGCTGGTTCGCCGACCGCCGCGGCTAAATCAGGTCGCCCTTAGGGCGCAATCGCGCGAAGGCGGCTGACGATCGATCTCAAAGGTTCTGCGCGCTCTACGCGCTCTAAGCTTTTGGAATCGGTCACGTCATCTGCGTTTAGGCGATTCCGCCTAAACGCAGCGTGATCTAGAGTTGGAGCTGGTTCGATGCGGCCTTGCGCGAAGAGCTTACGGGGCGCGGCGCTTGCGACCGCCGCCGTTGTTGTTCCGCTTCCGCAGCTCCCGGCTGCGCAAGCCGTCACCGGCTTCACCTATTGCGCGCCGCCGTTGCGTCCCGCCTGCATCGAGACGTCTGTCGCCGCGTTGGCGATGGCCGCCTGCGACGAAGAGGTGCAGGCATTCACGCGAATGGTTTTTCGCTATCGCGAGTGTCTCGAAAGAGAGACGGAACGCGCGGTGCGAGAAGCGAATGAGGCGATCGAGGCCTGGCGATGTCGTCGAGACGAGACCAAGTGCCGACACTGACGCCGCCGACTGAAGCGGCGCGCAGGCCCGTCATTTATGACGTGACGCGGATCGTCACTCGCGCGTTGAATGCTGCGCCTAACGGGATTGATCGCGTCGATTTCGCGCTCGCCCGACATTTCCTCACACGCGATGAAAGCGCGCGGGCGGCGCTGATCTGCACGGCGATCGGGCCTCGGCTTGCCGATCCCGATCGCGCGCTGGAGACGATCGAGGGCGTCGACTCTCTCTGGCGCGAAGATGGCGACGCCGAGGAAGATGACGTTTATCGCAGGGTCGTTGCGGCGCTCCGGTCAACGGACTTTGTGCGGCCTTCGCCGACCCGGGCGAAAAAGGCGCCCAGTCTCAAGTTCCTCGAACAGAACTGGCACGCGCTGCGCCGTTGGGCGCCTCATCTCGGCAGGCCGTTACACCTAGCGCCTCCGGGCGCGATCTATTTCAATGTCACGCAATTTCTCATCGATCGAAGCTGGTACGTGCGCTGGCTTGCGACCCGGCCGGACATAAAGCCTGTCTTCTTCGTCCATGACCTGCTTCCGATCGATGCGCCGGATTTTTTTCGCGCAAGAGAAGCGATGCTTCATCCGAGGCGTTTGCGCAACTTGTGCCGCTACGGCGCCGGCGCTGTGGTCGGATCGCACGCGGTCGCGCGGCGCCTGCGCCAATACGCCGCCGAGAATGGCAGGTCCGACCTGCCCATTTGCGTCGCGCGCCTGCCGGTTTCGCCCGTCTTTACGTCGCCGGCCGAGGCGCCCGCGGCGCTCGGCGACGTCGCCTATTTCGTTGTCTGCGGCACGATCGAGCCGCGAAAGAATCACCTGACGCTGCTCAACGCATGGCGAGCGTTGGCGTTCGATCCGACGCCGCCAAAGCTCGTCATCGTCGGAAAGCGCGGCTGGCTCAACGACGCCGTCATCGCAGCGTTGGAGCAGAACGTCAGCTTGCGTGCGCATGTGATTGAGGCCGGCGGATTGTCGACGCCGGGATTGCGACGACTGCTCGCGGGGGCGCGCGCTCTGCTGATGCCCTCCTTCGCGGAGGGCTTCGGTCTGCCTGTCGCTGAAGCGCTTGCCGCCGAAACGCCGGTCGTCGCTTCGGACATCGAGGCTTTCCGTGAACTCGGCGGCGATGCGATCGACTATGTCGACCCGCTCGATGAGCGGGGATGGCTGCAGGCGGCGCGCGACTACTCGGCGCCGAACTCTCTGCGTCGACGCGCCGCGCTCGAGCGCAGGACGGGCGCCGTAGCCAGTCCGGATGCGTTCTTCTCAAAGATCGACGACTTCATTGAGCGACTTTAACGCCGCGCTGTTAAGCCATCGAATTGACGCGGCGAATGTCGCGCGCTTTGTTTCAATGCTCGAATGGAGTCGCGAGGCAGGCTGACTCGGACAAAGGACTTTCAATTGAATGTGATGGATCCAGCACCGGAAACCTCGCGCCGGGCGCCAAGCGAAGAGGAGCTGGCGGCGCTCGCGCAATTCCGCTACGCGCTGCGCAAGTTTCTGGCCTTCAGCGAGCAGGCTTCCGCTGACCATGGGGTGACCATGCAATGGTATCAGGCGCTGCTGGTCGTGCGCACCCATCGAGGCGCAAAGCACATCAGCGTTGGCGAACTCGCCGAGCAGCTGATGATCCGCGACCACAGCGCTGCGGAGCTTGTGTCGCGCCTGGCGCAGGCGAAGCTCGTGAGGCGAAAGACCGATCCGAGAGACCGCCGCCGTTCGCTCGTCATCATCACGCGAGCGGGCGACCGGCGACTCTCGGAGCTTGCCGCCGTGCATCTGAAGAAGCTGCGGGAGTCTCGGGGCGTTTTTGCGAACCTCTTTCGCAAGGCCGTCGAGTCATAGAGCGCGCTGTCTTTGGGCGGCATCGACCGTATTCAGCCTGAGATAGAGCGCGCTCTAAACTATGGGGATCGATCACGCTTTCTGCATTTGGGCGACTCTGCCCAAATGCAGCGCGATCTAGTAGCCAGTCATTTCGAGATAGCCTTCTCCTTTGTGCGATCCGCTGAAGAAGATTGGTCCTTCCCAATAGGCGGGCTCGGTCGCCATCCAGCTTCTCGGATTGAGCGGCCGCGTTTCGACATCGACGCCGCGGCTCTTGATCTGCACGCGCCAGCGGACGGGCGTGTCGCGATCGGCGATATGCATATTCTCCAAAGGCGCGATCGCGATGTCGTCGCGCATTAGCGGCGAGGTCGCGCCGTCGGCGTCGATCCAGTTTCCGAAGAAAAAGGGCGCCGCCTTGACGCTGCGCATGCGATACAGCATCAGCTTAACGCCGCCGTCGAGATGCAGCGCAAACCAGTCCCAGCCTTGTTGATCAGCCGCTAGCGCCTGGCTCGACCATTCGCGGTCCATCCAGGCGCGGCCGGAAACTTGCGTTTCGCGGCCGTGGATGGAAACAGAACCCTCCGTCATGAAGAACGGCTCGCTGTAGTAATAGGAGGCCTGTCCGGCGTCGGATTTGCGGCTATAGCCGCCCTCGCCTTGCAAGACGATCGGCCCCGTTGCGGTCAGGTCGAGCGCATAGGCGAAATTTCCGTTCCCGGCGGAAACACGCAGCCGCTCAATCCCCGCCCCAGATGAATCATCGCGCGTTTCGAGAAGCCAATCGTCGATATAGGCGCGAAAAGGCGCCGCCTCGACGCCCGCCAGGCCAATGCCGCCGCGCGCGAATTTTTGCGCGAACAGATGTTCGCCAGCGTCGGTCGCCGCCGCATGAGCCATCCACACATTGCGGTCGGTCCAACCGGCGCGCGCCGAATTTGGCTCCAGCGCGAATCGGAAAAGCGTCCATTGGACGCCATATGAGGCGCCGTCCGTTCCTTTTAAATTTGCCGTGACGTACCACCATTCCGTACGAAAGTCCGGGTGCGCGCCATGGTCTTTGGGAAAGACGAGGGGCGTTCCTGGCTGCGGAAATTTGAAGCCCGGCGCATTCGCGCCAAGTCCGCCAAATCCCTGCGCCAGAGCGCTTGTCGACGAGAGCGCGAGAATAAGCGCCGATCGCCTCGACATCGCGGCGCCAAGGCGTTCGCGCGAACCGGTCGGGCGATCAGCGTTCATTGGAGAAGACTTTGAGCAGTTCGGTCGGCGCGGCGCGCGCGAGCCTTGCGACAGGAATGAGCGCGGCAAGAATGGCGGCGCACAGCGCGATAAGGAAAACCATGAGCCATTGCGTCGGAAACATCTGGAACGGCAGCCGCCATCCGAAGGCGGCGACATTGACGATCGCGACGAGGCACCATGTCATGAACAGGCCGAGCGGCGTCGCCAAAATCGCGGCGCCGGCGGCGAAGGCGACGACCCGGATCATCTCAAGCGCCGCGAGTTCGCGTCGCGTCGCGCCGAGCGCCCAGACCGGCGCGATGCGCGCCTGACGCATATCGCTGAGCGTGAGCAGGCTCGCGAAAAGCGCGACGCCGGAGACGATCAAGGTCAGCGTGTTCAGCGCGGCCGTCACCGCGAATGTGCGTTCGAATATTTCCGTCGACATCGACTTGAGTTCGGATTGATCAAGGATGCGCGCAATCGCTCCGTCAAAGCGCCGCTGCATGTTGTCGATGAAGCGCGCCGTCGCATCGGGCGAGACGCGCAGACCGTAATGCACGCCGGACGCATCGTCGAAATAGCGCTTCAGCTCCTCGTGGTCGACGCGCAGCTGGCCCTTCGGATTGCCGTAGTCGGGAAAGATTCCGACGACGCGCGCGCGCCAATCTCGCCTTGAGGTTGGGATGTCCAGCGCGGATCCCAGTCCGACGCCGAGCCGGCGCGCCAGTTGTTCGCTGACGAGGACGGCGTCTTGCGCATGCAGGGCGGTCCACACGTCGGGCGTCGCCTCGATCAACGGAAAATGCGCCGAATAGGTTTCGTGAGCCGTCATCCCGACGATCTCGATAGGCCATCCGTCAATGCGCGTCTTCGCCCGCCAGACAGGCAGGATCGCCGATATATCCGGCTGCCCCCGCGCCCACGCTTCGATGTCGCGCGCGTCGGCGGGCGTCGCCGCTTCGAAATAGACTTCGGCGACAAGACGCGCGTCGAGCCAGCGCGTGAAGGTCTGACGAAAACCCTCGACCATGCCGCCGACGCCAATGTTGGCCGCAAGCGCGACGAGCAGCGCCATCAGCGCAAGCGACAGTCCGGAGATTTCCTGACGCCCGTCGGCGAAGAACCAGCGGGCGAGCGGCCGATGCGCGAGATTTTCGCTGAGCGCCAGGAAGCCCGCGAGCGCCACCGGCAGGAACAGGGCGGCGGCGAGCAGCGAAAAGCCGATGACGGCGAATCCTGACGCGAGACCCTTGCCAAAGTCATAGGCGCAAATCGCGGCGACGAGGGCGATGGTCGCGAACGCCGCTTGGCGCCGCAAATAGCGGTGATGCGCGGCGCGCCACGCGATCGGCCGCGCGACCGATAGCGGCGGCAGCCGCATCGTCTTCGCGAAGCCGCTCGCCGCGGCGAGAACGGCGCCGGCCCCGGCCATGACGAGCCCGGAAAGTCCCCAACGCGCATCAAGCGTCAGGCTTTCCGAAATCTGCGCGCCGTAAAGGCTCTCGAGGCTTCTAGCGACATTCGGCAAGAGCGCCTGCGCAATCGCATAGCCGCCAATGAGGCCCGCCCCGCCGGCCACAAAAGTGAACGCCGCGATTTCGCACGCCATCGCAGCGACGAGATTTGGCGCGGCGACTCCGAGGGCGCGCAAAGTGCGCAAAGTTGGCAACCGCTGCTCGAAGGCGAGGCCGTAGGCGGCGTGGACGATGAACAGGCCGACAAGGAAAGCGAGGAAGCCGAAGGCAGTCAGATTGAGGTGAAAACTGTCCGTCAGTCGAGCGAGTTCGCTATCGTCGTCCGCCGCGACGAGCCGCAGCGCATCGCCGGCGACGCGCTTCAGCCGCGCTTCGTCGAGCGCCGCGTCATCGGCAAGGATAAGACGAGAAAGTTTTCCCGGTCGATCAAGCAGACGCTGGGCGACGCCGATGTCGACGACGATCGCGCCGGGCGGCGCTTCGGCGAGCGCCGTAAGCGGCGGCAACCGCCGACCACGCTCTGTTTGCGGCTGCGCGCCTTCGGCGAGATCAAGGCGTCGCAGAGTTTGCGGCGAGGCGAAGGCGCGGCCTTCGCCTGTCAAGAAGTCATCGAGGATATCGGCGCGCTTTCGCATATGCGCGATCGGCGAACGGCGCGGCAGAGACACGGGCTCGACGCCGACGATGCGAATATTCTTGTCGCCGATCCGTGACGCGCCTTCGAGGACCGGCGAAACCTCGACGCCGGCGCGACGCAGCTTCACGAAGAGGTCCTGCTCGAAAAGGCCGCCGCGGGCGGCGAGAAGCATGCGTCCGCCGCCCCCGGAAATCGCGGCCGTCGCAGCGTCGTAGCTGTTGCGCGCCTGAGCGTTCAGCGCCTGCACGCCGCTCCACAAGGCCGTTGCGATGGCGAGGCCTGCGAGAAGCGTCATGAAATTCCCCGGGCGTCGGCGCCAATGGCTCATAAGCGCGGCAAGCGTCCAGAACGTCGCTCTCATTGCGCCGCCAGAACGCCGCCGTCGAGCCGCACGCGGCGCTGGAGCCGGGCGGCAAGCCGCTGGCTGTGGGTCGCCATCAGAAAGGCGCAGCCGGTCGTGGCGACGAGGTCAAGCGCGAGCGCCAGGACGTTGTCGCCGGTCGCTTCGTCGAGATTGCCGGTGGGCTCGTCGGCAAGCAGAAGGCTCGGGCGCACGGCCAGCGCGCGGCCGATGGCGACGCGCTGCTGCTGTCCGCCGGAAAGCTCCTCCGGATAGCGCGCAGCGAGCGCGGCAAGCCCAAGACGATGGGCCAGCTCGTCCTGCCACGCGGCATCGTAGCGCCCGGCAAGCCGCGCCTGAAAACCAAGATTTTCGGCGACGGTCAGGCTCGGGATCAAATTGAATTGTTGAAAGACCACGCCGATCTTTTCGCGTCGCAGAGCGGCCCGCGCCCGTTCCGACAGAAGCGTCAGCGCGACGCCGTCAAGAAAGATCTCGCCGGCATCGGCGTCGTCGAGCGCGCCGACAAGATGAAGGAGCGTGCTCTTGCCGCTGCCGGACTCGCCGGTCAGCGCCAGGCTGGCGCCGGCGGCGAGGGTGAAGTCGACGCCGCACAACACCGGAATCGCGCCCTGCGGCGTCGAATAGGATTTACGAAGCCCCTCGACGCGCAGCATCGGCGCGCTCTTGCGCAGGGCTTCGAGATATTCCGGCGTCGCGTGAATCGACAAGCAATGGGCCCTGATGGGCCGGCGAAGGCGGCCGGCGCGCCAGCCCTATATATGGCTCGCCGCGCCGAACGCCCAAACGCGCCGCCGCTCTGAAAGGCGGGGGCGCATTTCTCGCACACTGGTCCTCAGGCGCATCAGTGCGGCGCGCGTCAGGGAATGGGCTTGTGATGCGGATCGAGCGGAGCATGGCTGCCGTCGGCCTCGACGGCCGACATCCCGTCAAATCGGGAAAAACGTTCGACGATGTCGGGAGAAAGCCGCGCCTCCTCGGCCGCCAAGCGCCTCGCAAGCGCTGCGGCGTAAGGCTTCGAAACGCCGAGTTTTTCGAGCGTGGCGCCGTCCTTCAACGCGTCGCCGCCGCAAATCGTGATGGTCCAGGCGTCGCCCTTGCGCGTAAGAAACGCCCGGCCGCCGAGTTCGCCCTGGCGCCAGTCGGCGACGGCGGCCTCTCCCTCGACGACGATGGCGTCGACGAAAAGACGGGAGTCCGGCTTGTCGAATGTCTCAAATAGCAGGCGGCGCGCCGCTTCGGACCCGTCGTCAGCGCGTGCGCTCAGGCATGTAGCGGCGATGATTGTCATGATCAGAATGCATCTCATCAATCTCTCTCTCCAACGTCTGCGCATCTCATTCTATTGGTATATTACCAACGCAACAGGGCGCAAGAGCGCCGGAGCCGTTTCCGCGGCGCGCTTTTTTTGATACGACGCATGCGCGGCGATATGTGAATGAGCTCGAATGGCGACGGTGGAAAAAGGCGCGCGTCAGCGCATTCTCGACGCTGCTTTGAAAGTCTTGAGCAAAGAGGGCGTCTCGGCGCTGACCCAGACTCGCGTCGCCACTGCGGCCGGACTGCGGCAGTCGCATCTGACCTATTATTTTCCGCACAAAACCGATTTGCTCGCCGCCACGCTGGAAGCGTCTCACGCCCAGGCGCATAGACGGAAGCGCGATTCGACGGGAAGCGACGCCGACCCGGTCGAGACGGTGCGCGCGCTCATGTTCGATCGCAATAAAATGCGCTTCTTCCTGAGCGTCGTGGCTCAGGCGAGCGACCAGGCGGACATTCGTGCGACGCTCGCCGCGCATGCCCGCAGCGTGGCCGAGCAGCTTGCGCCGCTGTTCGGCCGGACCGCCGACGACCCCGACGTCATCGCCTTCGTCGACATGTTGCGCGGTATGGGGTTGCGCCTGTTGCTTGAATCGGATGACAAGCGCCGCGCCAGCGTCGATCTCGACGGACTCGCCGCGCGCTTTGGCCTCAGGCGTGCGCCAGAGGCGCGGCTTTAAGCCTTGTCTGGAAACCGCTAGAACTGTGGCGATGCAGCCAATCGACGGAAACGCGGGCGACGGGGAGCGTCAGCCCTATGCCCTTGCCGCGGCGTTCTTCCTCGCTTGCGCGCTGGCGCTCGCCTTCCCTTGGCTCTGCGGGCGCGTCACTATCCCTTGGGACGCCAAGGCGCATTTTTTCCCGCAATTGGTCTTTCTCGCCCACGCCTTGCATAGCGGCCAATCTCCCTTCTGGACGCCCAACGTCTTTGCGGGAATGCCGCAGATCGCCGATCCGCAGTCGCTGATCTTCTCGCCATTCTTTCTGCTCGCCGCGGCGCTCTTTCCTGAGCCCTCTTTCGAGCTGGCCGACGCGATTGTCTTCGCGATGCTGGCGATGGGCGGTCTGGCGCTCGTCGCCTATTTTCGCGATCGCGGCTGGAGCGCGGCCGGCGGATTGCTCGCCGCGCTCGCCTTTGCTTTTGGCGGCTCGGCGGCGTGGCGCATACAGCATGTCGGACAGATCATGAGTCTCGCTTGGTTGGCGGTGACGTTGTGGCTGCTGGCGCGCGCGCTCGATCGTCGCTCGGCGCTTTATGGCGCGGCGGCAGGCGCCGTCGCCGCCTTCCTGATCCTGGGACGCGATCAGGTCGCTTTCCTCAGCGTGTTGCTGCTTTCCGCCTACGCCGCCTATCGCATCGTCACCGATCAATCGTCCAAGCTCAGCGCTGTCGCGCCTCTCGCGGCAGGCGCCCTCGTTGGTCTGACCATCATCGCCGTTCCGCTCTCCTTCACGCTTGAACTTGCCGCGCATTCGAACCGTCCGGAGATCGATCTCGACGGCGCGCTCAAAGGCTCGCTGCCGCCCGGTTCCTTCTTTACGCTGATCTCCGCCAATATCTTCGGCACGGACGGACCGCTTAAAGATTTTTGGGGCCCGCCGAAGGGCGAGCGTGACCTTTTCCTCGCCCGCAACATGGCGAATGTCTATATGGGCGAATTGACGCTCGTCGCTTTGATCGCGTCGATGAGCCGGCGTTTCTTTTCAAGCAAGGAAATTCGCTTCTTCGTGGCGGCGACGCTGTTTTTCGCTTTCTACGCGGTTGGCCGCTACACGCCCGCTTTCGCCTTTTTCTATCGCGTGCCCGGCGTCGACCTCTGGCGTCGGCCGGCCGATGCCACGTATCTGCTCGGCGCGATGCTTGCGATACTCGCAGGCTATGGCTTCAATCTGATCGAGCGGGGCGTTGTCGCGCCTCGCCTCGCATGGCTCGCCGGCGCCCTGGCGGCGCTCTTCGTCGCTGCGCTGGCTATGGCGGGTTGGAGGGGCCATCTCGTTCAGGCGTCCTGGCCGCTCGCGACGAGCGCGACCTTCGCGGCGCTCGCCGTTGCGCTCATTGTCGCGACCCGCGATCGGCTGCTGCGCGGCGCTTATCTGTTCGCGGCGGTCGCCGCGCTGATGAGCGCCGATCTCGCGATCGGCAATGGACCCAATGAATCAACGGCCCTGCCGCCCGAGCAGTTCGCTGCCTTGAAAATCGGCGGCAATGATCCGGTGATCGCCTATCTGCGCGAAAAGCTCAAGGAGACCGCCGCGCCGGATCGCCGTGATCGCGTCGAGCTCGCCGCGATCGGTTTTCACTGGCCTAACGCCTCGCTTATTCACGGCTTCGATCATGATCTTGGCTACAATCCGATTCGGCTTCGGCTCTTCGAAGACACGACCGGCGCCGGCGATCATCTTGCGCTTCCCGACCAGCGCGAGTTTTCGAAGCTCTATCCATCCTATCGCTCAATTCTGTCGGACATGCTCGGCCTGCGATTCGTCGCGACGGGCGTGCCGATCCAAGAGATCGACGAGAATTACAAGCCAGGCGACTTCATCGAACTCGCGCCTATCGGCGACGTTCACATTTACGAGAATCCGCGCGCCATGCCGCGAGTCATGGTCGCGACCTGCGCCCTGCATGTGAATTTTGCGCAGATGATGCAAAGCGGAGAATGGCCGGAGGCCGATTATTCCGAGACGGCGCTCCTCGAAGCGCCGCCGATCTGCCATACGCGCAAGGATGCGCCGCCGGCGACGGCGAAAATCTCTTCATATGAAAACGACCGCGTCCTGGTCGAGGCCAATGTGCCTCAGGGCGGCGGCTGGCTCATTTTGAACGACGTCTTCCATCCTTGGTGGTTCGCGCGCGTCGATGGCGCCGAGGCGCCGATCCTGCGCGCCAATGTGATGTTTCGCGCCGTCGCGGTTCCGGAGGGGCGTCACGAGGTGCGCTTCGATTTTCAGCCAATGAGGGGATTGAGCAAGGAGTTAGCAGAGTTTCTAAATGATGTGCGCTAACACTAAAACTTGGGGAGAGGGCTGCTTTGATGCTGAAAAGAATCTGTTGGCCGCGATCCATAACCTTGCTCGGAGGAAAGATCACGCGATAATCGCATAAATGTCACCTGACAAGGCATATCGTCGAAAGGCATCAGCTCTATTTGAAGAGGCCCGCTATTCCTTATCTCTAGCGTTATCTGTCCGTCCCAACCAGGCTGCAGCCAAGGAGCCGTCTCATGCATCGAGAGACCGACTCGAGCATACATGCTGCGACCTTCGACTCTCGCTATGAGGTTTCTAGGTATCCAAACATGCTCATAAGTTTGGGCAAGGATGAACTCATCCGGTTCTATGCAGTACGCCCTACGTTTTCCAAACGAGTCATGATGCGGAAAAGTTTCTTCGTGCCAAAGTCCCGAAATCTGCTTAAGGCCCTTAGCTAAGGGAATCTTGTGATCGGAGCTTTTGAGTTTGGTAAATTTATACCCCAGCCTCAGATCAACCGAGGCGTCACCCCACTGTTTCTCTTGTAGTGGGGGATCGAACCTGATTTCCTCTCTCTCAACTAATTCCTTAATTTCATCACGTGTGAGAATCATCTAAGCAGCCTCTGCGAGGTGAACAGGCACGCTAGCAATACCGTTAGTCGTAAAGAATGAACCGAGAATCCATACTTCAATCGCATCAGAGGAAATGTTCCGAACCTTTCCTCTTATCTGCCACCCATTTTCTTGTTGCCGGAGTTCAGATTCCCGAACAAAGCCCGAAATGGCGCCATCGATGGCGTCGATTGTCACCAAGCGCTCACCTTCAAAGGGTCCAGGTTGGACATCACATCCTATTGCAACGTAGTCGCCGACTTTGAACATTGTACCGCCTCCCACTCGAATCAGCCGCACTTTGCCAATGGAACCTATGTAGGTTACCAATTGGTAACTATTAGAACATACGAGGAACACACAAGTTTTGGAAGACTTTTTTGGCGGGCTACATCCACCCGGCGAGTTCGCGTTTCGCCAGAGTTTCGATCAGCGCCATGCTTTCTTCGCTGTCGTTGAGACAGGGCAGGCGGGCGAATTTCTCCCCGCCTTTGCCAATAAAAAGATCGCGGATTTCGACGCCGAGCTCCTCGATCGTTTCCAGGCAATCGGCTGCAAATCCCGGCGCGACGACGGCGATGCGCTTGACGCCGGCGTCTGCGAGTTCGGTCACGACATCCGACGTATAAGGTTCGATCCACTGAGCGCGCCCGAATCGCGACTGAAAGGCGAGGCGCAGGCATTGCGGGCCCAATTCGAGCCTGTCGCAAAGCAGACGCCAGGTCGCTTCGCAATGTTCGCGATAGGGATCGCCGCGATCGATCTGCGCCTGCGGCAAGCCATGGAACGAGGCGATGACGACCTCAGCTTCGAAATCGAGCGCGGCGAGCGCGCCTCTGATGCTTGACGCGATCGCGTCGATATAGGCGGGGTCGTCGTAGTAGGGCGCAGCGATGCGCAGGGCCGGTTGCTTGCGCATTCCGCGCAGCGCGTCAAAGGCGGCGTCGGCGACGGATCCGGTGGTCGACGAGGCATATTGAGGATAGAGCGGCAGGAGCGCGATCCGTTCGCAGCCCTTCGCCATCAGCGAGTCGATCTGCATTGCGATCGAGGGCGCGCCATAGCGCAGCGCATAATCGACGATGAGGCGCGAAGCCCCCATCCGCGCCTGCAGCTTCTCAGCCTGCAGGCGTGTATACATCTTCAGCGGACCTTCGCCGGACTCGCGGTTCCAGATCGACTGATAGAGCTTCGCCGAGCGGGCGGGGCGCGTGTTGAGCACGACGCCATAAAGAATCGGGAGCCACAGCGCGCGCGGCAGATCGACCACTCTGCGATCCGACAGAAATTGCGCAAGATAGCGCCGCACCGACGCAACGTCCGGCGAGTCGGGCGTGCCGAGATTGACCAGGAGCAGCCCGACAGGCGAATCGCTCGAACTCACGGCCGCAAGCTTTCGAAAGCGACGCGTTCCTCCTCGGCCAAATGGAAGGCGTGGGCGTCTTCGGGAAAGCGCCCGGCGCGCACGTCTTGCGCATAGGCCGCGACCGCGTCGCGCAGCGCCGCGCCGAGGGCGCCATAGCGCCGATTGTGCTTGAACTCGCGCGCGGTGATTCCGGCGAGATCGTTGACGACAAGCACCTGTCCGTCGGCAGCCGCGCCGGCGCCGATGCCGATCGTCGGCGCGCCGATCGCGCGCGTGATCCGCGCCGCAAGCTCCTGCGGCACGAGCTCCAGCACAAGAAATTTCTGCCCGGCGGCGTCGAGCGCCAGCGCGTCGTCATAGAGCTTCGCGGCGGCCTGCGCCGTTTTGCCCTGGCGACGCTTGACGTCGTGATGCTGCGACTCGAGGCCGAGATGACAACAGACGTCGAAGCCCGCCGTCGTCAAAGCGCGCACGAGCTCGGGCTCAGCGCCTTCGAACTTGACGCAGTCGGCTCCCGCCTCGCGCAGGATGCGCGAACTCTCGACCGCCTGTTCGACCGTATCGTAAGTCGCATAGGGCAGATCGCCGATGATATAGACGTGAGGCGCGCCGCGCCTTGTCGCGGCGATATGATGCGCCATGTCGGCGAGCGTCACCTCGCGCTCATGAGCGTAGCCGAGGGTATTCACGCCGACGCTGTCGCCGACGAGAATGATGTCGACCCCCGCCTCGACCTCGATGCGCGCGGTCGGCGCGTCATAGGCGGTGACGACGACGATTTTTTCTCCTCGGCGCTTCATGTCGAGGAAGGTGCTGGCGTTCGACAAAGGGGGCTCCGGCGCGCCTCTCGTCAGGGCGGGACTTTATATCAAACCGCTCGCGAGCGCTGGGGACAATGCTCAGCGCGGCGCGCCGTCCTTGCAGGCGTGCGGCACGCCGGGAACGCGAAGCTCCTGGAAGCCGCCGCATTTATCACAGGCGGAGAGCAGCGCGGAGAAGCCGGCGAGCAGAGCCAACACCCTGAATTTGCGCGTCATCTCATTTCTCCTGGCGGCGGCCGGACGGCGGGACCATACTGGCGCGGCCCAGCTGCGGCAAGCCGCGCCGTCCCACGCTCTTGCATCCTGCTTAAAGCCGCGTATAAACCGCCGATCGCGAGGTTCCCGGCCGGGGGCTGAACGGAAGCGCTCAATCCGTATGTTCCCGAAAAGCGCACAGCGGTTTTCGGACAAGAATATGCGGAAAAGTCGCATATTCCCGAAAAGTGCGAAGCGGTTTTCGGACAAGAATATGCGGAAATTAAGAGCGAGGGTCTAAATCCCCGTCTTCCCGTGTCTCCGCCTTCGAACTTTCCTATTCGAGCCTTTCCGGGGCGCGTCCCCAAGAAACGCTCGAAGGGCTTGGCGCCGGAACGGCTCGCGGCAACGGAAAGGCGAAAAATCCATGGCTCTTTACGAGCATGTCTATCTCGCCCGTCAGGATATTTCTCCCCAGCAGGTGGAGGCTCTGACCGGGCAGTTCAAAAACGTCATCGCGTCGCTTGGCGGCACGGTCGGCAAGACCGAATATTGGGGCGTGAAATCGCTCGCCTATCGGATCAAGAAGAACCGCAAGGCGCATTTCACCCTGATGAACATCGACGCGCCGCCGGCGGCGATCGCCGAGATGGAGCGCCAGCAGGGCATCAACGAAGATATTTTGCGCGTGTTGACGCTGCGGGTCGACGCGCTGGAGGAAGGTCCTTCGGCGCAGCTTCGCAAGCGCGAGGACGATGATCGCGGCGAGCGCCGCGGACCGCGCGGCGACAGAGGCGAACGCGGCGAGCGCGGGGAACGTCGCCCGCGCCGCGAGGAAAGCCGGGTTGAAGGAGGAGAGGAAGAATGAGCTCAGCGCCCCGTCGTCCCTTCTTCCGCCGTCGCAAGTCCTGCCCGTTCTCCGGCGCCAATGCGCCCAAGATCGACTATAAGGACACGCGTCTGCTGTCCCGCTACATCAGCGAGCGCGGAAAGATCGTGCCCTCGCGCATCACCGCCGTTTCGGCCAAGAAGCAGCGCGAACTCGCGCAGGCAGTCAAGCGCGCCCGATTCTTGGGTCTCTTGCCTTACGTGATCCGGTAAGAAGATCGCGCTATTGATGCCTCCGGCCGCGCTTTGAAAGGAGCGCGGCCGTTTTGTTTCGATGTGACAGGCGGTCCTTGGCGGCGGGCTTTTGCGAGTCGGCGGGGTCCGAATGCGGGACCAAATTGACCGTTTGGACCGTCAGTCCGTCCTCCACCGCCTTCAACGCCAGATTGGCTTCGTAATATTTGCGCTCTCCGAGGAGCTGGATCGCTTGGTCGACATGTTTTTTCGTCGCCTCGATCGGCATCAGGATGCGCGTGTATTTGAGTTCAACTTGGGCGAGGCGCAACTCGTCCATGGCCGCCATTTGCTCGCCCATCTTGAGATGCTGGTTCGCCTTGGCGATATGCGCGCTCTTATCGCCTGTTGGAACGTAATTGTCGGCGAGCACGAGCGTCGCGTCGATCGGAATGAGGTCGAGCTTCTGGCTCTGCGTTGCGGTTTCCCCGCTCCGGCATCCACTTTTTCGCAGCGTGCTCGAGACGAGACCGGAGCCTATTGAGTTTCAGTTGTTGCGGTCTTTCCGATCTGTCTCTGCCTCCTCTTCGCTTGTGGCGATCACCCACCCTCCGCCTGCGCCGCCGTCGCCTCGTGAACACCATCGAGCGGCGTCGTCGAGACCGTCGGCTCGGTCATGAATTGCGCCGCCGCGAGCGTCGCGAAACGTCCGCCCTTCGCCACCAGTTCGTCGAAGGCGCCGCTCTCGACGATCTCGCCCTGATCGAAGACGAGAATGCGGTCGGCGTTACGCACGGTCGCGAGGCGATGGGCGATGACGAAGGTCGTGCGCCCCTTCGTCGCCGCCTCCAGCGCCTTCTGGATCAGCCGTTCGGTCGTCGCGTCGAGCGCGCTTGTCGCCTCGTCGAACACCATGATCGGCGGGTTTTTTAAGAGCGCCCGCGCAATCGACAGCCGCTGACGCTCGCCGCCCGAAAGCGAGCGGCCGCGTTCGCCGACGCGCGTCGCCCGTCCGTCGCTCTGGCGCGAAACGAATTCCGTCGCCTGCGCCAGTTCGAGCGCCTGGGCGATTTCCTCTTCCGTCGCGTCGGGATTGCCGATGCGCAGATTGTCCTCAATCGAGCGCGCGAACAGCATCGGCTCCTGAAAGACGACGCCGATGTTGCGGCGAAGCGAGCTTAGGGTGAATTCGCGAATGTCGACGCCGTCGATCTTTACGGCGCCGCTGTCGGGATCGAAAACGCGATGCAGGAGTCCGAGCGTCGTCGATTTTCCCGAGCCGGTCGCGCCGACGAGCGCGATCGTCTCTCCGGGCTTCGCCGCGAACGACACGTCGCGCACCGCTGTCCTTCGTCCGTCATAGGAGAAGGTGACATTGTCGAATTCGACCGCGCCGGCCAAACGTCCGGCGTCGCGCGCGTCCGGTCGATCGGCGACGCTCGGCTGCGTGTCGAGCACGGCGAAGAATTCCGCAATCTTCGCCGACTGCTGAAAGAGCACATTGACGAAGCCGACGACCTGTTCGAGCCTTGCGATCAGCATGGTCGCAAAGCTCATGAAGGCGACGATCTCGCCGATCGTCGCCTGGCCGTGCAAATGCAGCCAGACGCCGAGCAGGAAAATCGCGAGAATGGTGAGTGTTCCCGACGCGCGGCTCGCGACCGCGACGAACGCCCACCAGGACAGCACCGGCATCTGCGCCGCGAGCAGGTCATCGATGATGCGGTTCAATGCATGCGACTCGCTTTCGATGCGCGTAAAGCTCTGCACCACGGGGATGTTGCCAAGCGCATCCGAGGCGTGTTCGGCGAGGGTGGAATTGTAGCGCTCGACCTGTCCCTGCAGATTTTCCGTGCGTCGCAGGACGAAGCTCGTCGTCAGATAGAAAATAACGACGAGGGCCATGAGCAGGGAGCCGAGCCGCCAATTGACGAAAAGCGTCGCCGGCAGCAGCACGAAAAGCGCGACGAAGGAGGCGCAGTTCTCACGAAAGAACGATAGCCAAAGCCCCGACATGGCGTTGGCGGCCTCGAGCATCGTCTTCAGCAGACGTCCCGAATGGACATTGGCGTGAAAGCTCAGCGGCAGGTTCAAGACGTGGTCGAAATACTCCGACATCACCGCCAGACGCCGGCGATGAGCGAGCCGATCGGCGTTGAGGCCGACGAGAATGGCGCCGCCGATCGAGAAAAGTCCGAAAGCCGCCCAGGCCGAAATGAGCGGCAGCAGATCGCCCCACGTCAGCGTTTCGCCGGGCGCCTGCGCGCGAGTCATGCGGTCGATGATGCGCCCGAACAGCATCGGTTCGGCGAAGGCGGCGACGGCGAGCGCGAGATTGGCGGCGACGAGAATCATCGCCAGACGCGCCTGCGGCCGCAACAATCCCAATACCCGCGCGTAAACGGAAAAGACGGACATTTCGCTCGCCTGCAAGCAGGAGAAGGTTTCGGCAATATACGAAGGTTACGACTTTTGGCGCTTCGAGCGCTTCCCGATCACATGGAATCATGTGATCGATAAGGAATCGCTCAAAATCAAAACGTTGGAGCAGGTTCTCATCGAAAAAGTCTGTCAACTTTTTCGGAACCTGCTCTAGTGTGTTTCGTGTCGGCTGCGGCTCCGGCGGAGGCGTTCTATTCGTCTTCGCCGAAGCGATTGGCGACGAGCGCTTCCAGTGCGTCGAGGGCGGCCCTCGCCTGAGGCCCGGTCGCAGTGACGGTGATGGTCGCGCCCTGACCGGCGCCAAGCGTCAGAATGCCCATGATCGAACTGCCGCCCACGGTTTCGTCGCCGCGAGACACGGTGATGACCGCGTCGAATTTTTCGCAGCACTGGACGAATTTGGCGGTGGCGCGGGCGTGCAGGCCTTTCTTGTTGACGATCGCGAGTTCACGCGACATCGACTCTTCGGCCGCAGCCTGATGCAGATTATCGGTCACGAGCTCGTTCATTTTGCGTTGAGCACTTTGCTGGCGATGTACACATATTTGCGCCCGGCGTCTTGCGCCTGCAGCACCGCCTGCTCCAAAGGTTGCGTATCGCGGACGGAAGCAAGTTTGATCAGCATCGGCAGGTTGACGCCCGCGAGCACTTCAACCTTTCCGCCGTCCATGACCGAGATTGCAAGGTTGGAAGGCGTTCCGCCGAACATGTCGGTGAGCAGCACCACGCCTTCGCCGGAGTCGGCCTCGCGGATCGCTTCAATGATGTCGGCGCGCCGACGCTCCATATCGTCCTCGGGTCCGATCGAGATTGCCGCCATCTGCTTTTGAGGTCCCACGACGTGTTCGAGCGCCGCGCGAAACTCAGTGGCAAGGTGGCCGTGGGTCACCAAGACCATTCCGATCATACGACCCTACCACTCATGAAGGCGTCTCTTGCGCGCCGATATATCAAAAACGCGTCGGCCGCATGTGGCGAACGGCGCCGACTGCACGCTCGGAGCCCGTCGCGCCAGCCGTAATCGCCCCATTCAACAGGGGCGACATTTTGTGCAACGCGGCGAAATAGGCAAGCGAAAACAGCAGGGCCCCGTCAATTTGTCGCAAAGTTCTGAATGTAGGCGCCTATTCGCGTCGCCGCCCCGGCCCTTGCGGCGTTTTCGCACAGGCGCGGCAGGACGATGTCTTGCAACGCCGTCCGACGGTCTTCTTGCTCCGGATAGCGTTTTGGCGACTCATCGGCGGCGAGAAGATCGATGACCGCCCGCAACACGCAGGCCGGCTCATAATCGACGCGCAATATCCCGACGCCGCGCGCTTCGATCATCCCTCGGATCGATGGATGCGGCCGGGCGATCAGCCGGCCGTTGCGGGCTTCGAGCGCCACGCGATCGTCGGCGACGAGGGCCGCGAAAGCGCCCGGCGCCCGCCAGTCGGCGATGAGCTGCAGGGTCAGCGTGCTCTTGCCGGCTCCGGCGGGCCCGCGCAGCAGCAGGCCGAACTCTCCGAGGACGAGCGCATTGGCGTGTAGATACGCGGGCGCTTGCCGCGGCGGCGTCATCGCGCCGCCGGCAGCCAGACGACGAAGCGCGCGCCGAGCACTATATCGCCGCAGCGCGGCGTGTCGCAGCCCTGCGGATGGGCGCGGGTGCGATTGAGCGCGCGGACGCGCCCGCCATGCGCTTCGATGATCTGGCGGGAGATCGAAAGGCCCAGTCCGGAATTCTGGCCGAATCCCTGTTCCGGACGGTCGGTGTAGAAACGCTCGAAGATGCGGTCGAAGGCGCCGTCGGGAATTCCGGGGCCGTCGTCGTCGACGATGATCTCATAGCCGTCGATCTGCTGGCCCCCGGGACCCTTGGCGCGTTCCGGCCACAGCCGCACGCGCACGGTCCCGCCAGGCTTCGAAAATGATTTCGCGTTGTCGATCAGATTGTTGAACACCTGACCGAGACGTGAGTCATGGCCGAGAACGCGCCAGGAGCCGCGCGAAGGGTCGTAAGGAGAGGGGCGCACCGTAAGTTCGATTTTGACGCCGTCGCCGCAATCTACGGCGCGCGCCACGTCGACGACGGTGGACAATGCGGCCGAGAGGTCGACGACGCCCATGTCGGCGCGCGCCAGTTCGGCGTCGAGTCGGGAAGCGTCGGAAATATCGCTGATCAGACGGTCGAGCCGGCCGACGTCATGTTTGATGATCGCGAGCAGCCGGTCGCGCGCCGTGTCGGTCTTGGCGATCGGCAGCGTTTCGACGGCGCTGCGCAGCGAGGTGAGCGGATTCTTGAGTTCGTGCGCGACGTCCGCGGCGAAATGCTCGATCGCGTCGATGCGGTTGTAGAGCGCCTTGGTCATGTCGCGCAGCGCGCCGGAAAGATGGCCGATTTCGTCCGGCCGGTCCGAAAAGTCCGGGATTTCCTGACGCGACCTGGCGCCGCGCCGCACGCGCTCGGCCGCTTCGGCGAGGCGGCGCATGGGTTCGGTGATGGTGTTGGTGAAGAACAGCGAAATCAGCAGCATCACCCCGGCCGAGACCAGAAAGATGCGGATGATGCCCCATCGTTCCGCGACGATGATCGCGTCGATGTCGCCGCCCATCGTCGAGAGCAGCAGCGCGCCGCGCACCGAGCGAAAGCGCTGAATGGGAACCGCGACGGAAATGATGGTTTCGCCTTTTGCATTGGCGCGAACCACCGAATGGATGCGTCCGTCAAGCGCGCTGCCGACTTCGGGATAGGCCTTGCCGTTGCCCATGCCGATGTCTTCGTAAAGTGGCAGCTCCGGCCGATGCGACAGTCGCTGCGCGAAATCGAGCGTCCTTTCGAGAAAGGACGAGGCGTCGAGCGTGACGGGCGGACCGCTCGGCGGCAGTTCGAAACGCAGAATGTTCGAGCGGCCTGACACGGAGCGGGAATCGAGCAGCAGAAAGCCGTCGTGATCGTAGATGCGCGCGCGCAGCCGCGTCGGCGACACGAGGCGCCGCAGCAGCGGGCCGACGCGTTCCGGATTGAGCGAAAACTCCAGCGGCGAGCCGCCTTCGGCGCCGCTTGCGCTTTCGCCGGGGGCGAGCTTCAACAGCTTTTCGGGATCGATCGAAATGGCGTCGGTGTCGACCGTCGCCGAGGCCGCCACCGCGGCGGCGATGATCTCGCCCTGCGTCTGCAGGCTCTGAACGCGGGCGTCGATCAGGCCCTCGCGGAACTGGTTGAGATAGAGGAAGCCCGCCAGCAGCGCGACGAGTCCGCCGAGATTGAGAACGACGATGCGGCGGGTCAGCGACGACGAAAGATGCGACTGCACGGTGCGCAGCGCACGCGCCAGACGGATGGAAATCGTCCGCCACAGCCGCGCCCGCGCCGCCGCCGCGGTGCGGACCGGGGTCGCGACGACCGTCTGGCAAGGCGCTTCCACGGCCGGCTCTTCGGCGGCGTTCACGGCGCCCGCGTCCTCGATGCTTGCATCCATCTCGCGTCCCTCCGCGAGAACTCAGGCTTCCTTGAAGCGATAGCCGACGCCGTAAAGCGTTTCGATCATTTCGAATTCATTGTCCACAATCTTGAATTTCTTGCGCAAACGCTTGATGTGGCTGTCGATCGTGCGGTCGTCGACATAGACTTGGTCGTCATAGGCCGCGTCCATGAGCGCATTGCGGCTCTTCACCACGCCTGGACGTTGCGCCAGCGATTGCAAGATCAGGAATTCCGTCACCGTCAGCACGACCGGATCGCCGCGCCAGGTGCAGGTGTGGCGCTCGGGGTCCATGACCAGCGCGCCGCGCTCGAGAACCTTGGCCTCGGTTTCCTTTTGGGCGGCGGCCTCCTTGGGGTTGGCGCGCCGCAAAATCGCTTTCACCCGCTCGACCAGCAGCCGTTGCGAGAACGGCTTGTGAATGAAATCGTCAGCGCCCATCTTGAGGCCGAAGAGTTCATCGATCTCCTCGTCCTTGGAGGTGAGAAAAATCACCGGCAGGTCCGACTTCTGCCGCAGTCGACGCAGAAGCTCCATGCCGTCCATTCGCGGCATCTTGATATCGAAGATCGCAAGATCGGGCGGATTGGCGCGTAGTCCGTCGAGCGCCTGGGCGCCGTCGGTATAGGTCTGGACCCGATAGCCCTCGCCCTCCAAGGCAATGGAGACTGAGGTGAGAATGTTGCGGTCGTCGTCGACGAGGGCGATGGTCGGCATCTTCAACCTTTGCTATTTGCGGCCGCCGATTTAATGTCCGGGTCGGCGCGACTGCGTTGCGGCGAAGGCGGCCGCCTTCGGCCTGAGCAGCGCGACGTTGGCGCAACGGTCGACATTCTCTCGACTCGACGGCGGAACTTCCGGAAGGCGCGTTTGTCGACGCCGACAAAGTCCGGGGCCAAGGCGGCTGAAATGTGGCCAACGTCTGACTCAAAGGCGCCGCCGCTCCGGCGCCGCTCGACCTTTATACACAGGATCGCCAAAAAGACCACCTTATTCCTGGCCGTGCGCCATTAATCAGAATGGCGACAATGAGATAGCTGGGGGCGGCCTCATCGGCGGCAAACTGACAGGGGGGTGGAAATGCTCGGGTCCAAGCCAATCTTCCCTTGTGTTTTTTTCAGCCCCGGACTCCGGTCGGCCGAAGGCTCTAATTTACGAAGGCAGGCGCGGCGCCAGCCGCAGGGAGCGGAGCGATGAGCGAAGACTGGTCATATCAGGTTCGGGTCAATCTCGCCGACGAGGCGGCCAAGCTCGCCCGCAAGGACCCGGAAAATCCGGGACTTCAGCCGTTGAAGGACATTCTCTCGAGGCACAACGCCAAGCTGCGCAACCAGCTCGACGCCTTCTCCGACTATGTCGCGTCGGCGGAACGCGAGGGCCAGCACGATTTTCCGCTCTATAAATGGACCAAGGCGGTGATCGAAGACCCGGCCAAAATCGAGAAGCACAGCAAGGCCTTCTCGATCCATGTCGGCGGCGAGGAGGTCTATGACAAAAAGGTCGCCGACGCGCTGGAGGCGGAAATTCAGCCGCTTGTCGGCGGCCCGCTGGTCACCCGCCTGACCAAGCACGACAGCAACCCTGCCCATAATCCGCAGGCCCCGGCGCAATACCGGTAGGCGGCCCGCCGCGCCCCCTCCGGCTCGCTGCGCTCGCCACCTCCCCCGCTACGCGGGAGAGGGGAGGAACGGCGTCTGGGCTGAATATTCTATAGGCCCGGAACGATAGTGAAACGCGAGGCCAGGAACGCATATGAAGCGCGGCGCCCGCTCCCTCTCCCGTCCGAAGTCGGCTGTTGCCGACTTCGGGGTCGATGCGCAAACCAGGAACACCCGGTTTGCGAAGCGGGGGAGGGCCGGGGTGGGGCGATTACGCCGTCGCCAGGAAGCCGGCGATTTCGTCCTTGAGGGCAAGTCGCTTCTTCTTCAGGTTTTCGATGGTCGCGTCGTCCGCCGGCTCGACATTGGTCTCCATGCGGTGAATGGCCCGATTGAGCGCGTGATAGTCCTCGGCGATGCGGGCGAAATGCGCGTTCTCGGTCTTCAGCGCGTGGATGGCCTCGGCCTGCTCCGGAAATTCTTCGTGCAGCTCATGCGCAACGTGGCTCATGCGATGGGTTCCTCCTTTTTTTCAGCATGAACCTAGCGGCTTTCGCGGCGCCGTTGAACGGTCCCTTCGCCGCCTGCGACGATTTGCGCCGCCTTCGTCGCCAGCGGACTTTTCTGCATAAGGGCTATGAAATTCACCCTTGGTCGTTGCGAGGAGTAGAGCGACGAAGCAATCCAGAGCAGCGGGCGCGGCGCTGGATTGCTTCGCTTCGCTGACAATGAGCATGGGTAGAGAATTTTCTCGCCATATGCCGCACTCTCCGCTTGACGCCCCGGACCTTCGCCATTAGGTTCCGCCAACTTTCGACAGGCCGTAAGTTCACGCCGTCGGCGAGCGCCTCGCTCTCGACCCTTCGAACTTAAACGCTGTCGCCTTGCCTGTGACCGCCAAGCATAATTGGCAATCATCCCATCGCGAGAGCGATGGACAGGAAGGCACGATCCCGGCGTGACGGGATCCTCTGCGTTAGAAGCGCCTTGGCCCTTAAGGCCATCGGCGCTTCGCTCGTTTGCGCATGCCTTAAGGCCATGCGCGCCGGGACCCGACATCCGCCATTCGCAATCCGCGAAGGACCTTATTGAATGCCGACGATCAGCCAATTGATCCGCAAGCCGCGCCAGGCGCCGACCTATCGCGAAAAGGCGCGCCACCTGCAGTCTTGCCCGCAGAAGCGCGGCGTGTGCACCCGCGTCTATACGACGACGCCGAAGAAGCCGAACTCGGCGCTGCGCAAGGTCGCCAAGGTGCGGCTCACCAACGGGTTCGAGGTCATCGGCTACATTCCAGGCGAGGGCCACAATCTTCAGGAGCACTCGGTGGTGATGATCCGCGGCGGCCGCGTCAAGGACCTTCCGGGCGTTCGCTACCACATTCTGCGCGGCGTTCTGGACACCCAGGGCGTCAAGGACCGCAAGCAGCGCCGTTCGAAATACGGCGCCAAGCGTCCGAAGTAAGGAGCCGTTCGATGTCTCGTCGCCACCGGGCCGAAAAGCGCGAAGTGATCGAAGACGCCAAATTTGGCGACGTCGTTCTCGCGAAATTCATGAACTCGATCATGTACGACGGCAAGAAGTCGGTCGCCGAGCAGATTGTCTATGGCGCGCTCGACCAGGTCGAGAGCAAGGCGAAGAGCGATCCGCTCGCCGTGTTCAAACAGGCGCTCGAGAATGTCGCGCCGGCGATCGAAGTGCGCTCGCGCCGCGTCGGCGGCGCCACCTATCAGGTGCCGGTCGAGGTGCGCAACGAGCGTCGTCAGGCGCTCGCCATCCGCTGGATCATCACCGCGGCGCGCGCCCGCAACGACAAGACCATGGTCGACCGGCTGTCGGCCGAGCTGCTCGACGCCTCAAACAACCGCGGCGCCGCGGTTAAGAAGCGCGAAGACACCCATCGCATGGCGGAAGCCAACCGCGCCTTCTCGCATTACCGCTGGTAAGGCGCACGAGCTTTCACGAGGACAATTGTTATGGCCCGCTCTCATCCGATCGAGGACTACCGTAACTTCGGCATCATGGCCCATATCGACGCGGGCAAGACGACGACGACGGAGCGCATCCTCTATTACTCCGGCAAGAGCCATAAAATCGGCGAGGTGCATGAAGGCGCCGCGACGATGGACTGGATGGAGCAGGAGCAAGAGCGCGGCATCACCATCACCTCGGCCGCGACGACCACTTTCTGGAACGGCAAGCGCCTCAACATCATCGACACGCCCGGCCACGTCGACTTCACCATCGAAGTTGAGCGCAGTTTGCGCGTGCTCGACGGCGCGGTATGCGTTCTCGACGGCAACCAGGGCGTCGAGCCGCAGACCGAGACGGTCTGGCGTCAGGCCGACAAATACAATGTGCCGCGCATCGTCTTCGTCAACAAAATGGACAAGATCGGCGCCGACTTCGACCGCTGCGTCGAGGAAATCAAGACTCGGGTCGGCGGCCGCCCGGTTTGCGCGCAACTGCCGATCGGCTCAGAGTCGAATTTCAAGGGCGTCATCGATCTCGTGCGCATGAAGGCAGTCGTCTGGGAAGACGAAGGGCTCGGCGCGAAATATCACGATGAAGAGATCCCTGCCGATCTTCTCGACAAGGCGAAGGAATGTCGCACCGCGCTGATCGAAGCCGCGGTCGAAATGGATGACGACGCCATGTCCGCTTACCTCGACGGCCACGAGCCGGACGAGGAGACGCTTCACAGGCTGATCCGCATCGCCGTGCGCAAGATCGCCTTTATCCCGATCTTCTGCGGCTCGGCCTTCAAGAACAAGGGCGTGCAGCCGCTGCTCGACGCTGTCGTGCATTATCTGCCGTCGCCGGTCGATCGCGAGGCGATCAAGGGCGTCGATGTGGACACGGGCGAAGAGATGGTGCGCAAGCCGTTCGATTCCGAGCCCTTCTCGATGCTCGCCTTCAAGATCATGGACGACCCCTTCGTCGGCACCATCACCTTCGCCCGCGTCTATTCCGGGAAGATCGAATCGGGCACGACCGTGCTCAATTCGACGAAGGAAAAGAAAGAGCGCATCGGCCGCATGCTGCTGATGCACGCCAATAATCGCGAAGACATCAAGGAAGCCTACGCCGGCGACATCGTCGCGCTTGCGGGCCTCAAGGACACCCGCACCGGCGACACGCTCTGCGACCAGCAGAAGCCGGTGATTCTGGAGCGCATGGAGTTCCCGGATCCCGTCATTGAGATCGCCATCGAACCGAAGTCGAAAGCCGATCAGGAGAAGCTCGGCATCGCGTTGCAGAAGCTCGCGGCCGAAGATCCCTCCTTCCGCGTCTCGACCGATCAGGAGAGCGGCCAGACCATCCTCAAGGGCATGGGCGAACTGCATCTCGACATCAAGGTCGACATTTTGAAGCGCACCTACAAGGTCGACGCCAATATCGGCGCGCCGCAGGTCGCCTACCGCGAGCGTCTCGGCCGCAAGCAGGAAATCGACTACACGCATAAGAAGCAGACCGGCGGCACCGGCCAGTTCGCGCGCGTGAAGATTATTTTTGAACCGAACGAAGCCGGCAAGGGCAATGAGTTCGAAAGCAAGATCGTCGGCGGCGCCGTGCCGAAGGAATATATCCCCGGCGTCGACAAGGGCATTGCGTCGGTGACGACGTCGGGCATTCTCGCCGGATTCCCGGTCGTCGATCTAAAGGCGACCTTGATCGACGGCGCCTTCCACGACGTCGACTCTTCGGTTCTCGCCTTCGAAATCGCGTCGCGCGCCGCGACCCGCGAAGCGCTGCAGAAGGGCGGCTCGGTATTGCTCGAGCCGATCATGAAGGTCGAGGTGGTGACGCCGGAGGAATATACCGGCTCGGTGATCGGCGATCTGAACTCGCGCCGCGGACAGATTCAGGGTCAGGACATGCGCGCCAACGCCGTGGTGGTCAACGCCATGGTGCCGCTCGCCAATATGTTCGGTTACGTCAATCAGCTGCGCTCCTTCACGCAGGGACGCGCGAGCTACACCATGCAATTCGATCACTACGAACAAGTGCCGGAAGCGGAGTCGAAGAAGGTACAGGCGAAATACGCCTGATCTCGCACGCAACGGACAGGAACTCTTCAAAGGAGCACGGCGATGGCCAAGGAAAAGTTTTCACGCACGAAGCCGCACTGCAACATTGGGACGATTGGACATGTCGACCATGGCAAGACGTCTTTGACGGCGGCGATCACGAAAGTGTTGGCGGAGACCGGCGGCGCGACGTTTACGGCCTATGACCAGATCGACAAGGCGCCGGAGGAGAAGGCGCGCGGCATCACCATTTCGACGGCGCATGTCGAATATGAGACGAAGAACCGCCACTACGCCCATGTCGACTGCCCCGGCCACGCCGACTATGTGAAGAACATGATCACCGGCGCGGCGCAGATGGACGGCGCGATCCTGGTGGTCTCGGCCGCCGACGGGCCGATGCCGCAGACCCGCGAGCATATTCTGCTCGCCCGCCAGGTCGGCGTTCCGGCGCTGGTGGTGTTCTTGAACAAGGTCGACATGGTCGACGATCCGGAGCTTCTGGAGCTCGTCGAGCTCGAAGTGCGCGAGCTGCTCAGCAAGTATGAGTTCCCCGGCGACGACATTCCGATCGTCAAGGGTTCGGCGCTGTGCGCGCTCGAGGGCAAGAGCCCCGAGCTCGGCCATGACGCGATCCTGAAGCTGATGGCCGAAGTCGACCGCTATATTCCGCAGCCGGAGCGCCCGAAGGATCAGCCGTTCCTGATGCCGGTCGAGGACGTGTTCTCGATTTCGGGCCGCGGCACGGTGGTGACGGGACGCATCGAGCGCGGCGTGGTGAAGGTCGGCGAGGAAGTCGAGATCGTCGGCATCCGTCCGACGACGAAGACGACGGTGACCGGCGTCGAAATGTTCAGGAAACTTTTGGATCAGGGCGAGGCGGGCGACAATGTCGGCTGCCTGCTGCGCGGCACCAAGCGCGAGGACGTGGAGCGCGGCCAGGTTCTGTGCAAGCCGGGTTCGGTGAAGCCGCACACCAAGTTCAAGGCCGAGGCCTATATCCTGACCAAGGAAGAGGGCGGGCGCCACACGCCGTTCTTCACCAACTACCGTCCGCAGTTCTACTTCCGCACGACCGACGTGACCGGGATCGTCAAGCTTCCCGACGGGGTCGAGATGGTGATGCCGGGCGACAATGTGACGATGGAAGTCGATCTCATCGTGCCGATCGCCATGGAGGAGAAGCTGCGCTTCGCCATCCGCGAAGGCGGCCGCACCGTTGGAGCTGGAGTGGTCGCATCGATCATCGAATGATCGACGCTGAGGCGCAAAAAAACTAAAAGGGGTGCGAGCCGCGCTCTTGCCCCTTATGGACCCGCGCCCCAATGAAACCCGCCGTCATAAAACTCGAGCGCACGCATCAGCGCTGGGCGACCATGTCGGTCGCGACCATTCGCATGCCGGATGGAACAACGGTGGTGCGCGACGTCGAGGACCATGGCTGCGCCGCCGCCGTGCTGCCCTATGATCCGCTGCGTCGGACGGCGCTGCTCGTCGAGCAGCTGCGCGCCGCACAGCTGGTGGCGGTCGGCGCCACGCAATCGCTCGAAGCGATCGCCGGGCTCGTCGAGGGCGAGGATGGTTCCGTCGCCACGGCGAAACGCGAAGCGTTCGAGGAAGGCGGGCTGCGGCTCGGCGCGCTTGAGCATGTCGCCACTGCCTGGACGATGCCGGGCGTCTCGACCGAGCGCATGACGCTTTATCTCGCCGAATATCGGGCGGAGGATCGTGTCGGCGACGGCGGCGGCGTCGCGCACGAAGACGAAGAACTTCGCGTCGTCGAGATGAGCCTGAAAGATCTCGGCGCGGCGATGGCGGCGCAGGAGGTCGTCGACATGAAGACGCTTGTTCTGGTTCAGGCGCTGCGTCTTCGCCGCCCCGACCTTTTCGACTGGATTGCTCCCCCTGTGGGCGCCGGCCTCAGCAGCCCGAGGTCGTGACGCCGGGCGCAAGCCGCAGCGCGTCGCATAGGCTGCGTGACTGGAAGTCATCCATCATTTTCCGGGTGATGACGGTCGCCGAACCCGGAACTTGCATGATGGGCGTTCGGGTTCCCGCCGGTCCGGTCACATAGTTGGAGAAATAGCCGTCGTCAGAATAGGGCGGCGGGGCCGCGCGATAGACCGGGGCGCGGAAGCCTCGCACTCGCGGACCGGCGTCTGCCGCCGTCAGACCGAAACAGGCGATTGCGGCAATCAGGTATGGGGCGACAGCCTTGCGCATGGCTTTGTCCTCCTGACGCAAATATATAGCAGCCAGGGCGCGTTCACCAAGCCATACGCAAGTGAAGTCAGGCGGCGAGTTCGTCGCCCATGAGCGCTGCAGGCAGGCGGCGTTCCTCAAGACGCTCGATCTCGGCCGCCGACCGCTGAGCGAGCTGCTCCACCTCCAGCGCCGCGGCGACGGCGGAAATTCCGATCTCGCGGTAAAGACGCGCGAGAAGGTCGTGAGGGTGGCCGCCGGTCTGGGGCTCGTTGAACTCGATCGAATATTTGTCCAACATGGGGCGCTCGACGCTAGAAGGTGACTCGGTGGACGTCTTTGCTAGGATCGGCCTCATCGAGTTAACGATCCGCTAAGGAGTCGAGGCGCGGACGCCGCCCGCGCGAATTTTTTTGAAATTTTCGAGAGCCGTTGCATTCGCTGAAAAATTGCGAAAAATGCTGCGGAACCGCGGACGCGGTCATGTGAGCCTTTGATCCGATGCGACGTCACCTTCCGTCCGAACCCTGGTCCAAAGTCGCGCTATGGAGCCGACGCTTCGCGATTTTCGCGGCGACTGTGGCGATTTTGGCGATCCTTTTGGGGCGACTTGGCGCCATTGACCCTCCTTCAGCTTTAGCGTCGCTTGGCGGGGCCATGGCCTTGGCGTTGATCGCGCTGCTGCTGTTTTGCGCCGCGTGCCGGGTGATCTGGCGGGAGGGCCGGCGCGGCGCGGGCGCCGCTACGGCGGCGTTTTTCCTCGCCGCGCTCACTCTGGGCTATCCGGCCTATCTCGCCGTGGAGGCGGTGCGCCTGCCGGTGCTTTCCGACATTTCGACGGACGTCGCCAATCCGCCTCATTTCTCTTTCTCGAAGTCCGCCGTCGAGGCGCGCAATGGTTTTCAGCCGCCGGGCCTGCCGGCCCGCGTGCGCGAGGCCCAGCGTTCGGCCTATCCGGACGTCGAGCCGATCGTTGTCGACCTCGACACTGACGAAGCTTTCGCGCTGGTGCTGAAAACCGCCAACGCCCGCGGCTGGACGCTCGTCGACAAACGGCCGCCCGGCGGTCGCAGCGGCGACGGCCATATCGATTTCATCGACAAGACCCTGGTCATGGGGTTTGACGACGACATCACCGTCCGCTTTAAGCCGCTCCCGGGCCAGACCCGCATCGATCTGCGGTCGGCGTCGCGTTACGGACGTCACGACTTCGGCGCGAACGCCAAGAGAATCACCGCCTTCGCCGAGGAACTCCAGTCTCAGCTCGACACGCGCTGACGCCCTCCCCAAATTGAACTGCAGGGCGGGACGCTCGTTTTTCGCGGCGTCTTCGATTATCCTGCAGGGCAAAGCTTGGCGATGGGAGCGGCGATATGGTCGAGGAAAGCGGCGGCGTCACGAAGGACGCGCCAAAAATCCCGCCCTTTACCCGCGACCAGGAGCTCACCGCCTTTCGCGAAATGCTGCTCATCCGGCGCTTCGAGGAAAAAGCCGGACAGCTCTACGGCATGGGCGTCATCGGCGGCTTCTGCCACCTCTACATCGGCCAGGAGGCGGTCGTCGTCGGGGTCAAGATGGCGGCGCGCGACGGCGATCAGTTTACGACGAGCTACCGCGACCACGGCCATATGCTCGCCTCCGGCATGGAGCCGAAGCGCGTCATGGCGGAGCTCGCCGGCCGGCGCGGCGGCTATTCCAAGGGCAAGGGCGGCTCGATGCACATGTTTTCGCGCGCCGCCAATTTTTACGGCGGCCACGGCATCGTCGGCGCGCCGGCGCCGATCGGGGCCGGCGTCGCCTTCGCTAACCTCTATCGCGGCGACGACCGCGTCTCCCTGACGTTTTTCGGAGAAGGCGCCTCCAACCAGGGTCAGGTCTACGAGGCCTTCAATATGGCGGCGCTGTGGAAACTGCCGGTCGTCTTCATCGTCGAAAACAACCGCTATGCAATGGGCACGGAAATCTCCCGCGCCTCGGCGCAGACCGACTTCTCGAAGCGCGGCGCGGCTTTTGCGATTCCCGGCAAGCAGATCGACGGCATGGACGTGCGCATCGTCAAAGCCGCGGCGGACGAGGCGATCGACTGGTGTCGCAAAGGCAATGGCCCCTATCTCATCGAGGCGCAGACCTATCGCTACCGCGGCCACTCGATGTCCGATCCGGCCAAATATCGTTCAAAGGAAGAAGTGCAGAAAATGCGCGAGGAGCATGATCCGATCGAACAAGTCCGCGCCCGGTTGATCGCCGACGGGGTGAGCGAGGACGAACTCAAGAAGATCGACGCCAATGCGCGCAAAATCGTATCCGAAGCCGCCGATTTCGCCGTGGCGGACAAGGAGCCGGACCCGAGCGAATTGTGGACCGACGTGCTGGCGTGAGAGGCTGATTGAATGAGCGTCAACGTCCTCATGCCCGCGCTGTCGCCGACAATGGAGCAGGGCAAGCTCGCCAAATGGCTCAAAAGCGAAGGCGACGAGGTTAAGGCCGGCGACGTCATCGCCGAAATCGAGACCGACAAGGCGACGATGGAGGTCGAGGCCGTCGACGAGGGCGTGCTGGCGCGCATCCTGGTTCCAGGCGGCACTGAGAATGTCGCGGTCAACACGCCGATCGCGGTGATCGCTGAAGAAGGCGAGTCGGTCGCCGACACCGCCGATCATGCGCCGATGGCGCGCGTCGGCGAAGAAGACAAGGCCGAGAAACAGGCCGAAGTTGCTGCGCCTCTCAAGCCCGCGATCGAGGTTGCCGCCCCCGCGCCCAAGGCGCCGAGCGTCGCCGAGCAGCCGTCGGCCACCATCGCGCCGGAAGTCCCGGAAGGGACAGCGATGATCTCCATGACCATGCGCGAAGCCCTGCGCGACGCGATGGCCGAGGAAATGCGGCGCGACCCGAGCGTCTTCGTGATCGGCGAAGAGGTCGCCGAATATCAGGGCGCCTACAAGGTCACGCAGGGCCTGCTGCAGGAGTTCGGCGCCAAGCGCGTCGTCGACACGCCGATCACCGAATATGGCTTCGCCGGCGTCGGCGTCGGCGCCGCTTTCGCGGGGCTGCGGCCGATCGTCGAATTCATGACCTTCAATTTTTCGATGCAGGCGATCGACCACATCGTGAATTCCGCAGCGAAGACGCTCTACATGTCCGGCGGGCAGATCAACTGTCCGATCGTGTTCCGCGGACCGAACGGCGCCGCCGCGCGCGTCGCCGCCCAGCACAGCCAGGATTACACCGCCTGGTATTCGCAGGTGCCGGGACTGATCGTGATTGCGCCGTCGAACGCCAGCGACGCAAAGGGCCTGTTGAAGGCGGCGATCCGCGATAACAATCCGGTCGTGTTTCTCGAGAACGAGATTCTCTACGGCAAGACGTCGGACGTGCCGGCGCTCGAAGATTTCGTTCTTCCGATCGGCAAGGCGCGCATCGCACGGCCCGGCAAGGACGTAACGCTCGTCTCCTTCTCCATCGGCATGACCTATGCGCTGCACGCCGCCGACGAACTCGCCAAGGAAGGAATCGAAGCCGAGGTGATTGATCTGCGCACAGTGCGGCCGATGGATATTGCTACCGTCATCGAGTCGGTGAAAAAGACCGGCCGCTGCGTCGCCATCGAAGAGGGCTGGCCGCAGTGCGGCGTCTGCGCCGAAATCGCGATGCGCGTGCAGCAGGAGGCCTTCGACTATCTCGATGCGCCGGTGCTGCGCGTCACCGGCAAGGACACGCCGATGCCCTACGCCGCCAATCTCGAAAAGCTTGCTTTGCCGAGCGCGGCGGAGATCGTGACGGCGGCGAAGGCGGTGTTGTATCGGTGATTGATTGCGCGAAGACGGACGCATAGCGGACTGTCATTCCCGACGCGCGCTTTGCGCGCGATCGGGCAACTGTGTATTTTTACTGGCGGGCGAAGGACGCATTGTCGCGGCAGACGGCGTTGAGAATGACGATTATCTTACGGGCAAGCGCAATCAGGACAAGTTTTGGCGGCTTGCCGGCGGCGCGCAGTTTACGCGCAAAATCGCCCAAGCGGGTTTTGGAGTTGGCGGCGGACAGCGCCGCCATGTAGAGGGCCCGCCGCACCCGGGCGCGACCGCCTCTGATCATGCGCTGACCATGGCGCTTTCCGCTGTCGTTGTTGAAGGGCGCAAGGCCGACCAGCGCCGCAATGGCTTTTGGCGAGCGCTGTCCGAGTTCCGGCATCAGCGCCAGCATTGTGGCGGCGGCGACAGGGCCGACGCCGGGCACGCTGCGCAGGCGGCGGTCGGCGGCGCGCAAGGCGTCATCGGCGGCGATGGCGGCGCGAATGTCGGCGTTGAGCGCTTCAATCTCCCTGTCGAGCCACGCGATATGGCGCGCGAGACTATCGGCCATGGCGGCGTCGGGGCATTCGCTGCGCCGAACGACTTCCTGCTGACGCATGGCGACAAGCTGATCGCGCCGCTTGTGGCGCAGGGCGAGGCTCTCCCGCGCAAGATCGCTTGGCGGGCGTGGGTTTGGCGTAAGCGCGCGGCCAAAGTCGGCCAGCATGCGGGCGTCGATCGCATCGGTCTTGGCGCGTCGTCCCAAGGCGCGCGCAAAATCCCGCGCCTGCTCGGGATTGACGCGCGCATGCGGCACGCCGGCGGCTTCAAGGCCACGACGCAAAGCGCGATCGTAGCCGCCAGTCGCCTCGAACACAACGAAACGCCCCCGGACAAGCTGCGTCGCGGCAAAGACGGTGACGGCGCTGGTGGTATTGTCGATCCGGGAAGAGCCTTCGAGCGGATCAAAAATATCGAGATGGGCTTTGGAAACGTCGATTCCGACGCAAACAGGGGATATGCTCATCGTGCCTGTCCCTGTGATGCGAGGTCTGTTGGCGCAGCCTCGTGCAACTGTTCAGGTGAACTTCGAAAAGCGGACGGGGACCAGGCCCGATCACGGTGGCGACACCAGGAATCCAACGGTCTCCCGTCCGCGATCACCATCCCACAAAATCAACACACAGGAATCCAGGGTCACATCAAATATCATGAGTTGCTCTGGATTCCCGGTCAGGCCTTCGGCCTGCCGGGAATGACAAGAGAATGCGCAGAGCGCGTCCGCTACTCCAGCGGCTCCATCGCGCGCGCGTCTTCCGCGCTGCGCTCTTCGTCGCTCAGCCGCGCCGCGAACGCCGGCTTGGGGCGCTCGCGCGGCGCCGGCGACCAGGGCCGATCCTCGTCGACGGCGCGCGCGCTCGCCCATTCGACGCCATCGGGCTTAGAGCGTTCCCCGTTTAACATGACGCATATCCGTCGTGAGCGAAGTAATTTGCGCATTCCTTTGAGGAGAACTCGTCGAGCAGGGCGCCGATGCGGTCCCATAATTTGTCGATGGTTCTCTCCTTGGCCTTTCGTAGCAAGGCTTTGAGCTTGGCGAACATCATTTCGATCGGGTTGAGATCGGGCGAATAGGGCGGCAGATAAAGCAATCTGGCGCCGGCTTTTTCGATGATGGCCCGCACGCCAGCAACCTTGTGGGCCGGCAGATTGTCCATGATGACGACATCGCCCTCGGCCAGCGTCGGCGAGAGCTGCTGCTCCAGCCACGCCAGAAAGATCACGCCATTCATCGGGCGATCGACGACGAGCGGGGCCGTGATGGCGTCGCTGCGCAGGCCGGCCACGAAGGTCGTGGTTTTCCAGTGGCCATGGGGCGCATAATCGACAAGCCGCTTGCCTTTCGCGCAGCGGCCGCGCAATCGCGTCATCTGCGTGTTCGTGCCGGTTTCGTCGACAAAAACCAGCCGCTTTTGATCAAGCGTCGGCTGCATCTTTTTCCAGTCGTCGCGCGCCTTGACGATGTCTTCCCGATGCTGCTCGCTGGCATGAAGCGTTTTTTTTATAGGTCACGCCATGGCGTTGAAAAAATCGCGAAATCGAGCTGTCCGTCGTCTTGAACTGGCGCTCTTCCAGAAGTCGAGCTTCGATCTCGGCCAGCGTCAGATCCGGTTCGCCGGCGACCAAAGCCAACAACCAGTCCGCATGGTCGTCCAGCGGCGAGGGGCGCGCCTTCTTGCCCGGCTTTTCCGCGAAACTGCCGGTCGCTGCAAGCCGCTGAAACCACTTGATCGAGGACGAAGGCGAAATCATCAATTGACGGGCTGCAGCCCGTCGCGACATCCCGCCCTCGATCAACGCAATCGCACGCTCACGCAGATCAAAGGAATAGCCGCGAGACATGCTGCGCCTCCCAAATCAGAGCCATACGCAGACTCCCGCATTCCCAGCCCGATGGGAATCCCAAAACCAGACCGATTCACATCAACTGGGGAGCGCTCTAGTGGGCTGGCCCCATCCTGGCCTTGCTCTCGCGGCAACGCACAGCGGCTCATAAAGCGTCATCGGGAGGCGAATTTGGCGAGCAGTCCAAACCAAGAAGTCCCCACAGACATCACGCACGAAAAACTCAGCCGCGAAGAGTTGCTCGCGCTCCTGCGCGATGTGACCCAGCAGCGCGATAATTTGCTTTCCCAATATGAGGCGATGGCCGTGCAAGTCGACGAGTCGGTCAGAGAGATCGCCGCCGATGCGCTGGACGCACAGCAAAGCGAAAAGAAGGCCGAGGCGAGCGAGCGCCACGCGGCGCAGGAGGCGACGCACGCCATGGAGCTTTCGCGCCAACTTGACGACGAGCGCCGTAAACGCGCCGAAATCACGGCTGAGTTTGCTCGTTTTCGCGATGCGATCGAGCATGCGCCGGTTGAAGACCCGTGGGGCGTGTTGTGGCGCGCGGCATCGCAGATCGTCAGCGACTGGATCGGCTGGGCGCGCGCGAAAATCCCGCCGGACAGCGCGTTCCTGCCATGGTTCGACCGAGCGATTGCCTTGTTGAAAACCGTCGGACGCTTGGCGATTCGCGGCGGCAAAGCCCTCTTCGAATGGGCGACGCCGCGCATCATCGAATTATGGCGGAAGCTGAAGAGCGAAGCGCGGCGTCAGTAAGCAGCGCTTGGTGCGGCGCGCGGTTTCTCGAAGAGGATGATTTTTGAATCGGCGCGGGCGTCATAACGCCCGCGCCGCGCCTCATTGAGCGTTCGGCTTCGCCGTCGCGTCCTTGATGCATTTCTTGGCGAAGCTCGCCTTGGCGGCGCCGGCCAATTTCTTCTCGGCGGCGGCGGCTTCGCACGAGGCGGCGGCGGCGTCCCTCTCGCACTTCTTCATGAAGCTGTTCAGCGCGGAGCCGTGCAGCTTCTTTTCGGTCGCGCGAGATGCGCAGTCCGGAGCCGCCGGCGCTTGCGCGAATGCGGTGGCGGAACACGAAACGCAGGCGGCGAAGATCAAATAGGCGAATGTCGATCTCAACATGTCGTTTCCCCTCAAAAGGCGCGCCGTCACGACTAAAAGAGCCAAAGCAGCGCGACCAGCGAAGCCATGCCAATGGCGTCAAACACTATGCCCTCCCAAGTCGGCCCAATCCATGTTCCCAGCGTGAGAAGGCCAACGCCAGCGACGAGAGCGATAAACGATCCCCGGATTCCGCGGCGCGTCGGCGGTTCGGCCATGACGTCGTCTCCATCGTTGCAAGATGGCGATAGGCGGCCTCCCAATGTCGCTGTCGTCAGTCCGCGGACGCCTCCATTGTGCGAGAAACCGGGATCTTGATCGGATCGGCGATCAAAATCGCCCGCCGGCGCGAGGACTATCAGCTGGCGCAGTATTACCTTGGCGCGGGTCTCGACGGGTCAAGGACCTCGAAGCGGCGCGAGCCTGCGCCAAAGCTTGTCCGCGGCGCGCCACAATTGCCATTGAGTGAGGAAGGGAGCCGCTGATCCGGTCGGGACTAGACGTCGCTTGGGCCTGATGGCGTGGAGCGACGCCTCGTCGTCGCTTTCCGGCCTCATTGCTGGACGAAATTGCCCCCTGAAAGCAGAATTCGCGGTCTGGATTTCGCGCGCAAGTCATACGCCGACGGCGCTCCTTTAGTATTTATACGAGAGGCTTGCCGACACGGTCCTTGGTTCGCCGTGGTAGAGGGCGCCGTTTGAGGTCCAGTTTGATTGGTTGGTGAGATTGGCGGCGTTGAGTTCGAATCTGAGATTGTCGGTGATGC
>Ga0194126_10001522_pt1 | contig 38827 bp, 42 predicted proteins | sample TA2KigC150mmetaG_FD_148641 | JGI IMG/M metagenome (GOLD analysis project Ga0194126, IMG submission 148641) | Freshwater microbial communities from Lake Tanganyika, Tanzania - TA2015035 Kigoma Deep Cast 150m | ecosystem: Environmental > Aquatic > Freshwater > Lake | place: Tanzania: Lake... | reverse complement strand
CGCCGCGCAGCAAATCCGCCAGAAAGCGCACGTACTGAACCGGCAGCGGTTCGTTCAACCCCATCTTTTCGCGCAGCGCGGCAACTGCCTCCTTCGAAGCATAGTCGCCCAGCGCGGCTTGCGCGGGATCGCCAGGGAGAACGCGCACGACGAGGAAGACGATCGTCACGACGCCGAGAAAGACGGGGATCGAAAGGACGAGTCGTTGCGCGATGTATCGCAGCATGGTTTTCCCTGAAGTGACGAGTGTCGAGTGACGAGTGTCGAGTGACGTATTTCATCTCGTCACCCGTCACCCGCCACTCGTCACCCGTCACACGTCACCCGTCACTTGACCAAGCGAGTCTTTTCCGTGATACCAGGATAGAGCGCGAGCACCGATTTCAACTCGTGCCCATAGTCAACGGCTTTGGAGCGCGCGTAGACCTGGTTCTGGTACTGGATGGGGTACACGATCATGTCTTGTAACAGTTGCACCTCGGCGTCTTTCCACAGCGTGACCTGTTTGGCGGCGTCAGTCTCAAAGCGCGCCTGCTCGATCAACTTGTCAATCTTGCTGTACTGCGTAAAGTTCGTGTCGGGCTTTTTGCCCGTGATGATGATCGAGTCCGAGTGGAAGAAACGGGTGAGGTACGCATCCGCGTTCGGACGCCAGGCGATGTAAATGACCAGCGCGTTCAGGTTCTTGCGGATGGTGTCGTGCATCGTCGTGTGGTCAACGACCTTGACATCCGCCTTGATGCCGACTTTGGCGAGTTGCGCTTGCATGGACTCGTAGAGGACGCGATAGCCCGTCATCTCCGAAGTAACCATCGAAAGCGGGAACCCGTTGGCATAACCCGCGTCCGCGAGCATCTTTTTGGCTTTGGCGATGTCGGTCTTGTACTCCAAGCCCTTCGCCACGACTTCGGCTTGCGTCAAGCCGCCCGCCAGGAACTGCGCGGGGATGAACGAGTACACATTCCCGCCGACTTTGTCGCCGACGAGCGCCAGAAACTCTTCGCGATCCAGCGCGTAGGCGATTGCCTGGCGTACCGCCAGTTGATCGAGGGGCTTGACGGTCGGGTTGAAGTGAAGCGTCGCGACCTCGCCCACGCCAAAGACATCCACCTGAACGTTGGCAGATTTCGCCAGCTTGTCCACCCACGCCTTGTCCGGCGCGCCATTGATCGCGTCGAGTTGTCCGCCGAGCAAGCCAAGTTCGCGGCTGCTGAGGTCAGCCATGTAGCGGAAACTCACGCCGTCGAGTTGCGGCATCCCGCGAAAGTACTTGTCGTTCGCCACCAACTCGATTTTTTCCTTCGGGCTGTACGACTTGAACACGAAGGGACCGGTGCCGACGGGGTTGGTTTTCATTTTGTCCGCGCCCAGTTTTTCCGCCGCCTTTTTGCAGACGATGAAACCGCCCGAGTAGTTGGCGATCTTGGGGAAGAAGAGCACAGACGAAAGGGGTTGGTCGAGCGTGATCTTGACGGTGTACGGATCCACCGCCGCAAAGGTCATGCCCGTGTACTCGCCCGCGTACGCGGAGCGCTTGGCGTCCGCCGACTTGGTGAGCGAGTAGACCACGTCATCGCTGGTCAATTCGTACGCTGGCACGCCTTCGGTTGGGTGGCACATCACACCTTTGCGTAGCGTGAACGTCCACTCTTGCTTGCCGCCGACGACTTTGGCTTCAGGGAGCGCGGTCGCGAGGTCTGGCTCGAACTTGGAGCCGTCGCCTGGAACGTAGCGAATCAGCGCGTTGAACACCATGTCCACGAGACTGCGATCGCCGGTCGTCGTGGCATAGTGCGGATCCAGGTTGCCGACGTCAGCCACGTTTTGCCCAAAGCGCAACGTGCCGCCCGTGCGCGGCGCAGTCGTCGGCTTGGGCACGTCAGTGGGCTTGGGGACCGCGGTTGGCGCGACTGTTGGCGCAGTCGTGGGTTTGGGCGCATCAGTCGGCTTGGGTGGCTCGGTCGGCTTGGGTGCTGCCGTCGGGGGCGCGGCAGTTGGAGCGGGAGTTGGTGCGGGAGCGCAGGCGACAATGATAACCAACGCGAGCGCAAGTAGCATCATCACTGACAATTTGATCTTCATCGAAATCCTCCTTCTCGAATTGGGGAATCAAACAGCCGCATCAACGGCTGTCCGCAAACGTACAACAATCTCGTCCAGCTCGTTCTCCGTGACGACGAACGGCGGCGCGATCATCACGTGATCGCCCGCGACGCCGTCCGCGCAGCCGCTCATCGCGTAGACGATCAGTCCATCGGCGAACGCCTGATCGAAGATGCGGCTGGCGAGTTGCGCTGAGACGGGGAACGGTTGTTTGGTCGCGCGGTCGGCGACGAATTCGACCGTCCATAGCATCCCTTGACCGCGCACATCGCCGACGTTGGGATGATTATCGAGCGCGGTATGCAACTTGTCGCCCAGGCGCGCGCCTAGGGTCTCAGCCCGCGCGATCAGATCGCGCGCAATGATGTACTCCAGGGTGGCTAACCCAGCCGCGGCGGCGACCGCGTGATGCGAAAACGTACCGCCGTGATTGAAATCGCCTGTCACCTCCCATAAAAGATCAATCAGATCGCCGCGCGCCGCCGTCGCGCTGAGCGGCGCATAACCGCCCGTGATGCCTTTGCCGATGCACAGGATGTCGGGACGCACATTCCATTGCTCGACGGCGAACCAGCGTCCCGTGCGTCCCATGCCCGTCATTACCTCGTCGGCGATCAGCAGGACGCCGTACCGATCGCAAATTTCGCGGATGCGCTGCCAGTATCCTGCGGGCGGTGCGACCGCGCCGAGCGTCGCGCCGACGATCGGTTCGGCGATGAACGCGGCGACGGTGTGCGCGCCTTGACATTTGATTTCGATTTCCAGCGCGTCCGCGCAACGCAGCGCGCAGGATGGATACGTCAGATCGAATGAACAGCGATAGCAGTACGCGGGCGGAATGTGCGGCATGTCGTGGAGCATCGGCTCGAAAAAACGACGCAGCGCGGGCTTGCCTGTGATCGCGAGCGCGCCGAGCGTCGCGCCGTGATAGCTGCCCCAACGGCTGATCGCTTTGTCGCGCGAGGATTCACCGCGCGCGATCTGCGCCTGCCGCGCCAATTTGAGCGCCGTTTCAATCGCTTCGGAGCCAGAGGAAACGAAAAAGAGCCGCGCGTCGCGCAGCGGCAATCGCGCGGCGAGACGATCCGCGAGTTGCTCCAACGCGTCGCTCGTGAACATCGTCGCGTGCGCGTAGCCGACTTGCGCGGCTTGCGCGCGCAGCGCGTCCGCGATCTCGGCGACGCCGTGCCCGACGTTCACGACGACCGCGCCGCCCGACGCGTCAATGTACCGCTTGCCGCTCGTATCCCACAGGTAGACGCCCTGACCGTGCGAGATGATCGGCAGCGCGCGCTTGTGCTTGCGATAAAGGACGTGGCTGTGATTTGGCATTGGAAGTTGGAGGTTAGAAGTTGGATGTTGGATGTTGGATGCCCGTCCTACGCACATCTCCGCAAGCCCAGAATTTCCCGCGCTTGATTGGGCGAGGCGATCTCGCGACCCAACTCTGTCGCGATGCGCGCGATTCGTTCGACCAGCGTCGCGTTGCTCGCGAGCGCGCCTTTGGCGTAGTACAGATTGTCTTCCAAGCCGACGCGCACGTGACCGCCCAGCAGAATACCCAACACGCCCATCGGCAATTGATGTCGTCCGATGCCCGCGACCGTCCAGGTTGAATCGCACGGGATGGATTCGACGAGGTGGAGGAGTTGCCTGGGTGTCGCGGGCTGCGTGCCGCCGGGCAGACCGAGCACAAAGTCGAAATGGAGTGGGCGATCCGCCAGTCCCTTGTCGGCGAGCGCCACGGCGGTTTCGATCATACCTGTGTCGAAGATCTCCATCTCGGGCTTGGTCCCCGATTCTTTCTGTGCGCGCGCCAGAAATTCGATGACCTCGTTGGAATTCTCGTAGATGCGATCGGGAAAATTCACCGAGCCGGTCGTCAGACTCGCCATTTCCGGCTTGAGTTGTCGGACCGCCGCGGCGCGCATTTGCGGATCGGCGCCGGCGCGCCCGCCCGTCGAGATCTGGATGATGAGGTCTGGGCATTGCGCGCGGATCGCGCGGGCAATCGCGGCGAATACATCCGGATCAAGCGTTGGCTTGCCGGTCTGATCACGCGCGTGAACATGGATGATCGACGCGCCCGCGTCACGGCAGCGCCGCGCGGTATCGGCAATTTCATCCGGCGTGATCGGAAGATGTGGATTCTGCTGCTTCGTCGGCACACTGCCGGTCACAGCGACAGTGATGATGAGTTTAGCCATTGAGGAGTTCAAAGCGCATCACCATTTGGGGCAACCCGATTCCACTATATCACAAGGGCAAGCGGTTGTCAACGGAACGAATTGACTCATCAAGAATGTCGGTGAAATCAATTCGTTGACTCACGAATAAATGTCGTCCAAATTTGTCCGTTGACTCACGAATGAATGTCGGTGAAAGTCCGGCTTGGTTTCAGCGCGGCGAGCCGTCGATCCAATTCGGCTTTGAGTTTGGACAAACTCAAACTCTCGTACAGGGCTGTCAGTTTCTTTTTCTCGGCGGGAGTCAGGACCTCGCACTCCAGCAAGCGATGGTACGGTGTCTTGGGTTCGTCATGAATCTTCTTGACCTTGCTGCCGACCCGTCGCTTGGCTTTCAGTTTCATGACCGGTTTGAAGAAATTCACATACAGCCGCGCCACGTCATACACCGCATTCAATTGATCGACTTGGCGTTGCGTCTCGTAACGTCCATAGCCGCTCAGACGACGAACCACTGACCAGTTCTTTTGCTCCACGCGCGCGTTGTCATTTTTCTTGCCGGCGCGACTGCGCGTAAACTTGAGATGTTCCGCCTTGCAATACCGATACAATTGATCGTTGATGAATTCACTGCCGCTGTCGGAGTGAATGCCCAACAAGGCAAAGGGCAAATCCACGCGGGCACATTGCAGTTCATCCAGCACAAACTTTTGGGCTTTGGTCAGCACCGCGCGCATTTCGATCCACTGGCTGAACGCATCCGCCATATCGAGCGTAAAACAAAAGGTTCCGCTGGCATTGCCGCCACTATGATCCACCCAGTCCACATCCAGATATCCGGGGACTTCAGGATTGCGTTCGGCAAAGGTTCGAATCGGAATGCGCGACTTTAGCAACGTCCCGGGCTTGGTGAAGCCGTGACGATGTTTCCCTTTGGGACGCCGACGCGCGCGTAGCCGATCGATCGTCGCGGGACTCATGTCCAGCAAATGCTGAGCGCAGGTGTCACTGATGTCCAAGGTGCCATCCGCGCGCAGCCCTGGCAACACCAGGGGGATTTCGGCTTTCAGCAATTTGGAGCACATCCAATCAAGCAATTCTGAAATGTGTTCGAGCGCCGCCGCATCTTCGGCAGTGTAGTAGCGCGCGCGTGGATAGCGAATGGGCTTGATTGCGTAGGTGTAATCGCCGCGCAAGAGTCGAATGGCGTAGTCGCGATTGCAGCCAGTGGTCTGTGTGAACTCGTCAAGGATCACGCCTTTGGCTTTCTTGCGCGCACGCGCGTAGCGCGCTTGCAGAGAACGTACGGACGGACGGGATGGACGGTGGTTCATGTATTCCTCCTGTTGGGTTACAACATTTGGAATACATTTTCCCATGAGTCAACGGATCACGTTTCACCGACATTCATTCGTGAGTCATCCGCTCATTTCACCGACATTTATTCGTGAGTCAACACGCGGAATTCGCAACGGAATTCGCTCCTCGTTGTCAATGTTCCTCCCGATAAATTTGTGAATGGCGCAGAATAGCGTATAATCCGCGTAACCGTGATGAACACGCGACCGCGCGCTAGTCGGTCACATACGATCCGCGCTCCGACTGTGTGTTGCCATTCTGGGCATGTGCTGGCAACGTTTCTGGGAATGTGCGCGTAGACGCACCAGTGGATAAGCATGGAGACGACCAATGAGTCGTGACGATCCTTTCGAGAAATGGGACATTGACCCAGAACTCAAGGTATTTATCACCACAACGGATGCCTCTTGCTCTGAATGTGACGAGCGGCTTGGACGCGGTGCGTGGATCACACTCGTCGAGGGCAAGGGCGCGCTGTGCCTATCCTGCGCCGATCTCGATCACCTCATCTTTCTCCCCTCAGGCGATGCCGCGCTCACCCGACGCGCGCGCAAGCACTCGACGTTGTCGGCGGTGGTACTCAAGTGGAGTCGCGCCCGCAAGCGCTATGAACGCCAAGGTCTGCTGGTCGAGAATGAAGCCTTGGCGCAAGCCGAGCAGGAATGTCTCGCGGACAGCGAGGCAAGAGAACGACGGCGAGAACGCGAATCCGCGCGCCGCGCGGAACTCGACCGCGAGTACGTGGAGCGATTTGCCGCGCGGGTGCGCGAGATATTCCCGCGTTGTCCTCCAGGAAGAGAAACTATCGTCGCTGAGCACGCGTGCCTCAAGTACAGCAGGCGCGTCGGACGTTCAGCCGCCGCCAAGAGTTTGGATGAAGCGGCGATTCGACTCGCGGTGATCGCGCACATCCGCCACGCCGAGACCGAGTATGACGCGCTCCTGGCGCGTGGTTATGAGCGACACGACGCGCGCGCCCAAGTCGAAGACAAAATCGCTCGCGTGCTGGCGCGTTGGCAAGCGCGCGAATGATTGCAAAACCCAAGTATGGTGAAATGAGGAGGAACCGCTGATTGAAACCGACGACATCCCCAAAATTCCTGAACGCGACAAACGCTTTGAAGAGATCCTCGTAGATTGCTATGGGCAGAGCGAAGAACTTGCCGCGATACAAGTGTACTTCACCGACGCCGCGCAGTTCCCCTTTGCCGCCACGTGGCGCGATCCTGATGAACCACAACACGCCGAACCTGTGACGGTCCTTGGCGTCGCGGAGGTGGACGAGCGACGCGGCGTCTTGTTGAAAGTGAAACGCGGCAACACGGAGCGCCGCATCGTCGCGGAGCAAGTCTGGGCGGACGACAAGAAAAGCGCAAACGCGGTCATCCTTGACGATTATCGCTACTGGGTCAGTGAGTTGAATGGACTCACACCTGGGTTCGAGTGAACAAGTGGAGGAAATGAAGATAGATGAATTTCATCGCGTCGCGACTGAAACTTGAACGCCTCCTTACAAGATAGTCAGAGCCATGTATAATACGTGCCGATGACGATGAAAGAGATTCCCTCCCGCTTCATCGGGCGCGCAGAAGAATTGAAAGACCTCCTCGCCATCAGCCGTCGCGAAGGAGCCCAGTTCCTCATCGGCTACGGTCGTCGCCGCGTGGGGAAAACCACCCTCCTCTTACAATGGGGAGCGCGCGGCAACATGCCAACTGTCTACTGGCCCATCGCGCGCGCGAATGCCGCGCGGCTCCGCCAGGAACTCGCTCAAGCGGTCTGGCGGACGCTTTCGCCAGGAACCACCCCACCCACATTTGATACGTGGGAAGGATTGTTTGAAAACATCGTGGTCTTGGCGAGTGGACGACGGATTCTGCTGATTATGGATGAATTCCCCTAGGCGATGGAAGCCGACCCCGCTCTGGCTTCGCGCCTTCAACACGCGTGGGATCATCTCTTCAAGAAACCCAATCTCATTCTGGTGCTCGCTGGCTCACACATTGGAATGATGTCGCGGCTGTTCGAGTATCAATCGCCGCTGTATGGGCGCTTTACCGCGCAACTACACGTCCAGCCCTTGCCATTTTCTTCGCTCGCCGAGTTTCTGCCGCGTTACGATATTGAAAGACGGATTGCGACGTACGCCGTGGTGGGTGGAGTGCCGGCTTACTTGGAACGGATGAAAGATCAGCGCTCCCTTGCCGAAAATCTCAAGGAAGAGATCATGTCCGCCACTGGTATCTTCCGCAATGAGCCGTTCTTCTTGATTAGCGATCAGGTCAAAGAGACGCGCAATTTCATCGAAGTAATTCGAGCGATTGGGCGAGGCAATCATGTCTTGGAAGACGTCGCGACGGCAGCCCATATTCCGAAGCATCAGACCATTGTGTATCTCGACCGCCTTCAAGATTTAGGTATGGTCGAGAGGAGATTGCCTGCGACGTTACCGCCCGCCAAACGATCCCGCAGTCACCAGGGACGCTATCACCTATTGGATCACTATCACCGATTTCATTTCCGGTTTATCGATCCGAATTTGGATTTGTTGGAGCAGAAACGCTACAACCAAGTTTGGGGAAAGATCGAAAGTCAAATTCGCGCTTTTGTCGGCGGGACGGCGTTTGAAGAATTGTGTCGCGCATGGGTCTGGTCTGAAGCGGATCACCAGGGGCTTTCTTTTGTGCCAGAAATTGTGGGATCGCATTGGGGACGTGGGATTCAGATTGATGTGGTCGCAATCGACTGGCGAAGCAAACACATTCTTTTGGGCGAAGCGAAGTGGGAAGTCGACCAGATCAGCGCCAAGATGTTGAAAGACTTTGTCGAAAAGGCAAGCCAGTACGCTGAAAAAGAATTCAACGGCTGGTTAGTTCAATTAGTCTTTTTTGCGCGAGCCGGATTCACACAACCCACGCGCGAAGAAGCCTCCAACGTCCATGTCCGTTTGGTTGATCTGAAAGAGCTTGCGAAGAGATTGGAAGAATAAGTCTGCACGGCGCGGAAAACTTGGCGTGTGGCATCCGGCTGGTTCTCTACGGCATCGTCTTTGGACACGTACTTGCGTATGTTCCTTTGTGCCTTCGTTCCCGTTCCCTCGAGTTGATTTGCCATCCATCTGAACCTGTGCTATACTCTGGACAGTCAAGACGGGGGTGACGTTGCGGCTCTGCCGTCACTTGGGGTTGCGGGGATCAGCAGAATCACGAGGAAAAAGTTGCCGCTGAGTAACCGACGCCCGTCGCTCCCGAGCTGGTAAAAAGTAACGTGATAGTTCGGTCGTAAACAGACCGCAGCTATCTCGTTATTTTTTATCCAGATGCGCTCAAAGATCAAATGAATCAGGCGCTGTTGTTCCACCGAATTCTCCGCTGCCTTCTCCCAATGCGCTTCAAAGTGTTCGAGCAAATCTGCCGCTGCCTCCAACTCATCCAAGGGCATCGGTTTCAGTTGCTCGAGTTCCTGCTGCAACCCCAAGCTTTTCTGCAAATATTCCGCTTGATCTGGGATGAAACCGTTGTCCCAACGGAAATCCATCCGCTTGATCATCTCCTCAATTTGGGCGACGCGCTCTTTGAGTTTTTGATTGCCCAAGAGATCACCAATCGCCTCAATCGCATGTTCCTTCCAATCGGCGGGTGGTTTCATCGTACGAATCAGATCGACCACTTGCAGTTCCAGTTTTTCTGCGACGACACCGCGTTGAGTGCAGTCCAGACCTAAATCGCGGGCGCGACACCGATAATATCGAAACCCGCTACTTCCACCTTGTGCACGCATTTTCGTTTCACACTCCCCACAATAAAGAATTCCGCTCAGCGGATAGAGCATACTTCGCGTTGTCGCCAGATGATGGGCGGCACCTTTGGCGCGAACGGCTTGGCATTTATCGAACACATCTTCGGTGATAATCGCTTCGTGTTGTCCTTTGAACCATTGCGTTTCGGTGCTGACATCACGAGCGCCATTGGATTTGCGACGATAACCTTTGTAGCGAATCTCACCCAGGTACGTTCGGCTCTGGAGCATGTCGCGCACCATTTCTTTGGAGAAGAGTCGCCCTTGCTTGGTGCGATACCCTTTGCTATTGAGAAGACGTGCGAGCTCGGTGTCGCTGTAACCACCGCGAGCGTACGTTTCATAGGCAAGGCGCACGCCCCCCGCTTCATGAGGATTGATGACGAGTATGTGCTTGTCGTTCTTGTCATAGCCAAAGGGGGGTTGGTTGTTGTGCAGACCTTGCTGGGCGCGTTCGTATTTGCCCTTCTTGACTTCGGTTGCCAGGTTGCGGCTGTACCAATCCGCGACGGACTCCATGATGCCTTCCATCAACGCACCGACGGGACCATCGCTGTCTTCCGAAGGTTCGGTGACGGAGAACACCTTGATGCCGAAATCACGCCGCAGCAAACTCTTGATCGCCAACGCATTTTCGCGGTTACGCGCCAAGCGGTCGAACTTATGCACGACCAAGGCATCGAAGAGATGACGACGCGCATCGCGACGCATTTCTTGGAAGGCAGGACGATCATCATTCGTCGCGGTCTTGGCTTCTTCGACGTAGAATCGAACCAAGACGCCACCTTGATCTTTGACGTATTTCTCGATGGCGCGTTTCTGCGCGTCGAGGGAAAAGTTGCCGACTTGATCTTCACTGCTGATGCGAACATAACCGACGTAGCGCATGTTATTTTTCTCCCTGTTGTTGTAGGCGAATCAAACGGCGTTGATACGCGAGTTTGGCAATCTTGGAACGTTCGGCACGAACCATGCCTGCCATCAGTTTGTCAAGCTCGAGGATGAGTTCGGGATTCTCCACGAATTTGCCGTAGAGTTTCTGCACGAGTTCCTTCTTGGTGGGATCGACGACGAGTTGACCGTTCTTGCGCACGAAACCAAAAGGAACTGGGTCGGACTTGGATTTGGATGGGCGTGTTTTGCGTTTGGCTTGTTTCATGTTGATTGTCCAACATTTGAAATGTGATTATCGGTATCTTGTATCGCGTTCGTCGGAGCGAGTTCCTGCATATGAGGTGCAACGCTCTGGTCGTACCAAGTGCGAATGAGATTCATGACTCGTTCGAATTCGCGTCGCTTGCGAAACTGTGTCCCGCGATGCCGCTGCGCGTGTCGGCGATATGTTCTGCGAGGATGGGTTTTGTGTCTTAGGTGATTCATCTTCTGCCTCGTTGGGAGTGGGGCTATGCACTCACACAGCCCCACACTTGGTTGTTAGGATCGCTTGTTACAGACACGCCGAGTGAATGCCGACAACATACGATCCCAGTTTCGGATCTTTGGGTGAGGTGTGACGTTGCCAGGTCTCACCTTGCTTGAATGGCTTGTGACAATGCAAGCAACGCTTGGGACCTTTGCGGTTGGGTCCCATCATGTACTCTATGGTCGTATACTGATGCGGTTGAATGACGTTCCCTTTCGTTGGACTATGACTCATGAAATTGCTCCCAGGGATGTAGCAGAGGAGAACGCTACAATCGAATCGGATCATCGCTGGCAAAGTAGAGAGAGCGATTCACTTTACCGAGCGGCAAATGAGTGCATCACAAAATGGATCGCATTGAAACAGAGTCGAGCTGAGTCTCACCTCCCCTCAATAAAAAACGCCTTCTCCCGTGTGAAGAGAGAAGGCGAGTTTCAGCTTCGTAAAAACGAAGTGCTCGGTGCGCTAGCGTAAGAAGCTAGCGGCAACTTGTTCCATCACGCAAGGCGTGATAGAATCAGGTTAGCCCTCTCCGTGCAGTAACACGGTCTGGGTCAGCGGCTAGGTAATGCTTCCAACATTGCCTAGCCGCGAACTATTGTTCTACGCGCTCATTATACTACGCTTTTTTACTTTGTGTCAAGTACCTTTCGGTAACATTTTTCCGTGAGGTAACTCGAAGCCAAAAGCCAGCTCGCTAATGACATCGTGCGTAAGCATCTCAATTGGTTTTCAGATTTCGATGTACTGCCGCCACTCGGGAGCGATGTCTGACGATAGCACGAGATAGCGCGTGCGCGGTCGCCGTGGCTCGAACCTGGGATCGTGAAATTTCATCCCGGCTTCGTGCAACGCGCGTCCGCCTTTACGCGATTGGCACGCCTTGCATGCCGTGACCGTGTTCGTCCAAGTGTTCGCGGTCCGTCCGGTCGCTTTGCATTTCCATTGCGGAACGACGTGATCGATAGTTGCCTCGCGCTCGGTCAAGTGAGTGCCGCAGTATTGGCACGTGTGATGATCGCGGACAAGAACGTTGTGTCGAGACCACGTGGCGTGGCGCCGCGGTACGTTCACGTATCGACGCAACTTGATGACGGATGGGACAGCAATACGGTGCGTCGCCGATGCGATCACCTTGCCGTTGCCCGGCTCGACAATTTCGACTTTGTCGCCGACGACCAGCGACACCGCGCGTCGATAATCGACGATGTGTAATGGTTCGTACGATGCGTTGAGAACTAGAACGCCAGTCATGGTTTCACCTTGATCGTCTATGCGCCTTGAAAGCGCATCGAATGAAATGGAGACGCCGACCGGATTTGAACCGGCGATAACTCGGTTTGCAGCCGAGTGCCTTTGCCGCTCAGCCACGGCGTCGTGAGTAGACCGGGTGCGACTCGAACGCACAACCGACGACTTATAAGATCGCTGCACGTACCATCGTGCTGCCGGTCCATATTACAGCCTCACGTGGACTCGAACCACGACCGACGAAGATTCAAAGTCTTCCGCGCTAACCAATTGCTCTATGAGGCTACGAGTGCCCAAGCTAGGAATTGAACCCAGATTTTTTCTCGGTGTAGGCGAGATGCCATACCATTAGGCGACTTGGGCAAGAGTGGGGCATAGCGGTGACGATCCGCTTTTGACGGATTGAGAATCCGCCGTCCTCTCCAACGTAGACGAATGCCCCATCAGTAGCGGGAAGCAGATTTGAACTGCTGATCTTGACTTTATGAGAGTCACGAGGACAGCCACTCCTCTATCCCGCCTTTCAGCTGCTTCCCCGGGACTCGAACCCGGAACCACCGCATTAACAGTGCGGCGCTCTCCCATTTGAGCTAGGAAGCATCGAGTACCCGCGACGCGACTCGAACACGCACAAGACCCAGGTTCGAAGCCTGGCGCTCTCTCCAATTGAGCTACGCGGGCATGAGTCTGGCTGGGGAGAATCGAACTCCCGTCTCGATCATGGCAAGATCGCATCGTTCCACTTGACCACAGCCAGGATAGTGGACTCGGATGGATTTGAACCATCGACCTTCCGTATATCAGACGGATGCTCTCAACCAGACCGAGCTCCAAGTCCATACTGCCTCACGAAGATTTGAACTTCGACTTTCTGATCCAGAGTCAGACGTGCTACCATTACACCATGAGGCAATTCTGTCGGGGATGACGGAGTTGAACCGCCCTGATTGCTCGGTCCCAAGCCGAGTGGCACACCAACGCGCCCAATCCCCGATTTGTGCGCTCGGCGAGACTCGAACTCGCGTTTACGGATTAAGAGTCCGCAACACTTGCCGCTATGTTACGAGCGCATCAATGGGACACCAGAGAATCGAACTCTGTTCCATAGCTTAAAAGGCTATTGCATGACCGGAATGCTCGTGTCCCAAGGCGGAGAGGACAAGAGTCGAACTTGCAACGGTGTCAACCGCGCTCGTTTTCGAAACGAGTTGCCTTGCCACATAGCGACCTCTCCAAACGTGCGCCGCCTCGCGGGATCGAACCGCGTTCTTCCATGTTTCAGACGGATGTATTGACCATCAATACTAAAGCGGCAATGACGACGCCAACGGGATTTGAACCCGTGTTGCGACACTGAAAGTGTCGCATACTAACCGGACTATATGATGGCGTCAGGCGACCAGGGTGATCGACGAGATTTGAACTCGCAATCTTCTGATCCACAATCAGACGATCTAACCGATTGATCTACGATCACCACGAGCGGAGGATGGAAGAATCGAACTTCCGCTGAGTTACCCCAGATGCGTTTAGCAAACGCACGCGGCAAACCAACATCCGCTTATCCTCCACAATACCCGCGATGAGATTCGAACTCATAGCCTTTGCCTTCGCAGGGCAACGCGCTATCCAATTGCGCCACGCGGGTCTGCATACCCTTGACAGGATTCGAACCTGCACGAAAACCAGTTTAGAAGACTGGTGCTCTATCCAATTGAGCTACAAGGGCACAAGCACGTCGGGAGAGACTCGAACCCTCACTCGCCCGTTTTGGAGACGGGAATTTTCGCCAATTAAACTACCGACGCATTCTGTTCGCGATTGTGGTCAGGGCGAGAGTCGAACTCGCACGCCTTGCGGCACCGGTTTCTAAGACCGGCATGTATTCCAATTCCACCACCTGACCATAAATGGACGCAAGGAGATTCGAACTCCTACCAATCATCTTGCAGGGATGACGCACTCCCAATTATGCTACGCGCCCATGAGTGCAGAGGGTCAGACTCGAACTGACTTCACCCGAAGGCAACAGTTTTACAGACTGCCGCGACTCGCCGTCTTCGCCGCCTCTGCGATTTATAAGCTGAGAGACAGACTTGAACTGTCATATCCTGCTTACAAAGCAGGTGGATTGCCGTTATCCGATCCCAGCATGTGTGCGAGCGACAAGATTTGAACTTGCTAATCCACCTTGGAAGAGTGGCATGTTACCGTTGACATCACGCTCGCATCAGAGCCGCCTTTCGGAATCGAACCGAAATCTACGCGTTACGAATGCGTCGCTCTACCGATTGAGCTAAGGCGGCACAGTGCGGATGAAAGGATTCGAACCTTCACGCTCGTGAATGAGCAATAGATTTTGATTCTATCGCGGCTCCCAAGTTACGCCACATCCGCATAAGCCACCGGGTAGACAATGGAACGTCATTCTTCGGATACCAAACGAATGCACTGCCTCTGTGCTACAGTAGCAAGGCGCTCCCGACGCGACTTGAACGCGCGATCTTTTCCGTGACAGGGAAACGAGAACTCCAAACTTCTCCACGGGAGCGAGTGTTCAGTTCGAAACGTACAACAAAAAACGCGAAGGGGAATTCCCTTCGCGTGTTGTTCCTATCGACAAACAAAAACGCGAAGGGGATTTGCATCCAGCCTTCGCGTGTGTACTGAATAGTTAGAGCGAGTCTATCTTGGACTCACCTCGGCGAAGGCAGGGAGCAGCATCTGATCGGCGACGCCATGATTGCGGACGCCAATATACCCCGGTTCGAGACTCCACGTTTGGCTCGCCAGGGTAAAGCGTTTCGCATTCAATGTCGATATGGACTGTAACACCTGATACTCCTCGCGGCGAATACTCAAATGCCTTCGCCGTTTACAAACCCAGGATACCACAGGTCGATACAAATGTCAAATCACACGCATAAAATTTTTGCAAATCAGCAGCAAGGCATATCGCTTTCGATGTTCGTCAATCGCTCTCCTGACTGTTGGCGTCAGCCGGATTCGACCATCGCGGATCTTGCTCTACGGAGCCAGGATAACTGTCCAGCAGTTGTGGCGGTTCCCAATAGGATGGGATCGCACGCTCGTTGTGTTTCACGAACTCGACAGATTCTGGATCGTCACCCAGCGCGGATGCATACAAGGCGGTGTAGATCGCATTGCGAATGATGGGATTGAGTTCTGCCATTTGCGCGTCCTTCAAATACTTGCCGTGAAAATCCTCCATCGCATTGCGAACCACCATCGCAATGTACATCGCCATGTGGTGAGCCCACTTTTCTTTTTTCTCATCCAGTCTATTCTGATATGGATGATTCATCTAATTGCTCCTCGTCGCGTTTGCCCGACTACGTTCAGCCATTGGGTCGACCAACGGCTTGCCATCCATTCCTGATGACGGCTAATCGTGGATTCTCTTCAATCTTGCGATCGCGCGTTTTCGAACCTTCGCCAAGTCTTGCCCTTCTACTCCGAGATCAACTCCGTTCTTCTCCAATTGGCGAACCAACTCGGGGGCGAGCGCACGCCGATTCAATTTTCGTTCGAGGCGACCGCAATAGACACAATCAATAATGCGGACGTACTTGCCCTTGGCGCGTTTTTCATCGCGAACGCGGAGCACATCGGGATAATAGTGCCCACAGTCGGACGGAAGTTGACCGGGAAAGTAGGGACCTGGCATCTTTTGATCTCCTCGGGTTGTGGGGAAAGATCACCAACTCAGTGTCATTGAGATTGACCCGGAACCCCCACAAATAAAATGTGTTGCGTTTCTCGGCTCGGACGATCAAAGCTTGCTGGTTTTGATTTTGCGGTCGAGCGCGAGAACCATCGAATGAATCTCGACGTCGAACCAAACGGGAAAGGTCTGAGCGTCGCGCTGGGTGGGCCATCGCACTCGATCTCGATACCACGAGTCGAGTTCGAGTTCAAAAATCTGTTGACTCATCTCTTGTACGAAAGCGTACGAATCGTCTGGGTAATCAAATTCGGGAATGAGAATGGCGGTGCAATCAGTTCGGAGTTCGTCCAACGTCAGGTTCTTCGGCGGATCGGGCAATTGCATGAGCCAATCCAGGAAAGGCGGTTTAGGTTTGACGATGGCGACGGCTCGATCAAGTTGAAACATCGCTCTCCTTTGGATGCCGAGAGGAAGGGGCTCGACGCGTCAGTCGCGGATGTTTCTTGTACCGTGATTTTTTGCCTAGGTGCGATCAGTTCAAGGTTCTTGCCGTGTTCTCGAATGATTTGTTGACGCAACTTTTCGCGATCCTCATCGGAAAGCAGGAATGCCAAAGCAGAGTACTCCCAATCGCGCTCACGCACCAAATCGCGTTCGAGTTTGTCGGCGCAATCCCGGCAAAGACCCAGGTCGTTGATCCGCCCCCACACGTCACACCCGGCGCATTCACCTTCATAAAAGCCCCATTCTTCGTCATTCGGTTCTTCGACCATTCGCTCTCCTAGCGCGCGCTGTTCTTTGCAAAGCCATGCTACATTATCGCGCGATCACAATTCAATACGGCGGTTCGGCTGGCCCTCTGTAACCACACAAGCCCAAGCGCGGCGAATTCACCAACGCCGCCGGTTCTCCATAGTTATGATGGGGATGAGTCGCGACGTGCTCATTGCACAACGCCCCCCAGACCTCATCTTCGATCAAGCACTCCATGCACAACCAAGCGGCTGGTTGCTGGCACTCGATGCAGAAGGATTCTGGCATCACATTGCGCGCCATCAGCGCGATGGGATGTGAAGTCGTGGGTTTGCCTTGACGGACTTCCACCACTCGAATCCGCGTCTCGGATGAAGTACCAAAATCGTAGATGTGCATCAGCTCGGCACCCGGTCTGAAAATCTCGTCGGCGCGTCGTCGCTTGGCAACTTCTGCGCCCTGCCAGACGTTAATCGAAAACTGGCTCAAATGCCCGCAACACTCCAGCCAAATCGCGCGCAGGTATGTGTCGAGGTCTTTCAAAGTCGCCGAACCACGCATCTCCAAGTCCAACCAGAACTCGCCGCCCCAGGTATCCTGGATACGGAGATGATAAAGATTCTCCGATATACCTCTCTTGGATTCAGTTCGCGTGATGGTCTCTTGACGCTTTTGGCATGTGGCGAGATGCTTGGTCATCTGGCTCTTGATCTTTGCTTCGCCGCAGTACACGCATTGACCTTTGGTTTGTTTTCCACGGGGCATGGCAACCTCGTCTTTCTCACTGGATGCGCCGACCTATCCGGGCACTTCCAGTACAATCTTACCGAGTGTATGACCGCTGTCAATCTGGCGATGCGCTTCCTGGATTTCCTTCCAATCCATCCGCTGTGTCATCGTACTGGTCAATATTTTTTGATCCAGTAACTCTGCCAGATGATTCAGGATTTGCCCTTGCCGTTCCATTTCAATTTTGAGGCGTGAGCGAACGAACATCAATTCAAACGTGAGCGTGCCGCGCTTGGCAAACGCGAGACTCGCATCGATCGATTTTGCCGCATCGCCGCCGACGATATTGCAAATCGTTCCCATTGGATTCAACACGGCGGCGAGCAGTGGAATGTTCGTGACCTCATTGCAATTCAAAACGTAATCGACGCCCTCCAATCCGAAGATGCGAAGTTGAGGTGCAAGTTCTCGTGTATGATCGATAACTTCGTTGGCACCCATCTGACGACAGTATTCAACTGATGCTGGGCGACTTGCGGTTGCGATCACGTGTAAATACGCCACGCGCTTGGCAATTTGAATCGCGATGGAACCCACTCCGCCGGCACCGCCGAAGATGAGCAACGTACCTTTATCCTTGGTTGGCTGGGGTTTTAAACGCATCTGCTCGAAGAAGGCTTCCCAGGCAGTTAATCCCGTCAATGGAATCGCTGCGGCTTCGGCAAAGCTCAACGTCTTGGGTTTGTGCCCGACGATGCGTTCGTCAATCGCGACGAATTCGGCATAACACCCTTGGCGTGTGGCATCGCCGGCGAAATGCACTTCCTCACCGACGTGGAAAAGTGTGGCTTCAGATCCAACCTGCTCGACAATCCCTGCGCCGTCGAATCCCAGGATTTTTGGAAAGGGCAGCGGTGCAGACCCCGCGCGTCGTCGCTTGGCATCGACGGGATTTACGGCGAAGGCTTTGACGCGCACGAGCAAATCGCGCGGTTGCAAAGTTGGTGTTGGCACGGTGACGAACTGCAGTACTTCAGGACCGCCATATTCAGTATTAACAATGGCTTTCATATTATCTTGCCTCTAAACTCAGTGAGGAGTACGAGAACGTCTGAATTCATCTCGATTCCTTTCGCACCTACGCTTGTCTCAGTGAACTTGCCACCAGAAAATAACCAAGTGGAACAGCTTGATACAACAAACCCAGGATGACTGTAGCGAGAATCTGATTCGCCGTGAGTTGACCTGAACCGATAAAGAAGTAATAAGCGTAAATGGAAATCGGCAGATAGAGCGCAGTCCCTGTGATGACGCCTGGCACATAGTCCTTGGTTCTGATGCTCCCCAGGATGTGCGCCCAGCCATTGATGCAGAGCAAAGCCGCAACCGACATGCCGAAGGTCGGCGTATTTGTGCCGACCATGATCGCGACGACGCACAACAGCAATTGCAAGCCGTTAATGACCACTGCCATCGGTGTCGTGACGAATGGTGCGAACCTGGGATTGAGGCGTTTCATGACATCCATGAAACCACCTGGGTAAAAGTACTCCTCGACCATATGCAGTATCGAAGCGATAAGGAATGCGCCAAAGATCCAGTCCATGTTTTCTCTCTCTTTATCACATTGACCGACGACCATTACGGCAAACGCGCCAGTTCTGCGTTCGTGCCGGTTCCGTTCGTACCCCAATCTAACTGTTGCTCACCCATCCTGTTTGCAGATTAACTCTCGCAACCCAATTCGGTTATACCGTTGCAGCATGATCGGGTAAACGTTGATGAGAACATTGAATAGCAATATCCACAGCACTGCATCCAGCCAACCATTGACCGCAACGTATCCAACCCACATCAGCATGAGGATGAATGTGAGCGTATGTGCCGTTTCGGCTTTCCGCATTTCGTTTTCAAGATTTCGTAGAGCCGCGACAGTTTTCTCCTTTGGAAATTGCAAGGTTGGGCTGAGAATCCTGAGTGGTCCGCGGCGAAGGAGTTTCTTGACAAGGCGAATCCCGACGCGCTCGTAGAGTTGCCCGGTTCGTTCAAAAGGTTTGGTGTCGTAATACGCTGAAGGGAGTGATAAATGGGCAACTAGAGTTACAGTGGAAATCCAAGACAACACCATCCAATTGACCACCAAAGCAGAAATGGGACTGCGGAATCCAAATGAATCAAGAGACCAAGCAATGAAAAAGATAGCGGCAATGGTTGCCATCATCAACAACGTGAGTTTCTTGAGGATTTCCATGTTGCATGCCCGACTTGCGGTTACTCCGCCGCGTTTGGATCACAGCGACATGACGCAGAACTCGTGGCATTCTAACCCTGCGTCGAGAAACATACAAACTTGGGTTGGTTCCCGACATATAGTGACACACCGATTTCCCTGGAAGGTCTTTTGAGCAGCCGAATTGGCAGGTATGCATAGGGCTCTCTGGCTGATTTCACGCTCGTTTTTGCCTCAATGCCGCTCCGAATGCTTGCCAGCCCAAAGCGTCCGGGGGAAATCAGTGTGACAGGAATCTATTCTTTGACTCGTCGCAGTTTCTGTGCCACGACTACCTTGGCTCTCCGCGCGCCAAACGTCCGGCGGCAACTTGCTGGGCTTGAAGCCAGGTCTCTTTCGGGACGCTCGGAGAAACATCTGCCCCCCGCGTAAACGATCCACGTTCGACCAGGGATGCGAAGAAGGATTGAAAACGCTCATCCAATTCTTGCAGGGTGAATCCAAAGCCACGTTTGTTCTGCTCGTCCGCAAGTTGCTCTTCAAAATGCTGGATAGCAGTGGGAATTTGGTCAGACGGTTCGAGGACGATTCCGTAACCGTGCGTCGGATTCGTCAATAGATCGCGCACCTTGCTCGCCGTCCATTCCCCAGAAGGTCGCGGATGAACCTGACGTGATGATCGAACGGGCGGTTTGCGTTTCTTCGGCATTTTCACTCCTCCCTGTTTTCCAGAAAGATCAGTTTGGCTGTCATTGTACGGCAGGATAGGGCACGTGTCAAAGTAAAAGAGAGGATTCATGTCATCCTCTCTTTTCTGTTTATACGCATTGAGCACACTTTCGAACTCACCAACTACTCGAAAAGTATCTTGAAAGATTTCCTGGGTTCGACCCGTTCGATGGTCTTGCCGCGAACGTAAATTCCCTTGAAGAGCGAGTTCAAGATCGCTTGTCGCTCCTGATCGGTGAGGCGTTTCCACAATGCGCCCATATCCTTGAGATACGCCCGAATCTTTTTCGCTGGCGTGGTTGTGATCGGAAGTTGCGCGAGTTGACGTTCGACTTTCGCTTTCTCTTGCTCATAAGTCGGTTCGCTCAGATCGCCAGCGACGAACAATCGTTGGAGCCGCTCTAGCCGCGAACGCAAGACGAGTCGTTTGCGCTCATCTTCCTGGGATTGTTCGGTCGCGGTTGCCAACTGCACGATGCGGTCGATCCAGGGCTTGGGCAAACGGATTTGACGAATGTACTTTTCGATCTGCTGCTCAATGTCGTCCGCCACAATCCATGATTGATCGCATTTCACACTATGTTCGCGCCCGATGTCGACGTAGTGTCGTTCTTCCTTACCTTTGTATTCATGAGTTCTGCCTCGCATGACATAGCCGCACTTGGCACATCGAATCAAGCTAGTGAATAAGTAGAAGCGTTTCTTGTGCGGCGTTGCTCCATTTGTACGCCGGAGTTGTTGACGTACCTTCATGGCGGCATCAAAGAGCTGGCGATCCACCAGCGCCGGATGCTTGCCGGGAATCAATTGCCCTTTGTAATGGACAAAGCCCATGTAGAATGGATTCTGCAACATGGTTCGCACCGTTTCTTTGCAGAACGGTTTCGGCCCGCCTGTGTTGCGCGAGTCCGAGTGCTTATGATATTTCCGATTGGTGCGAAAGCCCCGCCGATTGAGTTCGTGTGTGACCTGGATATCCGATTTCACAGATGCTTGCAGGTGGAAGGCTTGAACCAGACCCTTGCTATCTTTGGGATGGGCGATGAGCGTCTTGCCATCGCCTTTGTCGGGCTTGCCGTAGTCGGGGCAATACCCTTTGCCGTTCGGATTCTCGCAACGGCTACACAACCCTTTGCAGTAACCGTACGGAATATCGCCATTCCACAGACCGGCGAGGGCGCGTTGATGTTTGCCTTTGACGGTTTCCTCGCGCAGGTTGTTCAAATAGAACTCGCTGATCATGCCGATGTTGGTCAAGAGCATCTTGCCCGAGGGCGTGCTGAAATCAACACGCTCGGTGACCGAGATCAGGGTGATCCCGTTGATTTCGAGCTGGGAAACCAAATCGAGCAGTTGGGTGAGATTTCGATAGAGGCGGTCCAGTTTGTGAACGAGCAAGCCATCGAACAACCGAAGTTTGGCATCGCGCAAGAGAATTTGAAATTGAGGACGGTCGTCATTTTCGGCGGTAAACCCTTCTTCCACGTACTCGCGGACGATCTCCCAGCGTTGATCGGCGGCGAACTCCCGCATAATGCGCAACTGAGCATCAATGCTAAAGCCCTCAACTTGCATTTCACTGCTGACGCGCGCATACAGTGCGACTTGTTTAGGCAACTCTTTTCCTCCACATGATAGTTGTGCATTCAGTTTCAAGATGGAGATGGCGAATCAGATGGTTTGCCATCTTCGGATGGATTCGGTTGTGCCGAATCTGGACTGTCCGCCTTGGTCTCGGCGTTGAACATCGCCACGGTACTCTGCGCGATGAGATAACAGAAATCATCCACGGCGGGGTCGAACACGGCGAGCATTTTTGTTTTTGGTTTTGCCAATAGTTCATTTCCTCCGATTCAAATACGATGAGAGGTGACCGATGTTGTTGTGATTTATTCGGATACACCTGTCCCGCTAAATCCGCATTCTGGATTTTGCTGATGGACGACGACCGCGGCGACGCAAGCGTTGATGCAGAATCCGGTCGACAAATTCACACGCTTCCGATTGCTGTAGTTAGGCGCTGGTGTCGCGCACGACGATGAAGCTGACGACTTGCGCGCCGAAATGATCCGCTAGGGCAGCAAGCCGACCGGCGATGAAATCGTCTCGACAGAGCGCGACACTTTTCTGAATGAGTTCGTAATCGCCACCTGGGTGGGATTTTCCCAGTTCTTCATTTATTACGCGATAGAATGTACCGCTTGGTCGCTTGGAAAAATCCCAAGCGACGATGTGTTTTTGTGTTCTGGCTGGTTGTTCCATTCTCTTCGTCATCGCGAGCGAAATAGTGCTTTCGCTGATCATTGTATCGGATGACTCTTACAAAAAACCTACAACGATCGCGAGACTTGACTTAGAACCGATGTTCTGTTAGTATAATGCTACAAACTTCCAATCATCGTCTCAATGGGAGCGTGAGGCGAGGGTGGCACGCCCGTAACGCGCTGCCGAAGGCAGCGGATAAAGATGCGTCATCGATCGGCAGGCAACTGCCGTGGAATTTGGAGAACATGCCAGCAGAGTGGTCTACCTTTTTCGCGGTTATATGCCTCTTCGCCCTTGCCTTTTTCCTCTACCGTTGGTTGCGACGATCTTCTCGACCCCGCGAACGCGAATTCAATAGCACGTTGACCAGTGCGCCCTTGATTATTGGTAAAGCGAAATGGGACATGCTCACGCCGCGCCAACAACAAGTGGCACGGTTAGCCGCGCGTGGTCTCTCGAATTCGGAAATTGCCCAACAACTCGACATCAAACCGAATACCGTCGATGCTCACTTGAAAAAAATCTACGCCTCGCTCGACGTTCATTCGCGCGCGGAGTTGTCCTATCGCATCAAAGATCACATCGACTAAAGTGCTCTTTTCCTTCAGCGTACCGTGTTCGCGGTATAGCGAAAACGCCTTTTCTCCCCGAATTTCGGTACGATCAAACCTCTTCTGTACCGGCTTTTCGGGATAGACGTAGCGACGCGCGTGTGGTATTTGTAGAGCATGGCTAGAAAACATGTTCTACAACCCAATCAACTTGCTCGCCTTGATCCCAAAGCCATTCCCTTCCCATCAAAAATTCTCGTGCTGTTCGGTCCAACGCCCGAACTGCATCCGCTCGTTTTGCAATCCCTCTTTCTACGTGCTCGACACAATGAACGCCTCGGTTTGATTATCGCCGACAATCACCTGAACGAATACGCACTGGCACGGCTCGCACGAGTACACGGATTCAATCCCGCATCGCTTTTAGCGCGCATTGATTTTTCGCGTCCCTTCACATGCCATCAACTTCATCATTGCATTATCGATCTCGTTCCCGCAAAGACGCCACGTTGGCGTGCTCTCTATATCCTGGGTCTCTTGGATACGTTCTACGACGAAGACATTCATCTGCCGATTGTCTCGCGACTTCTTGGCGACATTCTCGTGCGACTGCGTTTCTTTGCGTCCCAGGGTTTACCTGTTCTCATCACGCTTGCTCCTCCGCCGAGCGAGACCACGCGCGCTGAATTGATCCTGCGGGTCATTCACGCGGCGGATGCGTACTGGCAACCCTCGCCAGAAGTGATCGAACACTTTATTGCACAACAAATCGGATTCTGGTAAACCATGGGACGCACTCTTCCTTCCGCCACTCAACTCATCCTGCACGAGCAAAACGCGCTTGCTAAATTTCGGCGCTGCTTGCGCAAAGAAGACCAACGCGCCTTCGACGATCTTTTTCGCGGTGCACGTTATCACGTCGCAGCGATGGCTTACGCTTCGCACTTACTTCCATTTGAAACGATGCTTCTCGCGATGTTGATCGAAGATCACAAGCGCATTCTCCGACTCGAAGCCATGATAGGACACTCTGTGGAGCAAGACACCGATGCGACTGAACGGTTGGATTCTGGATGTTTACCCCTCTCCGGGAGCGATGACGATCTGGTTGATTAACCAAGATTCGCGCACCTATCGGCTCCACGATTCGTTCGTCGCAGCGTTTTTTGTTTATGGCTCGCATGCGGATTTGCACACCCTCTGCCAAAGGATACGTGCGGCGCGACTGCCCGTTCAGATGCGGCGCGCGGAACGCTACGATCTATTTCAGCATCGCGAGATCGAACTGCTCGAAATCGCGGTGCCCGATCCAGCGCGGTTTCCACTGATGGTGCAAACCATACGCCGATTCAATCCTGGGTTGACTCTGTACAACTGCACGGTACCCGTCGCACAATTCTATTTTTATGCACGTAATCTATTTCCCTTTGCGTGCGTTGATGTTGAAGTAGATTCCAACCAAAGAGTTCTTTCGATTCAATTGCGCGATTCACGCTGGGAACTCGATTACGCCTTGCCGCCGTTTAAGGTCATGCCGTTGCAGTTGGACGGTGCGGGCGGCAATCCCAGTCATGGCGCGTGTCCTCGCCCGATTGAAATGCACTGCGAAGGCAACACCCACATCTTGCAGGACGACGACCCGCGTGAATTTCTGTTGCGCCTGCAAGAACTCTTGCTGCGCTACGATCCCGATTTGATTCTTTCCGCGTACGGCGATTCATTTATTCTGCCGCGTGTATTGGAACTCTCGCGCCGATACAAAATTCAACTGCCGTTCAACCGCGATGTGTCGCAGCCGATTCAATTCAAACCCGCGCGTTCATACTTTTCATACGGTCGCATCATTTATCGTTCGGCGAGCCACACGCTTTTCGGGCGATTGCATCTCGATCTGCACGACGCATTTCTCTTTGGCGATTATGGTCTCGATGGTCTCTTTGAAATGGCGCGCTTGGCGCAGATGCCGATCCAACGCGTTGCGCGCACGAGCACGGGGACGTGTCTCACCTCGATGGAAATCAGTACCGCATACCGTGAACACATTTTGATTCCATCGATCAAACGCGAAGCCGAGATGTTTCAATCCTTGGATCAATTACCACTTGCCGACAAGGGTGGTTTGATTTTTCAACCTGTCCTGGGATTGCACGAGCAAGTTGCCGAGTTGGATTTCGCTTCGATGTTTCCCAGCATTATGAATCGATTCAATGTACCCGCCGAGACCCTGGGTTGCACTTGCTGTTCCGCTGCGCGTGCGCGCGTACCCGCACTGGGTCTGACGATTTGCCAAAAACGGCGTGGGCTGGTTCCGCAGACACTCGCGCCGGTTATCGCCAAGCGCATTAAATTGAAAGAAAAGATTCGCTCACTGCCGCCTGGGTCAGAACGAGATCGCTACAAACGGCTTGCCTCGTGTGGCAAATGGATTGGAGTTGTTTCATTCGGATACATGGGACACAACAATGCGATCTTTGGGAACATCACCGCGCACCAAGCCATCTGTGCCTTCGCGCGCGACCGACTTCTCATGGCGAAAGAGATTGCCGAAGCGCATGGGTTCCGAATGCTCCATGCGATTGTCGATGCGATCTTTGTGCAAAAACGGAATGCCCGCGCTGAGGAGTACACGGAACTCGTCAACGAGATTAGCGTAACTTTTGTGCAACCAGAACCCGTTTCAGTGAATCAGTTGTGATTTTGCACAACCGTTTGGAATCCCAAGGGCAATTGGAACGCTGGCACGCCCTTGAGAAACAGTGTGACGCCAGGCAACGCACTGCTTGGCGCGAATTGTAACGCGGTGCCTGCGGCGGTCTGTTGAACCAACGCTGCTGAATTGGCGGCCACGCGCACCATGCGCTTGGGACTTTGCAAGGTTTGTGCCAATCGGGGTGTCGTTGCACTCACACACGTGCGGAGCCAAGGCATTGCCCAACGCACTGCGTTGGCGGCCACACCGGCAAACAGGACTTGCAATTGGATTCCAGCGCGCGAACGAGTCATCAAATGCTGAACATGAAATACACCGCTCTTGAGTTCTTTGTTCCCGGCTTCAATCGTTTGGCGGCCATTGTAGGACAGAAACCAATCCGCCAAGGGCGGCAGGGGGCCATCGTCGCGGAACTGCAACAGCGTCGCATATTGATAAACGTCACCCACTTGGAAGCGTTGGAGCGCCGCACGCAACGAATAGGGACAGTCGTGTAAACGATAGTCCAGCGGTTCGGTCATCTCGGCGTTGGCGCCGACGCGCGTCCAGCGGGTTTCGGTCGTAATGCTTTGGCGCAGCGCGTTGGTTGTCTTGTCACTCGGGGCTTTGGTGTTGACCTGATAGCCCATCTCGATGAGCCAGGTGAGATTGTCATCGCCGCTGAAACCGCTATCCATCCGCGCTTCGCACACGGGCGGGTCAGGATTGGTTCGGTTGTCCTCTTCCAGTTGGGTGAGCCAAGTTTTGAGTTCGGCAACACGATGCATGAGTTCAGCCAGATAGGTTTGATGATGCGTGATGGCGCGTTCACACGTGGCGAGTTGCTTGGCGAGACGCGGTAGACGCGCGCACCAACCCGGCAATCGCTGAACGAGACGCTCAGATCGCGCCGTAAAAACAGGGCTTTTTTGCACCTGTTCCGCCTGGGCAATTTGGACCCGCAGGCGGAGATCCGTTTGTTGCAATTGTGCGCGTTTCGTCTGTTGTTGGGAGAGCAACCGGCGTGGACGCTCCATCAGTTTTTCCGTCGCGGTGATACGTTGTTGCACCAACTCGGTGCGGCGCCGCGGACGCACCTGCGTCTGGCGTTCTGCCGCGCGAATCAATTCTTGCAAACAACTGGCTGAGACCGTGTCGCCGGGATGATGAAATCCGCTGAGCCAGAGACGCTCCTGGGAAACAGTCGTTAGACAGATGCGCGCCAATTGGTATCCGAGTCGCACGGCGTTGTTCATCCAACCAAAGCCAACGTCCGGATAGGTCGTGCTGGTGGAACTGACGGCTTGCCCCGTCAAATCCAGGTCGTACACGATCACGCGACCGCTCCGCCAGAGTTCATGCACCGCGGTGCGAATAAAGGGCTGGCTGAAGGTCTCAATGGCTTGGCGTACCGCACTGACGGTTTGCAGATCGCAAGCCTCCAAGGTGCGACTGACACCGCTATAGTGTGCAAAGTGCGGTAGTCCCCAGGCGTGCGCGACGAAAGCATCTTTCGCCAAGGGATGGGCGGCATCGTTCAAGTCCGCCAAGTACTCGATGCCACCGAAAATGCCGGCCAGGAATTCGATCAGTTTGGCTTGTGGCGTGTGCTTGATTGTTTTCTGCGGAATCGGAGCTTGCATCAATTCCGCTAACAATCCATGCTGCTGTAAAAACTCGCCGAGTGCCACGAGCAATCCGTGGTCAGTGTTGCTTGCAAAGCGGGTCCAGTCTGAAGTCTGTGTCATCGCGGGCGTAACCTCCAGACCGGAAGGTACTGCGATTCACAGTTATGTGCAAAATCACAACTGATTCAACGATTTGCCCGCTGATTGCACAAAACTTACGTTAGTGTTGCGACCCAGTTGAGAATCGACATCGAAGGCATTTACCATTGGGTTGCGTTCTTGCCCTCGCGTCAAGATTCGCAGTTACCCGTCGCGAATCGATATTTTGGAGTGTTTCGTGATGGGGAAGTGAAGATGCGAGGCATTGAAGCGCGGCGCGCGGATACGCCCGCCTTCATCAAAAACGCACAAGAGGAACTGCTTGGAGTGTTAGCAGGAGCAACGAATCGCAAAGAGTTTCAAGCACGCATTAGCCAAGTGATCGAAATGACGTGCGGTTATCTTGATCAGTTGCGGTCGGGGCAAGTCCCGTTTGAAGACCTGGCTATCACGCAATCGTTGTCGCGTCACCCGAGCGACTATACCAAGCAGACGTTGAATGCAATTGTGGGCAAACAACTTTTGGAGAGCGGCGTGGAGTTGAGTGCGGGACAACACATTCGCTATGTTATCACTGAACACAAAGCGCGAGTTCCCAATGATCGCGCTCGCGCGCTTGAACATCTCGAGGGTTCATTGGGTTACGATGCCGAACGGTACGGAGAATTATTGCTGCGCGCGGTCGAAGCATTGCTCGCGCCGGTCGGCGTTCGGGCAGACACCCTTCGACAGTGGATTGCCAAAGAGCTACCAGCGCCGCGCATTCGCTCGTTATTGACAGAGCGCACAACACAGCCGGACTGGGGTCCTTTGTTCGAATTTATGGAACGCAAGGAAAGACAGAAGACAAAAGCAGCGGCATGATGGGCGCATAATCTCCACTTGCACGGGATAAGCAAATTCCTACAAAAAACCTACACGATTCGACCCGCACCACTACAAGATCGCAGAATTTCGCGTGTAATTGGCAGTTTTTTTGTATCATCTCAATAATCAGGGGGAAGCTGCTCTCGGTTGCCAAGAGGCACCCAGTTGACGCTGCTCGGCCTGCTGGGTAATCAAGTCTGCCAGGTTGGGCATCTGCAAGGTTCCCGACACGCGGTCATAGATGTACTGGTAGAAACTGACGCCCAATTTCTTAGCCGTTGCACCAATCGTCATAAACGTGTCCCAGGCTTTCTTCCCAGTGGAGGTCCGTGGCCCGTAATTCACATCCCGTTTGCGCACCCGCTGCCGCGCGCCCAACTCCGCCGGATTGTTGTGCAACGGAAGTTCTGGATGTTCCAGCACCAGTAAGAGCTGGGCCTTCTTCGCTTTCGTCTTGGCAATCCGTTCGTCCAAGGCAGCATACTTCGTCACCGTGGAGAAGAGCGTATCAAATGCTTGACTCAATTGGGCGGCGCGTTCACCGCTCGGGTGAGTGCGATAGTCCACCAGTTGGTCATAGAACGCCCAATACTGTCCCAGGAAGGTGTCCAACTGCTGACGATGCAGCGCCACCGTCGGCTCCAGTTTCTTGTAATGCCGTCCATCGTGAATCCAGCACAAGCCGAGGTGTTCGGTCAGACCTTTGAATTGACCGGCATCGTCACAGACCAGCGTGTCTACGACCGGCCAGGCCGTTTGGAGTCGGTAGGCCGCAACAGCAGCGGCCTCCAAGATATGTTTGCGTTGCTGGGGCCCCAGCTGGGGCAGCTGCTCGGTCAAACAACGCTCGAACTCGGTTTCGCCCAAGTCTTGCTCTTGCGGGAGGGCGTGCAGTTGGGCCACGAGGGAGGCGGGGAGACCGAACGGCTCCAGCCAGGCATAGGCTTGTGCATTCAAACGATAGATACGGGGTGCCTCGTTGCGGAGCACATCGAGGACGGCTAACCGATCTTTCTTTTCCAGCGTGAAATAGGCGGTGTACAGTGGATTGCAGACGACATGGCAATGTTGATTCACTCCATCCACGCGCGTGGCCGTGTCGTCAATATGTTGGTAAGGACTGGCACCCAAGCCCGCGGCGTAGAGGGCCTCCTTCTCCTGATGGAACACCGCTTGCTTCTGGATCAGCAAGTTGGAGAGTTGCCCTGCGGAGATCCGAATCCCGACATGTTCCAGAAATTCCCGAATCTTTGGCTCGCTCGTGTTCATGCCGTAATACCACACCAGCACGGATGCTTTGATACCGGGACCAAACTCGCCTTCATACCCTTTGGGTGGGCTGATGAAAATTGGCTCTGAACCAGTGATTTTCTAGGGTGGTCTTGATGCCGCTTTTGTTCCTGACGACTGTACGACTTGAAGCCAGTCCAAGCCATACCGATCGTTTACAGCGCAGTCTTGCGCCCGGTCGCAGGCAAGCACTCGTCTACATTGAGTGCTATCGGAACAAAAGTCGGATCATCAGGAACGATCTTCCGGGACGATTTTTCATCACCCCACCCTTTGGGCAGTGCCGCCAGATAGGTCTGGCCTTGGGTCGGCGAATAATATTTCTCTTTGAAAAAGCGGACAGTGTCCGTGCGCAAGATGAGATCTTGCACGATGACCGCTTCGTGCCCCTTGAATTCAGCATCGGGCGGCAACACGGTGGGGTTCAACGCCACGACCTGCTCGCGATCAATGTGAATCTGGTCAACCTTGTTGCCCTTCTTCCACGCGTGGGGTTTACGCCGTTCGCGTTCTGAAGAATGGGGGGTGGGATTCGATGGGCTTGGTTTCTGGTTCGGTTTGATCGTGGGTTTGCCTTGTTCGCCCTTGAGTCGGTTGTTCTCATCGCGCAGACGCTGAATCTCCGCTTGGGCTTCGCGCAAGTCAGCCGTCAAGTCCTCGATCAGGTTGAGCAGATGAATGATTGCCTGTCGAGCCCCATCGAGATCTTGGATAGTGTTCGGGTCAAAGTTCTCTAACATGTCTCTCGTTGCCTACGGGTATCGCGATTGCCACGATTATCGCAGGTATAGGTATCCAGTCCGGTGAAACAGGGGTCAGACTCTTTCGTAAGACTTTCGCACAGACTTCCCCCAAATATTGAGATGATACAAAAAATGCCCATTTTTGATGAAAAAACGGGCATTTTTTGTTGATTTTTACCACCTCTAGCACCCTCACTAGTACCACCATCGAACCCGCACAGAAACGTAGCCGATTCGTCCTATTGCTTCTCGCTCCCTTTTTGTTCCGCAACTTGAGTGACAATCAAGCCCTCGGGATCGATCATCACATTCTTGGTAAATTGAGCCAGGTAGGCAAATCGTGGTCGCAGTTTGATGGCATCCACCCTACTCTGTCGTACTTGGGCTGATTCTATCACGGTTGTGAGCAATTGCTTCCGTCGAACCAGGTCGCCAGCAACCCAGTCGGTCCTAAATTGCCGCAAGATCATTTCTGCTTCGACTAATTCCTGTTCCACGATGGGCTGATTTTCCAGCACTTGTTTCTGCAACTCCTTTCGCAGCGCGAGATACTCGGCTTTCGCAATGAATCCCATATCCCAGCGAAAATCCAGCCGTTCGATGGTTTGGTGAATTTCTTTTCGGCGCTGATCGATCTGCACAAAACCTTCTGCCGATGTTTTGCTTTCGACACGCCAGTCCGGAGGTAGATGGAGGTTCATGATTACCAGGGCTACCTCTTCTTCGAGCACATCCGCCGGCAACATCCGCTTTACGCACTGATCATCAATTGGATCGACGCAGTGATAATAGCGTTTGCCGGTCAGTGATTTTTGCGCTCTCAATCTCTTGCCGCAATGCTTGCAGTAGAGCAACCCAGCGAGCGGATAAACGAGGCACGTGGATGTCGCTCGGGATAGCGGCGACGTTGGCGGCGAACGTCCTGACACCGCTCAAAGAGTTCGATGGGGACGAGCGGCAGGTGTTGTCCTGCGAACCACTCCGTCGGCATGGAAAAATCGCGCGAACCATCGGCGCGCTGGCGGTAGCGTTGATAACGAACTTGTCCGACGTAGGTTCGATTCTGCAACATTTCGCGCACCATGTCCGTCGTAAATGGTTTGCCTTGTTTGGTCGAGTACCCCGCCGTGTTCAGAATCTGAGCGACCATACGATCACTGTGCTGAGATGTGGCGTAGGACTCCATAGCTAAGAGTAACCCAGGTTGTTCTTTTGGGTTTGGGCGCAAAATTCCCTCGCGGGTTTGATCGGCGCCAAAGGGCGCGCGATTGTTATGCTTGCCTTGGTGGGCTTTTTCGTATTTGCCCTTTTGCGTTTCGCGAGAAAGGTTGCGCGAGTAGAGTTCGCCCCAGACCTCGGTCATTGCCTCGAAGAACATTCCGATGTATTCATCCTCATCTTCGGAAACACCTTCGACGACGAATAGCTTGATGCCGTATTCGCGACGAAGGGTCACTTTGTATCGAATCGCGTCAAAGCGCAAGCGGGCGAGGCGATCCCATTTGTGAACGACAATCGCATCAAACGATCCGGCGCGCGCATCCTGGAGCATTTGCTGAAAGGCATCGCGGTGATCGGTCATCCCGCTGTGACACTCCTCTTCGTAGATTCGATTGAGTTGACCTGCGAGCGTGCCTTGTTGCCGCGCGACCCAAGTTTCGATCGCATGTTTCTGCGCGGCAAGTGAGTAATTGCCGCGTTGCTCCTCCGAACTGATCCGAACGTACCCAACGTAACGCATGGTGACTCCTCCTCGTGAAATGATTTCGATGAGTGGGTGTGTTTCTCATCGAGGAGGAGGGTAGGGTCAGGCAGGCGTATCGTCAATTGGCAGATCACGCGAATGTGGCTATAATCCCGAATGTGGACGCCTTCGTGATTGGCATACCTGGGTTACGAAACGGACGCGCCAATGGACAAGCAAGACCGAACTTCGGAACTGACCGTTTTCATCACCACAACCGACGCCTCCTGCTCTGATTGTGGCGAGCGACTTGGGCGCGGCGCGTGGATCACCCTGGTCGAAAACAAGCGCGCGCTTTGCCTCGCCTGCGCCGATCTCGAGCACCTCATCTTTCTGCCGTCGGGCGACGCCGCGCTCACGCGCCGCGCACGCAAGCACTCGGCGTTGGCGGCGGTAGTTCTCAAGTGGAGTCGCGCGCGCAAACGATACGAGCGGCAAGGTCTGCTCGTTCAAGCCGAGGCGTTGGAACAAGCCGAATGCGAATGTCTGGAGGATGCTGACGCGCGCGCACGGCGACGCGAACGCGAAGCCGCGCGCCGAGCAGAACTCGATCGCGAGTACGTGGAACGCTTCGCGGCGCGCGTGCGCGAGATTTTCCCGCGATGTCCGCCAGGAAGGGAAAACATCGTCGCGGAACACGCGTGCCTCAAGTACAGCGGGCGCGTTGGGCGCTCGGCAGCGGCGAAGAGTTTGGACGAAGCGGCGATTCGCATCGCCGTGATCGCGCATATCCGCCACGCCGAAACCGATTACGACACATTGCTGGCGCGCGGTTATGAGAGACATGACGCGCGCCTTCGAGTTGAAGAAAAGATTGAGCGCGTGCTGGCGCATTGGCAAGCGCGCGAATGATTGCGAAATTTGTCTGAATGATGTTGTGAGGAGGAACTGATGATTGAAACTGAGGACATTCCCCAGATCCCCGACCGCGACAAGCGCTTTGAAGAAATCCTCGTAGACTGCCACGGGCAAAGTGAGGAACTCGCCGCGGTAGAGGTGTATTTCACCGACGCCGCGCAGTTTCCCTTTGCCGCCACGTGGCGCGATCCTGACGAGTCCGAACACGCCGAACCTGTCACAGTCCTTGGCGTCGCGGAGGTAGACGAGCGACGCGGCGTCTTGTTGAAAGTGAAACGCGGCAACAGGGAGCGTCGCATCGTCGCGGAACAACTCTGGGCGGACGACGAGGAAAGCGCAAACGCGATTATCCTTGACGACTATCGTTATTGGGTCACCGAATTGAACGGACTTACACCTGGGTTCGAGTGAAAGGAGCGCGATGCCCTGGAAGCCCCCCAATCAACCTGTGCGCTACGACCGCGCGCGCGTCAGACAGCTCGACTCCGTTGTTGCCGCGCTCGATCAATTGCGACTGCCGCCAGTTCGTTTTCGTAAAATTGGCGCGATCCGTAACGCGCTTGAAGTGCAGATCGAAGATGGTGGAGACAATCCCGAAGTGAATGACCTCTTGCTCGATGCCTTGCGCGCGGCGGTTCTTCATCAAGTCGGCGAACGCGAAGCGCAATCCGCTCTGCGCGCGATCGCTCAATTCGAGCAAGCCGAAGCCAAGCGATGGGAGCAATTGAGAGAGGGAACGTTACCGCCAATCGAGCTGACACCTGATGAACGCCTGGATGATTTGATGCAAGAAGGATATCGTCTCTTGCAGGCACGTCAGACCAGCGAAGCGTGCGATAAATGGCTACAGGTATGGGAGATCATCAAACAAATTGCAGCGTCTCCAATGCGAGATGTCGGAGAATTCGATGCCGCGCATCCATTAACGCAGTCGGTGTTCAACTGGTGCCAAGATTTAGAAATGGAACTGCAAAACGCCGCCGCCCGCAATCCAATTTACCACGAACATCGGTTGTGTTATGCGCGCGAGTTCACGGCGCGTTTCCCCCGAATAGATACGCTGCTCTATCTCAATTTCACCCGCGCGCAAGGTGAAGCGCTGTGGGAGCTGGGTAGACGCGGCGAAGCGGAGAAGGTCTTTGCGGCGCTGGTCGAACGAATGCCTAACGCGGCATGGGCGTACATCGGATGGTCTGATATCTATTGGCTCTTGAAAGACGCACCCAAAGATTTCGCGCAAGCCGAGGCAATCTTACACCGTGCGCTTGCGCGACCTCAACTGCAGGATCGTGCAGATGTCCTGGAACGCTTGGTCAAATTGTATGAGGAATGGAACAAACCCGATCGGCGGATGCAAGTGTCGGCGCAATTGGAGCGTTTGCGCTCTGACCCACAATCAGGTGTGCCGCGCGCCGCGCCCCTGCCTCAATCGCCAAACAAACTGGTTCCGTCAGCGCGCAAGTCAGGACGAAATGATCCCTGCTGGTGCGGCAGCGGCAAGAAATACAAGAATTGCCACATATCGTCAGATCGCTCAGGTTCACCGAGCCCACGGTGAGCCGAAATGTTGGAGATAACCCATGTCATCCCAACCCGAACGCAAACCAGGTCGCAACGAACCATGTTGGTGCGGCAGCGGCAAAAAGTACAAGAATTGTCATCTGCGCCAGGACGAAGACGCGGCGCGCGCCTCTGCGCCTGTTGCGCCCACGCCGCCCGCAACATCTGTCGCGCCATTCACACCACCCGCGCCGCTGCGCTTCGCGCCGCGCGAACCATCACCTGAAGAACTCGCCGAGCAAGCCGAATGGAACAAATTCGAAGAGGCAGACCTCGATGGGAAAATTGCGTTCTTTCTGGAACGGCTAGACACGCAGCGCCTCAATGGGGACGATGCCTTCGAAGCGTATCTGCAAATCCGCGACGCGTCGAATCCCCGCCATGATGCCGCCGCGCGCGCGCGCCTGATCGAATTGATTGAGCGCTTGCGCCGCGACGCGCCAGACGCATACCAAGACAGTGCGGTTTATCTCGAAGACCAAATCGTGTTCGCGGTGACGGAAAAACGCTGGGACGCGCTGCCGAATTTGCTCGCCGAATTTGCGGAGATCGCCGACAACAAGCCCGACGAATTTGCGGGCGTGCGAAAAATGATGCTCTATCATGGGCAGACCCAACCGCTGTTCGCGGCGATGAAATCGGCGTGGCACAAGGTCTCGACATCGAAAGATATTTTAGAGTGGGGCGTCAACGAGTATTACGGAACGCTTGTGGAACTAGCGCTCTTCCAATATCTCGAAACGACCGCGCATCCGCGCGCCGACGATCCTGGGTTGCTCGAAGCGCTTGCCGCGTTCGGCGGCAAGCCAAATCAAGAATGGCTTGCTACGGCAGTCAAGCATTTGAGCGCGCCCGCGCTTTCGCCCTGGCGCGTCGAGGATTTTGACGCGACGGTGGACGCGGAGACCTGGGAGCACAATGTTTCTGCGCTGCTGTTCGATTGGATGGCGGACGAACATCGTCGCGCCGCGCAGCGTGTTCCATTCGCTAAAAGTGATTTGTTCAAGGAAGAACTGCAAGCGATTTTGCATCAACAGATGTCCGAGGGTGATCCAGCGTCGAAAGGCAAGCACGGCAAATCCAAATCGAAACGCGCAGTCATGCCAGAAATTGCCTCGCCGCTCATTCCGCGCTACGCGCTACTCGACCGCGCGCTCGTGGACAAGTTTCAACTGCTCGGCAGTGAACCGTACGAAGCAGGTGCGCTCGTCGAACTCATGCCCGCGTATCTGCATTTCATCGCGCGACTCGGCTTGATTCATCCGACTGAGATGGACGAGGCGCTCCACGCGCTCAAGCCGCTAATCCCGCACGCGCTCAAACTGCTCGATAGTTACGGCGCGGACGTTCATCTGATCCACGCCGTCGAATTGGCGTGGTCGGACGCGGCGCTCGATGCGCGGCGCGATGATTTTGATCTGGTTGCCGCGCGCGCGTTGCCTGTTGTCACGCTCCGCGCTTCCGCCGCGCCGACGATTGCGCCTGAAGCGCAGACGTACCGCTTCAAGATCAGTTATCGCGACGCGGATGACGTTTGGTTCCTCATCGAAGCATCCGCCAAGCACACGCTGGACGATTTGCATAACGCGATTATTGACGCGGCGGATTTCGACGATGATCATCTGCACGCGTTTTTCCTGAGCGGGCGCGCGTGGGACAAAGAGACCGAATACGGACACGGCGACGCGCGTTATTCGAGCGCAATCCCCATCGGCAAACTACACTTGCGGATGAAGCAACGCTTTCTCTATCTTTTCGATTTTGGCGATCAACACGAATTCGACGTTCAATTGATCGAGACCGATCCTGAACCACCGCGTGAGCATTTCCCACGCGTCGTCGAACAGCACGGCAAGATGCCGCCGCAATACCCAGACTGGGACGACGAATCGGAAGACGAAGATGATTGGGAGGAAGAAAATGACGAAACAAGCACACTTTGATTTTCGCATTGGCGGGAGGGTTGCATGTGCACTCAAGAGTGCGCGTTGTACGGCGATCTCGTGCGCCATTTGCGCGATCGCTGTGTCGAACGTATCGCAAAACTTGATCCGACAAGCGGAAAAGACGCGGCAAAAGCGTGGGCGGATCAAGTAATCCGCGATTGGTTTTTCGCTCCACAAAACGATTTGCAGGGCGACGCGCCCCGCGATGTCATTTGGCGCGAGCAAAAAGGCGAGCCAAACATCGTCCCCAAAGATCACGAGCACGAATTGTTTTTCGATGATTGCCCCGTGTGCCAAGCGATGAGAGAACTCGACCTGGATGGCGAGTGGCATTGGCATTACGACGACGGCGGTTATCCACTGATCGCCGAGTACGATTCTGAGGGTTGGGACGCGCGGTGGGCAGAAGACGGCGCGGCGTGCAAGAAACGGCAGGCAGAACCGAAAGGCGTGGCTGAAACGAACGACGATGAAATCAGCCCCGACTTTCCGATAGAAGACTTGCCCGATTTCTCGATGAATTGAGTGCGAGAGCGGCTTGCCTGTTGTCTGCCAAGCGCATTGATGAATACGGCGTCTCCTGAGATTGGATCCGATTGTCGCCGCGAGTGACAGTTGACGATAGACGAGGCAAAGCGTATACTATCGCAGAACGAACTGCAGGTTTGCAGGAGGAATCGAATGATGAATCAGGTCATTCTTGACGTTCCCAGCGAAACGTTGTTGGCGCTCAAGGTGCTCCCCGAAACCGCTGGCGAAGCGTTGCGGATGGCAGCCGCCGTCAAGTTCTTTGAATTGGGACGGCTATCATCGGGCGCCGCCGCGAGATTGGCGGGTGTGCCGCGCGTGGTTTTTCTTTCGCGCTTGGCGGATTATGGAGTGGACACATTTCGTTTAACCGAAGAAGAGCTGACCCAGGAGACCCGTCTTGTCTGAAGTAATCTGCAACTTGATCAACTTGATGCTTTGCGGTTTCGACTTGCGCCGCATACCCGCGCGGCGATCCTTAAACTGGCAGGAGAATGATTGAGCCGCGAGATGAGCCAAATCAAAATTACCGAATCAATGATCCGCGCGGCAGCCACACCCGAAAGTTTTCAGCGCGGCAAGTCCTATTTCGAGCAAGGCGCGATTTCTAACGCAACGACTCAAGGCAATGTGTTGAGCGGCGATTGCGAAGGTACGCAATCGCCATTTTATCACGTGCGCGTCGAGTTGGACGCGGCAGGCATTCGCTCCGCCGATTGCACCTGTCCCTACGAATTTGGCGGATACTGCAAACATATCGTCGCGCTGTTGTTCGCCTATGCCCACAAGCCAAAAGAATTCGCAAAGCGCGAGTCGCCTTCTGAATTGCTTGCTGATTTGTCGCGCGATGACCTGATGGAACTGCTGACCAGATTGATCGAGCGTCAACCCGATTTGTACAATTGGATTCACGCGACGACTGCGGCCCCATCCGCAGACAAATCGGAAAGAGCGCGCCGCAAAAAAGTAGACACCGAGGTATATCGTCGCCAAGTTCGCAACATTCTGCATCGGCTCGACGGGATGCGAATGTCCGAAGCGTACTGGCACGTTGGCAGTCTGGCGGATGATCTGCGCGGCGTCAAAGACAACGCGATGAGATTTCTTGAGCAAGGCGATGCGGAGACTGCGCTCGCGATCCTGCTGGCATTGCTCGACGAAGCGCACGACGCCTTCGATTACATTGATGATTCCAACGGCGAACTGGGCGCGTGTCTGGACGAGATGGGCTTGCCGCTTGCCGAAACCATCTTGAGTTTGGAGATGAGCGCGGTCGAACGCGAACGACTGATCCAGCAATTGCAGAAACTCGACCGACACCTGAGCAACTATGGCGTCGAAGGCGCGGTGAGTATCGCGCTTCAAGCGGCGATGTATGGCTGGAACGATGTGCCATCGCCATCGCGTATTATTCCGAGCGCCGACGAAGAAGAAGGGATAAATGGCGAAGGCGAGGATGAAGAATACGCTGAAGATTCCGACCAGCGTTATTGGCAACCCGCGATTGCCGACAGATTCGCTTCGCTCACTACAGGCTTGACCGAAGCCAAGTTGAATGTCCTGAATCGGCGAGGCAAGACCGACGAGTATCTCGCGCTATGCAAAAAAGAGGATAGGCATCTGCGCTATGCGCTCAAGTTGTGCGAATTGAGTCGCGTAGAGGAGGCAACTCGATTCGCGCACAAGCATTTGCAGACAGCAAGCGAGGCATTGCAGTTGGCGCAGAAACTTCGCGAATTGAAACAGATTGAAGAGGCAATCGCGATTGCTGAACGCGGGCTCGCGCTTGCGCCGCCGCGAGCGGGCTTGG
>Ga0194126_10001516_pt1 | contig 38894 bp, 36 predicted proteins | sample TA2KigC150mmetaG_FD_148641 | JGI IMG/M metagenome (GOLD analysis project Ga0194126, IMG submission 148641) | Freshwater microbial communities from Lake Tanganyika, Tanzania - TA2015035 Kigoma Deep Cast 150m | ecosystem: Environmental > Aquatic > Freshwater > Lake | place: Tanzania: Lake... | reverse complement strand
TCGCCGCAAAAATTTTTCGCCGTGAGAGCGAGGGCGCGGCGGAAGGGGGGTGTGGGGGGAATTCCGCCGCGCCCGAGCGCAGAAGCCCCGCCGCACCGCCCGAATACTTGGAGGGCGGAACCGAGCAGAAAAATATCCTCTTCCTTGAAAGAAAAAATCGGTCGCGCGCAAAATCAGAAATGCGGAGGATATTTTTCTGCGAGGTTGCCGAGCGAAGCGAGGCAATGGCGGGGCGGTTCAGTCCGGTTTCCGCTCGAAAAAGATTCGCGCAAAGGATATAATTTCACCGCCAGTTGGAAAATCTTCCTTCTGGCTCGCCCGCTGCGCGGGCTCGCCAGCCGATTTTGAAGCAGAAATTGAATTTTTTGTCTTTGTTCCGAAGGGGCTGACGAATTTTTTTTGCGGCGGGCAAAATCTTTTCCTCGCCCATACCCCCGGCGCGGAAAATAGCCGGCATTTATTTCTAACGAGGCGTGGGTTAGCCCGATACAAATCCCTTCGGGATTATATGGGGTAAACACACCGACATAAAAAGACTGCTTGCCCCGTAGGTCCCGCCTTGGCGGGATCCTTCGGGGCTAACTCAGCCCTTACTTATATTCTACCGTTATTTCTTTCCCTTCCCAATGTCCTCAATTTCTTTCCCAATAAATTTTTCAGAAATTTTCAGAGCTTTTTTTAATTCATCACATATTTTTTTCTCTCTTTCGCTTAAATCAGATTTACCATCTAATTTTACTACTTGTTCTTCTATTTCTTCTTTTAAGTCCTTGAAGGCTTGATGTAATGCCAGTTCGGCTTCTTTGGTTTCTTTGTGAATTATTTTTCTGGATGAACCAAATTTATGCCAGCCGTACCAAATAATAAATAAAAGGGTAAATATCAGTACGACCAGTGGAATAATTACACCCAAAAATCCCACTGCCTGAGAACCAATTTCAATGAAGACCGGTTGCCCTACTGAAATAGTTATTTTTTCGCTGGATTCACTCTTGGCGCCTCTTGTGTCTACAACTTCAGCCCATGCGATATAAACACCGCTGGATAATCCGCTGTCAGCAACAAAGATGAATTTTCCGTCTTGGTCGCTTTTCACGGAATAAGTTTTCGACTCGTCTTTTTCATGCTTGAGCCAAAGATTAATTTGCGCGCCTGGGTATTTAGTTTTACCCCTAATCGTAAGAGTTTTTCCACTTTGTAGTTCTTTTGGATAATCAGTGATAATTGGCGCCTCCAGTGCTTTAATGATAAAGTCAGTAGAATTTGCCAGAGAATTGCCGGCTTTGTCCACTGCTTTGGCGATTAAAGTATATTTCCCCGACCCTAAAACGGGTGTTTTATATGTATGACTTCCGTCATCCTGCCATATTTTCGCATTTTCATTACCAATCTGAATTTCATAATGATTTATGTCCGAAGTTTCGTCGCGCGCGTCAAAAATAAACGTCGCTCTCGGCTCGGTCGGGTCTTCCCGCCGTGCCTCGATTATTTCAAATCGGCTCGGCTTTTTCGTGTCAATCTGAAAACGGAAGCGAGAGATTGCGCCCCAGCCAGCGTTATTGCGTAGCTGAACGCTGAAATACCAAATACCGTCGGCAAGATTTTCAAGTTCGCGCGAACTTATTGCCGGGATATAGTTTACGGTCGGAACGGCTGTCGGGATTCTCCCGAAAAGCAGGCGGGCGCCGGTTACGCCGGAGGGCACCGGCCAGGTGAATGTAGCATCTTTTAAGGCATACCACTTGTTGGGGTCGGGGTGCGTCGGCGAAGAAATCTGCGGAGCAGCAGGCGCGCCGATTGTTTCCGAAGGAGTAATTGCTTCGGGAGCAGATGGTTCAACCACTCCAAGCTGGAAATTCGCCGTGCCTAAACTGGTTAAGATATTTGTTCCTTGTCCGTCGTGCGCCAAAATCATACCGCTGGAAAAATTAAGATTGGCGGCTCCGACTGTTTTTGCCCGAAAAGTAATCGTTAAAATGTTTCCGGCCTGCCCACTCCAGCCGTTCAGCGCTATGCCGTCAAAATTGACCGTGCCGGCGGCGTTGGAAAAAGACGGCTCCTGCGCCCAAAGCGAAATAATTGAGCCGACTTTTGAAATAGATACTATTTCCAACTGGTTTGTGGGAAAAAAAACAGCGCCGCCCACCGCGTTCATCGCTTGATTAGGACTTGATACGGAAACTCTTGCCGCGAAAGTGGAGCCGACGGTATGCGTTCCCGAAGAAGGCGAAAAATATAGAGTCGCCGCCCTCGCTATTGCGGGTAGAAGCAGACAAACGCTGATAACAAGCAGAATACCGCAGAATTTAATTGTATTTTTCGCGGGCTTTGTCATAAATCCATCTTTTAACTTGAAGTTTTGTGCCGCCGAAATTTACAAGTAAAGCAATTTTGTATTCAGTGCCTTTCAGATAATACCAAAGCTGCTTTTCCTGTTTTAAAAACAAACGAGGCAAAACCTTAATTTCTACAATCACCTTATTTTCTACTATAAAATCTGGTTTATAGGTGCCAACTTTTTCGCCTCGAAAATAAATGGGAATAATCGGTTCGCTTTTATATTTTAAGCCAGCTATATCAAATTGTTTAGCTAAGGCTTTTTGATAAATACTTTCTTTGAAAACTGGCCCAACTCTTTCCACACAACAAAAATAGCCTCTCTAATTTTATAAGTTAATTCCGGATACAAAAAATCTTCGTGCTGTTTCATAGTTCTTTCCGCGTCCCTCCGTTTGTTATTTGCGACGCTCTGCTTCTAAATAATAAAAAGATAACGATAATCACTAATAATATTATAATCAAATTTTCATAATTTTCATACCAGCGAAGCGGGTTTTGCGGCGGAATTTTCTCTATCCTTACATTGCCGCTTTTATCAACCGCTTTCACAAAAACATAACTTTCTAATTTCTGGTCTCGCAAAACATATGGGCTTTCGGCAATAACCCATTTTGCGAATATCCTCAAGAATCTTTGTTTTATTTCTTTTATCTCGTAGTATGAGATGCTTGAGTTTTTGTCTTGGGTGGCGAATACCAGAAAGTACTTGCCGTTAAAAATATTCGGGTCGCTGGTAATTTCCGGCGCAAACGATTCCGGTCGCTCAATATCTCTAGTTTCGGGAAGTTGGATTTTCTCAACAGGTCCGGCTTTCTTAATATTGAATTGGAAATTAGAAATTACAAGCGAAGCTTCAGAGCCTTCCCCGTCATTGAGTAATGTTTTTGCGTTTTGAAATTCAATCACTTCTTGGCCTTCTTGTTTTGCGCGAAACACTAACGACAACAACAATCCCTTATCACCCTTGTATCCTCCCGGTGCAATACCGGAAAAAGCAATCGCTCCGCCCGACTCCACTCTCGGCCTCTCTATCCAAAAAATGACAACGGAATTGCCGTCTCTTATTTGCTTGAGTTCCAAAAACTCCGAAGAAAAAAATATCTGTCCCTCAATGGCGTTTATTTCCTCGCCTTCGGTATTTAATACAATACCAACCTGAAATTCCTGGCCAACACCGAGTTCTTGTGTTTGAGGCTCGAAAAACAGCTCTGCCGCCAGAACAGACACTACGGAAAATAGAAAATAGAAAATAGAAAATAGAATTACTAATGAAAATCTAGAAAATAGAAAATAGAAAATAGCATGCGGTTTTTGTCGTGTTAAATTTTGGAATGAATTTGTCTTCATATGTATTCTGGATTCTAATTTCTACTTTCTAAATTCTAAACTACCCCGTCCAATAATAGGCAAGGATAGAAAAATCAACCAAATCAACTTTGCCGTCGCCGCTTAAACGCTCGGCTTCTATTAATCTAAATGTCTCGCTCAACGATTTTTTGTACCAATACACGGCGATGGAAAAATCCACAAGGTTCACGCGATTATCATTGTTTAAGTCGCCTTTCTCTATTTTCTTGGGAAGCTGGGCAAGTATATTTCTCGTGCCGACGATAAAAGCAACTGTCCTGCCAAAAGCAGTTATTTCACCGTTGTACGCGGATTTTGATTTTGTGTGGTGCTGGCCCATCTCAAGAACCGACGAATCAAAATTAAGAAGATACGCGCCCTGCGCATCGACCATTCGTTTGATGAAAATCTCCTGCTCTGAATTGATGCTTATCGTCACTTCGGCGCCCGCGACGGTTTGTCCAAAAATAGCAATATTATCTCCGCGTTTGACTTCACTCTTATCAACCGCAATAGTAGGCGCAATAAAAATACCGCCGATATTGGTAGTAACTCCTGAAGTAACGCTTGCCGGAAAAGTTAGCAAAGACGATCGGTTGCCCTTATTGTCTTCTGAATAGACGCTAAAAATATAGTTGCCGGCAGAAAGTCCGCTGATTGTAATGGAGAAATTGGCGTTGGTATCGGCAATGGTTGTGGCGGCGATTTGCGCGTCTTTCAAAAGCGTTACCGCGCTTTTTGGATAAGATCGACCAGAGAAAACAACTCTTGTTTCAATTATCGACGGCCCCCCGCCACCACCGGGAGGAGAAGGCGGGGGCGGTGGTGGCGCCGCCGCTAAACTTACCACAGCGTATTTAGTGTAAACAAAATTTGTCGCTGAACCGGCATTAGTCAAACGAAAACAATAATTGCCGCTATCGGCCGCGTTGCCGGTCGCTTTGATGCTGTATTCTATTTCGGTGAAATTTTCAGAAGTAACGGCAATGGCCGCGGTTTGGTTGCCGGTGTCTTTGACTTGGCCGGCGACAAAAAAAGCGTTTTCATCGGTCAAACCGCCGGAAACATTCGTCGTTGGATTTCCGTCGGTGAGATTGGCTGAATCGGCAATTTGCCAATCCAAACTTGAATCAGTGACTAAAGCGGTGTAAAAACCGCTGGCGCAATTATTAGTCAGGGCATACTCAATCCTGAAAGTTTGAACCGAGCCGCGGGTCCAGCCCTTATTGGTAATCGCAAATCTCAAACGTTTGATGGTATTTTTAGAAAGATTGTTAAGTTGGGCGTCTTCGTTGGCGGCCCAACCGGCATTTTGCTCATTGCCGTCATCATTGCGCCAGCGATAATGAATTTGTTCGTAAGAAGGAGTGAAAATATTATACAACCAATAAAGAATTCCGGCTAATTCTTTTTTTATATTGGAAGCAAGACCAACAGCGGTCTGACCGCCGGCGCCGGTAACGCCAAAATTACTTGAGGTGCCGATTCCGGATATGCTCCCGATAGAGCCGGCGTGAATTTCAAAATTCGTTGAGGTAGCTTCAAAAGCCCGAACGTCTCCGGTAATTACAATTGCTAAAAAAAATGCCGCGGTTAAAATCAGAAAGATTCTCATGATCTTTTTCTTTTTTGAGTTATCTTTGCTATTTTTTAGGCGGCCTTTAATGAGTTGTCTCGGCTCTTGCTTCAGTCAAAATCGTTGAATCAATTCTGTTGATTCAATCTCTGAACCACGTCCGACTGAGGATCTAGCCGTTCCCAGAAAAGAATCACTGGCCGATTAATGAACATAACCTGGTCGGTCAAAAGCGGCGCTTCAATCCCCTGCCGAACCAGACCGTAAAATTGAGCGGTCTGCCCTTCGGGATTTTCGGTGGCGCCGTAAGATTGCATATAGAAAGCTTTTTTCAGAACAATAGTTTCGGCGTTGACTGACTTGATTTGACCGACATAAACCACGCCGTTCGTAAAATGAACCGCGTACCAGTCGGGAACCGACTTAGATAATTTTTGACCAAGATTAAAAGGCCAGATAAAGATGGCTATCAAGACGATAACTGTTAAAACAACGGCGCCGATAATAAAGAGCCGCAATTTTTTGTTCATCTTCGGATTGTCCATATCGCTTATATTTTTATCTTCCATATCTTTTTATCGCTTAACATGTTTCTCAACACCATAAAGTTTAGCGGAAGCCCGGGCTTAATGGTTGGACCATAAATTGACCGGCTTCCTTTTGGGGTGTTGTCGTATTTTCATTCGCCCCCTGCCGACCCTTGAAAATAAAGGGAAAAAAAATCTCTCTATTCAAAAACACCAGGATTAAAAATAAAATTAAAATCACGCCAAGTGTAATAGATAACTTACGGCTATTCAATTTTGATTGTTTATTAAACATTGTTTAGGTGTTAGCTTTTTAATTTATTAGTTTGAAAGCTAAGAAGTTAATCCTTTACTGTCCGAAGCTCCACTAAAATATCGGAAGCAACGTTAAAATAATGCTGCAGGGCGAATTGTTTAGCTTCATCGGTTTTTTTATCCCACGGCGGATTGAAGAAAATCACGATTTTTTCCACCTTGAAATTGCACTTAATCGGATAGTGGTCAAGTTTATTTGCCACCCGCCAGTCCTTATCGGAATAAAGAAAAGTGGCTTCGGAAATAGCCCGTCTGTGGGTCGGGTCCTGCCAAGCCCGCATGGAAGAATAATAAGGGCACAAAAAAGTCACTTTGGCGCCGTGTTGGCAAATCCGCCAAACCTCATCCATAAATTTCATCCAATTCAGAGCGTGTTCAAGATAATGGCTGCAATAGACCTCTTCCACCGAATCATTTTCAAACGGTTTCCACGGAAATTTTTCCAAATCGCAAACGAAATCCACACCCGGCCCCGGAGCGATATCAACTCCTTTAAATCCTTGTTGTTTATTTTGCCCGCAGGCAATGTCTAATTTTATTGGCTTCATAGTTTAGATATTAACTTTTTAGCTTATTAGCTTCTTAGGGAAAACAACATTTTGTTGAGCATTTTCATTACTTCAATAAGAAGGGAATTAACTTCATTATAATCTAAATTTTTCCCAAAAGGAAGCCTTTTGGCTATTTCTATCTGGGTCTCAAGTTCGGCGCCGGAACCATAAGCGACGACTAAGAATTGGCGGAAATCTTTCTTGCTGCCGCGCATTCGCCCTTCAGCAATGTTTGAGGGAATAGAAATTGCCGAACGTCTTATTTGAGATATTAATCCATATACTTCTGATTTAGGAAACTGTTCGGTCAACTTATAAACCGCAACCACCAATTCCATTGATCGCCGCCAAACAATTAAATCTTTGTACGAATGTATAATTTTGTTTTCCATATTTCTAATTCCTAAAAAGCTAGAAAGCTAAGAAGCTAAAAGCTGATTTCACCACACAATATCTCTCTCCACATCGTAATGCCCGACCTTGACTCGCGTGTCGCAGGCGACTCGGTATCCCAATTTCTTGATTTTTTCAAAAAAGAAAAGGTCTTGGGTGTAAACTTTCGCTCCTTTTTGCGGGTCAAAATCCTGGGCGGTTCTAAACCACGGCTGTTCTATGCGCGGGTCTTTAAAAATATCCATCTTGAACAAAGTAAATCCCATTCCCAAGCCGTTGCAGGGCTGGACGTCCATCACCGGCGGCTGGGGCCGGAAATTCAATTCCGGGTTGCTTATGTCGCCGTAAATCATCGGTTGTCCTCCCTCTCCCTTTGTCCAATACAAACCGCCGATAACATCAAATTTATCCATATTTTCAAAAAGTTTCAAAAGCCCGTCCGGCGGCGGCATATTATCTTCTTCCAAAGTCAGCAAATATTTCCACTTGGAAAGTTCGGGATTTTGGAGAATTATCTGAACCGCCGAACTGTAGGCCTCGCCCACCTCCATTCCAATCATAAAAATCCGGGTGAATTTTTGGTTCATCGGCGACATCATTCCCATCCAGCTCTGGCATACTTTGGCTGAAATCATTCCGCGGGTCGGCACCACGCAGACCGTTGAAAGATCGCGGTAACTGTTGCCGCGCACCAGCCGATCCATTGTTTCCGGGCTGGTGTTGTGATAACCCTGTAAATTTTCCGTGACGATTTGAGGCTTTATGTCCATAAGATTAGAAAATAGAATTTAGAAAATAGAAAATAGAATTATTTTTGTTGTAAAAAGCTATTTAATATTTTCCTTACTTCTAATAATAACTCTTCCATTTCATTAAATTTAAATTTAGGAAATAAAACTTTGGCAATCTCTATTTGACTTTCTAATTCGGAACCGGAACCGAAGGCGATCGCTAAAAACTGATACTTTTCTTTGTCATGAAAGCGATGATAACTTTCTGCGATATTTGAAGAGATAGAAATAACCGCGCGCCTCATCTGACTAGTTAATCCATATAATTCCGATTTCGGAAATTGCTCTGTCAACTTATAAACTGCCACCGCTAGATCTCGCGACTTCTGCCAAACAATTAAATCTTTAAATGATTTTGTCGTCATATTCTATTTTCTACTTTCTATTTTCTAGATTCTAATTGTTAATGACATATTTATAAACCGCTTTGGAAGTTTCAGTCATAAATTTATTGGCTGTTTTCTCATCGCCGCCGTTTATGCCAAGACACAAAAGATAATGTCGGTTCGGCGCATAAACAATTCCGCAGTCGGAGAATGTTTCGTCGCCCGCGGAAATTCCTATTTTATGGGCCACCGCGATATTTTCCGGCACGCCGGCGACTATTTTGTCGTTAAACGGCGTGTTGGCTAAAAATTCAAGTATTTTCTGGGAATTTTTGACATTGACATATTTGGCGTTGTAAAGGGAAATAAACATATTGGAAAGCGTTTTCAAAGTAATTTTCTGGTAATTTGGCGCTTCGCCAATGCCGGAGAAAATATCCCAACCCATAAAAGCGTAGACATCGCTAAAAGGATCATTAATGCCGATACTCCTTAAAATGTTTAAGAGGGCGTTCATGGCCGTGTTATCCGATTGTTCAAGCATAATTTTAACCAAGTCCTCAACCGTAAACTGACTGTCGGTTCCGGCTTTATAAAGTTCTCCGAAATCCTCTCTCAAATCCAATTCGATTAAAGAATACGCGTCGCTTGTTTTGAGTTTTTTCTCTTCAACTGCCTTATAAACCGCCATTGCCAAGGGCACCTTAATGGTGCTGGCAGCGGTAAACGGATCCCTTTCATTCAATCCAACCCAAGCGGCATTATTCAGATAATCAAAATAAATATAAGTTTTTTGCAGGTATTTTTTCTGGATTTCAATTAGTTGTTTTTTAAGAGGCGAAAAATTAATAATAAAGTGCTTGTCTAAATTGGAAGTTACGATCGGGTTAATGAAGGCGTAAGAAGAAGAAGAAGAAGAAAACAGAAAACGCGGGACAAAAGTCCCAACCAAAACCCCAATTCCCAAAATTGCCATTCCTGAAATTATGAAAATTATTTTGTGTCGCATAGTTTAAAATTCATTTCGTTTTACCACAAATTATTATTTCTCATCTCAAACCAGTAGTTGGCTCTCGCCGGGTTTGATGCGGATGTCACATTCACATCTCCAGAACTAATTGCCGCTGGGCAGGCAGAAGTAGCAGCCGTATAGATTCCCAAGAACTGATAAGCGGGCCGGATAGTTGCTGTTCCCTGTCCTATATTGCCAATGTTAATAGCTTGAGCGGTCGTCGGTATTCTGTCATTTCCATAAAGAGTTCTTGTCTGGGCAAGCGAGGTCTGGCCGCTGGTCTGGGTTGACACAGCTAATCCAATCCAATATTCGCCGGGAGCGAGATTAAGGTTGATGGGAACGGTAAGCTGCTTCATGCCAGTCACTGAGCCAGTGGCATTGCTTGAATAAGAAGCATATATTAAAGCGCTTCCCGAAACGACTCTTGAAAGAGTAGATCCATTTAACGTATAAATACCTAAATTTATGCTCAAATTTTGCCCGGCAGAAGAATTATTTGTTTGAGTAGCTACGTTTTGGGACACGGCAAATCTCATGTATGTTGCTGTCACATTAAAGGGAATATAGATGGGCCTAATAGAACAAGAACCCTGGGGAATGGTGCCGATTGAAGAAAAGATATTTTCCATCGGCTGGAAATTTGACAGGGTAGCGCCGCCTCCGCCGCCGGCGTCTATTCTGACTTGGCTGTTATTTAACCCTGAAAGAGTGATGTTATTTCCTGCAATCCATCTAATCGTTGAGCCGGACGCGGTTGTGTTGCCCGCGGTATTGCCGCTCAATTCTATCCAGTTTGCTTCCGCAGCCGCGCCGGGTGCAGCCACGGAAAAGCCGATGATAGAGTTATTGGCTGTGTTGGCGGTGATAGTGATGTTGGTGCCGGCAAAAGAAATCGTTCCCGAAGTGCCGATGGTTGTAGCGCCGGAAGTATTATTGGAAACCACCAAAGCGTGGAGATTTTGCGTTTGGACGCTTTGGGAAGGAACGGAGAGCCATAATGTATGGCTACCTGCCCCGCCGGTTGAACCGCTGACCGTGATATTGTTCGTTCCGGCCAACACCCAGGTGCCAAATTGCGTTCCAGTATTGCCCAACGTATTTCCAGTATTACTGGCGCCAAACGCCGCAACGCCGGCGTGCTGGTGCCCCTCCAAAGCAAAGCGAGAAGCCATGGCGCCTATGGCATTAGCCGAAGCAACTTGGCTGACTGTTGTCGCTGACGATAAAAGATTGTGAATAGCAATACTACCGGCCGTGGTATTTCCCCCCGTAGAAAGAGCAATCAAACTTCCCGCCGAGAGCGCAGCATTCCCAATAAAAGTTGAAGCCGTACCGCTGGCAACAATTCCGGCAACTCCAGCGTGCTGATGGCCTTCCAGAGCGAACCTTGATGCCATTGCTCCAATCGCATTGGCGGTTCCGACCGCGCTTACTGTTGTAGCGGAAGAAAGCAGATTGGATATGATAATCGCTTGAGCGGCAGTGCTCATACTAATAAGATTGCCGGCTGAAAACTGAACCGTGCCGGTGGAAAAGGTGGTAGCGATACCACTGGCAGCAATGCCTCCCAAGTTTCCAGTAGCAGTTGCGCCAGAAGGGATACTAGCAGTCATTGTGTTGCTATTAAGACCAAAGCTGACGTTGTTGGCGTTGGCAAACTGAACCAAACCGGTTGTCACGGTGGACGCTCCGCTGCCGGCTATTCCGGTGATTGCCGGCTGGGCGGTTTGATTGAAAGAAGCGGAAGCGGTAATGGTCTGGCCATTAGTGCCGAAAGTGACGTTATTGGCGTTGGAAAAAACAACATTGCCGGAAGTATAAGTGGTCAGGGCGTTAACTGCGATGCCCGAAGGCGCGGTGGATTGGGAATATGAAGCCGAGGCCGTAATCACCGAGCTGTTGTTCATTCCAAAGCTCACATTGTTGGAGTTGGAAAGAACCACCGAACCGGTGGTATTGGCGGTCTGGGTGCCGGCGGCCAGGATGTTGTATGGCTGGGTGGATTGGGCCATCGAAGCCGAGGCGGTGATGGTGGAATTATTGAAGCCGAATGTAACATTGTTGGCGTTGGCAAAGGAAATGTCGCCGGTTGAACCCTGAACCGAAACCATGTTCTGGGTCTGAATTGATTGGGAAGGCACGGACAAGAGCACCACTTGATTGCCAGTAGCATTGGTGGTGGTGCTCAAGGTGATGTTGTTAGAGGCGGAAAGCAGAACTGTGCCGCTCGTGAAGTTGGCCAGAGTGCCCACGGAGATTCCCGAAGGCGCGATTGATTGAGTATATGAACCAGTGATGACTGAATTGTCGGACATGCCAAAGGCCAGACCGTTGGAGTTGGAAAAGACCACGGTGCCGGTGTTGGCTGATTGAGTGCCGGCCGAGAGGGCCAAAGCAGTCGCCGCATTAGCCGCTAAAATCGTCACTGCGTTACCGTTTTGAGAAAGAGTGATGTTATTGCCTCCGGCCAGAGTCACTGTACCCGAAGTAATCGTAGCCATTGTTCCGGCAGTATTTCCGGAAAAAACAAAAGCGCTTGGCGCAGTGGACTGGGAATACGAAGCTGAGGCAGTAATTGTTTGGCCGTTGGTACCAAAACTGACATTATTGGCGTTGGAGAAAACAACGGTGCCGGAAGTATAGGTAGTATTGGAAGCGGCGATTCCGCCGATGCCGGCTGAGGCCGCAGCTGCGGAGATAATAATAGTAGAATTGTTGTTGCTGACCGTGACGTTGTCGCCGCCGGAAATAGAAAGCTGGCCCGAAGAAGCGTTCAAAGAGGCAACATAAGCCGAGGGAATGGCGGGAATAGAGCCGGTGATTACCGAATTGTTGTCCATCCCGAAACTGACGTTGTTGGCGTTGGAGAAAAAAACTGTGCCGGAAGTGCCGGTTTGGCTGCCGGCGGCAATGCCGGAAATACCGCCGCCTCCACCGCCAGCGGCACTGGCAGTAACGGTGCTACCGCTCATTCCGAAACTGACGTTGTTAGAGTTGGAAAAAATAACCGTGCCATCGCTAACCCAATTGCCACTGGCGGAGATAGCGCCAATACCTCCTCCACTGCCGCCCGCAGTTGCTCCGGCAATGGTAATGGTCTGACCGCCGGCAGCAGTTTCCTGATTTAGGGTGATATTTCCTCCAGCCACCAAAACAACTGTTCCGGTGCCGGTGGTATTGCCGGCAGTATCAGACACGCCAAAGGCCTTCACCGGAGTTGGCACGGAAAATAAAATGGTCTGGTTATTTTGACTGATGGTAAGATTATTTGAAGCGGAAAAAATAACCGTGCCCGAAGAAATGGCTGAACCGGCTGATTGTTCTTTAATGCCGGCAATAACGCCTTCATTGCTGATTTCCTGCAATTTTGCCGGATTGCCGGTGCAGATAAAAGCTTTTTATTGAGCGGAGTTGTACCAAACACTGCCTTGAACACTGCAGCTGTCGCCAACGCTCTCGGGAGTGTTTTTTACATCAAAGCCGAGGAAAACCGGCGTAGCGGCACCGGCGCCGGTGCCGACCTGAACGCGGTTGTTGCTGTTATCAGTGCGCAATAAATTGCCGTAAACATCGCGGGCAACGCGCGAGTAAGCAACGGCATCAATTCTCTGGCGCGGAGAAAGCAAATCAAAACTACTAACGCCGGTGCAGGAACCACTGACTTGGTTTGCCACGTCAATCTGGAGATAAATAGTGTCATTGCTGTAAAAATTAAAAGTGCTTAAATCGTCCGCCTCTCCAATTCCAATACTAAAGACGCCATTAGCCACATTGACCGTGTTGGTGCCGGGCGTGCCGCTAGGCCAGAGTTTGTTGCCGCTTGATGACGCATCGTAAATAGAAAAGCGGAAACAATAATTAGCGCCCGCACCGCCTAATGGATTGCCGCTCGCATCAGTCAGCCGGCCCTGATAAGACAAAATCCCGGAAACGCCGACAGCGGCCTCTATCGGTTTGGGAGCTATCACATCCTTATTAACTGCTATTGAAACGGCGAGGAAAATCGTGAGAATCCACTCTGTCAATCTCAAAGACAGCCGAGCGAATAATCGTCTTTTTTGTTTCCCGATAAATTTTACGCCGTTGGAAGTGACGGACATATTAAAATTTTAACCCTTCAATTATTTCGTCTGTTTCATTATAGCATTTACTAAAAGATGTTTCTATTTCCGAAAGCTCCGGCAATCTCAAAGGAGGGGCTAATTTGAGTGACGGAAAATGATAATTGACATGTACGGCGATTTCCAAAGGAGCGGTGATTTTTATAAAATAAATTTCCCTCTTTTTGCCGCCGTCTTTTTCCAGGGTAAATTGAACGCCAAAGTCCATCAATTCGCTTTTTTTCAGCGCTTCTTTGCCGGCAAAACCGGCAAAAAAGTCCTGCAAGCGGATAACCTGATTGGTTTGGTAATAAATGTCAAAATTAAAACCGAAACCAATCAACTTGCTGTTTTGAGAGAATAATTGCTGAAAAACATTGACCGCTTCTTTAATTAAAAAAGATTTTTCTGGTTCTTCTTGGGAATTGTCGTCTATTTTCAATCTGACCGGCTCAACCGAAATCTGCAGTTTTAATTTGGGCAGCTCAAGAATTTTGGTTCGTAAAACCGGATCGTCAACAAAACGCGCCCCGATAGCCGCCTCTCCCCTGTAAAACGAGGCGAGAACATGGTTTTCCGGAGCAATAAACCTGCTTTCGTCAAAAACAAAAACGATATTGGAGTGGTGAAGGGATTTGGAAGTGATTCTCATAAACTTATTTGTATCCAGCCCTTATCCTAATAGGCTGAATTGCGGTAATCGGCTGCCAGGGGCCGGATAAACCTTGCTCGGCGACCATAAAATAATATGCGCCTTCGGGAAAATCTTTGGATAAATCATTTATTTCATGGGAATAACCGCCGTTTTGACAGGAAAAGGCTTTATTATAAATAAATCTGCCCGGATTATTGACATAATCATTCGGTTGGGCAAAGACCAGAATGACGAAATAATTTTTTGAACAAGCGCCGCTTAAAACTATTTTTGACGAATCACCGCCGGAAATTCCAATATTGATCTCGGTATTTTCTTTATTTTCTCCGGTCTTAAATTTTTCCGGAAACCAAGGTAAATCTTTTTCAGTTTTTATCGGGCTGCCTTCCAAAGAAAACGAAAGATATCTTTGCGGGACTTTGACTATTTCCGGTTCTGGGATTGGGGGCGGCGGCGTTGGCTCCGGTGTTGATTCCGGAGTTGAGGAGGCTTCTGGAGCCGATGATGCTTCCGGAGTAAATACTGCGGTTAGTTCCGGAGTTGGAGTGTTTGGAGTTGATGTGGCTTCGGGAGTAGGTGGCGCTTCTATATTGGAAGCAGGGGTTAACTCTTGAGTTGTTGTTGACGACGACTGGCCTGGAGGATCTATCGGAGTCGATGTCGGGGAAATTTCCGGAGTTGAAGATGATTCTGTTGAAAATGATTCTGAAGTAGATATTGACGATTCTTCGGCATAGGAAATTACATTAAAAAACAAACTGCTAAAAATCAAAAGAGCGGCTATGATTGCTAAATAATTTGATTTAAACATAAATTTTCAAAATCAAAAAAACACCATCAAAAATAGTGCTTTTAAATTATTTAAATTATAAAATTTTAAATCAAAATTGAGGAGCGATTTTACTCTCTCTAATGTTGTCGCCTTAAAGATTTTTGAAAACTTGTATAAGAGTTGTTTAACCATACCCATTATAAATTATAACAAAGATTTAATTTAACGAAAAGCGTAGGAAAATTATCGACTCTAACTATTTACATTATAACGCATTTTTGATAAGATGAACAATAAAGATAGGGTAATTTCAAGGTTTTCTATACTCACCCACCACCCTTTTATTCGTAGCCTGCCTTTTATTTGCAGCCCATCCACCGAAAAAATTTCAGGGCCCCGCACAACAGCGAAGCTATGTGCGGGATAAACTCCGCCCAAGCGGGCGGGCCCCGAAGGAAAGCGCTGTGCGCTTCCTACGGAGCAGGCAAAAAAGAGAATTTTTGTTTAACCCGTAGCAAACCGAAGATTTTGCTATATGGCCTGCCTGCTCTGCCTACTGAAAGCGGGCTGGGGGTGGAAAAGCATTTCCACAATTCCTGCCTTGGCAGGAAGGCAAAATAGAAAAATTTTGGTTTCCTTAACTGAAAAAATCTTGGCGAGGAAGCGATTAAAAAAATGTTAAGAAAATTTTTCTGTTTTACTCAACTGTCAGACGAGCTGAAACGCTGGGCGGAATTGCCGCCCGCAGGGCGGCAATTAAAATTCGCAGTCCGGATTTTGCTCAAAAAAAGTTCGGATTTCGTCCAAAAGGTACCGCGATAATTCATCGGGATGTGGTGTAATGGCAGCACGCATGCTTTGGGAGTATGTGGCCCGAGTTCGAATCTCGGCATCCCGACCAACAAAAAAAGGGAGAGAAAAATCTCCCTTAGGTGCGGTATTACGAAACCATTATTTTGCCGTTTTTCTTTTTAGAAACGGCGTTTTCCTTCCCGCACTTACAAGTAATCCTTCGCTCCCTATCCAGAGAGCCGCCCTTCACTATAATTTTCTTTTTGCAATTTCCGCATCTTAAACTCATTCTCCTCACCCCTTTCTTATGAAATTTTTAAAAAACAAAAAACTGGTCTTGGAGACCAGTTATTCAAAATTTCTAATTTCTAAACGCTAAATCGCTGGTCTCCTCCAACCAGTAAAATAAAACCAAAAATAAAAATTGGAATTTTTTAAACAATTGGTTTCCATTTAATTTAATCCGTTTCTAAATTTATTATCCCAAAAGCCCTGCTTTGATTATCCCGGCTATTCACCAGGTGGGCGGGCTCAATTCCGACCCGCAAGCCGGAATGCTCTTGCCCTCCCATAAATAACAACTTGATCCGAGAATCTTTGCAGGGCTCATTACTATTTTAGCACGAAAACAAAAAGGTCAATAGTCAATTATCCCCAGATTTTGTTGCCGCCCCGTCAATTATTCTAAAATATTGTCAAGATTAACATCATAAAGAATGGATTCGTTCACCAGCCTGTAATTTAAAATCTCTTCCGGTTTAAACCAAAGCGCTATTTCTTTTTCCGCCTCTTCTGCCGAGCCGGACGCATGAACCAGATTTCTTACCGCCCGGCCGTTCGTATCAGACATTTCATAAGAATCAATGGTTAAATCGCCGCGGATTGTTCCCACATCCGAGGTTAGTGGTTCGGTGCCGCCGGTGATTTTTCTGACAATACCCACGGCATGCATTCCCTGCCAAACCATAGCGATAATCGGCCCGGCGGTCATAAATTTGGTTAAGTTTTTTAAAATAATTTCGGTAATTTTCACGGGATCTTCTGATGGCGGGGTTTTGCCCTTCTTTTTATACGACTCTATGGTTTTAGTTCCGGTTTTAACAAACCAATCCGGGTCAATAGTGTAATGCTGGCGAATTAAATTTTCTGTCGGCACAAGCATTTTTAGAGCAATCAACTTTAATCCGCTTCGCTCATAACGCCTGATAATTTCTCCAATTAGTGCCCGCTGAACGCCGTCTGGTTTTATAATGACTAAAGTTTTTTCTTTTTTGAATATATTTTCCATACGATATTTAATTTACTTATTTTTTGTTTTTATTTGCAAACCCAATTCATCTAATTGTTGTTTATCAACTTCTGATGGCGCCTGCATCATTAAATCCCGGCCGTCACCCGTTTTAGGAAAAGCGATTACTTCACGGATATTTGGCTCGTTTTCTAAAATCGCTATTAAACGGTCAAGTCCGGGAGCAATGCCGCCGTGCGGCGGCACGCCGTATTCAAATGCTTCCAGCAGATGGCCAAAATCTTTTTTTGCTTTTTCCTCGCTCATCCCCAAAAGCTTAAATATTTTCATTTGTAATTCCGGATTTGTAATTCTAATGCTTCCGCTTGCCAACTCATAACCATTGCATACCCAGTCATATTGCGTGCTTATCATTTTCAACGGTTCAGTATCAATGAACGGCACACTTTCGTCTCTAGGCTGAACAAACATATGATGAACTGGTTCAATCTTTTTTGTTTGTTTATTTAATTCGAAACTTGGAAAATTAACAATCCAAGCAAAAGCAACTTCGTTATGGTCATTTCTATTTTGTCTAATGTCTGGCTTATCTGAATTATATTTCTTTATGGCGTCTTGATAATTAATTCTTGGCCAAGGACTTTTAAATGTTTTTTTTGGATATAAATTTTTCATCATTTCCGAAAATAAACTCTCTATCAACAACATCACATCTTCAGGGGTTACGAAAGACATCTCTATATCAAGCTGTGTATGCTCCGGCTGTCTATCTCCTCGCGTGTCCTCATCCCTAAAACATCGGGCAATCTGGAAGTATTTTTCCAAGCCAGCCACCATCAAAAGCTGTTTGTATTGTTGGGGCGATTGCGGCAGAGCGTAGAATTTTCCCGGCTCCAGCCGCGACGGCACAATATAATCCCGAGCCCCTTCCGGCGTGGATTTGGTTAAAATTGGCGTCTCAATCTCTGTAAAGCCTCGCTCTTCCAAAAAATCGCGGATAAATTTTATAATCTGGTGCCGCTTTTTTAGGTTTTTTCGCAACCGTTCTCTCCGCAAATCCAAATACCGATATTTCATTCGGATTTCCTCGTTTATTTCATAGCCATCGGTATCTAAAGCAAAGGGTGGAGTTTTTGATTCAGCGAGAATTTCTAAATAATTCACGGCAACTTCGCAACTTCCTGTTTCCAAGGCCGGGTTCTCCATTCCCCTGGGCCGTTTTTTTACTTCACCTCTAATTTTAATCACCCATTCCGAACGTAATTTCTCGGCTATCTGATAAATTTCTTTGTTTTCCGGAGTAAAAACCAACTGGCTGATGCCGCTTTTGTCTCTTAAATCAATAAAAATAATTTTGCCGTGATCGCGGCGACCGGCTACCCAACCGGCCAATTCCACTTCCCCGCCTTCATTATTGACAATTTCCTTATTTAAAATACGCATAATTTTTAAACTCCGGTATCTTTTAGCGATTCCTCAATGGCCTTTCGCAAGTCGTCAATATTTACCGCCCTGCGTTCCTTTTTTGCCGGCTCAATTTTTTCGGCCGGCGACTCTCTTTCCTGTTTTAAAACTTTCTGCAAAGATTGTTCTTCCCGACGTTGAATTTTTTCTTCAATCATTTCTTTGTCGGTTACCCACTCGCCGCTGATTTTTTGCTCAACCAATAAACGGGAGGTGCTGTATTTGCGGCGGGAATTTTCAATAATCACTTCTTTGTACGATTCTGCCGGCGCTTCAGTCGGTTCCAATGTCTCCGCGGAAAAAGGCTTTGAAGCAATGCCGTCAATCATTAATTTAGCATAGATATTATACTTGGTTAAATTAACCAAGTCGCGAGCCGTAAATTCCGGCAAAAATTCCTTTTCCAGAAATTCCGCGTCTTCGGCGCCTATCCGAAAACAAATAATGGTGCCGACGTTGCCGAAAATCGCCGCTCTGACATTCTCGTGCAATTGTTCAATATATTGATGAGCCAAAATCAAATCGAGGCGGTATTTTCTGGCTTCGGATAAGATATTGGCAAAAGATTCTGTGGAAAAATTTTGAAACTCGTCAACGTAAAGATAAAAGTCTTGGCGTTTTTCCATTGGAATATCCACCCGCGACATAGCGGCCAGCTGTAATTTTGTCACCATTATCGCCCCCAAAAGCGCTGAATTATCCTCGCCGATTTTTCCTTTGGCGATATTAATAATCAAAATTTTCTTCTCATCCATTATTTTTCGCATGTCAATCGCCGAATAAGTCTGCCCAACAATGTTCCTCACAAGCGGGTTGGAAACAAATTGGCCGACTTTATTTTGGATAGCGGCCACCGCCTCCACTTCTAACCGCTGCGTGTAGCGACTAAATTCATTCACCCAAAAAGATTTAATTACCGGATCCCGAAGATGCTCGATAATTTTCTGGCGATAATTTTTTTCCGCCAGCATTCTCATAATGCCCAAAAGGGTTGAAGAGGGATATTCGAGCAGGGCGAGAAGCGAATTGTTCAAAATATATTCCATTCGGGCCGACCAAACATCGGGCCAGATTTTTTTAAAAACGCCCATAATGCCCGAAGCAATCAAGTGCCGGTGTTCCGTCTCAACGCACTCTAACGCATTAAAAGCGGTGGGGTAATCAATGTCCGCCGGATTGAAATAAATCACATCATCAATCCGGTTTTCCGGCACAAAATCCAGTATTCTTTCGGCAAACTCTCCGTGCGGATCAACCACGCCGACTCCATGACCGGCGCGAATATCGGCAATCACCATATTCTCCATCATGTTGGTTTTTCCCGTTCCGGTTTTGCCGATAACATACATATGCCGGCGCCGGTCATCGGTTTTAATTCCGAATTTTACTTTTCTGTTTCTAAAGGTTGTTTTGGCAAAAAGAGTTATATCATTCATAAAATTAATAAATCGCCATTATCAAGCGCCGAGCGCTAATAATCTGCGGTAAGCGCTTTGTATTTATTCAATTGGTAAATCTGGCGGCGGTCCTCCTTTTTTGCTCTCTATTTTATGCAATCCGGGGGCGCCCACCATCATTGCCGGGAAATGATAAATGGTGGCTAATTCCTCGGTGTTTAATATGGGAAATTTTTCCGGCCTGGCTTTATTGTATTTGCCAAATCTTCTTGTCCGATAAGCCTCAAAAATTCTTCTTTTACGCGAAAATTCATTTAATTGTTTGTAGCCGGGAACAAATTTCGCCAGCCAGCCGCTTTTTAAAGTCATTGTCGGTTTATTCGGCTTTAAAGCATTGAGGTTTTGCGTTCTGAACTGCTGGAAAGCGCCTAAAACAGCCGAAACATTCGCCCGGGTGAAACTCGTTCTTTTATCAACATAAACAAAACGGATAATGGTTTCAAAGCCAAATTTTGAAATTTTATTGCTGATGGCTTTAATCATTTCTTGTTCTGCCGGATGTAAAAATTTTGGCGAGGCGGCGGCGCTTTTTTCTCCGGCGTGAGGCCAAGCCGGATATTCCACCGGCGCCCAAAACAAATTTTTTATCCAGTCAAACAGGGTTGAATCGCCTTCTTTTGCTGTTTTGCCGGCGGCTGACCGACCGGCTATTTCTTCTATTTTTTCCTGACCTTCTTTCTGCCAGTAATTGCCGTTCGGCTCGCCGGTGGGGCTGATTAAAACCTGAAGCCAAATCATCTCGTCTTCTTTTAAATTAGACATCACCTCGGCGATGGCCGCTATGGGATCCAACCGTTTTTCTTCCTGCGCTTCTTCAAAAAAGGGGTAGGTTTTAATGGGGTAATAATCCTCCCGCGCCAAAATAAAATCTGTTCCCCAAATATCATAGATTTTATTAGGCAAAACCGGAGAAAAAAGCTCGGTATAATCTTCGGTTGGATTAATTTCTGTATCTGGATACTGGGCATATATGGCCGATTCTATTAAATTACGGAGGTTTGAGGGCGCGTAAATATAAAAGCGGACGCCGCCGGCGTGACCCATCATTTCTAAGGATATCCAAGATTCTACTTTGCCGTCTATATATTTATCTACCGAGGTTAATCCAAAGGAATAACTGGCGATTAAGCCGGAAAAAACCTGCTCCATCGCTTTGGGGCTTTTAAGAATTTCTTTAGGAACTTTTATTTCAAACATCAACCAGGCAAGACCTCTGACATAGCGAGTTCGGATATATATCAAGTAAAGATTCCAGGCGATAATAAAAACAAAAAAAGGCAAAATCAGCCACCAAACGTATAAAAAAATCCGAAAAATACTATTAAAGACGCCGATTAAAATTTCCATAAAAACAGCGAGTTATGAATAAAAGCCAGCGGCTTGTTTTTGTTATTTGTAACGGATAATTATTGTTCGCCGCAAGGCGCTTATTTTAAAGCGAATCTTCCATCTTTTAGTTTTGCGAAATATTTTTTGTTTTGGAGATTAAGAACGATGGTGTTTTTCTTAAGCAAGCGCTGCGTTTGAACCAAATTGACTATTTCATCAAGATAAAGGGGGTCTTTTTCTTTTAATGCATGAATAATGATTTCTCTCGCCGTTCCCGGCCTGAAACCGCGCTCTGCCAATCCATAAATTCCCCGACCGACCAAAACAAACCGCGGGTCCTTGATTAACTCGTTGTGAACCGTTTGGGGATGAGCCGGCCGGCTTCCAAAACCAACCTTGTTAATTGCGTCCGCGATTTCCCGAAAATGAAGAGGTTGGTTTTGTTTTTTAAGAACAAGGTAGGATTTTTGTCTGACCGTCTTGGGATTAATCTCTTCCCATTCGCTTAATCCCCAATCACCAAAAGAATTAATGCTAAATTTCCGGGAAAGCGAAAGATAATTTGCCCCGATAAATTCCGAGATGCTGTTGGTTCTCGCCGCCTTGATAAGATAGGTGTCAAATTTCCGATGAACAATTAAATCTTCCTTCTTGTCAAAAATTAATTTTTGTAATTTTGAAATAAATCCGCTGGCGACTCCGACGTGTTTTTCGTTAAGATACCAAAAATTATGAAAATCAGCGTCAGCCGGATAGTAAAGCGGTTGACCCGAAAGTTCAGAAACGAATCTTAAATGCCAATGATGAAGGTTGCTGTCTTTAAAAATCGTTCCGATTTCCCGAATAAATAAATCATCCCGGCGCAATCCGCCGAGATTATCCAAGTGGCCGGCAATAGAATCCAAAATCTCTTTAATTATCTTTTCTTTTGCCAGTCGGGCGCGAGATGCTTTTAACGCTTCCTCCTCAATTTGCCTGACTCTTTCCCGGGTAATATTGTATCTTTCGCCCAAATCCGCCAGGGTTTGTTTTTTGCCGTCCGCCAGACCAAAACGGCCGACTAAAATTTCCCTTTGCCGCGGCTTTAAATCCTGAATTAAACCGTTAACAGTGGTGCTTAACATTAATTTAAATCTACCAGAATTTTATGAACTTGTCAAATTAAAAATCGGGCCGGGAACAATAAAGCGGCAATCCCCGGTGCCGCTAAGCGGCTAACCGCCGGTTTTTTCGATTTTCTAGCCAAAACATTTTTCGGCTTCAGAATAAGTTTTGTCTTTAATTTGAAACGTTTCCCCCCTCGGTTACCTTTTCTGGATATTCGGAAATAAGCGGCGGATTGATTGCTTTTATAATAAATTATTCGGAAGAAGTGGCGTGATTTTCCGCCTTGTCAAACGCTTCAATTAAAACGATTTTTTGCCGGCGGCCTGAAGCGGCAAAGTATATGGGCCGATTTTTACAATTTCCGGCAAATTACTTACATTACTGCGGCCGCCTGAATACGAGCAAAAGGGGGCTGGCGACAAAAATTGAAGAATAAGTGCCAACAGTCGTGCCGATTAAAATCGTTAAAACGAAATATTTTAAAGTGGCCGGACCGAAGAAAAACAGCGCCAAAAGCACCAATATCAGCGTTAAAGAAGTGTTGACCGAGCGAACCAATGTCTGGTTAACGCTGTAATTGATAACCGCCGGCAAATCCAGACGGCCGCGGTTTAATAAAAGATTTTCCCGGATTCGGTCAAAAATCACAATCGTGTCATGAACCGAAAACCCCATAATTGCCAAAAGCGCCACAATAAAATTGGTGTCAATTTCTATCTTCCATTTCCACCCCAAAACCGCCAAGAGCCCGGCCGGAATAGTAATATCGTGGAAAAGCGTTATCAAAGTAACCACCCCGTATTTCCAGGATTTAATCGGATAAGAAACTTTCCGGAAAGCGAAGGCGATGTAGAGGGAAATTCCCAACAATACCAAACCGATTGCCCAAAACGATTTTTTTCTTAATTCCTTGCCGATAGTTGGCCCGATTGTTTCGTACCGCAATTCCTCAATTTCGCCAAACTTGATTTTCAGCGCCGTCAAATACATCTGATGCTCCTCTTCGGAAATGTGCGGCAAACGGACAAGAAAACTTTTATTCTCTGCCTGAAAAACAGCGACATTGTTAACCCCTAAATCATTTTCCAAAAAAAATTTTAACTTGTCGCTTGTTAATTGTTCTTTGTCCATTGCTGTTTGTCCCTCGTTGCCTGCCGATACCTTAACCTGCCATAATGTGCCGCCGACGAAATCAATGCCCGGCCGAAAACCAAAAACAATAATAACAGCAATGTTCAGAAGCACAAATAAACCGGAAAGGCAAAGGAAAATTTTGCGATGAAAAATAATATTCATAACCCATCTAATTATTTTATAGCGCTTTTCTGCCGATCGGAAGCAAAGTGCTATAAAATATTTTACAAATTTTTTAATTTCTAATAAATATCCTTAACATGGTTCTGGTAACGGTAATCGCCGAAAACATACTGACTAAAACGCCGATTAACAGCGCCAAAGCAAACCCCCTGATAAAACTGGTGGTAAAATAATAGAGAATAATCGAGGTGATAATGGTGGAAATGTTAGAGTCGCGAATTGACGGCCAAGCCCGCTTAAAACCTTCTTCAATGGCGGAAATTTTTGTCAATCCTCTTTTTATCTCTTCTTTACTTCTCTCAAAAATCAAAATATTGGCGTCAATTGCCATACCAATAGAAAGAATGAATCCGGCGACGCCGGCCAAAGTCATTGTAATGCCCAGCTTAAAAACCGCCGCCACCAAAACAATGTAAATAATTAATGCCAGCGAAGCGAAAAAGCCAAATTTCCGGTAATAGCCGAGCATAAAAATAATTATTGCCAATGTTCCCAGCGCGCCGGCATAAATGGCGTTTTTTAGCGACTCCTGGCCCAAGCTGGCGCCAATCATCTGCTGACTTACCAAAGTAATTGGCGCCGGCAAGGCGCCGGCGTTAAATCTTTCCACCATTTTTTTAGCTTCGTCAACCGTGAATTTGCCGGTGATGCGGGCCGAACCGCCGGAAATTTTTTCCTGAACAACCGGCGTTTCAATTAAATTGTTATCCAAAAAAATCGCCAAGGGCTTGCCCACATTTTTGCCGGTTAATTCTTCAAACATCTTTGCGCCTTCTTCATTGAATTGAATATTGACCTGCGGCGCTCTGGTGGTCTGGTCAAAATCAATCTGGGCTCCCTTTATGTAGCGGCCGGTCAGCGGGGTGGAAATAAATTGAACTTCCTGTTGTTGTTTGTCTATTTGTGATTGACTATCGGCTGTTGGTTGCTGATTTATAATTACCTCCCGAAAATCCAAAAACGGTGTCTCGCCTATCATTTTAACCGCCTCGGCAATATCTTTGATGCCGGCTAATTCAACAATTAAACGATAAGAGTCGCTTTCTTTGGCTGAAACCACCTGCGGTTCGCTCACGCCAAACAGATTTACCCGGCGCTCAATCACATCTCTTAAACCAGCGGCCACTGCCTCGCGGTCGCCAGACCCAACCTGAGTCATATCAATTTCATAAATAAGATGGGTGCCGCCCACCAAATCCAATCCTAAGCGCCAAGGCAGAAAATTAGCGAGATTGCCGATGTAAGGAATTGCCGAGCCGGGATAAATAAAAAAACCGGCCGCTATCGCCAAAATAATTATTAAAATTAATACGACTCCTGAATTTTTCATATTAACGAATAAGGCAATTTAAATTATATGTTTTTTTTAATTCTTCCGCCATCTCTGCCAGTTCTCTCTCTGAATAACTTTTTTCTTTCAAAAATTCACGGTCTAAAGTTTTTGAAGGCGCGAATTTCTGCAAAACATACCGAGAGCCGCATCGGAACATCTTGCCAATTTTTAAAATATCTTCCCTTCTAAGCTGGGATTCAACAACGGTGGTGCGAAATTCATAATTCAAGCCGGAATTCATTATTAAGTTGACGCTTTCCTTTATTTTCTCCGTATTAACAATCAAGCGAGCAATCTCCGGGTATCTCTCTAATGGCGCCTTGATATCCATCGCCAGATAATCAACCAGTTTTTTCTTTATAAGATTTTTTAATTTTTCAGGAAAACTGCCGTTGGTGTCAAGCTTTATTAAATAACCAAGTTCCTTGATTTTTTTCAGAAAATCACCCAGTTCTTCCTGAAGCAGTGGTTCGCCGCCGGTGATTACCGCCGCTTCCAATTCTTTTCCGCGCTTCTCCAAAAACAAGAGGACTTCCTGGGGAGCGATGGATTTAATAAAAAAATCTGGATTGACCAGTTCCGGATTATGACAATAGCCGCAGCGGAAATTACAACCCTGAGTAAAAATAACAGCGGCCATCTTACCCGGGTAGTCAATTAATGATAATTTTTGAAACCCGCCTATCTGCATTTTAATGCGCCACCACAAATTCTTTTCTGTCTTTAAATTCCTGCTGCTTCCCGAGATTCCATTGCTGCACCGGCCGGAGATATCCCACAATTCTGGTATAAACCTCGCAAGGCTGTTTTATGGCGCATTTTGGACACTCAAAATGCTCTCCGGCCAAATAACCGTGGGAAGGGCAGATGGAAAAAGTGGGGGTCAGGGTAAGATAGGGCAATTTAAATTTTTCAAAAATTTTTTTAATGAGATTTTTAACCGCGCCTGTGTCGGTGATTTGTTCTCCTAAAAATAAATGCATTACTACGCCACCTGTATATTTGCATTGGACTTTATCCTGAAGTTCCAAGGCTTCAAAAACATCATCTGTGTAATTAACCGGCAACATGGTTGAATTCGTATAATAAGGATTTTCCTTGGTCCCGGCCGTAATAATTTCCGGATATTTCTTTGTGTCTTTTAAAGCAAGGCGGTAAGCGGTGGATTCAGCCGGGGTGGCTTCCAAATTGTATAAATTTCCCGTCTCTTCCTGATATTTAACCAGTTTTTCCCGCATAAAATCCAAAACCTCAAGGGTGAATTTTCTGCTGTTTTCCGAAGCGATGTTTTCGCCCAGAAAATTAATCAGCGCCTCATTCATCCCCACCAAGCCGATGGTGGAAAAATGATTTCCAAAATAAGCGCCCCTGACTTTCTTCACACCGTCAAGATAAAATTTTGAATAAGGATAAAGTCCTTTTTCGATAAAATCTTCCAACGCCTTTCTTTTAATTTCTAAACTTTCTTCTATCAGGTCCATTGTGATTTCCAGTCTTTCAAAAAATTCTTTTTTGGTTTTGGACAAGTAGCCGATACGGGGCATATTGATTGTCACTACGCCGATGCTGCCCGTAAGCGGGTTGCTGCCGAATAATCCGCCACCCCTTTTAAGCAAGTTGGTGTTATCCAAGCGAAGCCGGCAACACATACTTCTGACATCTTCGGGCTTCATATCCGACTGAATGAAGTTGGAAAAATAATTTACTCCGTATTTGGCGGTGGCTTCCCAGAGCTGAGTTAAACTCGGCTCATCCCAAGGGAATTCATGAGTGATATTAATTGTCGGTATAGGGAAAGTAAAAACGCGCTGTTTCGCGTCTCCTTCCATAAAAACCTCGTAAAAAGCGCGGTTAAACATATTCATTTCTTCCTGAAAATCGCCGTAAACCTCCTTTTGGGGCTGACCGCCGATAATCACCGGCTGATTAACCAACGCGGGAGAAGGAGCGATATCCAGGGTAATGTTGCTGAACGGCGTCTGGAAACCCACCCGGGTGGGTATAGCCATATTGAAAAGAAACATCTGAATTCCCTGCTTAACCTGACGATAACTTAAATTGTCATAACGAATAAAAGGGGCAAGTAAGGTATCAAAATTGGAAAACGCTTGGGCGCCCGCGCTTTCGCCCTGGAGCGTATAAAAAAAATTCACAATCTGACTCAAGGCCGTTAAAAAGTGCTTGGCGGGTTTTGATTCTACTTTACCGCTAACGCCTCCAAAACCCTTTATTAAAAGGTCATATAAGTCCCAGCCACAACAATAGGTGGCTAAACAATCTAAATTGTGAATATGGAAATCGCCGTTTTCCACCGCCTCTCTGATTTTTTGCGGATAAATTCTGTTCAACCAATAATTTTTCGTTACCGACGAAGTGACGTAATGATTCAATCCCTGAAGTGAATAAGCCATATTGGCGTTTTCTTTCACTTGCCAATCCAGTTCTTCAATGTATTGATCAACCATTTCTACTGCTTCATCAATGGCGGTCACCGCCTCCCTGATACGACGGCGTTGTTCCCGGTATAAAATATAGGCCTTGGCGGTTTCGGCATAGCCCTCCAAAATTAACACCTCTTCTACGATATCCTGAATCTGCTCCACTGCTGGAATTTCGTTTTCCTTAAAACGGCGGCTTATTAATTTCAAAACTTTCTCGTAAAGTTTTTCCGCCTTTTCACCATCACCTTGATCGGTGGCGGTCAGCGCCCTGGAAATAGCGTTGGCGATTTTCTCTTTATTAAACGGCACTATTCGACCGTCGCGCTTGCGAATCGATTTAAACATAATTGGCATTTCCTAAAAATTATCTTTTCTTTTTTCTTAAAAAAGTCGGAATATCCCAAATTTCTTCTCCTTCTGGTTTTTTTATTTCTTCTTTTTCTTTTTTCTTTTTTTTGTCAAAAATAATTCCCTGCTCCGAAAACTCTTCTGTTGAATCTTCTTCTTTTTTGCCGGATTCGCCTTCATTTTCCCAATTTGTCCGCTGGCCTGACCGGTTAAAAAAAATCTTTTCCGCCGGCGCAAAAAGGTTGGCTGAAAAAATGCTATTTCTTTGTTCAAAACCGCCGTTAAAACCGGTGGCAATTAAAGTAACTTTTAACTGACCCTGATTTATTTTCCGATCGTAATAAGCGCCGAAAATTATTTTGGCTGACTGGTCAACGTTTTCTGAAATTAATTTTGCCACTTCATTCACCTCAACCATCTTTAAATCCCGGCGGCCCGAAACGCCGAAAAGCACTCCTTTGGCGCCGTCAATGGTCGTTTCAAGCAAAGGAGAATTTATTGCCAAATTGGTCGCCTTAACGGCCCGTTCCGGTCCATTGGCCGCGCCCACCCCAATAATTGCCAAGCCGCCCCCCTTCATTACCGCTTTGACATCAGCAAAGTCCACATTAATAATTCCCGGAAAGACGATTAATTCCGTAATTCCTAAAACAGAATTTTTGAGCACTTCGTCTATCTCCTTAAAAGCCTTAAGCAAGGGAGTGTCTTTGCCGATAATGGAAAAAATCCGGTCGTTCGGAATAGTAATAAGAGTATCAACATTCTCTCTAAGCCTAACAATTCCTTCCTGGGCGATTTGGGCTCTTTTAAGACCTTCAAAACCGAACGGTTTAGTAACCACGGCGACAGTAAGAATTCCCAATTCTTTGGCTATTTCCGCAATAACCGGCGCGCCGCCGGTGCCGGTTCCGCCGCCAAAACCGGCGGTGATAAAAATCATATCCGCTCCTTTTATGGTTTCTATAATATCTTGACGATTTTCTTCTGCTGCTTGTTGGCCCAATTCCGGATTCATCCCGGTGCCCAACCCTCTGGTTAAATTTTTTCCAATATGAATCTTCTTTTTGGCCTTTGTATGCTTTAAATCCTGAACATCGGTGTTGACGGCAATTAAATCAATGACCCGGGGAAAATCATCGAACATGCGGGAGATAGCGTTGTTGCCGGCTCCGCCAACGCCAACCACTTTGATTTTGGCCAAATTATAGTTATTTTTTTTATTTTCTTTTTTCATTATTTTATTTTGTCCGCGTTTATCTGTATCAATTTATCTCTATGGCAAAAAATGTCTAAAAAATTTTGCCAGCCAGCCCTTCTTGACGGCTACCCACCCCCCTTTTTTAACAATTTGGTCTATACCCAATAATAATAAACCAACCGCCCCGCTGAACTCCGGATCTTCAATTTGATGGCGAAAATCTTCGCTGGCAACCTCTATTCCGTTTGAAAATTCGGGTATCCCGAGGCGAACCGGCAGTTTTAACTCTTGTTTGGCCAGTTCTAAAATGCCGGGCGTCTTGGCTCCGCCGCCGGTTAAAACCGCGCCAGCCGGCAAATGGCCTGTTTTGCCGATTATTTTCAGCTCATTATTAATCAGCTCAAAAACCTCCGCCAGTCTAATTTCCATAATTTCCGCAATAAAGCGGCGATTGACCACTGCTTTCAAACTTTCGTCTAATTGATGAAGCTCTATCTTTTCTTTATTGGAAACCTCTCTTGCCGAAGCCGAGCCAAAAGAAATTTTTATTGCTTCAGCTGTTTTAATTGGGCACCGCAATCCAATGGCTAAATCATTGGTAATGTTTGAAGCGCCAACCGGAAAAACGCCGGCTGAAAGAAGTTTGTTTTCTTCATAGACAGCCATACTGGTTGTTCCGAATCCAATATCAATCATTACCACCCCCAGCTCTTTCTGGGCTTCGGTTAAAACAGCGCGAGCCGAAGCCAAAGGAGCATAAATTAGCCCTCCTATTTTGCCTCCCACCGCCTCAATCCATTTAATTAAATTATTTACCGCCGGTTTAAAGGCATCAACCATCAAACTATTTACTTCCAATCGGCTGCCCACCATTCCCAACGGGTCGGCAACATCGCCGATTCCATCGACAATAAATTCCTGGGTAATGGTGTGAAGAATCATCCTGTTCGGGCCGAGATTAATCGCTTCCGATGCCTTAATAACCCGTTCAATATCTTCTAAATAAATCTCGCTGTTCGCTCGGGAAACAGCCACAATGCCACGGGAATTTTGAATTTTGACGTGGTTGCCTGATACATTAACAAAAATATTCTTTAGCCCAGCTTTGTTAATTTGTTTTATTTCGCTGGTGGCGCGCTTTAATGATTGGATTACCTCTTCGAAATTGGCTATCTCGCCTCTTCGGAGTCCGGTTGAAGGAATTTTAAATACGGCCAGCAAGGACGGTTTCTCTTCCCTTCTCGTTTCCGCCACTAAAATTTTTATTTGAGATGTTCCGAAATCTAAAGCAGTGAGGTACATTATAACAACTATGACTTATGACTATGACTATGACATAAATTGTCATCGTCGTCATCATTGTCATTGTAAGGATTCCAATATTTGTTGTTCTCTCTTTTCCATCCTTATTCTATCACTTTTCCTTTGGTGATCGTAGCCGAAAAGATGAAGCAGGCCATGAACGAGTAATTGGGTGAGTGGGTAACTGGTAATTGGCAATTTAAGATAAATTTCACCGATTTTTTTATGCCCGGACGGCGGGAAAATAAAATTTCGTGGTTCTTTAAAACTTAAAATGCTGGTGTTTTTGTCCTTGCCCCGAAATTTTTTGTTTAAAAATCTCATTTTCCGGCCGCTGATTGGATAAATCTCTATTAAAGCATTGTTTTTCTTTAAAATCTCCAGTGCCTTTAAAGTAATTTTTTTAGCTTCCTTAGCGAATCTTTTTGATTTCTTATTAAAAGTAAAAATCAATACTTTGTTAAGCATTGTTATTGGTTGACGCCACTAATGTATTTTTAATAATTTGATTTACCTCCCTGGCATCGGCTCGGCCTTTTAATTCTTTCATTGCTTCGGCCATTACCTTGCCAAAATCTTTGGTTTCTTTGGCGCCGGTTTTGACAATCGCCGCCCTGACAACTTTTTCTATTTCTGCTTCGCTTAATTGTTCAGGGAGATATTTTTTGATAACCACTAATTCCCTTGCTTCTTTTTCCGCCAAGTCATTTCTTCCCCCGCCGTTATAAATTTCAATCGCCTCTTTTCTTTTTTTAACTTCTCGGGTTAAAACTTCGATAACCTCGTCGTCGGAAAGAATCGGCTCTCCTCCCTTTCCTTTTTTCTCGATTTCTTTATTGTGGAAAGCGGATAAAATAAATCTAAAAATCCCGACCTCAAATTCCTGACCGGACTTCATAGCGATTTTCAGGTCTTCAACGATTTTTTCTTTCAACATATATGACTGCAAAATACAAATATTTTACCGATATACAAATTTGTATATTGGCGGGTATTTGTAATTTATAAACTACAATACCCCCATTTTTTTCATCTTTTCAATTTCTTTTTTCTTTTGTTCGCGATGCAGAGCCGAAAATCGCTTTTTTCGTTTAGAAACTGGCCTATCGCGATACTTTCTTTTTTTGGCTTCGCGCAAAATTCCGCTTTGCTGAATTTTCTTCGAAAAGCGGTATAAAAATGCGCTAATTGATTCTCCTTCTCTTCTTTTAAGCTCCATAGTACAGTAAATTCTAAATCCTAAATTCTAAATTCTAAACAAACTCAAAATTCTAAAGTTTCAAGTTTGCAAAATTTGATTTTTAATATCTGTCAAATTTTGCCTTGGCGGATTATCGACCACGTCACGCGCCGAGCCGCCGCCGTCATTAAACCATCTCGGCATAATATGAATATGCAGATGCTCAAAAGCCTGACCGCTTACTTTACCATGATTAATGCCGATTGTAAAACCATCGGGCTTTAATGCCTTTTTTAACGATGTGGCAACTTTTTTCACTGCCTGAAAAACTCCGCTTATTTTTTCCTCCGGCAAATCTAAAATATTTTCCGCATGAAATTTCGGCAGAACTATTGTATGCCCCGGGCTGCACGGATGAATATCTAAAACAGCCACAGCGCTGTCGTCTTCATAAATTATCTCCGCTGACGCCTCTTTATGAATAATTTTACAGAAAAAACAATCCATTCTTGCCTAAAATTGCTCTAGTTATTTTAACTGCTGGCCGAAAATTTTAGGTTAATTTTTGGTGTATCTTTTTCTTACTTCTTCCACCACCTTGTTTAACGGCACGATTTCCTGCGCCCCGCTTTTCATATCTCTAATGATAATACTTTCCTCAAAGACTTCCCGCTGGCCCAAAATTAAAGCTATTTCCGCTTTTTCTCTGTCCGCTATTTTTAACTGCGACCCCAGCGATTCTCTGCTTAAAGATTCGGCAACTTTAATTCCGGCCAGGCGGAATGCTTCAATCAAACCAAATATTTTTTTCTTTGCTGGTTTTCCAATTTGTACCAAAAAAACTTTTGCCTTAATTTTACCAAGACCCTCTATTCCTTGGGCCTTCATTAACTCAATAATCCGTTCCGCCCCCAGACTGCTGCCGACTGCCGGCAGAATATTTTTTCTTCCTCCCAGTATTTCCCCCAAATGATCGTAACGGCCACCGCCGCCTAAAGAAATGTTGCTGCCTTCGCTAAATAATTCAAAAACCGTCCCATTATAATAATCCAACCCCCTAACCAAATGCGAATTAAGAATATAAGGCAAGTTCAGTTCATCCAGGTATTCCAGCACTTCGCGAAAGTAAGCCTTACAAGTCGAGCAGAGATAATCAAGCATTATCGGGGCGCGATCTTTAAATTGTTCGCAATTTTCATTTTTGCAGTCAAGTAAACGCAGGGGATTTAAAGAGAGGCGGCGACGGCAATTCTTGCAGGTTTTGTAAATTAATTTCCGGTAATAATCTTGCAATTTCCGGCGGTAAATCGCCCGGCAATTTTTACAGCCGAGACTATTTATTTGAATAATGGGATTTTTGATTTTCAATTCTTCTATGAGGCGGAGGCTGACCAAGGCTGTTTGGACATCATAAAGTGGGTCTGCTTCGCCGCCTAAAATCTCAAAGCCGACCTGATGAAATTGTCGATAGCGGCCGGCCTGCGGCTGTTCATAGCGAAAGAACGGGCCGTAATAATAAATCTTCAACGGCTGTGGCAGATGAGACAATCCATGCTCAAGATAAGCCCTAATAACACCGGCGGTATTTTCTGGCCGCAAAACTAAACGTTCGCCGCTTCTCGTTTTTAGAGCGAACATTTGTTTTTCAACGATGTCGCTGTCAACGCCTATCCCCCTTTCAAAAATTTCTGCCCGCTCCACAAGCGGAGTTTCAATCCTTGAAAAATTATAAAAATTAGTTATATCGGAAGTGGCTTTTACTAATTTATCCCACCAGGGTTGCTCGGCTGGCAAAATGTCGTGCATTCCCCTAAGAGACTGGAACAGGGTTTTTACTTCTTTCTCCCTTTTTTCTTTTTTTATCCTTTTATTCTTTTGGCGCCTGAATGATTTAGCCACAGTAAAAATTCAAAAATCAAAAATCAAGATGTCCCGAAAATCTCCGAATCCCGCTTAGCGGGAGAAGAAAGATTTTCGCGATCCCGCATTGTCCGCGATGAGAGTTCGACCCAATCTTCATTCGGAGATAACGGGATCTCAGCCACTGTTGCCGCTCGCCTGATGGCTCGCGGACAGTGGCGGGGTAAAATTTTGGTATTTCGCTCTGTGAATATTTTAACATTTCACATCATCATTTTTAATTGATATTTACATTTTGAATTTTTAATATGCCGGTTTCTCCACTGCCATTACTTTATTAAATGGCCAGAGGCGCAGGCGAACTAGACCAACAATTTCATTCCTTTGCAAATTGCCCCAGCTCCGGGAATCAAAACTATAATTACGGTTATCACCCAAAACAAAATATTCGTTTCCGCCCAAAACAATTTCTGTTTTGCCGCCTGTCTCTCCGAGAATTAATAGATACCCTTCTTCAAGCGTCAAGCCGCTGGGATAATCATGATTAAAAATAATAATTTTGCCGTTTTCCATAATTAATTCTTCGCCCGGCAAACCAATAATCCTTTTGATATAATAAGTGCTCTCGTTGCCCGGATAATGAAAAACTATCACCTCTCCCCGTTCCGGCTGACGGAAGCGATAAGTAATTTCATCAATTAAAAGGTAATCGCCGGAAGAAAAGTTTGGCTCCATTGAGGCGCCGCTAACTAAAAATGGCTGGATCAAAAAATGGCGAATAATTAATACGGCAATGACGGCCACTAAAATGGTTTCGAAAATTTCCCAAAGTGAATAAAGAAAAACTTTCATGAGAAGTAATCGCGAAGTTGCGAATTTTTGCGAATATACGAATATATTATATAATAACACTATGAAAATCAAGCCTCGTCTGATTATCGGCTTAGGCAACCCCGGTAGCCAATATCAAAAAACCTATCATAATATCGGGGTCTCATTCATTGATTGCCTTAAAAAAATGCCGCCGATTTCTAATCCAAAACTTTTAATTTCCAAGGTGTTTATGAACCAGTCCGGCGGTTTTATAAGAACGGCGATTAGAAAATACGGCGCGCGACCAGAAGAATTACTAATTGTTCATGACGATTCGGACATTGAACTCGGAAAATATAAATTCTCTTTCGGGAGGAGTTCGGCCGGCCATAAGGGAATCCAGTCGATTATCAATTCTCTCGACACTAAAAATTTTTGGCGATTGAGAATCGGCATCCGGCGCGAAGCTAGTCAGACCGCGGCTAAATCAAAGCATAAGGATTTCTGCGCCGCTCCTCGTCTTAAAGCAAGCGAGATGGTTTTAAAGAAAATCAACCGCCAAGACGCGGCAATCCTAAATCAAACCATAGAACAAGCATGTCTAAAATTAAAACAATTATTTTAATAACCGGGGACATCGTTGTTTTATACGGGGCGCTAGTCTTGACATTGCTTATTCGTTACGGCCCAACCCCTCTTGAAACGTCGTTTAAAACCCATTTAAGGCCTTTCTCGGTAATATTTTTGGTTTGGCTCCTGATTTTTTATTTAGCTGATCTTTATAAAGGCAAATATCTCCGAATCGGTCTGGAAACAATTCAGATTTTTGTTCTGGTTATTATTATCAGCGGGGCCGCCTCGGTTATTTTATTCTACCTTTTCCCTTCTTTCTTTAAATTAACGCCAAAAACCAATCTGGTGATTTTCGGTTTATCCTTCGGAATCCTGAATCTCGGTTGGCGTCTGCTTCTAACTAAAATTTATATTTCTAGCGGCTGGCGAAATCGTTTATTAATAATCGGCGACTCGCCAATCACTAATCAACTTATCTATTATTTAAAACAAAATCCGCAAATCGGCTACGACGTCGCGCTCTGGATTAAAGATGTTTTCGGGGCCAGAGTTAAACAACAAATCAATGAAAGCATTGTCGTTAATAATATTAATACTATCGTTATTCAATCACATTTTAAAAAAGACCCGGAAATTGCCAAAATTATTTACCGGCTGCTTTCCTCTAAAATCGCCGTAATGGATTTTGCCGGTTTTTATGAAATAATTTTTCAGAAAGTGCCGCTGGACGAGGTTGAAGAAAATTGGTTTATTGAAAAAATATCCGGTCGCCGACGCGTTTATGACGCTACCAAAAGAGTTTTTGATATGGCGCTGTCTCTCTTTCTGGGCATTGTTTTATTGCCCTTTATTATAATTATTGCCATTTTAACAAAATTAAGTTCCCGAAAGGGGCCGGTTATTTACGAGCAAGAAAGAGTCGGGTTAAATAATAAAATTTTTACCCTTTATAAGTTTGGTGTAATGCGTTCCGACGAGGGCGCTCTCTGGACTCTTAAAAATGATGAGCGGCTTACGCCGCTGGGAAAATTTCTTAATTACACCCATCTCAACGAAATCCCCCAGCTTTATAACATTTTAAAAGGAGATATTTCTTTTATTGGCCCCCGACCGGAACGAAAAGAATTAGCCGAACTCTATCGGCAGCTTCCCTATTATGAAATGCGTCATATTATAAAACCGGGGCTGACCGGCTGGGCGCAGGTGAATTACCAGCCCAGCGCCTCGCTGGAAGAAGCCTTTGAAAAACTACAATATGATATTTATTACATTAAGAACCGCTCGCTAATCTTGGATTTGTTGATATTGATTAAAACGGCGAGGTATCTATTCGTTGGCCGTTAAAATTTATTTTATGTTAAACCGCCTCAGAGATCTTTTGTTTCAAAATATCTCAACCAAACAAACTATTCTAAAAAATGTTTTTTGGCTGTCTGCTTCGCAAATAGGCAGCCGCTTAATTAGGGCGGCGATTATCATCTATGCGGCGCGGGTTTTGGGCGCCGCTGAGTACGGCGTATTTTCTTATATTCTGGGATTGGCCGGGTTTTTTACTATTTTTGCCGATTTAGGCCTTAGCCCTTTAATGACGCGCGAAATTGCCAGTCAGCCAGAAAAACGTTCTTTTTACTTTACTAATGCTTTTTGGATAAAAGTATTTTTGCTCTTTATTACTTCTAGCCTGATAATTTTTGTGGCGCCGCGTTTTTCTAAAATTGAAGCGGCTGCTTTGTTAGTGCCATTCGTCGCTATTTTGGTTATTTTGGATAATTTCCGCGATCTAGTTTTTTCTTATTTCCGCGGCGTAGAAAAAATGGAAAAGGAAGCGATTTTAACGATTATTATGAATACTATTATTGCCATCGCCGGCTTTATAATTCTGTATTTTTCCCGAACCGCCGGCGCTCTGCTTTTCTCTTATATTGCCAGCGTGGCCGCTTTAAGCATTGTTGCTTTCTATTTTGTCCAAGACTTAATTAAAAATATATTTAAGAATTTTAATAAAGAAGTTCTTAAAAAATTCATCCACGACTGCTGGCCCTTGGCCTTTGCCGGTCTTTTTGGAGTTTTTATGTTGAATATAGATATTATTATGCTTGGGTGGTGGCGGACAGCCGAAGAAATTGGTTATTATTCCGCTGGCCAGAGAATTATCCAAATACTTTACACTTTGCCGGCGATTTCCGCCAGCGCCGTTTTTCCGGCGCTTTCCCGTTTTATCTCGCAAAATCAAAAAGAAAAAACAAGACTTTTAAGCGAAAAATCAATAACCATTTTGTATCTGGCGGCTTTCCCGCTGACAATCGGCGGCATCGTTTTGAGCGCGCCGATAATGCAATTCCTGTTCGGCAGAGAATATCTGCCCGGCGCCTTGGCTTTTCAATTGCTTTGTATCGCTCTACTAATAAACTTTCCCGGCGCCATTTTAAGCAATTTAATTTTGGCGCGCAATCAGCAAAAGTCTTTATTTAAATATCTGCTTGCCGGCTCATCAGCCAATGTCTTATTAAACGCTCTTTTAATTCCGCTTTACGGCATCGCCGGCTCAGCCGCCGCTACCGTCTTCGCCCAGTCGGCTTATTATGTTCCTATCTGGCACAAGATAAAAGGCCAAGAAAATTTTTATACCCTGCGTTATCTTAAAAAAATTATCGCCGCGGCGGCGATAATGGGGGTTTTTACTTTCGTCATTAATAAAACAGGACTAAATGTAATTATCAACATCATCCTCTCAGCCGGGGTTTATTTCGGAATTTTATATTTCTTAAAAGAAAATGTCGTTAATGAAATAAGGGATTTGTTTGTCAAAATAAAATTTTAACAGACTAATTTTTCGAATTTTTCTGCTGCCGCCTCTAAAGTCAGATTTTCTTTGGCGTATTTAAAACCGCTTTCCCCCATATTTCCAAGGATATTTTTTTCTTTCCGCATTTTTCTAACTAAATTTTCTGCTTCTTGGATATTGCCGGCGGCTGTGGCGTAGCCGCACCGCGCTTTTTCCATCAGGGCAAAGCCGTCGCTTTCTTTGTTTAAAAAAGCCAGCACCGGCTTGCCGGCCGCCATATAGCCCAGAAATTTTCCCGGAACAAAAGGCGTTTTGTTCTTAATGCTTAAACAAACCAGTCCCACATCTACCTCTTTTACTAAATAGGGGTATTCTTCTTTGGAAATAAAAGGTTTGATTATAATATTCTTTAAATTATAATCTTTTATCAATTTTTCAATTTTTTCTTTTTCCATTCCGTCGCCCACTAAAAGGAAAAGCATATCTTTTAAGTCGGCGACTCTTTGGGCGACTTCCACCAGAAAATCCAAGCCCTGAGCCGGCCCCATAATGCCGGCAAAAAGAAAAATAAATTTATCGTTAAGCCCCCATTGTTTTCGGAAAGAAATTTTTTCGGCTAAATTTCTATAAGGTGCCAAATCTATCCAGTTGGGAATGGCAATAATTTTATTCTCCGGAACGCCTTTTTTGTTTATTAAAAACCACCGGCCACCCTCGGAATGAAAGGTTATCTTGTCCGCCTCTTGATAGGCTTTTTTCTCCAACCATTCAAAAAGCCAAATAACTGGCTTATATTTCCAGCCCCGCAAAATGCCGAGGTCAATGGCATTCTGGGGAAAAATATCCTGTATATTGAGAATAAATCCGGCTTGGTATTTCTTTTTAATCATTCCGCCGACCAAAGCCAATGGCAGGGGCGGACTATAAACAATCACCGCGTCAATTTCTCTTATAAAGTTTTTAATTTTGGCAAAAAAAAGAAATGGCAGGGTTAATTGAGAAACGCCCCGAATAATAAAATTAACCTTGTGATGCGGCAAAACTTTAATTCTAACGACATCAATGCCGTCTTCATGAGAAAAAGTTTGAAATTTTTTTTCCTTGGTTTCTCTGGTTAGATAATGTCTGGGATAAGAAGTGACCACGGTTATCTGGTGACCTCTTTTTTTAAGGCCCTGGGCCAATTCCTGCATTAAAACAGCGGCTGAAGAAACTTCCGGCGGATAAACGTCGGCGACAATTAAGATTTTCATAAAAATGAATATAACAAATTTTTAGCAAAAGCAAAATATTGACAAAAGGGTATTGGATGGACCTGTTCGCGTTCGGCCTCCGCCGAATGAGCTGGTTTACGGCAATGACCGGCTCACAGGGCATTACGACTCTGTCTGCTCTTGAGTTGGTTGAAGCCGAATTGGAGCCAAACAGACTCCCGGCCTATATGGCCAAGGGAGATCTTTGTTCTTTTCAAGAACTCTTTGGCTATTTGGCGGGCCGGGGCGGACAGGTAGAAAAGTAGCCGGCATTTCGGCCGGCAGAAAATTTCTAAGGCTGTTTAGCGATTTATTTTTGCAAACAGCCTTTTTGTTTCCCTTTAAATTCTCTCTTTTTCTGAATAATTTTGGCCAATCCGACAAT
>Ga0194126_10001515_pt1 | contig 38900 bp, 35 predicted proteins | sample TA2KigC150mmetaG_FD_148641 | JGI IMG/M metagenome (GOLD analysis project Ga0194126, IMG submission 148641) | Freshwater microbial communities from Lake Tanganyika, Tanzania - TA2015035 Kigoma Deep Cast 150m | ecosystem: Environmental > Aquatic > Freshwater > Lake | place: Tanzania: Lake... | reverse complement strand
GGTAGCCTCGGTTCCTTTTATGCCCATGGCCACGCCCACGTCGGCGCGTTTCAGGGCAGGGGCGTCATTGATGCCGTCGCCGGTCATGGCAACGACCTCTCCTTCGGCCTGCAGGGCGGTCACCAGTCGCAGCTTGTGCTCGGGGCTGGTGCGAGCGAAAATATCATAGCGCTGGACAATCCGCTGCAGTTCTGCATCAGTTGCTTTTTCGAGGTCATGGCCTGAAATGGCGCCCGCCTCAGAGCCGATGCCCATTTCGCGGCCTATGGCACAAGCGGTGCCGGCATGGTCGCCGGTGATCATTTTGACCCGTATGCCTGCCTGGCGGCACAGGGCGATTGCGCGGATCGCTTCGGGCCGTGGCGGGTCAATGATGCCGACCAAACCCAGGAACGTCAGGTCATGCAGTTCGTTGATGGCCAGCGTGTCAGCCTGTGTATCCGCAGCGCGTGCGGCGGCCGCCAGCACCCGCAGCCCTTGCGCGCTCAGTTCATCAATGCAGCGCTCCCAGAAAGCGCGATCAAGCTGTTCATGGGAGCCCTTGGGCCCGATTTGTTGCGTGCAGCGCTCAAGCAGACGGTCGGGAGCGCCCTTGAGCAGGATGCTTCGCTGCCCTGAGGGTTCACTGACAAGAGCGGCCATGAATTTGTTATGGGATTCGAACGGAATCACGGCCAGTCGCCGGTGGTCTTCAGCATTAAAAGCGCTCTTGAGTGCGAGCGTGCGAAGCGCTCCCTCGGTGGGTTCTCCCACCACTTTCCAGTGGCCGTCTTCCTCGACAACATGTGCGTCATTACATACGGCCATGACCTCAATGAGCCCAAGCAGATCAGCATTTTCAGCGGTGGTAACAGATTTTCCCTCGTACAGAATGGAGCCGTTCGGCGCATATCCGGTGCCTTCAACATCATAGCGCGCGCAGCGGGTAATCACATGCCGGGCGGTCATCTCATTGCAGGTGAGCGTGCCGGTTTTATCCGAACAGATAACCGTGACCGAGCCCAGGGTTTCGACCGCGTTGAGCCTGCGTGTTATCGCGCTGTGTTGGGCCATGCGCTGGACGCCAAGGGCCAGGGTGATGCTGAGAACTGCCGGCAGGCCCTCGGGGATGGCAGCCACGGCAAAGCCGATGGCTGCGAAGAAAAGCTCCGCAAAGCCGCGGTCATGAACCAGATACCCGGTAAAAAACATCAGGATTGCCAGGGCGACGATACCGATTGAGAGCATTGTACCGAAGCGCGTCATCTGGCGGGTCAGCGGTGTCGATATCGTCTGTACCCCTGCGAGCATGGTGCTGATGCGACCGATTTGGGTCGCCGAGCCCGTTCCAATAACCACTCCGATTGCGCGGCCGGCCGTAACCAGCGTGCCCGAAAACGCCATGCAGGACTGGTCTCCCGGCACGGCATCCCGACCGACTGCCGCGGTATTTTTTTCCACCGGGACCGATTCGCCGGTCAGGGCCGATTCCTCGACGCACAGGCTGTGCACCTCAAACAGGCGCATGTCCGCGGGTACGCGGTCTCCCGAGCGCAGGCGCACGACATCGCCGGGAACGACATGCCCGGCATCAATATTCGTCCAGAAAGTGTCGCGCAGAACATGCGCGCGCAGAGAGAGCATTTTACGGATGCCTTCAAGCGCCTTTTCAGCCTTGCCTTCCTGGATAAAGCCGATAATGGCGTTGATTACCACCACGCCCAGGATAACACCCGTGTCGACCCAGTGTAGCAGCAGGGCTGTTACTCCCGCTGCCGCGAGCAGCACATAGATAAGCGGGTCATTGAAATGCTTGAAAAACCGCCTGAGCAGGCCCGGGCCGGGCGGCGAGGGTAAAAGGTTGGGCCCGGTCACGGCAAGGCGCCGGGCGGCCTCATCAGCGCTCAGGCCCCCGGGGCTGCTGTTCAGGGCGGCCATAACATCATCGAGAGTGCTGGCATGCGGTTCAGGGCAGTCGAATGCGGGCGAGGGAGAAGGTGTCATGTTTCGGGTTCTTTCGTGGGGGCACGGTTGCAGGGTACAGTGCCCTGCGAAGACTGTGTTCCTGTATCAAGAATTTGCTCTCTATATCGCTATCGGGATCGGTATCGAAATCGATGGTTTTAGAAAAGCCGATCCCGATAGCGATTTCGATCCCGATTTTAAATACCATACATGGGGCCTGTGTATGCGTAGCCGTGACATTCTATCTGTTTTACCAGCGGCGGGCAAGGCAAAAGAACTGTATGCCGCGGGATCCGCAGGGCCTGCAACGGCTCATTGACAAAAATCAGCGCCTGTGTTACGTGTGTATTTTTTTATGCGGAGGAAAAGCGTGGAGACACTGCGAACCTTTGTTGCCCTTCTGCTGCCTGATGCGGCGCTGCGCGCGCTGGAATGCGAGCAGCAGTATCTGGCCGGCAGAACCGGCGGTGTCAAGTGGGTCAACCCCCGCGCGATTCATCTGACGCTTGCGTTTCTCGGTGCAACTCCGGCCGCAGCCTTTGCACAGATCAGCACCCTGGTGCAGGAAACAGCCGCGCTCTTCAAACCGATCGATTTTACCCTGCAGGGTATCGGGGCCTTCCCCAATGAGCGCAATCCCAAGGTTGTCTGGGCCGGGCTGCGCGACTGCGGAGCGCTGCCGGACCTGCAGCGCAGGATTGCAGATGGCCTGGAAGAGCTCGGCTTTCAAAAGGATAAAAAACCGTTTGCAGCGCACATAACGCTCGGGCGCGTGCGCGACGGCAGTGCGCGCAGCGTTTTGCGCGGCCTGCTGGAAGAACGGCGTGATCATTGCTTCGGTGAATTTCAGGCCGTCAGGCTGGCGCTCATAGAGAGCGATCTGCAGCCCACCGGCCCGGTCTACACAACAGTGCATGAATCCAGACTGTAACACCAACACATGAAGGAGGCTTGAGTATGGCAAACGATGATAACCGGCAGCGCGCGCTTGACATGGCGGTCAGCCAGATTGAAAAGCAGTTCGGCAAGGGAGCCATCATGCGCCTGGGAGAAGAGGGCGCGCTGGTGAAGGATGTGCCGGTTATTCCGACCGGATCCCTGAGCCTTGATCTGGCCCTGGGCATCGGCGGTATTCCGCGCGGCCGCGTGATTGAAATTTACGGCCCGGAATCATCCGGTAAAACAACCCTGGCCCTGCATGTGGTTGCCGAGGCCCAGCGCATGGGAGGATCAGCCGCGTTTATCGATGCTGAGCACGCTCTGGACGTGACCTACGCCCGCAAGCTGGGAGTTAAAACCGACGAGCTGCTGATCAGCCAGCCTGACAGCGGTGAGCAGGCCCTTGAAATCAGCGAAGTGCTGGTGCGCAGCGGCGCTGTGGACGTTCTGGTGGTTGACTCGGTCGCGGCCCTCGTGCCCCGGGCCGAAATCGAAGGCGATATGGGCGATTCGCACATGGGCCTTCAGGCCCGCCTGATGTCGCAGGCCCTGCGCAAACTCACGGGCTCAATCAACCGCTCGCGCACAGCGGTTATCTTCATCAACCAGATTCGCATGAAAATCGGCGTGATGTTCGGCAATCCCGAAACCACGACCGGCGGCAACGCGCTGAAATTCTACGCCACCATGCGCATGGACATCCGCAAAATCGGCGCCATCAAGGAAGGCGACCAGGTGCGCGGCAGCCGTACGCGGGTGAAAGTCGTTAAAAACAAAATGGCCCCGCCGTTTCGCGAGGTGGAGTTCGACATCATGTTCGGCGAGGGCATTTCACGCGAAGGCGACCTGGTTGACCTCGGCGTTGAGTGCGGCGTGATTGAAAAAAGCGGCGCATGGTTTTCCTATAAGAAAGACCGCCTGGGCCAGGGCCGCGAAAACGTGAAGACGTTCCTGCGTGAGAATCCTGATATCAGCTCCGAGATCGAGCGCGTTATCCGTGAAAAAGCCGGATTGATCAAGGCTGCTCCTGAAAAAGCCGGAAGCGAAAATGGCCGCAGCGCCTGACGAGCCTGATCTCCGGGTTGTGATGAGCGCGGCGTATGCCATGCTCGCGCGCAGCGCGCACAGCCGCGAACAGGTTCGCTTGAAACTGGAGCGCAAAGCATGTGCGCCTGAGCTGATTGAGCAGTGCCTGCAGCGCCTGGAGGCTCTCGGCTACCTTGATGACGGCGATGTTGCCCGACGCTGGGCGCAGGTGATGCTTAAGGAGCGCTGCTGGGGGCTGTTGAAAGCCGAGCAGCAGTTGCAGCAGCGCGGCATTGAGCGCGAGCTTGCCCGGCAGGTGCTGCGAGAGGTGCAACAGGATTTTCCGCAGATAGACAGCGCCCGCCAGGCCCTGTCCGGGCGCTTCGGCAAGGCAGCGGCCGGCGTGCCACTCTCGCGGGTGGTTAATTTCCTGCGCTCGCGCGGTTTCGGCACCGATGTGGTGTATCAGGCCGCGCGCGAGTGGGAGAAGAAAAAGAACGGGCGTGCGGATGACATCGAAGATTAGTTTAGGCCGCTCTGCCTTTTAACAAATCGGGATCGCTATCGGTATCGCAATCGTTTTTTTATCTATAATCCGACCCCGATACCGATAGCGATCCCGATGAAAGCAGGCAGGTAATACAAAACATTAACGGGAATAATTTAAAAATGAAAACAGCAGCTGAAATCAGAACGGCGTTTCTGGATTATTTTAAGCGAAACGGCCACACCATCGTGACAAGCTCGCCGGTCGTTCCGCAGAATGATCCGACGCTTCTGTTCACCAATGCGGGCATGAATCAGTTCAAGGCCGTGTTTCTGGGTGAGGAAAAGCGGCCCTATACCCGCGCCACTTCAGTGCAGAAATGCGCGCGCGCCGGCGGCAAACATAATGATCTTGAAAACGTGGGCCGCACCGCGCGCCATCACACTTTTTTTGAAATGCTCGGCAACTTTTCCTTCGGCGATTATTTTAAAAAAGAAGCCATTGACTTTGCCTGGGAGTTCATCACGGCAGAGCTGGGCATTGATCCGGCCAGGCTGTGGGTGAGCGTGTACGAGGAGGACGACGAGGCGTACACATTGTGGGAAAACATGCCCGGCCTGCTGCCGGGCCGCATCGTGCGCCTCGGCATGAAGGACAATTTCTGGTCAATGGGCGATACCGGGCCCTGCGGCCCGTGCTCAGAGATTCATATCGATCAGGGAGCGGCCGCGGGCTGCGGCCGGCCTGAGTGCGCGCTTGGCTGCAACTGTGATCGGTTCCTCGAGCTTTGGAACCTCGTGTTCATGCAGTACAACCGCGATACGTCTGGAGCGCTCACGCCCCTTCCCCGGCCCAGCATCGACACCGGCATGGGCCTTGAGCGCGTGACTGCGGTCATTCAGGGTGTTTCGAGCAACTACGACAGCGACCTGTTCCGCCCCCTGATCAGCTCGATTGAAACCATCAGCGCAAAGAACTACGGGAAAAACACCGACCACGACGTATCCATCCGCGTGATCGCCGATCACACACGCGCGGCCGCGTTTTTAATAGCCGACGGCGTGCTGCCCTCCAACGAAGGCCGGGGCTATGTTCTGAGGCGCATCATGCGGCGCGCCATGCGCCACGGCAAGCTGCTCGAGATCAGCAAACCATTTCTGCACGAAACCGTGCGCGTGGTTGCCGACCAGATGCGTGAGGCCTATCCCGAGGTGCAGCGCTCACTTGATTTTATAACAAAGGCGGTCCTGAACGAGGAGCAGGCTTTCTCCGCGACGCTTGAATCGGGCCTGAAAATACTCGCCGATGAAATGGCACGCCTGAAAGCGTCCGGAGAGCAGCGCATTGCCGGCGATACGGTGTTCAAGCTCTATGATACCTATGGATTCCCCGTTGATCTGACGCGCGACATCGCGGCCGAGCAGGGCCTCGATCTTGATACGGAAGGCTTTGAGGCTGCGATGCAGGCGCAAAAGACGCGGGCCCGCAAGGCTTGGAAGGGCTCAGGCGATGAGGCCGTGGCCGGAGTGTATCGCGAACTGGCGCAGCAGGGCCTGCACGGAGCGTTTACGGGCTATGCGGCCTGTGACCTGAAAACAAAGATCGTCAAGGTGCTGATCCTCGGGTCCGAGGTTTCGGAGGCTGTATCAGGCGCCAACGTGCACCTGATCGCGGCGGACACGCCGTTTTACGGGGAATCCGGCGGCCAGGTCGGCGATGCGGGCGAGATCATCGGGCCTGATTTTAAGGTTACAATTACAGACACCGTTAAGCCGGTCGGTGATCTGATCGTGCATGTGGGTGAGGTTGTATCCGGTACGGTCAAGCCCGGCACGGAAGCGCTCTTCCAGGTCGATGCCGCCCGTCGCCAGGCAATCGCCTGCAATCACACGGCAACACATATCCTGCAGGCTGTGCTTCGGGAGTGCCTGGGATCACACGTCAAGCAGGCCGGCTCGCTGGTTACGCCCCAGCGGCTGCGGTTCGACTTTTCGCATTTTGAGGCCCTGGGAGATGAACAGCTGCGCGATATTGAGACACAGGTCAATGAACGAATCAGGGCTAACGCGCCTGTTGCGACCGAGCAGATGTCGCAGCAGGATGCGGTCGGCCGCGGCGCAACCGCCCTTTTCGGTGAAAAGTATGCCGATCATGTGCGCGTGGTCTCTGTTTCCGATTTCAGTATGGAGCTGTGCGGCGGCACTCACGTTCGCGCCGCGGGTGAAATCGGACTGTTCAAGATCGTGAGCGAAAGCGCCGTGGCCGCAGGCGTGCGCCGCATCGAGGCCGTGACCGGAGCGGGTGCCTTTGATTACGTAGCCGCACAGGAAGAGCAGCTGCGCCGTGCTGCCGAGCTTTTGAAGGCCGACCCCAGCGGCGTTGTCGAGAAAATAGAACGCCTGCAGGAGCACACCCGGGCGCTTGAGCGCGAGATCGAGTCGCTGAAAAGCCGCCTGATCGCCGGTCAGGCGGCAAACATTCTTGACACTGTGCGCGAGGTTGGCGGGGTCAGGGTTTTGGGCGCGATCGTTGATGAAAGCGACCCAAAGGCACTGCGCTCTTACGGCGACAGCCTGCGCGAGCGGCTCGGCAGCGGCATTATTGTGATCGGCGCCAAAACCGCTGATGGCGCGCAGCTTGTCTGCATGGTGACGCCTGACTTGACACAACGGTTTTCAGCCGGCGCGATTATCAGGCAGATCGCACCGCTCATCGACGGCCGCGGAGGCGGCAAGCCTGAAATGGCCCAGGCCGGCGGTAAAAACGCCGAAGGTTTGCAGCAGGCACTCCAAGCCGCGCTTGGGATAATTGAGCAGACAGCATAGCAGGATACACGGATCGTTTTAGTCATAACCATCAGAGACGCCACCACTATGCACGACGAAAAGATTACAGCCTTTGTTGACGAAACGCGCGAAGGGGTTATTGCGGCGTTGCTTGAGGCCTCCGGCGGAGGTAGACTCGAGCGCACAACCGTGCCGTTCAAGGTGGGCCAGGCCGATGTGGCTATTATCCGGGGCGGCTCCATCGAGAAGGCCAGCGTCACGCACATGAAGCTCAACCAGGTGAAACCGCCGGAGCTTGACTGCGTGATCGACTACATGGTGTTTCAGGTAGAGGTGTTTCCAAAGAACCCCTGGTGTCCCATGGGCCATTTCAACACCGAGTGGGGCATGACCGGTCAGGGACCCTATCACATGATGCTTGACGTGTTTCCGGCAGCCACTGACCCGCAGGCCTATGCTCCTGCGCGCAGCGCCATGGACGGCGTTGCCGAAACGTTCGGCGTTGACAGGCAGGCCCTGCGCGCTGGGCTTGCCGACCATTACCGCATGGACCATTGGGGCGCTTCACTTGCGGCCGGGGCCGGCTGTCGGCTCATGCATCTTGGGCCGGAGAAGCTCGATTTATTCATTGCCGCCTACCGTGCTTTTTTCGACGGCTATCAAGAGGTGCTTGCGCTCAACCGTGACCGGGTGTATACGCAGGCGCTGGTCAAGCAGAAGCTGCGCCGCAACGGGCGCTGGCTTGAGTATCTGACCCTGAAAGACGTGGCCGTAAAAATGGGGCTTGGCGTGGGCATACCGGCCGGAGTGCTGGTGGATCTAAGCTATCCGCCGTCGGCGGAGTTTTAACTCTGATAAAAAAATTCAACCGCCTGCCTGAACCGGGCCGGAATCGGAGCCCGGCGCAGGCGGAAAAATAGGCGCTTGCATATTTTGTGCTGCCGTTTTATGTTTTGCATGGGCAGGGCAGCGCCGTACCGTGCATTCGGAGCGGCACGCTGTCCGGCCGGTAAACTCTTCACCACATACAGGGAGGGCAGTATGAAAACACATTACACCGCAATGCAGCTGTTTTTCGGACTACTGGCTCTCGGGGCGCTGATCCTGTGTATGGCCCCGGCTGTTTCAGCGGCGCAGGAGGAAGCAGTGCCCGCAGTGAGCGCGGCTTCGGATGTTGATGGAATTATCACTGAAGAGCTCAATAAGCTCCTTGGCGGCTGGGTTTCAATAACGCTCAACTCAGGCACGGTCTTCAGCGGGAAAATAATGAAAGTGCGCGACGGGATGGTGCACCTCGGGCAGATTCAAAACAAGGAGTACTATGAAGCCCTGGTTCGTATTGCAGACATAAGTGCTCTTGGCGCACGCTTCAGGTCACGGAAGAAGGAATAGCTGCCGGTTCGGCTGCGCATGAAGGAGGTGCCGCCATGTCCAATGCACGCATGCTGATGCTCTATGATTTTACTTCGGCCGAGCAGGTCAAACAGTGGATGGTGATAAACGACGGCGTCATGGGCGGCGTGTCGCGCAGCACGTTCACAAAGGCAGATCCGGCCGGGGCTGTTTTCGCCGGGCAGGTGTCGCTTGACAATTACGGCGGCTTCTGCTCGGTCAGTTCGCGGCAGCCTGCGCCAGTTGATGCTTCGGCATTTAACGGCATTGCCCTGCGATGCAAAGGCGACGGCAGGACCTATAAACTGACCCTGAAAAACGATGCGTCCTTCGGCGGATTTTCCTATCAGTTCCGCTTTGCGGTTCTGGCAGACGAGTGGATGGTTGTGCAAGCGCCTTTCGGCGAATTCAAGGCTTCATTCCGGGGCCAGCAGGTGCCGGACGCCCCTGCTCTCAACCCCGGTGTCATTCAGTCGGTCGGGCTTTTGATCGCCGACAAACAGGCCGGGCCGTTTAAGATCGAAATCGACTGGATACAGGCATACAGGGATGAGTTGTCTGCCTGAAGGCGCAGCGGGCTTTGCAATTGCAGTGGCGGCCCGGGCAGCGCACCCTGCAGATTTTGGTATGGCAAAGCAGCCCTTGCTTCAGTCATGCGGTTTGCGACGGGAATGAGGTTTCGTTTGCACCACATCACAGTCTTGGCGCCTGCGTGAAATTGCGCTCATTGATCAATCCCTACGGTTGTGCCGGCTTTGCGCTGGCGGCATGGTTTGCTATTGTGCAGAAGTGGTCCCTGCCCGAGTTCTGTTGGGCCACATGGCTGGGCGGGCTGCTTTACGCGTGGCTGTGTGTTTTTTCGGCAGCGGTGCACATCATGCTCGTGGCCGGCTCCCTTCGGCCGGCATGCGAAAAGCGCCTGCCGTTTGTGCGGCGCGTTCCCCATGGCGCCTTTGTTCTCGGCGTTTCGGTGCTTGCCGCCTGCGGGGCCCTGCTTGCCTTCCGCCTGTATAACTATCTGTTCGGTTTTTACGGGATTTTTTTGTCGGTGTTTGCGGAGATGGAACCGCACGCGCTTTTCGGCAGAAACGGTTTTATCAACTCCGATTTTTACACCCCGGTCATGTACCTCATTGAGCGCCTCTGGCCCCTTGGCGCTGGCATAGCGATAGCGAACTGGTCCGACTTCACGCGGCCGCAGCCGTGGAAACGTGTTGTGTTTCCGATGGAGCAGGAGATCGTGCGTCTGCACCTGTTTGTGCTCGCGCTGCCGTTTATCTCCATGTTAGCATGGGCGGTTTTCGGGGATGACTATCAGACAGTCGCGATTGTGCTGCTCATGGGGCTGCTGTATCTGATGCCGAAGAAGCAACCTGCAACAGTATGCAACGGATAGGGGGCCACCCTTACGGTTCCGGATACTGGTCCGCAGGAACATGGGCGTGTATGCGATCCAAACCCGAGCGCTTCCCGTTGCGCGCCGGCCGGGACGCGGGATTCAAACTGCAGATGGGCATACCCGGCAGGCAGATACCGCGGATTCCTGCAGCCTGTTCGGCCGGACATCCTCAATCCACAAGGTAATACTCAACCGTCGAGACGACCCTGATTTTTTTGATGAACGGTGTGGTGCTGTCGCGGTCTTCGATGCTGAACTGGCCCTGCGCAGCGCTTTTGATCTTGCCGAGCCTGCTGTCGGAGTCCTTGGCGAACTTGGTTGCGACCTCGCGGGCGCTGCGGGTGGCCTCCTCGATCATGGCGGGCTTCAGCTCGTTGAGCCGGTTGAAAATGAATTCCGTTTTCGAATCGTAGTCTTCGCCTGCCAGCACAATGCCCTGCCGGCCGAGCTCCACCATGCCCTGGGCCGCCGTGCGCACGGCATCGACTTTTTTCGTGTACACTGTGATGGTTGCTGTACCGGTATAGCGCAGCCTTTGCGCCTGAGCGTCCGAATACTCAACCTGCCTGTCCGTAATGGACGGGGCGGAGCGGGTGATTTCCTCGTCAACAAAGCCTTTCTGTTTGAGAAAGTCGATGATGGCGAGCGACTTTGCCTCGATAGCGGCATACAGTTCGTTTAAGTCATTGCCGGCTTCGCTGAACTTAATCGGCCAGATGGCGACATCAGCCGGTATCTCCCGCTCCGAGAGGCCCTTGACTGAAACGCTCCGGTCGATGGTCTTAAAATATACGATGCCGGCGTACAGGCAGTAGCCCAGTACGCATAAGCCTGCACACACGAACATACCCTTGATAAACGCTGCGCTTGCGATCCTGTTTTCCATGCGATGCCTCCCTGAGTTGGTCTGGGGTTTGCTCACACGATGCATCAGCACTCACTGATTGTCAAGAGCATACACACAAGGCCAAACGAGGTTTTAACCGCGCCCGGCATATATTAGTGCAGTGAACATCCAGCGTATGCGCGCATGTGCAGGGCTTGTGCAGGCTGAGCGTGATTTGATGGAGAAAAATCCCGTTCCCCGTTTTTCAAGCGCTTAAATTTCTGCAACTGCCATGCAACGGTTTTTCAGTATACAGATTTAAATAAATGCGTATACTGTCGCGTAGAGCCATACATGATTCAGCCCAAACCGCAGCAGGGCACACGCGCAGGAGCATCATCGAAGCAGACAGGCGCAGTATAAGAAAACACAAGGCGATCAAACAGATACGCAGTATACTCGACAGCGTCCGCCAAAGATCAGGGAGAACGGAGACAGAGGGCGCTGCTATCCCCTCGTGACTGTTCATGCGGCATCGGCTGCCGGAAGAGAATCCATGGCATGCAGGCGGCAATCCTGATACTGGCGCACGACCAGCCCGGCCATCTGGCACGGCTGGTCAACCGTCTCGACTGCGACTGGGCGCGCATTTTTATTCATGTCGACGCCAGGGCCGATCTCCCGGCGTTCAAAAAACTGATCCTTGCGCAAAAAAATACCTTCATTCTTGAAGACCGGCACAGGAGCGCTGTGAACTGGGGCGGGTTCAGCGTCGTGCACGCAACGTTGAACCTGATGCGCCGCAGCCTTTTGTGCGGAGAACAGTTTGATCGTTTTTGCCTGCTCAGCGGGTCTGATTTTCCGGTCAAACCCCCGGATTTCATACGATCAGCGCTTGCTTCCGACACCGAATACATCCGGATCGACCGGCGGCTTGGGCCTGCCGATGCCAACAGCCACACGAATAACGTGCGCCGCTGCCATTTCATGGACAGCGCGCTCCTGAAAAACCGCTCCTGGCTCCAGAAGCTGCCGAGAAAACTCTACGGTAAAATCATCCTGTACCAGGGTTCGCAGTGGTGGTCCCTCACCGGCGCCTGCGTGCGCCACATCATGGAATTCCTCGAACGCAACAGGGACTATGCCGCTTTCCACCGGTATGTGCGCTGTCCCGATGAAATATTTTTCCACTCGATCGTCAAGGCCTCGCCGTTTGCCGCGCGCGTTTCCCATGATTTTGAGAAGGCGCGCGACCCTGACAGCTATCGCGTCCTTAATGAGCATGGCTGCCATTACATCGACTGGAATGCCCCGGGCGTGCCGCTGCCTAAAATACTGGACGATACCGATACCGCCCGGATTCTCAACTCTTCATCCCTGTTCGCCCGCAAATTTAGAAATACTGTTTCCGATAACCTGCTTCGGACGATCGAGGATACTACCGTGCACGCTGAAAAAGAGGCACAACAGAGACACTTTCCCTGATTTCTTAAAGTTGACAGCGCTTCTTTGATCATCCGTCGCGGTTGACCAGGCTGGCGAAATAGCCCGCGCCGAAGCCGTTATCGATGTTGACTACGGTGATGACCGCGGACTGTTATGAAATCCAGTTTTCTATTTTCAACCCGGCGATTCTTTGAAAATGGCGCACATTGCCGGTGATGAGCGTGGCGTCCACGGACAGGACCGTGGCGGCAATAAGCATATCGGCATCGGGGAGCTGAATGCCGGCCTGCGACAGGTGCGCCTTCAGCTGACCGAACCGGCGCGCAATGCCGGCGCTGGTATGCACCACACGCACGCTGAGCAGAAAACGCTCGACAAGGTCACAGTTGGCCTGTCGTTTTTGAGATTTCTCCGCCCCGTAAAAAAGCTCCGCCGCAGTCATAAACGATACGGCGATCTCATCGCCGTACGCCTGCCGTTTTTCAATGATCCGCCGGTTGCCGCGCAACAGCTCTATGCAGACATCCGTATCGGCAATGATCACAGGCAGACCTCCCTGCCCATAGTGCGGCTGGCGCGGATGTCGTTAATGATTTCCTGCGTTGAGCGCTCGTCCTGCCACTGACCGCACATATCCTGCCACAGGCCTGCTTGCGCGGAAGGCGGTATTGCCGAAGCCTTTTCCTGCTGAAGGCGTGTTTCGCCTTCAAGGCCTTTTTCAAGCACTACAAGCAGCTCATTGTTCAGGCTCCGGCGCTCGAGCGCTGCCAGCGCCTTCACTTTGCCGATGACTTCGTCGGGAATGTTCCTGAGCGTGAGACTTGTCATAACATTTTTCTCCTATGAACCATTATGGTTATATAATAGTTCACAAAACAACCGAATTCAACGTTTTTTTCAGCCCCTAACTTTTTTTTAAAAAAGTGGTTTCGGGGGAAGATGTGCCCTGTAATCAGGCCTCGCGGTTGATAAGGCTGGCGAAATAGCCCGCGCCGAAACCGTTGTCGATATTGACCACGGTGACGCCCGCGGCGCAGGTGTTGAGCATGCCGAGCAGGGCCGCGATGCCGCCGAAGCTTGCTCCGTAGCCGATGCTGGTGGGCACGGCGATAACCGGGCGAGACACAAGTCCCCCGACAACGCTTGGCAGCGCACCTTCCATGCCCGCCACCACAATGATTACGTTGGCTTCGCGTATCTTGTCGGTGCGGCTCATGAGCCGGTGAATGCCTGCCACACCCACATCGTAGAGATATTCGACCCGGTTGCCCATGATCTGTGCGGTTAAAAAGGCCTCTTCCGCGACCGGGATGTCTGAGGTTCCGGCAGATATCACCAGTATCAGACCTTTGCCCTGCAGGGGGATTTTACCGGAGATAAGCGTGAGAACCCGCGAATCCGGATAATATTTTGCTTTCGGAAAGCGCTTCCTGATCTGTTTGGCCTTATCAGCATCGATGCGGGTTGCCAGAATGGGATGCTTGCGCGGCAGCATGTTGCCAATGATACCGATGATCTGGGAGGCGGTTTTGCCTTCACCGTAAATGACTTCCGGGAACCCCTGGCGGATGGTGCGGTGATGATCGACAGCGGCATAGCCCAGGTCCTCAAACGGCAGGGTCTTGAGACGCTCGAGCGCCGAGGCAGCCGTCATGGCGCCTTCGGCAACCGATTGCAGAATTTTTTCAATATCCTGTTCCTTCATAACGCTCCCCCGGCATTGAAAATAGTGACCTGGTAAAGAACCGTCACACCGGCGAAGGCCGGTGTCCAGCATTCCTGCACGGAACTTGCAAGCATGGATTCCGGCCTTCGAAACTGTGTCGTAATTGAAAATGCATGTCATCCTGAGCGAAGCGAAGGATCTCTGGTTTAACACACGCAGTCAATTTATATACACGCAGAGATTCTTCGTCGCCTTCGGCTTCTCAGAATGACACTTCGTGAATTGCGACACAGTCTCTTCGCCGGAATGACTAAAAAAATTCGAGGCGCACTTTTTAAGGCTTGATCAAAAATGACAGAATCCTTTTTTTACAGGCGTATACTCCCGTCCTGTTGAATCAAAAATACGCAGTTTTCCTCCGGGGCCGGTAATGCGGCCGATGCAGGTCACCGCGACCCCGGCCGTGCGGCTGCATTCCGCAACTGCTTTGCGGCGCCGGGGCGCGGCAGTGAAAAGCAGCTCATAATCCTCGCCCCCGCACACAGCCGGGGCGTAAAAATCATCGCACAACGAAGGGCACTGCCGTTGGTAGGCCTTTGAGAGCGGCAGGTGCTCAAGCTGCAGTTCAGCTCCGACGCGGCTCTGCTCAAGAATATGTCCCAGATCAGCCGCGAGCCCGTCGCTGATATCAATCATACTGGTTGCAAGGCATGCGTGGGCAAGCGCCTGTCCCAGCGCTACACGCGGTTCAGGGTCACAATGCCTGCGAATGAGATGATTGCGTGATGAAACCGGCGAGCCCTGCTGCAGCAGCGCGAGACCCAGGGCCGAATCGCCAAGCGTGCCGCTCACAAACACGAGATCGCCCGGCCGCGCGCCGCTGCGGTACACGATGCGGCGCTTTTCAGCCCGGCCGATCAGCGTAACCGCAATCGAAAGGACGCCGCGTGCGGCAACCGTATCACCGCCCACAAGCGCGACTTTGAAGCGCTTTGCCTGGGCCTGTATGCCGCGATACAGCTCGCGCACGAAATCAAGGGACATGTGTTTTGGAAGAGAGAGCCCGACAAGGCAGTAGAGCGGGCGTGCGCCCATGGCCGCGATATCGCTGATATTCACGGCCAGGCTTTTGCGGCCCAGCAGATACGGGCTTGTGCTGTCAAGGCTGAAATGGACCGATTCGTTCAGTACATCAACGGTCGCAAGCAGGCACGTCCGCGTCCCGGCGCTGAGGACAGCCGCGTCATCACCGATGGCCCGCACTACGTCCGGCCGCTCGCAGGCGCTTGTGCGGGCGATCAGGTCGATCAGTCCGAATTCACCGACTGAGCTGAGCGGTTTTGCTGCGCGGCCCGCTGCTTTTTTTCGGCTTTGCGGGGGCTTTTGTGCGGGCGGTTTCTTTTTTGCCACGGGCTTTTTCCGGCTTGGCGATTGCGATGTCGATCACATCGTCAATGTGTTTCACGAACGTGAAGGTAACTTTCTTGCGGATCGTCTCCGGAATATCCTCCAAATCCTTGCGGTTGCGATCCGGCACGATAATATTTTTGATATTATTGCGCACGGCTGCAAGCGCCTTTTCCTTCAGCCCGCCGATCGGCAAAACCCGGCCGCGCAGGGTGATCTCGCCGGTCATGGCATATTCCTTGAGCGTAGGCCGCTGTGTCAGCGCGGAGATAAGGGCCGTCGCGATCGTAATGCCGGCCGACGGGCCGTCCTTCGGGATAGCCCCGGCCGGAACATGGATATGGATATCGTTTTTCTCAAACAGGCTGTGATCTATCCCCAGATGGTCGGCGCGCGATCGCACATAGGAAAGCGCCGCCTGGGCCGATTCCTTCATGACGTCCCCGAGCGAACCGGTCATGACCAGCACCCCTTTGCCGCGCATCAGCGTTGCCTCGATATAGAGGATTTCACCGCCGACCTGCGTCCATGCAAGGCCGGTGGCAATGCCGATTTCGTTTACTTCAAGCTCCTCTTCGGCCAGCCGCTTGGGCTGCCCCAGAAATTTGCTCAGATTATTCTTCGTGACCTTATGCTGCACCAGCTGGCCTTCGGCCACCTTGCGGGCCACTTTGCGGCACACGCTGCCGAGCTCGCGCTCAAGGTTTCGCAGGCCCGCCTCGGCTGTATAGCCATTGACAATTGTCAAAATGGCGTCATCGGAAATCGAGAAATACTCATCCGATATGCCGTTCTCCTTGAGCTGGCGCGGGATCAGGAACTGGCGTGCAATTTTGAGCTTTTCCTCGTCGGTATAGCCGGCGATCTCGAGGATCTCCATGCGGTCCTTCAGGGCCGACATGATCGGCTCCACCAGGTTGGCGGTGGTGATGAACATCACGTTGGAGAGATCGAAGTTAATGTTGAGGTAATGGTCGCTGAAGGCGAAGTTCTGCTCGGGGTCGAGCACTTCGAGCAGCGCGGCCGAGGGATCGCCGCGGAAATCAGCCCCGACCTTGTCGATCTCATCCATCATAAAAATCGGGTTATTGGTGCCGGCCTGTTTCAGTCCCTGAATGATGCGGCCCGGGAGCGCGCCGATATAGGTTCTGCGGTGACCCCGTATCTCGGCCTCGTCACGGATGCCGCCCAGAGAAACCCTCACAAATTTGCGCCCGAGAGCGCGCGCGATCGAGCGGCCCAGCGACGTTTTGCCCACGCCGGGAGGCCCGGCAAAGCACAGGATCGGTCCCTTCATGTTCTTATTCAGCTTGCGCACTGAGAGGTACTCGAGAATGCGCTCCTTGACCTTGGAGAGGCCATAGTGATCCTCGTCCAGGATTTTTTCGGCCAGCTTGATATCAAGCTTGTCCTTGGTTGATTTGTTCCAGGGTATCTCGACCATCCAGTCAAGATAGGTGCGCACGATCGAGGCCTCGGCCGAATCAGGATGCATCTGGTCAAGCCGGGAGAGCTGCTTGCGGGATTCCTTCTCAGCCTCCGTCGGCATTTTGGCTTTCTTGATTTTATCTGAAAACTCGCTGACCTCCTGGGCTTTTTCATCCAGATCGCCCAGCTCGCCCTTGATGGCGCGCAGCTGCTCGCGCAGGAAATACTCGCGCTGCGTCTTGGACATTTCCTCTTTGGCCTGCGACTGAATGCGGGCCTGCACGGTTGAGAGTTCGAGCTCCTTGGACAGGTGGTCATTGACCCTGCTCAGGCGCGCCAGCGGCTCCAGTATTTCGAGAACAGCCTGGGACTCCTCGATGGTGAGGCGCAGGTTGGAGGCCACCAGGTCGGCCAGCCGGCCCGGGTCATTGACGTTTTCCAGCACTTCCATGACCTCGGGAGACACCAGTCCCTTGAGGGAGAGTATCTTTTCGCACTGCTCCTTCACATTGCGCATCAGGGCTTCGGTTTCAACGGTAAGCTCTTCCGGGACCGCTTCGGTGATCTTCTCGATTGCAACCCTGTACAGCGGGTCGGTCTGCAGATAGCTCTGTATCCTGGCCTTGGACAGCCCCTGCACGAGTATTTTGATGCGGTTATCCGGAAGCTTAAGCTTTTTCATGATCATGGCAACCGTGCCGACGGAATAAATGTCCTCGGGCCCCGGATTGTCATTGGACGGGTCGCGCTGGGTGGCCAGCAGAATCAGGCGGTTGTTGTCCATGGCCTCTTCAACAGCCTTGATGGAGGATTCACGCCCCACGAACAGCGGCAGGAACATATACGAATAGACCACGATATCGCGCACCGGAAGCAGGGGGAGCGTATCGGGGATTTCAACAGGATCACGCTCGATTTGATACACCATCAGGTTTTTTTCACCTTTGCAAAATTATTGTGTGGAGGTGCCTGCTGAAAAAGGCAGCGGCTGCATTGCGTTTGAAGCACAAACACTATAACCATTTTTCCGGCATCGTCAAGCAGTAACTTTCAGCTGAGGCCTGCCGCAGCAGCGCAATTGCCCGTGATTACTGCAAAAATGTTTTCCGGCAACAATGCCGGGCGGTTTTCAATTGACAAACAGGCATGCGCATTGTTTAATGCGCTCGAAGCGCAGGGCGGCCCGAGGGCTGGCGCTTTGGAACAGCACGCATCGCATGAATCGAAACCACGGTATGTCCTTAGTTTCGCTTGCAAAAATCAAGAGTGCCGGCATCTCTGCCGCGCTCGAGCGCGCGCTGGCGCCTTTCTGCGACGCTGTTTCCTGCAGGGGACGAAGGGTTTTAATCAAGCCCAACCTGGTGGAACCGCTGCCCTGCACAACGGGACAGACCACCAGCCCAGCCCTGGTCGAGGCCCTCATAGTGTGGTGCCGCGCGCACGGCGCGGCTGAAATCGCCATCGGCGAGGGTCCGAGCTATTTCCAGCCCCGCTCCGACCTGAGGGCCTGCTTTGAGAGCACCGGCATGGCGGACGTGGCCCGCCGCCAGAATGTCCGCTGGATTCTGTTCGATAATGAGCGCTTCCGCGCCTTTAAAAACCACAGCCCGGCCCTCCCGCCGGTGTTTCACCTCTCGGAACACGCATTCGGCTGGGATCACATCATCAATGTGCCGGTGCCCAAGGCCCATTACCTGACGACGGTGTCGATTGCGATGAAAAACCTGAAGGGCTTTATCATGCGCGAGGAAAAACCATCGTTTCATTACTGCGGCAACGACGGCATTCACGGCTCGGTCACCGCCCTGTGCACCATTATCCGCCCGAGCCTGAACGTGGTCGACTGCACGGTTCCGCTGCTCTGCGATCAGCCCTTTGTTCTGGCAGGCACCGATATTGTCGCCGTTGACGCTTTTACCACCGCGCTCATGGGCATCAGCCCCGACAGCATTCAAACCATTGTGCTGGGCCATGCCGCGGGCCTGGGCGAGTGTGATCTGGCGCGCATTGATACGGCGGGTGATGATCTGGCCGGCATCAGCATGCGCAGCGAAAACCCGCATGCCTATGTCAAGCGGGCGTTTCCGGCGCTGCGCCTGCATGCAGCGCATGCCTGCAGCGGCTGCCTGATTCCGCTGTTTGCCGCCCTGCGCAGGCTTGAAGACCTCGGGCAGCACTGCAGCCGGGACGTGGTGTGCGGCAGGGAGCCCGCAGCGGAGCGCTTCCGCGATGCTGTTTTCATCGGCACATGCGCCTGCGCACACGCCGGATGCGGACCCCGGATCGAGCGCTGCCCGCCCTCAAAGGAGTCGGTATTTGAACTGCTGCAGGAAGCCCTCGCCGGGAGGAACCGGGAATGCTGAAACTGTTCGCACTGTTTACCATCGTTCCGCTGGTTGAGCTCGCGCTGCTCATCAAACTGGGATCAATCATCGGCGTGCTTGACACAATCCTGCTGATTGTGTTCACCGGAGCGGCCGGAGCCATTCTGGCGCGTACCGCCGGTATTCAGTGCCTGTTTACCGTACGCCGGCAGCTTCAGTCAGGAATATTTCCGGCCGACGAGCTGTGCAGCGGGCTGCTGATACTGATTGCCGGTGCCTTTCTGATAGCTCCGGGGTTGCTTACCGACTGCGCCGGCCTGGCCCTGCTGGTGCCGGCTGTGCGCGGCGCGGTTACAACACAACTGCGCGCATACCTTGAAAAGAAAATAACCGGCGCGCGCATTGTATATACGGACCATAGATAGCAGGCGTATACAGCTGTTGTTTTGCCAAGGCATTGTTTTTTCTTGTTAAACAAAATCTTTTTTTGAACGATACTATTCTATGGCGTCGCGGCTGCACTGCCGCCGCATACCGGCAGCAGATACCGGTGCATATATGATATAATGACATGCGGTATGAGCCCGCCACAGGCTGAACCGGTAACCATACGATAAACGAAAGCAACACATTTCATGTCCAGTGACACGCAGCTTGATACTTTGCGCGGCACCATTCTTGCCGTTGACGACAGCCCGACCATCCGCAAGCTGGTCAGCATGACCATGGAGGGACAGGGCTACCGGGTTGTTGTCGCTGCCGACGGCATTGAAGCGCTCGCCATCCTCAAGGACGAGCACCCAGATCTGATTCTGTGCGATGTCGCGATGCCCAAACTCGACGGATACCAGCTCTGTAAAATTATCAAAAACAGCTCCGATACAAAACATATCCCCGTGGTGATGCTCTCCGGCAAGGACGGCCTGTTCGACAAGGTCCGCGGTAAAATGGCCGGCTGCGCAAACTACATAACCAAGCCGTTTGAACCCGACCTTTTGATTTCGGAAGTCAGAAAATACGTAAAACCAGCGCTGATTCCCATGACGCCCCACAAGCCCAGGAAGAAAGCGCCTGAAGCCCCTGCGGACGGGCATGAGAGGATCGTATCCGGGAATGCAGCTGCGGGCAGCGCGCGACTGCTGACCGACCAGCTCTCAGCACTTGCAATGCCGTCCCCGTCTCGCGAAGTTCCATCAGCCGGTGCGTCCGCTTACACCGTACCCTTTTCGTCTCAGAACGCAGCGCCGTTTTCAATCCGCGCTGATGATTTGCCGCCCCCGGACGATGATACTCCGCCGCCTTCTGCAACCCCGCAGCGCGAGGCGAAAAATCCGATGCCACTGGCGCCGATTGCCGCGCATGGAACCGTTGAGCTTGATAAACTGCTTGCCGAGCTTGATCATGACGATGACAGCGCCGGGCCCTCCCGCCCGAGCGCGCCGTTTCGCTCACGCTGCCCGGGCTGCCGAACAATATTCAAAAATGTTCGGCCGGAAAACTATGACAAGCATGCCCGCTGTAAACAGTGCAGTACCCGATTCCATCTTGGCGATAACCTGGTCGAGTAAATACCGGGCCGTTACGGAGATTGTTGTGCATGGCCACTGAAGGCGATCTTAAAGAAATCGGCATGTCATCGCTGGTGCAGATGATTTGCCTGGAAAATGCCCAGGCCACGCTGCTGGTCAAGCGCGATCGCGAAGAAGGCATTATCTGCATTAACGAGGGTGACGTGATCCATGCCCAGACCGGCAGCTTTATCGGCGAACTGGCTTTTTATCGCCTGCTGAGCTGGCACAAGGGAACCTTCCGGATTTATGATCATGTTAAAACGCTGAAGCGCACGGTCAAGACCCCCTGGCGCCAGCTGCTCATGGAAGGCCTGCGGATGATTGACGAGTGGAACGCGATCGAGGGCCATGCAGAGCGCCGGCGCGAAGAGCTGACGCCTGAACAGGTTCAGCAGGACCAGAATCTCGAGAAAGACCTGGTCCTGCTGCTCTCACAGTTTGAGCAGATCAAGATGCAGATGTGCCGGGTAAGCCGCTTTGAAAAAATTATGGCCGGGTTGGGCCGGCGGGCCAAAAAGCGTAGAGCCCTGCTCGCGCTGGAACTGCTGCCGAAAATGATCAATGATGTGGTGTTTTTTTCCGAAGAGCATTTGGCGGCCGGTGTTAATACGGACAAACTGGCGCGTGCTCTGGTCAGGGCCGGCGACATGTTTCCGCGGGCCCGCCTGCTGCAGGCGGAGAATAATCGTCTGTCAGCGGCGACAATCATCACGCTGTATGACAACTGGACCGCGGATGCCGCCGGCCGGCAGCATACCTTTCATGACGTGAGCCGCGGCATGGTCGATGTTCTGGAGACGTATTTTTCAATGTTTATCGCCTGCTTTCATGCACAGCACACCGCCGAGCAGTGCCGGGAAGCCTGCAACGTGTTTATAACCGATTTAAGCGCGACGGTTGATGAAATAATATTCTAAGATGCAGGGAAATTTTCTACTGCAGGCGGTGCACAGGCAGGGAGCAATTCATGGCTGAAGCAAAAATCCTTGTTGTCGATGACAGCCCGACCGAGCTGCAGCTCATGGTAGAACCGCTTCTGGCCCGGGGCTATCGGGTCATAACGGCAACAAACGGCATTGAAGCTCTGGAAGCTGTGGCCAGGGAACTCCCGCAGCTGATTCTGCTCGATGTGCTGATGCCCGGAAAAAACGGCTTTCAGGTCTGCCGGCAGCTCAAAAGCGATCCGGCCACCCGTGATATAAAAATCATGTTCGTCAGCAGCAAGAACCAGGAAAGCGACCGGTTCTGGGGTTTAAAACAGGGCGCGGATGAGTACCTGGCCAAGCCTTTTACTGAAGAAGCTTTACTCAGCCATATCAGCGCGCTGCTGGGCTGAGATACACAGGCGCCCGGTCCGGCTCTGTGGTCTGTGATGTTTGCTCTACATCAGTGGAAACACCATGACCGACTCTCATTTCGTACAATTCATCCGGGTTGACTGCAAAATCTGCGGCAGGACGTTCCGCAGAGTACCGTATGAACATATCCTGCATCATAGAATTGCACAGTGCAGTTCATGCGGAGCAAGCTTTATTCTTGAGCGGGAGGAGCTACAGGCCGCTTTGCTCGAAGCGCTGAACGAAGCTGAGAAGAAAGAACACGCCGGGATTACAGCCGAAACCCCTGTCGCCATTGATACCGCCCGCGAACCTGCTCGTGAAAGCATCAGTGAAAGTGAACCCCCTGCGCAGTCCGAACTCGAATCAGACGTTGCTGAAAAACAGCAGGGGCTTTCAACAGAAGGGACATTCGATTTCGAAACATATCAGCACTGTGAACGGGAAAAAGGCCCTGCCATTGCACAACCCGAAGAGCTTACCATAGAGGAAGGTTTCGAGATCGGCGCGCCCCGGATCCTCGATGCCGGAGAAAGCCTCGAGATCGAAGAGTTCCTGGACTTCGGCGGCGGGGAAAGCATAGAAACCGAAGAACTCCGGTCACCCGGCAGCATAGACAGCCTTGAGATCGAAGAACCGCAGGAGCTTGAGGCTGAAGAGGCCCTTGAGATCGAAGAACCGCAGGAGCTTGAGGCTGAAGAGGCCCTTGAGATCGAAGAACCGCAGGAGCTTGAGGCTGAAGATAGCCTTGAGATCGAAGAGTCGCAGGAGCTTGAGGCTGAAGATAGCCTTGAGATCGAAGAGTCGCAGGAGCTTGAGGCTGAAGATAGCCTTGAGATCGAAGAGCCGCAGGAGCTTGAGGCTGAAGACAGCCTTGAGATCGAAGAGCCGCAGGAGCTTGAGGCTGAAGACAGGCCTGCAGCAGAGGCAGTTCAGGAAGCAGCAGCGCCTGACATGCCGGTGCCCGCATTTTTTGACCGGCTTGCTGATGAACCCTGCGTTCCGCAGCAGCCTGAGCCGACTGCCGCAGTATCCGCAGCCCGGGAGGTCTCACGTCCGCTGACAGGCTTTGAGCCTGAGAAAGAAGATAAGCTTGAGTTTGCACGCCGCCTGTCCCGCTTGATTCCGGAAGGCTGGGTCAACCTGCCGGCTTCCGCCCTCGTGCCGCCATCCGGCGCAGGCGCGCATGACGAAACAGCTCCGGCAATACATCCCGGCGACCAACGCCGGCAATTCCTCATTTTTGCCCTGGATTCATCTGAATTTGCCGTGCCGGTTGAAAATACGTCTGAAATCGGCCTGGTTCCGGAAATCACGCGGGTGCCGAATGTTCCTGACTGGCTGCTGGGCATTGCAAACCTGCGCGGAGATATTGTATCACTTGTCGACATCAAGAAATTTCTCGGCATGGGGCCGTTCGACGCCGGCATGCATGACCGGATTATCATGCTGCGGTCGTTCAATGAGGACCTGTGCACGGCGGTCGTCGTCAATCGTATTGTCGGTATGCACCATGTCGCCGACGAAGACATCATCATCAATGGTGCCGGAGGCCGGGACAGTGAGCCGTACATCGGCGGTGTGTATGAACGGGATGGGCGGACGATTGTGATTTTGGATATAGAAAGCATGCTGCTGTCTGATGATATGCAGCAATTTCGAGCACTCTGACAGGGTGTTGAAAAAGTTTTTATATGCAGGCTGTCCAAAAATGGCCATCCTCCGCAGCAGGTCTACTGCGAAGGACGGGCACACATGCAACGCTGCAGATGGGCGTTGTGGAGCAGGCTGCCAAATGATTATTAACAAGGAGCTTTCATCATGAAAACAAGCGGGGTTCGTTTCGGTATCCGGACAAAGCTGATCGTTTCCTTCGGCTTTATCATCGTATTGCTCATGCTCGTGAGCGCGTCAGCCTATCTCAGCCTGCTGCAGGTCGATGGAAAATTCAATCAGCTGCTCGGCACCTACGGTGAACTTGATCGGCTGACGCGCGAGACCGAAAATGCGCGCCTGCGCCTGCAGTCTCTTGAAAAAGACCTTGCCCTGCAGTTCGCCCTGCAGGGCATCGGGGCAGCGTTCAAAGCCGGCGATGATGCCCGCGCAACCGTCGCAACGATGCGCGATAACCTTGCGGCCATCAGTAAACTCAACGTTGACCGGACTCTGCAGCGCACATCCGCCGAACTTCTCAAGCTTCTTGACGCGTATGAAGAATACCTGACGCAGCTTGAAACCTCTCTCAAGGAAAGCTCCTCCGGAGAGAACACGGCTGAATCGCGCCTGCGTTCAGCCGAGGCAGCCATTGCAAACCTTTCCGCCGAAGGCCCCGGGAATGCCGTTCAGACCCTCAGGCCGGTTTTGGCTCAATTCGCCGCTGATGCCCGCGCAAAGAGCGATCAGGCGCTTCTGCAGATGGAACACCGTTCGCGCACGACGCGCCTGATCATTATGGGCATAACCGCCTGCGCTGTGGTGCTGGCCCTGATTTTCACGGCCCGGCTTTCAGGGGGCATCATAAAACAGGCACGTCATATCATGCGTCTGCTTGAAAAAATCGGCGTTGGCGAGTACCGGGCCAGAACACCGGTCACAAGCAACGATGAGCTGGGCGCCATGGCGGGATCGCTCAACAAAATGCTTGATAATATCGTGGTGCTCATCCAGACCCGCGAGGAGCGCGACCGGATGCAGACCGCCATCATGAAACTGCTCGAAGACGTCAGCCGGTTCGCCGACGGAGATCTGAGCAGGGAGGCCGAAGTTACCGAGGAGTTTACCGGTGCCATCGCCGATGCCTTCAATATGACGATTGCGCAATTGCGCGAAATCATTCGCCGCGTTCAGGACTCAACCAACCGGGTCAGCAGCTCTGCGCATAAGATCTACAAAACAGCCGAACAGATCGCCCACGGGAACGAATCCGGGGCCATGGGTGTCTCAACCATTACCGCGGCGATTGATGAAATGGCGGCTTCGATTCAGGCGGTGTCTGATAACGCAGCGCAGTCGGCCGACGTCGCTACGAAGTCGCTCGAAGGCGCCCAGAAGGGCGCCAGGGCCGTGCAGGCCACGATCGAGGGCATGGGCCGCATTCGGGAACGCGTGCAGGAAACCGCCAAGCGCATCAAGCGCCTCGGTGAAAGCTCTCAGGAAATCGGCGAAATCGTCCAGGTGATCAACGACCTTGCAGACCGCACCAGTATCCTGGCCCTGAATGCATCGATTCAGGCCGCCATGGCCGGCGAGCAGGGGCGCGGTTTTGCCGTGGTGGCCGAGGAGGTTGAGCGTCTTGCCCAGCGCTCGGCCCGCGCTACCGGCCAGATCGGCGGGCTTATTTCAGCCATTCAGGGTGAAACGCATGAAACCGTGGTGGCCATGGAGGAAACAACCCGTGAGGTGGTGGCCGGCTCACGGCTTTCCCAGGATGCCGGCAAGGCCCTCAGCCAGATTGAAAGTATTTCAAATCAGCTGGCCGAACTGATCCAATCGATATCGCTTTCCTCACGCCAGCAGGCCCGCGCAGCCGATGATATTTCCATATCCATGAACCAGATTTCTGAAATCACCCAGCAGACGGCTGACGGAACCAAACAGGCAGCCGCATCGATACATGAGCTGGCAACCCTTGCAGATGAGTTGCGCGGTTCGGTCAGCACGTTTAAACTGCCCGAAGCCGAAACGGATTTTGCTGCCGGAATACGGCAGGGCTGAAAGGTGCTGGCCGCTGTGCTGCAGCGCCCCGTACGCGCAATGACGGAGTATGGTTTTGATGTCTAAACAGATCAGACCGGAAGTATTCAACGCCTATCGCGATGAGGTCCGCGGGTATCTGCCGGCCGTGCGCGCTGCTCTGGGCAGGTTCCGCCGCGACACAGCCTGCCGGACTGAGCTGGCAGAGGCCCGCCGCCAGGTACACATCATCAAGGGCGCCTCCGCCATGACCGGCATGGAAACGCTGGGCCGTACGGCGGCGGAGCTGGAAACGATCCTTGAAGCCCTGGAAAGCGATGCTCTGGTTCTCACCGACGAGCTGGCCGGGCTGCTTGAGCGCTGCCTTGATCTGATCAGGGCCTGCATCGATTCTGCTGACACCCCTGAGACGGCAGCCTGTGACGGCTTTGATGAACTGCTCGGAGCGCTGCGCGCGGTAACGGGATCGATTCCGCCGTCCCTGCTGACGCGTGCGGACGGGACACCGCCCGCCGGCACCGGGACTACGCAGCAGAGGGCAATACCGCGCGAGCTGCTGGAGGTGTTCAAGCTTGAAGCACAGGACCATTTCAATGCAATCCGGCGGCAGCTGGAAGGCCTGCGCAGCGACCCCGGCAGCAGTGAGCTTATCCAGGATCTGCGCCGCACCGTACACACCCTTAAAGGCTCGGCAGGTGCGGTCGGATTTGCGGAGCTGGCCGGACTGGCGCACCGCATGGAAGACCTGCTCGATGCGCTCTATGACGCCACCATACCCATGAGCCCAGAGGCTGTGCGACTGCTTGCCGACGCGGCCGACATTCTTGAAGATACTGCCGACAACAGGGCTGAGCAGGGTGCCCGTACTGATGTGTGCACACGGCTTACCGCCATGCTCGACAGCGCAGCGCCGGCGGATTCCGACCTGAATGTCGAGCGCCGCAGCGGCATTACTGACCGCCGCGCCGTGCCGCGCGAACCATCAGAAGGCTCAGCAGCCGATGACCTGGTGCGTGTTTCACAGGATCGCATCGACGGGCTGATAAAAGCGGTGGGTGAGCTGGTAATCAACCGCTCCACGCTGCAGCAGCATCTGGGTTCTCTGGAGGGACGCCTGCACGCGCTGGACCCGGTTGTCGACCGTTTGCGAACGGTCTCCAGCCGTCTTGAAACCGAATATGAACTTGCCGGAATGAGCCGCGGGGGACCGGCCCTCACCCCGGGCGCGGCCGACCGCCATGATTTCGACGAGCTTGAGCTGGACCGCTATACCGAATTCCACCATCTGCTGCGCCAGCTCAGCGAGGCTGCAACCGATCTGAAAACATGCCGGCATGATATCGAAACCGTCATGAACGAATGCTCTGCGGCTTCGGCGCAGCAGGGGCGCCTGTCCGGCGATATCCAGGAAAAGCTGATGGACGTGCGCATGGTGCCGCTGTCCTCGATCGCGAACCGCCTGCGGCAGATCGTGCGCGCGGTTTCACAGTCGCAGGGCAAGCTCGTTGATCTGGTGATCGAGGGAGAGCACATCGAAATAGATAAAAAAGTGCTGGATGAGATGGTTGATCCGCTGATGCACGTGATCCGCAATGATATCGATCACGGCATTGAAACGCCGGAGGAACGCCGTGCGCTGGGCAAGCATGAGCGCGGGCTGATCAGGGTGCGCGCCTATCACGAGGGCAGCAGAATCGTGATCGCTGTCAGCGATGACGGCGCCGGGCTGCAGCTCGAGCGCATTCGCGCCGCAGCCCTGGCCCGAGGCCTGATCTGCGAAGAGGAAAGCCGGACCATGTCCGAAGACGAGCTCTATCAGCTGATATTCCATTCACATTTCAGCACGGCTGAGCATATCAGTGAAGTCTCGGGCCGTGGCGTCGGCATGGATGTGGTCAAGCGACAGGTCAACAGGCTGCAGGGCACCCTGCTGCTTGAATCATCGCCGGGACGGGGCACGCTGCTCACCATACGGCTGCCCATGTCGCTTTCAATACGCAGGGCCCTGCTCGTTGAGGTCTGGGGCGAGCGCTATGCTGTTCCGCTGAGTTCGCTGAAGCGGATCGTCAGGATCCCCGTCGATCAGCTTCCCGCCCCGGACGGTCCGCAGGAAATTGTCCATGGAAATGAACGCTACTCCTGCGTGCATCTGGGCCGCTTTATGGGGTGCAGGCCGCAGGCGCAGCAGGGTACGGACACGGTTGCGCTTCTGATTGTTGATGTGGGTAACCGCTTTGCCGCGCTGCAGGTCGACGAAATCCTGGGAGAGCGTGAAGTCGTGGTCAAAAATATCGGCACGCTTCTGCAGCGCGTGCGCGGCATTTCCGGCGCAACCGTGCTCGGCGACGGCAAAGTCCTGCTCATAATAAATCCGCTTGACATCGGCATGCCGGGCGACGCCATGCAGCCGACCCCGACCGCGCAGGTACAGGTGCGCACCCTGCGCGAGCATGAGCAGCTGACCGTCATGATTGTCGATGATTCAATCAGCGTGCGCCAGGTTGTCTCCAATCTGATCGAGTCGTGCGGATGGAGGGCGCTTGGAGCTTCAGACGGATTCGCCGCACTTGAGGTGCTGCAGCGCCATGAAAAGCGGCCCGACATCATCCTGCTGGATGTCGAGATGCCCCGCATGGACGGCTATGAGCTGCTGGCGCGCCTGAAAAGCCGCGACCTGTGGCGGCGCATACCGGTCGTTATGCTGACATCGCGGGCAGGTGAAAAACACCGGCTGCGCGCGCTTGAGCTCGGGGCCGCCGAATACATCGTCAAGCCCTACAATGACGACACCATGCGCGCTACAATCAGGCATCTGGTGAACCAGTCGCGAGACGACTGATCCAATGGCGATAGATTGCAAGGTTGCATATCGCCGCTCACTGCGCCGCCGGCATCGCAGGCATTGAAAAAAAACAAACCATACTCCGGCAGCTGCCGGGAGGAGGAACCGTGAAGGGAACAATGGTCGAGTGGTCGGACAGTCTTGCCACGGGCATTCTATGGCAGGATTTTCAGCATGCCGGGCTGATCGCGCGCATCAACCGCCTGCATCAGGCAATCATTGATAAGCAGGCCCAATCCGAGCTGCGCAGCATGATTGATTTTCTGGAAAGCTACATTGAAAACCATTTCAGTATGGAAGAGCGCTACATGGAAGTTATGCATGATCCGGAGATACGTGGGCATGCACGCGCGCATCAGCAGTTCCGCGACAATCTCAGAGATCTGCGCAATTTCGAAGGCACCGGGGCACAGCTCACCGCCGCTTCACTGTGCTATGATCTGCATGAATGGATCACGCATCATATCCGCACCATCGATAAAAGGCTTGGCCGCCTGATAAAGGAGCAGGATGTCAGCTGACATATTCCCCGGTCTTTCTCGCTGTGGCAGAGAGGGCCACGCCATACTGATTGTGCTGCCGGGGACATTGCATCGCCGCGCTCCCCATGGCCGATGTCCTTATAGACCTGCCGGACACTACAGCGCACATATAGCGCGATCCCTATCTGAAAAAGCTTCAAAATTTTAACAAAAAACATATAAAACAGAACAGCTCGCTTAAATTTTTTTGAAAAATTTATACTTTATTATTATATTTATCATGAATTGTTAAATAAAGAATATTAAAATCGAAAAACAATATATATTTTCTTGACTGGTGTTGATAACTATTATACACTTCAATCGTTTTGATAAAAACTATACTCGGCGCGTTCAGCAGAAAAATGTACCGGGCATCTGCAGCGCACGATGCAGCACTCACGAAACAGGGCAGATAAAGGGGTAAGAGGGCATGACTACGGCAACACACGAAGAAATGCGGATCAAGCAGCGCTTTTCCGTCAGCCTCCAGGCAGCAGGCAGCCTTGAAGGCCAAGGGACGGCCGAGCATGAGCTGCGCGTATCAAACCTGAGCGCAACCGGCGCCCGCCTGCATTTTGATACAACCCTGCATGTCAGGGTCGGCATGCGCATTGCCCTGAAAATTTTTATCCCGCACACTATTTTGCATGTTCCGACCACGGGCGAAATCATGTGGGTCACCCGTCAGGGCAATGCAGTTTCATTCGGTGTCAGATTCGCCGACATACTCAGTGAAACCATGGTGCAGCAGCTCATACGGAAAAATTAGCCCCCGCTGCCTTGCCTGAAAGAATCAGGCCGCACCTTGCGGGCGCGGCCTGAGCTTGCGTTTGCATCAAACATGTGCCGTCTGCAGCGTATTAAAAACGCCAGTTGAAAATGAACATGGCGGGCGCAATCTGATCCGGAAAGCGCGTGAACCATTCATTGGTGGGAATGATATTGACAATGCCGATTTGAATACCGCTTGCCACTGCAGCGGCATAGTTCACAAGGCCGAGCTGGAGGCCCTTCAGGTTCCCGGCGTAGTTTACCCCGCCGATCTGCACACCCTGCATTGTGCCTACGGTGTAATCACAAATTCCTACCTGCCATCCAAGCATGGATCCGTTCGTATAATTCATAAAAAGGCCGAACTGAAAGCCCGTGTAGCCGTCGGAATAATTGAACAGGCCAATGGCCGCCCCTTCGCTCTGGTTCTTGAAGCCGTTTACAAGCCCCAAGGCAAATGATGACTGCTCATTTTCACCCCAGATGTTCAACGACATGCCTTCAATGCGTGTGTCGCGGTCGTGCAGGGCGATGTCCGGCGTCAGGCTGAGCTGAAACATGGAGGCAGCCGCAGCCCGGCCGGCTGTCAGCAACATAATCAGGCATACAAGCAACAGTGTTTTTTTCATCTCGTGTCTCCTTCTGCGTTTACACCGAAACTCCCGGACCTTTGCCAAACGCGCCGGCTCACGGTTTGCCCGTCTCTGAACACCGTACTCTTGAATGCCGGCGGATAAAAAATCTCTTGTATTGTTATACCCCGGCGCAGAAAAAGTCAATCACCATGACCCACGGAACGGCAAATTTTAAAAAAAATTAACATAACGCTCAACGGGGGACAACCCGGTGGCGTGTCACAAAAAGCGCCGGAACGCATAACGTTGCGCGGGCCGCGGGCTGTGCTTCGAACCGGCCGCATGCAGTTGAGCGGATTTAAAAACAGCGGGTTCAATGCACAGACGAGGAATAGGTTTTTTCGCCATCCGGGCAGGATAGTGCGGCTGGACGACGGGCGCACCGGCTAATGGGGTAAAAAGTCTTTGCAGCAGCGTGCATTTTTTGGTATTGCTAACACTGCGGCAGAGGTTACATCATATATACATGCCATCTCTTCAATCCATTATATCCGGTTGAACATTATGGACGAAACAGCCCATCTCAGCGCAAGCCTTGAAGACTACCTGGAGGCCATTTATCAAATCGTGAATAAAAGGCAGGCTGTGCGGGCCAAGGATATTGCCGCCGAGCTGGGCGTGAAGGCCCCTTCAGTAACGGGCGCATTGCGCATGCTTGCTGAAAAAAGCCTTATCAATTACGCGCCCTACGATATCATCACGCTGACGGATGAGGGAAACCGGCTGGCACGTGATGTGGTCAAACGGCACAGCACTCTGCATCATTTTCTCAAAGACATTCTCGGGCTTGATGAACAGGAGGCGCAGGACGGTGCCTGCAAACTCGAGCACGCCATATCGCCCGCGGTCCTTGAACGCCTGATCAGCTTTATTGATTTCACGCAGCAATGCCCGCGCGTCGGAACGCAGTGGATACAGGAATTTAAAACGTTCTGTCAGCGCGGCACCATGGGTGCTGATTGCGAAGACTGTATTAAAGACTGCCTCACAAAAGTAACACCCCGTCAGTAAAGCACCTATCGCAATACTTTAACAACATCGTCCGTTCGCCCTGAGCCTGTCGAAGGGTAGAACGGGGCGCAGATAAATCCGTTCATGGTTCGACAGGCTCACCACGAACGGAGAAGCGAGTTCACCACGAACGGAAAAGCGAACTCACCATGAACGGATAACCGGCACATTCCGGGCTCTCTTTATCGATGATCGCCGACCGCACATGCCTGGCCGGTATTGGTCCGCACACCGCCTGTATGCTGCAACCCCGCGGTTTGCAAAAATTTTTCTATTAAATAAAAAAAAGACTTGCCAGGGTCATTAAATTAGGTTAATCTAATATTGTTTCTTGAATATAACTACATCACAAGAAAGCTTGCATATCATACACTATGAAACAAACACCGCTTCACATTGCCTGCACGGATCTATCAAGCATTGCGCCCGGCCGCAGGGTGCGCATAGCGGGTGTCCAGGCAGGCAACAATTTACAGGGCCGGCTTCTGGCCATGGGATTTGTTAAAGAGGCTGAGGTCAATATTATTCTGAACCACGGGCAGGGGCCGCTGCTTGTCGGCCTGGGAGACAGCCGGATCACGCTCGGCCGGGGAATGGCAAAAAAAATACTGGTAAGGTGATTTTTTTTAGCTTTTTAATTAGCCATAACTAATATAGTTAATGTTCATTAAAAAACGTGAGGTTTAAAAACGTATGAAAAGGACTCTTTGCCTTCGACAGATGAAATTAGGCCAAAGCGGCACCATTGCTTCGATCGGAGCGCAAGCCGAGATGGGTCGGCGCATCCGCGATATGGGGCTTGTGCCGGGGGCCGTGCTTACGGTTGTGCGAAGAGCGCCCCTGAAAGATCCCGTTGCGCTGCGCCTGCAGGATTTCACCCTGATGCTGCGCAACAATGAAGCTGATTACATAACCGTGGAAACTGATGAGGAGTAAATACGCATGGATACCGGCCTGACCGTTGCCCTTGCAGGCAACCCCAACACGGGCAAGACAACCCTGTTCAACAGCCTGACCGGCGCGCGCCAGCACGTGGGCAATTACCCCGGCGTGACCGTGGAGGAAAAGCATGGCATGTGTGAGCATAACGGCGAGCGCCTGCGCGTGGTTGACCTGCCCGGCACCTATTCCCTGACCGCCTATTCTCTGGAAGAGGTTGTGGCCCGCGATTTTCTCGTGCAGGATCGCCCCGCGCTGACCATTGACATCGTGGATGCTTCCAACCTCGAGCGCAATCTCTATCTTGCCCTGCAGCTGCTGGAACTCGGCATACCGATCATGATTGCGCTCAATATGATGGATGTTGCTGAAAGCCGCGGCCTGCGCATTGATGCGGACCGGCTGGCCGAACTTCTGGGCGTGCCGGTCGTGCCGATAGTGGCCCGCAGCGGCAAGGGTAGAACACAGCTCATCGAGACCGCCATTGAGGCAGCCCGCGCGGGAATCAGGCCGCGCACCTTTGAAATATCCTACGGCGAGGACCTGGACAGCGCCCTGGCTGCCATGGAGGAGATCATCATTCACGGGGCCTTCCTGACCGAAACGTATCCGGCACGCTGGACCGCCCTGAAATACCTTGAGAAAGACGCCCAGATCCTTGAGAAAGGGCGCATCGCTGCAGCGGACATCTCCGGTCAGCTTGAAGCCATCGCCCTGCGCACGGCAGCCCATATCAGCGCGACACTGAACACCTACCCTGAGGCCCTGATCGCCGACCACCGCTACGGCTATATACACGCGATGATGAAAGGCGTTGTGCAGCGCCAAGCAACCAAAGACCGCATGTATCTTTCAGATACGTTGGATGCGGTGCTCACCAACCGGCTCGTGGGTCCGCTCATTATGCTGCTTATCCTGCTGGGTCTGTACAAGTTCACGTTTACCTACAGCGAGGTGCCGGTCGGCTGGTGTGAAAGCATGTTCGGATATCTGGGGGACCTGGCCGACCGTGCGCTGCCCGACGGACTGCTTAAATCACTGATCATATCAGGCATCATCGACGGCGCCGGCGGTGTTCTGGGGTTTGTTCCGCTTATCATGTTCATGTTCTTCGGTATCGCCATTCTCGAAGACACGGGCTATCTGGCCCGGGTCGCCTTTATGCTCGACCGCGTATTCAGGATGTTCGGGCTGCACGGCAGCTCGGTGATGGCCTACATCATTTCCGGCGGCATTGCCGGCGGTTGCGCTGTGCCGGGGGTCATGGCCGCGCGCACCCTGCGCTCGCCGCGCGAACGACTGGCAACCCTGCTGACCGCGCCGTTCATGAACTGCGGTGCCAAGCTGCCGGTCATGGCCTTGATGATCGCCGCGTTTTTTGCCAGCCACGAAGCGCTGGTCATGTTTTTGCTGACGCTGCTGGCCTGGGCGGTCGCGCTGCTGTCAGCCCGGCTGCTGCGCTCAACCGTCATCGCCGGAGCATCAACCCCGTTTGTCATGGAACTGCCGCCCTATCGTCTGCCCACGGTCAAGGGCCTGCTGATCCACACCTGGGAGCGTACCTGGCAATACATCAGGAAGGCCGGCACCGTGATTCTGGCAATCTCGATCGTGGTCTGGGCCATGATGACCTTTCCGCAGCTGCCCGCTCAATCGCTGCACACCTATGAAAAGCTGCGCACCGAAGAACTGATTTCCGCGCCCGCGGCCGCGCAGGAGCTCGACAGCGCCGAAGAGGACGCTGAACTGAGCGAATCCGCGCTGCAGCTCAGGCAGGCACTTGACGCAGTCGACCGCAAAGAATCTGAAGCAGCGCTGCGCAACTCCATTGCCGGCCGAATCGGCACCTCGCTTGAAGGCATAAGCCGTTTGGCCGGCTTTGACTGGCGCACCAATATCGCTCTCGTCGGGGGCTTTGCGGCCAAAGAAGTCATCGTGTCCACGCTTGGCACAGCCTACTCGCTGGGCGAGATCGCTCCCGAGGAAACCGGCTCGCTCCCTGAAACACTGGCCTCATCTCCCGGCTGGAACCCGCTGGTAGCCGTCAGCCTGCTGGTGTTCGTCATGTTTTATGCGCCCTGCTTTGTGACCGTGGTGTGCATCGCGCGCGAGGCCGGTTCCTGGAAATGGGGAGCCTTTTCAATAGTGTTCAACACGGGGCTGGCATTTGCCATGTCAGTGGCGATTTACCAGGTCGGAAAGCTGTTTATCTGATGGAAACGCTCATTGTACTGTGCATTGTTTTTGCTGCCGTGGCCCTGCTTGTGCGCCGCTTCATGAAACGGGGGCCTGTAAGCGGCTGCGGCTGCGCGTGCAGATCCTGCAGCCCTGGTGCCGTGCGCGCGCAGTGCGGTACTGCGGAAGGCAAGAAAAAAGATCCGCCGGCAATGACGGCCTGACAGCACAACACGAAAGTTTTATGTACTCATGCAGTGGCGGGTTTATGAAGGCAGGTGGGAAAGCGACGGGTTTTTTCGTTCACTGTCCGAGGTGAGCACGATAAACAATGAAAATATTTTTTTATAATAAAAGTTAGGCCAACCTAACCATGTTGATAGTAATTGAGAGGCAAGTCTGACGTTGTATCACGCAGTCGCTCCGGCAGCAAGGCAGAAGCCTGCGGCCGAAGACCACACAACCCAAGGGAAGGAAAGGATGCATCATGCAAAACGTATTGAAAGCAAACAGCACGAATGAACACGCGCAGCACGCCGGCCACTCATGCGGACATACCTGCGGATGCGGCGGCACCTGCGGCGCACACTGCGCCTGCAAGCGCAGGGAACGCGAACGCCTGCTGGCACTCAGCCTGATTGAGCGCGCGGCGACGTACCTGGACCCGGCCCACATCTGACAGGCATTCGGCAACGAATCTTTTTTCGCAGGCTGTTTAAAATCTCCGGATGAGGCAACAACGGGACAGGCCCCGCACGCGTTGTCGTGAAAATCGTTGCTGTCGTGGCTTTTATCGCGGGGAGATCGTTCTGCCGTACCATGACCGGCAAACAAGGTGGATGCAGCGGGAAATGCTGCGGCTGCACTTGTCTCAAAACCGCATATACTGTGCCTTCGAAAGGAACCTGAACATGCAATTGTGCGCACGACAACGCCGCCTTGTGCTCCGGTCTTACTACTGTTTCACGCAATCCGACCTGACCGACAGGCCGGATGTACCGGTACAACGTTGCGCTGAAAAAAACATTGACACACAGGAATGTTGTGCTACGATAATTAAATTCGTAACAAAATAAATATAACAAAGACGTTCGTAAAAAATTGTGAAAGGAGGTCATAAGCTTAAATATTTTTGAATCTATGGTTGATACAGTGGCATGCAGCGGTTTTTGGCTTACCCAAAAGTAGCACAAACGTAATTATCGTAGCAAATAAGGAGAAATACCATGCATATCCCCGCATCAATGTTAAATGGATCGGTGTGTTCTGTAACGCTGGTTGCCGGCGCGGCTGGTGTCGTTGCCGCAGCCCTGGCAGCCCGCACGGCACAGGAAAAACCCTCGCCCGCGCGCTTTGCTGCTGTTACTGCGCTGATTTTTGCCCTGCAAATGCTCAATTACCCGGTTCAAGACGGGACATCGGGCCACATGGTGGGAGCCATGCTGGCGGTTGCGCTGCTGGGCGTTCCGTTTGCGGTCATTTCGCTCTCAAGTGTGCTGGCAGTGCAGGCGTTCTTCTTCGGCGACGGCGGTGTCAATGCGCTCGGCGCCAATATTCTCAATATGGCTTGCATCGGCGCAGGCCTGCTGGGGTTTGTTTTTCACAGGGCTGTCAAAGTCGGGGTGCCCCATACGGCAGCGCTGGCCGTGGCGTCATTTCTGTCAGTTCTTGCCGGAGCAGCGGTCTGTTCAATTCAGGTTGCCATGTCAGGGGCTGTCGAATTCGGCCGGGTCATGCCTGCCATGCTTTCAGTGCATGCCGTGATCGGGCTTGGCGAAGCTCTTTTGACAGTAGCGGTCGTTACGGTACTGCACAGGGCGGAAAAGCAGTGGAGCTCACATGAACACGCTTGTGCAGTGGGTGCGGCGGCGCTTGCGATTGTTGCGGCCTCAGTAAGTCCGTTTGCCAGCGGTTTTCCGGACGGGCTCGAATGGGTTGCGGAAAAGTTGTCATTTGCAGCGTTTAACGGCCTGGATATCCCGGCCATATTCCCTGATTATCAGGCGACATTCATCAACAATCCCGGGCTCTCAACCGTGATCGCCGGGTGTATCGGCAGCGGTATTGTTTTCGCCTGTACCTTTGCAATCGGGCGGATGTTAAGAACAACACGGACTGGCATAGTATAATTTCAATCGTCAACGGAAAGGATACAGAAGCATGGAATTAAAAAATACACGAGGGAAAAACCGCACTGTCCGGCTGATTGCGGCGCTGTGTATGTGCATGGCAAGCGTTGCAGCCTCAGCGCAGGCGGCATGGTGCGCCGGAGTGGACGACATCCGGGCGCAGGAAGAAGAAACCGGCTATGTTTTCTTTGAGAGGTTTACATTCGGCCTTGAGGCCGTAACCGTTTTGCAGGGTTCAGTTAATAATAATCACAACTGGAAACGCGTTCCCGGCTATCCCACCCGCCACGACAGGGAAAAGCTGCAGGTTCTCACCGACCTTAAACTTGAAGCGCGGCTGTGGCAGGGCGCATCCGCACTGGCGCGCGTTGAGGCGGCCGACGGAACCGGGCTCTCCCGGCAGGCCGGCGGCCTGACGGGAGTCAATGACAATGTCAAAGACTTTGATGAAAAGGTTGCAGAGTTCTGGATCGAGCAGGCGCTGTTTGATGAGCGCCTGGTGATCACGCTGGGCCGGCTCGATCCGTTCGCGTATTTTGACACCAACGAGGTCGCCAATAATGAGCGCGGCCAGTTCCTGTCAAGCCAGTTCGTCAACAGCCTTGCCATCGACAGCCCTGAGTACGCTTACGGCGCGCGCATCACCGTTACCCCGCTTGCATGGATTGCGTTGAGCGCGGGCGTGTTTGAGGATGGGCGCAAATTTGCGAACATATCAAAAGACCGTCTTTCAATTGGCGAGCTTGCCGTTATGCCTGAACTGCTCGGCCGCGCCGGCACCTATCGCATATATGCCTGGCATAACAGCAGCGACCATGAAAAACTCAGAAACCCTCAAAACAACAATGAATCCGGCACCGGCTTCGGCATAAGCTTTGACCAGTATCTTACCGACAATGTGTGCGCTTTTGCGCGCTGGGGCAGACAAAGCAGCGACATTTATGAGGCGAAGCAGGCCTGGAGCCTGGGCGTCCAGGTTGCGGGTAGCGCCTGGCAGCGGCCCGATGATGTGTTCGGCCTGGCCTACGGCCGGGCTGTGCCGGGCGGGGCGTTCCGGGATCAATTGCGCGCCGATGCCATCCGCACGGCCGATGAAGGCCGGATTGAGGCCTACTATAATTTCAAGCTCAACAAGCACATCTTTATCAGCCCCGATATTCAGGTGGCGCATAATCTTACCGGTGCACGCAAGGCCAACACCGTCACTACATTCGGCCTGCGTCTGCACGTGGTTTTATAGAGTATTTATTGTTTTTCTGCAGCCTTTTTAAAAGAAGATGTAACCCCGTTCGTGGTGAGCCTGTCGAACCATGAACGGGGGCACATTTTTTCTGAAAAAGGCTACAGGAAAAAGTTACATGCTCTAGTCTGCTCTACTACAGCACCGCAGTGATATTCGCTATACAGAAAAGCGTGCCGAACAGGGCAATGGCAGCTCCGGATGCAAGGCCGACTCCCCGTTTAATCCACAGCGCCGCATTTTTAAAAAAAGATTGACAGGGGATTAAAATACCATATAATTTCTCATCTTTGTCACTGAGTAAATAATTTGATCCCCAGTAGCTCAGTCGGTAGAGCAGGTGGCTGTTAACCACCGGGTCTGTGGTTCGAGTCCGCACTGGGGAGCCAATTAAAAGCCCGATTCCGCAAGGAATCGGGCTTTTTTACGGAGGGGCTGCAGAGACTCATTACGTTTATATTCTCCGAAACAGTAATGCTGATCAACTTTACACCGGTCAAACTTCTGATCTGCAGCGCAGGTTAAAAGAACACAACAGGCATTCGGGTTCTCGGCAAAAATATACGGGGCCCGACAGCGGTATATGGGAGTTGCTGCACGTTGAGAAATATGAATCGAAAACAATAGCGATTCGACGGGAGAAGTTTTTGAAATCCGGCAAGGGGCGTGAATGGCGAAAAGAGAAGCTGGGGATATGACCGCTTATGATGGCTGTTTCCGCCGGAGGCAGCCAGTCCGTCTGGGTGGAGTCGAGTTTGCACTGGGGAGCCAGCTTTTATGATCCCCTCCAGAATTCTGGAGGGGATTTTTTATGGTGCGCCCAGCATGGGCGCACTCTTGCGGGTGTAAGTCCCGCCGTAAGTTGATCACAGCGAACGAAGTGAAGCGCAACTGCGTGAGGGCGACCGAGCGTGGGGAGGAAGCGTGGAGCGAAGCTGCGAGCCGATGAACAAGAACCGGATA
>Ga0194126_10001513_pt1 | contig 38923 bp, 24 predicted proteins | sample TA2KigC150mmetaG_FD_148641 | JGI IMG/M metagenome (GOLD analysis project Ga0194126, IMG submission 148641) | Freshwater microbial communities from Lake Tanganyika, Tanzania - TA2015035 Kigoma Deep Cast 150m | ecosystem: Environmental > Aquatic > Freshwater > Lake | place: Tanzania: Lake... | reverse complement strand
GACCCCGCGCGGACGGAATCAGGTGAAGAGGCAGAATTAGCAGTTTACTTGCCATTCGCATTCACTGGAACGCTCATCCTTCGACTCGCGCCCCTCTCCCCGTCGAACCGGAGCTGCACGAAGATCGATGGTTCGTTCGCCTACCGCTCCACGACCACGACCTCGCGGCCTTCTATCGACTCCGCGAACCCTAATCGCCGCGCGGTCTGCCCCCTTTTCCTCTCCGCCGCTGGGAGCACAGGTCGAGGTAGCGTTGGCAATCAATTGGCCTGGTTTAAAGTGGTTGACAAGTTCTATACCCGGTGCGGCTTAAGGCATCCCTCTGCCCTCTGTCCTCTGCACTGCAGTGAGCACCGGCTCATGGGTTACGATTAATAGGGCTGGTTTCATGTAGTTGACAGGAGCCGACACTGAGACATCAAGAGACCTGGTTTGATGTAGTTGACAACAACCGAGAAGAGCTGGAACCGAGGAGATGGGCTTGGGCACCAAGGGGAACGGGCGGCGCGGATTAGTCTCCCTCGCCGTCCTCGGCCAGTTTCCGGTAAAGGGTGGCCAAGCTGACGCCGAGCAATTGGGCGGCTTGTTCCTTGTCGCCCCCAGCCTGGGCCAAGGCGCGCTGAATACAGGCCACCTCCTGCTGCCGCAGGAAGACCCGCAGAGGCACCAGCGGGGCGGCGTCCCCGGGCTTTGGGGCCGGTGAATCCGAAGGGGCAGGGGACAGCCCGACGGTGGGGGTTGCGGCTGCGGTAGGGGCGGGACCGGCGGCGGCCGCACCGGCGTGGGCGGGGCTGAGGGCCCGGGCCTCGGGCTCGGCAGCGGCGTGGAATTCGGTGTCGCCCGTGCCGCTGACGGCGTACCGCTTGAAGAGGGGCGGCAGGTCACAGACCCTGATGAGACCGCCTTCGCAGAGGGCCGTCGATCGCTCGAGGGCGTTCTCCAACTCGCGGACGTTGCCTGGCCAGGAGTGGGCCGCGAGAGCCTCGACGGCCTGGCGGGTGATTCGGCAGGGGGAGCCGGTGCGGGGGTCCCGGCGGGCACGCAGGAAGTGGCTGATGAGCAGGGGGATGTCCTCCTTACGATCGCGCAGGGGTGGCAGATCGATGGCGATGACATTCAGGCGGTAATAGAGGTCCTCGCGGAAGGTGCCTTCCTGGATGCGTTGTTCGAGAGGTTCGTTAGTGGCCGCGAGCACACGTACGTTGACGTAGACGGGCACGTTGTCGCCCACGCGCCGCACCTCCCGCTCCTGCAGAACACGCAGCAGCCGGCTTTGGAGCGTGGCGGACATCGAGCCGACCTCGTCCAGGAAGATCGTGCCGCCGTCGGCTTCTTGGAAGAGGCCCTTCTTGTCCGTGAGCGCCCCGGTAAAGGCGCCTTTGCGATGGCCGAACAGCTCGGATTCGAGGAGGGCCTCTGGGAGGGCGCTGCAGTTGATGGGGACAAAGGGTGCGAGGTGCCGGCGGCTGTTGAAGTGTAGCGCGCGGGCGACCAACTCCTTGCCGGTGCCGCTTTCGCCCCGGATCAGCACGGTGCTTTCGGTGCCGGCCAGCCGCTCGATCATACGGAACATGGCTTGCATGGTCGGGGCCGCGCCGATGATCTGGCTGAACTGGTACTTCTTTTTGAGTTGTTTGCGCAGGTAGAAGTTTTCGGAGACGGCGTCGTTGTAGGACAAGGCCCGTTGGATACAGAGCTTGAGTTGTTCGAGCTTAAACGGTTTCTCGAGGTAGTCGTAGGCGCCCTGTTTCATGGCCTCGACGGCCGACTCGATCGAGCCGAAGGCGGTGATCACAATCACCAGGGCTGGGGGGCTGAGGGACCGCGCCTTCTTGAGAATCTCGAGCCCGAACGGCCGGGTCTTGTCGAGGTACAGGTCGGTGATGACGAGGTCGGGGGGTGAGGCGTCGAGGGCGTCGAGGGCAGCGGGGCCGTTGGTGAACGGGAGGACTTCATGGCCCTCGGCCCGGAGGAGTTCCGCGACCATCTGGACCATCGTCAATTCGTCATCGATAAGGAGGACTCGGGCCATCGTGCGCGTGCGGACGGTTGTCGGCGTCGCTGATTGCAGACGGCGCGGGGCGAGGTTCGCGCCCGGCGCCGCGGCACGGCGACTGGGACGGGGGCATGGTTATCTGGCGGAGACGATGTTGCCAAGCTGGAAGATGGGCAGGAACATGCAGATCACAATCCCCCCGATGACGATCCCCAGGAACACGATCAACAGCGGCTCGATTAGGGCGGTTAAGCCGCTGAGGGTCGTCTCGATTTCTTCGTCCAAGAAATCCGCCACGCGCTCGAGCATGGCGTCGATCTTGCCCGTTTGTTCGCCCGCGGTCAGCATGCGGATGACCATGACGGGGAAGACCGGGTGCTTGGCCAGGGCGGCCGAGATGCCGTCGCCTTTCTCGATGTCGCCACTGGCGGAGCGGATGGCTTTCTCGACGACCACGTTGCCGCTGGTGTTGGCGACGATGTTCAAGACTTCGAGGATGGGCACGCCGCTGCGGACGAGGGAGGCGAGCGTGCGGGTGACGCGGGCGAGGACGATCTTGTGCGCGATGAGGCCGAAGATGGGCAGTTTGATGCGCACGCGGTCCCAGAACTCGCGGCCGGGACGGGTCTTGATATAGGCGAACCAGCCATAGACGCCACCGACGACCACAGGTAGGACGTAGAGGATCCGGGCCTGGAGCCAGTGGCTGAGATCGATGAGGGCCTGGGTGGGCGCCGGCAGTTGTTGCCCGAAGCCCCGGAACACGTCGGCGAAGGTGGGCACCACGCGCACCAGCAGGAAGACGGACACCCCGACCGCGACCAGGCTCACCACGGTGGGGTACATCATGGCCGACTTGACCTTTTTGCGGAGGCGCGCCGTGTTCTCGAGGTAGGTCGCCAGCCGCGCCAAGACCTCAGCCAACAAGCCGCCCTTCTCGCCGGCCTGCACCATGCAGGTGTACAGGCGCGAGAACACCTTCGGGTGCTTCTGCAATGCGGCCGAGAAGCTGTCCCCTTGCTCGACTCGGGCGGTGACGTCGCGGATCACGTCGCGCATGACCTTGTTGGTGGTCTGCTCGGCCAGGGCCTGGAGCGACGAGACGATTGCCAACCCGGCGTCGACCATGGTGGCCAGTTGCCGGGTGAACACGACCAGGTCCGCCAGCGGCACCGTTCCGCCGGCCGCCTTGCCCCGCCGCCCGGCCTTTTCCTGGATGGAAACCACCAACAGGTTCCGGTTGAGGAGCGTGGCGATGGCCAACGGTTCGCTGGCCGCCTCGAGCGTGCCGCGATTCTCCCGTCCGCTGGACGCCTCGCGCGCCAGGTACGCAAATGAAGCCATAGTCGGATCTGGCTCGGGTCCGCATCGTCTTGGGGCGGCCAAGCCCTTCGAGCCCAACCTCAGCCGACTCGGGCCCCTGCCCTGGGATTCCCGCCCCGCCGGAGCCGAGGTGAACTCCAACTCGGTTATCGTCAGGCCACGGCGCGGGCTGAAGGGCAAATCGAGACCACCCGCTGCGCGCGGGTGCGCCCCGACGGAAAAGCTGGATTGAACCCCGCGGCAGGCCGAGAATGTCGGGCGCATGAAAGCCGATGTTCGAACCTCGATGGTCAACCCTCTATCACGCCGCTGGCCGCGTGCCCTGCTGACTTGCGGCCGGCGACGGCTCGGAGGGGCGGCGGGGCGGCGGCCGTTCGCGCGCGTGTGCGCCTTCCTTGGGGTGAGTTTCGGGCTCGTCCTAGCCGCCTTTGGGGCGGAGATCAACCCGCCGCTCGGCCCGCACGTCAATCTGACGCCGGCAGACTTCGAGGGTGTGCCCAGCTACACGCTCATGGACCGGGTCGTGCTGACACCGTATTTTTACTGGTACGATGTCTATACCTCAGCGCACATCGTCAACGGGGATGGCAGTGACGCCCTCACGGATCACCCGCCTTCACTCACCGGCTTTTCCTATCGGTCCAGGAGCTGGCACCGGCAACAACTCGAAGACATGCTCGACGCCGGGATCGACGTGGCGCTGCCGGTCTACTGGGGCGAACCCTCGCAGCGGATTCCGAACCGGCCGGTCGAGGCGCAGCCGTGGAGCTATGCCGGCCTGCCACCGTTAGTGCAAGCGCGCGAGGACTTGCTCGCCGCGGGTCGAGCGCCGCCGAGCATCGGCATGTTCTACGACACCTCGACCCTCGAGTACAACACGGCCAACGAGCGCATCGACCTGACCACGCCTCGCGGGCGCCAGTGGTTCTACGAAAGCGTGCGCGATTTCTTCTCGCTGGTGCCGCCGCGGCACTGGGCGTTGATCGAGGGCAAACCGGTGGTCTTTCTCTACAGCGCCGCTTTTGCCGCGCGCCACGACCAGAGCTGCATCGATTACCTGCGCTCGTCGTTTGCGCGGGATTTCGGCGGGCGCACGCCGTTCGTCGTGCGCGAGATTTCGTGGCGGGTCGAGTCGGAGAACGTCTATGCGTGGGGGGGCGCCTTGGGGCTGAAGAACCCGGGCGTGGCGTCGCTGGGACCGGGGTACGACCACTCGGCGGTTCCGGGACGGACACCCCTGGTGGTACCGCGCGAGGGCGGGGCGTTTTTCGAGCGGAACTGGATTCGGTTCCTGCGCAATCCCTCGACGCTGGTGATGATCGAGACGTGGAACGAGTACCATGAAGGCACCGAGATCGCCCCGACGCGCGAGTACGGGCGCGCCTACCTTGACCTCAACCGCGAGTACGTCCAGATGTTCAAGCAGGGGATTCGCCCGCCTCGCCCGCGCGGTCCTTACAGCGAGGCGCGCGCGGTGAGCGTCACGCTGGGGGAGGAGAACCAAGCGCGCGGGCTCGAGCAGTTCGATCACGCCGACGGCGTCACGCGGCCAGCTCGGCTGGGCGACCGCCCCGGCCGGGCCATCGTCCCAACCGAGTATGGCGGCCGCTACATTTACTGTCGGATCGACGACTCGTTCAAATGGGCCGAGCGCATGCTGGTGGATGTCGCGGTAGAGTATTACGATTCTCGTGCGGGCCAGTTCCGGGTCGAGTTCGACGGGAGCGATCCCCAGGCCCCGTTCAACGGCGCCTACACCGCCAGCAAACTGACCGTCAACCTCGCGGGGTCGGAGTCGTGGAAGACGGCCACCTTCCGTCTGGTGGATGCCCGCTTCTTGAACTCGCAGAATGGGGGCGCGGATTTTCGGCTGGCGGTGACGGGGAACGAGTTTCACGTGGGCAAGATCACCGTTACGCGCCTGGGAGTTCCGGAGGAGGCCGGGCAACGGCTCGAGGGAGTGCAGCCCGATCTGAGCCAACCCTTGGCAGAGGCCTGGCTGGCCGTCAACGCCGATCCCGACACCTACCGCTCGACGGGCGGTCTGATCGAGGTTCGCGCCACCCCCAGTCACCCAAGTTTTCTGTTGCTCCAATTGCCCACGAGCGCGGTCGGCGATGCCGAACTCCTGGCCCGGGTGCGCGTGGTAAGTTACCGCGGTTTGAACCGGTCCTTGGGCGGCGTGGCCCTGGGTGTGAACGCGCCAGGGGGCAGCGGTTTGCAGTTCGCGTTCGCCGTCGATGGGCTGGGGAAACCGCAGCTCTGGCTGGGCGACGCGCGCCTGCCGCCGGGACCGCAGGTCGCCTACGCGTGGACAACCAACACCTGGTATTGGTTGCGGCTGCGACATCGGACCAACGCGCTCACCGGCTACCCGGACTTGCTAGGGCGCATCTGGTCCGCGGACGGGGAGACGGCCGAGCCCAGCGCGTGGCTGGCTTGGTGGGATTATTATCCGTCGAATCCCGCACGGGTTGGCTTGCCAGGCATCGTGCCTGGCCGGGGCGAGGCGGGGGCGGCGATCGAATGCGACTATTTTCTGGTGTGCGCGGAGTCCCTGCCCGAGGTGGTTGCCCGGCTGCCCGCCTGGACCCCGGCGCGCTTCCTCCTCGCTGCCCTGAGCTACTCGAGCGACGCGGGTTTCCGGCTGCGGCTCTCCGGTGCCCCCGAGCGCCGCTACGCCATTGAAAGCTCGGCGGATTTCAACGACTGGGTGGGCGCGGCCATCACGACCGGCCCGGCCGGCTTGGCCGAGTATGACGATCGGCAGGCGAGTGCGCGAGCGCGCCGTTTCTTCCGCGCGAGGCACGCGGACTAATGTCGTGGCTCACCAAGGTCCTGATCAAGAACCGCCCGGGGACGCGCCGATCGAATTGCCGATCGATGGTGTGCTCGATCTGCACACGTTCCGGCCCCAGGAAGTCAAAGACCTGGTGCCCGACTACCTGGAGGCGTGCCAAGCCAAGGGGATCCTCGAGGCGCGCATCATTCATGGGAAAGGGATCGGCGCTCTCAAACGCACCGTGCACGCCTTGCTAGCGCGGCATCCGGAAGTGATATCCTGGCGCTTGGACAGCGAGTTGTTCGGCGGTTGGGGCGCGACGATCGTCCGGCTACGGGAACGGCCATGATCCTACCGCTAAGTGACTCACCGAACCCGCGGGGCGTGCCGTTGGTCACGTACACGTTGATCGCGCTGAACGTAGCGGTTTACTTGCTGTTGACGTTGCCGCTGAGCTTCCAGGCCGTCGATCTGCGGGACCCAAGCCTGCGGGAGTACCTCATCACGGTTCAACGCACGCTGCCTCGGCCCGCCCCGATCGAGGCCATCTTGAGCAGCGTTTCTTCCTACGACCTGTTTGTGTTCCGGCACGGGTTCCGGCCGGCGGCGCCGCAACTGACCGACCTGTTGACTTCGATCTTTCTGCACGGCGGCCTCATGCACCTGTTCGGCAACATGCTCTTCCTGTGGATTTACGGCGACAACGTCGAGTATCGGCTTGGGCGGCTGCGGTTCCTGTTGTACTACCTCTTCACGGGCGTGGTGGCGACGGTCTTCTATGCGTTCTTCGCCCGTGGCTCGGGTCTGCCCTTGGTGGGCGCGTCGGGCGCAATCTCCGGGGTGTTGGGCTTTTACTATCTGTGGTTTCCGCGCAACCGGGTGCGGTTGTTCGTCTTTCTGTTTCCGTTCTTCATGAACGTGGTTCAGGTCCCGGCGCGGTGGGTTTTGGGCTTTTACCTGGTCATCGACAATCTGTTGCCGTTTTTCCTGAGCCGTGGCACGCAGGGGGGCGGCGTGGCCTACGGGGCGCACATCGGCGGGTTCATCGCTGGGCTTGTGGTGGCGTGGTTGATGAACCGCCAAGAAGTGCAAGCCGCCCCCAAGGAGTATCGCGTCCCACCTGTGCTCGAGACTCCCAACCGGCGTGAGCAGACCGCACAAGCCCTCGCTCGGGGTGACGTGGCGGAAGCGGCTCAGCTCTACTTCTCGCTCGCGCCGGAGCAGACTCGGCGATTGCTCGCTCCGGCCGAGGCGCTGGCGTTGGCCGACTGGCTGGCCCAGCACGGCCACGCCGAAGCGGCGCTCACGGTATATCGCCGGCTGCTGCGGGACGATCCCCTGGGTCCCGGGGCGGCGGAGGCGCATGTGGGTGCAGGGCAGGTCCAACTCGAGGCCCTTGGGCAAATCGCGCCCGCGTATCAGCACTTCCTCGAGGCGCTCGACCTGGAACCGTCCCCCGCGACCTCCTCACGGGCACGGGCCGGCCTCGAGGCCATCGCCCAACTCCAAAAGTACCCTCTGCGCCGCTTCGACCGGGGCTAAGCCGGCCGGGCTACTCATAGCGGACCACCACCTGCTGCGCCGCCACCGCAATCCCAAGAATCCTGCGTGCCATGTCAGACTCGAGCTGGTAGAACCGCGTCCCCGCCGGCCGCGGCGAGGTGAAGGTCTTCGCTGCCTCATCCCACGCGGCCGCGGTGTCTTCGGCAAACGGGCCGCTGACACTCGGCGCGACCAGCAGCTTGGTGGCTGGGGGCGCCGGTGGGCCGAACCCCCAGGTGGCACTCTGCGGGCCTTGGCCGTCGCTAAAGCTCAACTTGACGCGGTGCCGAACCGTCTCGGGCAGGGGCGTAGGGGCATAATACGTGAGAGTGACCAGACCGAAGCCCTGGTCCACCCAGGGCGTGACCCGCGCCCCATCCACCTCGAGTTGCACACTCGACGGGTCCACCAACGTCTCCCGATCGCGGAGCTCGACGGTGACCGCCTCGATGGGCGCCGCTGGTTGTTCCTCTGGACGCGGCGACACGGCCGTCACGGTGGCGCGCAGGGTGTCCGCAACCTTCGCCTCGAAATTGTCGAACGTGGCGTCAAAGCCTGACGTGCCCGACTGGCTGAAGCCGAACAGGCCGACTTGCCCTTGGCCATACGAGGTGTCGGGACTGAACACCGAAGCCACCGGGACGGTCAGGTTGTCCTTGAAGAAGACCTGCCCCAGCAGGTCGCCCGGCGCGCCCGTGAATACCAGCCGATACGGTATGCCTGGGGCCAGCGCCGCTTTCCGCTCCATCAGCGTCACGACCGGTCGCTCGTCGATGACCAGGATCAGATGCAGGTTGCCCGAGAACGGATGGTAGTCGATGGCGTAGCCGTCCGTGGTGCCTAACCCCACCTCGCTCACGTAGGCCAGCAGACCGGCCACCTCGTCCACCGTCGTGTCCCAAGCCACCAAATCCACCGCCACGTTCACCCGCGAGTACTGGGTGCTGCGAAAGCTGCCGGCGCGCGCCGGGCCCAATGCCGCTGCGTCGGGTGAACTAGGCGAACTGATCCGGTACGTGCCGTTGGGGAAGCTGTAGACCGCCGGGGCGCCAAACGGCGTCAAGGGACTGTACCGGCTCCAGCCCGCGTCGTTGCCGTCGTTGAAGTCGTCGGTCTGCGACCAACCCACACCCCCACCCCCGGCGACCCAGCCGCCCACCACACCGCAGAGCAAGACCCGGTGGAGGCGCCACCGCAGTCGGGCGCGCACGGCAGGCGAAGGCGAAGGCCAATTAGGAGCACAGGTTGGAGAACGCGATAGACTTCTCAGGAGGCACATAACGGCATCGGGTGGGTTGAAGGTTGCTCATGCCGATTTCTGCTGGCCCTAATACCCCGCCTCCGTGTCGGTGTCAACTGCCTGAATGGCCGGCCCTTGTCGCTCGGCGGCATCGGCGCATACCCCGCGGGTGCTGGCCCCCAAGAAGTCCAGCAACACCACCGCGGGGGCGCTGGCAAATTCCCGGCGCGCGGCATCCAGGGTGGTGCGCCAGGGGCGATCGCTGCGGAAGAGGGTGTGGTAGAGCCGCTTGAGTTCGAGACGCTGCTCGTTGGTGAAGCCCGCCCGGCGCAGGCCCACGACGTTGAGGCCGCAGATCGCGTTATCGCCGCGGGCGATCGTGTAGGGGGGGAGATCTTTGCTGATGCCAGCGCCCCCTTGCATCAAAGCGAGCGTCCCCACTCGGACAAACTGGTGGATCAAGCAGTGCCCCGAGATGAAAGCCCGGTCGTGCACCTCGACGTGCCCGCCCAGGAGCGCGCCGTTGGCTAGAATCACGCGATCGCCCACGCGCGAGTTATGGCCCACATGACTCTGGGCCATGAAAAAACAGCTCGAGCCAATCACGGTCTCCTCCTCGGCCCGATTGGACCGATGCACCGTCACATGTTCGCGGAAGACGTTGTCCTCCCCGATGCGTAAGCCGGTAGGTTGACCACGATACTTCAGGTCTTGCGGGGCGTCTCCGATCACACAACCGGTGTGGAACCGGTTGCGCGCGCCGATCCGACACCGGCCCAAAAGGTGGACGTGCGGGCCGAGGACACAGCCTGCCCCCACCTGCACATCCGCCTCGATGACGGCATAGGGCCCCACCTCGGCCGTGGGCTCGACTTCGGCTTGTGGATGAACGATTGCCGTCGGGTGAATCATACCATTCGCGTCTCGAACCTCTCCGGGATCAACCGTAGAAATACCCTAGCTCACGCAACGACACCCAATCGCGCGGGCGCTCGGCGGTCTTGCGGCCCAGGATGATGTGGTCTGCCACCTCGATCTTGAGGATTTGCCCCGCGCGGATCAGGTCGCGGGTGATCTTGATGTCCGCCTCGCTGGGCGTGGGGTCGCCGCTGGGATGATTGTGCACGAGAATCACGCTGGCGGCATTTGCCACGATCGCCGCCCGAAACACCTCCCGCGGGTGCACCAGGATCGTGTCCAAGGTCCCGTGCGCCAGCGGCTCGACGCGTATCAAACGCCGGCGCGTGTTCAGCATCAAGACCTGAAACCGCTCGACTTCGTAACGGCGACTATCTTCCCGCATCAGATCGGCCACCCGCTCCGGGGTGTCGAGCAACGGCGACTCGCCCTGCAACTCGCGGGCCATGCGCTGGGCCAGGGTGAATGCCGCTTTCAGCGCCACCGCCTTGTCGCGCCCGATGCCCGGAACTTGCCGGATCTCGTCTAGGGCCACGCGGGCGAGCTGTTCGAGGCGGCCGAACCGGGCGAGGAGTTGGTCGGCGATGGCGACGGCTGATCGTCCCTTGGTGCCGGTGCGCAGCAAGATGGCGATGAGCTCGGCGTGACTGAGGCTCTCGGCCCCCAGGGCCACCAGGCGTTCCCGCGGCCGTTCGCTGGCCGGCAGGTCCTTGATCCGCGTGGTCGCGCTCACGGTGGCAGTGTGCGTCGGGCGCAAGCCAATTGCCATACTGAAACCGCCGCCCAAACCGGAACCCCACCGGAACCGTTTCCGGTCAAGACCTCCCCGGACCCACCCCAAGCCCAATGGAAAGCGCCCGAAGATCGTCACCGCCATCGCCATCGCCGCCACAAGGCATGGTGTCGAATGAAGGTGGAACCGCGACCGTGTCACCGGCCCAACAGGGCGAGGTTGGACTTGTCCCAAGCCAGGCAAAGGGCTTCTTCCAGCTCGGGTGCTGGGCGCTAGGAGGCCATGCCAAAACCCGAGCGCCTGGCAGAGCGAGGCTGCCGAGCCACCCCCTTCCCTTCCCGGCACCTATGCCCTCTGCGGCGGCTTGGCAGGAGCCTCGCCCTACCCCTACCCCCAAGATTGTGCTTAAATCTGCCAGGTCTTTAGAAGTTGACACCCTCCAGAGACCCCCCACCAACCCACCAAGCTAAGGCCAGACGGTCGCGAGCGGTCGGCGCCGCATCGTGGGGTCGAATGCGATGTAAGAAGAAATCTGCCAGGTCTTTAGAGGTTGACACCCAGTTGGTTCTCATCGAGGTCCGAGCAGAAGAAGCCGAATGTCAGGGTGGTGGGCGTTGCACCGCCGGAGAACGCCTCGAATGTCTCGCTCAGGACGCCGGGCAGTCGCGAGGCAAAACGGTTGGCGATCCGGTAGGTGGCGTCGAGGTCGGTCGGTTTGGGCACCTCGTTCGGACTGGCTATTCGGACCCGGTCAAGGCAGGATGACACCATGAAACCGGCGCCCCCGTGGTTCTCCTGGTTGAATCCCGTCGTGACCTTGCTCCTCCCCTTCTCGTCCCTGAACGTCGTCGCCATGGCCCTAGCCGAGGATAGAATTCCTGCGCCGCAGTTGGTGCCGCAACCGGTCTCGCTGAGCGTGTCGGCGGGCACCTTCGGGTTAACGGACCGGACGGCGATTGCGGCCGGCCCGGGTGCGGAAGCCGCAGCCCACCACTTGGCCGAGGCGCTGCGTGCCCCGACGGGTCTGCCCTTGCCGGTGAGATCGGAGGCGGACCAGCCCGGGGCAATCTCGATCGAGTTAGATCCTGGGCTGGCGTCGCGGCTTGGGCGGGAAGGGTACCGGTTGGTGGTGCGGCGCGAGGGTGTGACGATCCGAGCCGCGGCGTCGGCAGGGCTTTTCTATGGCGGTGTGACCCTGCGCCAGTTGTTGCCGGCGGCAATCCACAGCCCCAAACCGGTGGCGCCACCGACGGCTTGGACGGCGCCTTGTGTCGAGATCGAGGATTACCCACGCTTCCCTTGGCGCGGCCTGCTAATCGATGTGGCGCGTCATTATCAGCCGGTCGAGTTCATCGAGCGGGCCGTCGATCTGCTGGCCTTGCACAAGCTCAACCGTTTGCAGCTCCACTTGACCGACGATCAGGGCTGGCGCATCGAGATTCGCAAACATCCGCGGCTGACCGAGGTGGGTTCCCGGCGGCGGGAGTCGCCTGTTAAGGGGAATAGTAGGCAAGGCGACGGCACGCCCTACGGGCCCTTCTTCTACACGCAAGCGCAGTTGCGGGAGTTGGTGGCCTATGCCCAGACGCGCCACGTGACCCTCGTGCCCGAGATCGAGATGCCGGGACATTTCCTGGGCGCCTTGGCGGCCTACCCGCAGTTCGCGTGTCGCGGAGGGCCCTTCCAAGTCCGCACGCGGTGGGGGATCGAGCCCGACATCCTCTGCCCGGGCAACGACGATGCCATGGCCTTTGTCCAGGACGTGCTCGCCGAAGTCGTCGAGGTGTTCCCCGGCCCGTTCGTTCACATCGGCGGAGACGAAGCGCCGCGGGATCGATGGAAGGAATGTCCCAAGTGCCAAGCCCGGATCAAGGCGGAGGGCCTCAGGAGTGAGGCGGAACTTCAGACCTGGTTGAACCGGCGCGTCGAGAGGTTCCTCGCGAGCAAGGGACGCCGCCTCATTGGCTGGGACGAGATTCTCGAGGGGGGGCTCACGCCTGGAGCGGCGGTCATGTCGTGGCGCGGCACGGCGGGTGGCCTGGCCGCAGCCACCGCCGGGCACGACGTGGTCATGTCGCCCACGACCCACTGTTACTTCGACTACTCCCAATCGCGCGCGCCGGGCGAGCCGGAGTCGATTGGCGGGTTCATCCCACTGCCGACGGTCTATGCCTTCGAGCCGGTCCCAGCCGACCTAGCGATGGACCAACGACAGCACATCCTCGGTGCCCAGGGCAACGTATGGACCGAGTACATCCGCACGCCGGCTGAGCTCGAGTATTTTGCCTTCCCGCGTGCGGTGGCTTTGGCGGAAGTGGTTTGGTCGCCGGCTGAGGCGCGAGATTACGCGGATTTCCAGCGGCGCCTCGAGCGTCACTTGCAGCGCCTGGATCAACTCGAAGTCAACTATCGCAAGCTGGATCGCTGACCCATGGGCTAGATCGAGTTCGGATTGCGCGGCGCCGTGGGCGAGACGCCCGCGCTCCGTTCTGAGCTGCTGCCTCGCTGGAAAGTCGGCGCTGCGGTTGTGTGTACCGTCGGTTTTCCAACCGGCGGCCGGGCCGACTTGGAAGTGGGCGGTACGTCGAGCTCTCACGAGCGGGAGTCCCCCCAGGAGTACACCCCAAGGTCCACCGTTTGGCCGGTCACGCGCGCGGTCTCTGCGGCGAAGGTCATGACATGACTATGCACCGTCGAGTCGAGTCCAGCTTCCAGCGGCGCACCCGGCGGTTTGGTGATCTCCGCATAGAGCGCATGGACGAGGCCGGCATCGCCGCCGCCGTGCAGTTCGTATCCGCCGTCCTCGGCCTGCACCGTGTAGCGCACCGGCTCGCCTTCATGGGGGAAGAGGATCAGGTGCGCCCCGAAGTGGTTGCGGTAAGTCTCGCCGCATTTGAGCACGCCGCGGGTGCCGTAGACCTCGAGGTGACGGCCATGCTCGAAGGCGGTCATGGTGAAGGTGCCGGTGATGCCGCCCTCGAACTCGAAGGCGAGCACCTGGCGATCGACGGCGTCGTTGTCGCAACGGTAGACGCAGCGCCCCCACGGGCTGGTGCGCAGCCAAGCCGCGATGTCCTCGGTTGTGGCGTCGCGCGCGCGATCGTACACCATCCCGAGCCACGGCACCCGTTGGTCCGTCGTGTACCGCAGGGCGTTGTAGGGGCAGGTGTCGCCCACCGGACAACCGTCCGTGCAGCGAGCGGGTGCGCTGGCCGGAGCGCGTTCGGGTCGGAACCATTCGAGCGAGCCGAAGCTGGCGATGCGCCGGCACCGGCGCCCGACGAGCCAATGGACGATGTCGGTGTCGTGGCAGCATTTCGAGAGGATCATGGGCGAGCTTTTGGCGACCACGGCCCAGTGGCCGCGCACGAACGAGTGCGCCTGGTGCCACGGCATCACCCCTTCGCTGGCCTGGATCGACATGACCTCCCCGAGCGCGCCCGAGTCGATGATCTCCTTGGCCTTGCGATAGAACGCGGCAAAGCGCAACACGAAACAGACCAGCACCCGCCGGTCTTGGCGCTGCGCCAACCGCTCGATCTCGAGGACCTGGTCGAGGCGGGTAGCAATCGGTTTCTCGAGTAGCAGATGGTAACCGGCCTCGAGAGCGCCGCGCGCGTGGGCGTAGTGGAACTCATCCTGGGTGGCGACGATGGCCAGGTCGGCGGCCGGGCGTGTCGCCAAGAGCGCCTCGGCGCGATCGAAGCTTTGGAACTCCGGATGGTTGGCTAGGCGCCGGATGCGCTCGACCCGATCGGGCACCGGATCTGCGCCCGCCACGATCTGGAATTGATGGGGCCGACGGATGGCTAGCTGGGTGTAGGTTTGGGCGCGCGACCCACAACCGATGCACACGACCCGGAGCGGTGTAATCATGGACGCCATGATGCCGGGCCGGCGCCGAAATGCACGCTCAAGCTGGTGACGCAGGGATCGCCGCGATCGGCTACCCTTTGGCGGTAGGGCGCGCAGTGGACTGCGTGCCCTACCTGCACGCCGGGGAAATCGTCGCTGCTTTCATGGTAGCGATGGGCGGCGCGCAGTGGACTGCGCGCCCTACCCTCAAATGGCCGTTTATCCCAAGGTCGCATTCGTAAGCTGGTCAGGCTTGTGGTTCCGGGCTGGTTGGCCTAAGGTAGCTGCCGATACTAGGTCAGACCGATAAAGCGTCGAGGTGCCTATGGAATGCACGGCTTTTGATGAGGCGCGGCCTCGGATGGGGATGGAGGCGTGCGCGGAGGAGGCGGGCTTCACGTTGATCGAGTTACTGGTGGTGATCGCGATCATTGCGATCCTGGCGGGGATGCTGTTGCCGGCGTTGGCGAAGTCCAAGTACACGGGGCAACGGGCGGTGTGCGTGAACAACCTGCGCCAGCAGTACCTGAGCCAGGTTTTGTACGCAGACGACAACCAAGGGCGGTTTCCGTATCACGAAGACATCAGCCCGGACTACCATCGCACGCCCACGACCGGCACCCGCAGCATTGTGAACAGCCTGCGCGGCACGTACGTGCAGGAGACCAAGATGCTCATCTGCCCCATCACGGCCAAATCCTTCGGCCGGCTCTGGCTCAACTACTACAGCATGACCAATTTCGCCGACCGCGTCACCCGCGACTACGGCGGTTGGGATACCACCGCCGGCTACGTCTTCACGCCTTACATGTGGTTCGCCAACTTCACCGCTACGCCGCCCATGCGCTTCGTCGCGCCGGATGGCCGCGTGAGTTCTAATCCCGAGGACAACGAGCCGGCCTGGCCGACGACCTCGAGCGAGTGCGACAGCCGCCGCGCCTTTATCACCCATCGCATCAGCGATACGCCGGGCACCAAGCTGTGGGATGTCGGGCATCTGGGCCAGTTCGACGCGGGCAACGTGAGCAAGCCGCTCTGGGCCTTCTCGATCACGCCCGACCAACCGGTGGCCCACGCCGATGGCAGCGTCAAGGTCCGTCCCAAGGCGCAGATCAAACCCCGCGTCAAGGGCGGCCCGAGCGTCGATACGACCTATTACTATTGAATCCGCGCAGGCCGGCTGAAGGCGGGCAGCGTTGGCCGTTGAACGGTCGCTTGCCGCGCCAAGACTTGACGCCGGGGATGGGAGGCGGTTGATTGCCCTCAGTGATCGCGACCAAACCCAGAAGCCGGGGTCGGCGGGCGGAACCGCGCCGCTGGACCTTCGCTGAGTTGGCGGCCGAGTTGCCGGAAAGCAATCAGCCCACCGAACTCTGGGACGGCGAGCTTGTCGTGTCACCCGCCCCGTCCTTCTTCAATCGAGCATCTGTTCGGCGCCCAGCGCCGTCGACAACCATACTGATGAGTCACCGAGATGGACTACGACTCGGCGGTAGGGCGCGCAGTCCTCTGCGCGCCGCGGCTTCCTGTGTCCACAGCGGTTTACGGCGCGCAAAGGACTGCGCGCCCTACCTGCAAGGCGTCGTCTATCCCGACCTCTCATCAGTAAAGGGGCTTTTGCGAGGTCCTACGGCGTCACCAACCGCACCCGGTAGTAACGCGAGCCGGAAGACGGCGCGGTGTCGTCCGTGATGGCGGTACGTTCCGCGCCGGCCATCTGGGGAGAGCCGGCCGCGTGCCAAGTCGGACCCTCTAAGCCATCGCGATACTCGAGTTGATAGCGCTTGCCCGGCACGGACTGCCACTCGATGTGCCAGCCCCGTGGGCTCTGTGGGGTCACGGACCGGATCGCCAACACGGACTCGGCCGCCAACGGATTCGTCCCCGCGCGCGCTTCGTCACCGTCGCTCGAGCGGTCGCTATCCGTGTCGCTTTGCCCGGGGTCGGTTCGGAACACGTCGAGTTCGTCCGCATCGATCAACCCGTCGCCGTCGGTGTCGAAGGACGCCAGATCGAGGTGCAAGGCGGCGGCGATCTGGTCTTCATTGAGGCGCACGCGTGCGACGGTGCCGGCGACCGGCCCCGAACCGGCGAACCGCACGACCAGGAGCGGTCCGTTGCCCACGACCGGCGCTGCGCTCGCCAAGGCCGCGCGCACGACTCCGGGCTCGCGGGTGTTGGCCGCCAGCGCTAGCGCTTGGCCCAGACTGCCGACTCGGACTTCGGCCACCTCACGGTCGGTGGGCGTGTAGGTCAGCACCACGTCAGCCCCATAAACCAGCGGTTCGAGGGCACGCAACAACACGCGCACGGTGGGCGCCGATTCCCCGGACGGAACGCCTTGGTCCACGGCCACCACGACAGGCTCGGGTGCGTTGGCGCTGGGAGCAGAACCTACGCCCTCGAGGTCCCGGCCATGCGAGGCCAGCCCGCCCACCGGCAGAGCCCAGTTCCCGGACACATCCCCAATGAGCACCGCCGTGAAGTCCTGGCCGGTTTGGTCGGCATTGAAGAGCGCGTAACTGCGCGTGGCCGGGGTGAAATCCCAGACTCGACCCGCGCCGGGGAACGGGCCCGCGATGAGCCCCACGGCGTATTCGAGGATATAGGCGGCGTCCATGCCGGACACGGTCCCGTTGCGGTTCACGTCGGCGGCGAGGACCTGGGCAGCGGTGAGGTTCAGCAGGCCGGCGGCGGCTTGCAGGACCAGCGCAGCGTCGTAAGCGGTGATCTCGTTCGCGTGGTCGGCTTTGCGCGGCGTGAGGTTGTAGCTGCCGGTGGGAACCTCGCTGAAGGCGAATCGGCCTTCGGGGCCGGTCAGCGCCGACCGCGCGTTGCCGCCCGCGAGGTCAAGGGTGACACCCGGGACCGGGCGGTCGTCGACGAAGTAGCGCACCGCGCCCGAGAGGGCGAACAACCCGCTCACGGCCAGTCGGCCATCGCTGCGCGTGACGGTCATAGCGCCGTCGTTGAGCACCGCGCGCTCGAGGGTGAGAGCCGAGGTGGCGGGCGGCCGCGCGATCACTTGGAAACGCAGCAAGGCTAGGGTGCCGTTGCCGCTGACGGTGACGGGGCTGGCTAGCGACAATTGGATGCGACCCGGCGTGTTGAGGTTCGCGGCCAGTGCCCAACCGGCGGTGAGCGCGCCGAGCTGGGCGTTCTGGGCGGTGAGAACCTGGGGATCGAATGCGAGGGTCACGTCGGCGGCACGCAGCCCGGTCACGTTTGCCACGGACAAGGCCAGCTCGACCTCGGTGCCAAAGTCGCCGGTGGTGTCCGGCAGCGAAACCACGGTGTCGGTCGACTCGAACCGGTAGCCGTTCAGGAGCGTGCTGCGGCTGCCGCCGGGGTTGATGATCGTCACATCGACTTGCGCCGGGAAGTGGGGTGGGGTGACACAGGTCAACTGGTTCGGTGCCAGGACGGTGATCTCCCCGGCGAGGGCGCTGCCGAAGAGCACACTGCATCCACTCTCGAACCGATGGCCGCTGACGCTGACCGGTGTGCCGCCGCCGGCGGGGCCCCGGTTGGGCGTCACCGACGCGAGCGTGGGAACATCGCTGACCCGAACCGCGTGCGGCAGGATGGGCGATCCGCTGAGGACTTTGCTCAGACCGTCGCTGGCCTCGAGGTAGTACTCGAGGGCTGGGGGTTGCACGGCGTTACCGGGGACGGTGGCTGACCAGTTGTTGGCGCCGAGGTTCACCAGGGCCAGGCGCGTGTAGGTGGCTGTGCCCGAGGGCCGGTAATGGTAATAGGCCGACACCTCCTGAACGGCCACGTTGTCGGTGACGATCGCCGTCAACCGCAAACCCCGGCCCGGCAAAGCCTCGGTCACCGCCGCATGAGTCAGCACCGGCGGAATCGTGTCCACCGCCGCGGCCGACGCCACGTTCGAAGACTCGGACTCGCTGAAGTCGGTCGTGAGTACGGTGAACTTGTAGAACCGGGGCACCGCCGGGGGCACGCCGGTATCGAGGTAGGTCTCATCGCCCGGGGGGATGACGGTGGCGTTGAGGCGTGTGTACGGACCCTCGACAGTCTCCGCCCGGTAGAGGTTATAGCCGGCCAGCAGATCGTAGTCATTCTGGCGCCATGAGAGCAGGATGCCGCCCTCCCGCCCGTCGGCTTGCAGGGTCATGGCCGCCACCCCCATCGTCTGCACGCGGAAGCGGAACCGGGCGATGTCGTAGCCCGAGACCAGCCACGGGTCGTCCGCGGCCACCGCGCCCGAAATACGCATCAAATGGTAGGCCTCACCCGTCACCGGCGTGATCCAGAATAGACCTTCCCAGGTCCGCGCATCCAGCCAGCCGCTCCCGAGGCGCAGGTAATTGTCATCGCGCGGTTCGACCAGAAAATCCGTGTACGGCGCACTTGGGCCGAACGTGACGAACGGCTCGATCTGCGGGTCCATGTCCCGGTTGAACGTGATCCGGAACCGGGCCGGACCGGCGCCCAGGACCGGGACGGTTCTCGCGGATTGACCGTTGATGAGGACCTCCTGCACGAACGGGTAGGTCGTCGGATAACCCTGCGCGGGCGGTTCGCCATAGTCGATGCGCGCGCTGGTGAAGTCGTCGTAGTAATCCAGGATCAGGTGGTCGATCAGCGTCTTCGAGTCCGTGCCCCAGTAGTTGTCCTGTAGGGAGACAATGCCACGGGGGGTGTTCGCCGGCGCCTGAACGCGCAACCAGGTTGCCAGGTTCGGATCCCAGTAGCGGTTCAGGAAGGCGTTGTAGCGAACCCGCTCGCGATGGTGGGTTCGCACGTGGTCGAGCATCGTGCCGCTCTCGAAGGGCGCCACGAGTTCCTCGAGGGTTTTCTGGCCTGGCAGGCGAAGCACAAAGAGGCGCCAGTCATGTCGGCCGGTGCCGTGTCGAGAGCCGGATTGCTCGATGAGGTTTCGCCAGCCGAACCCCACCCCGTTCCCGTCATGGAAAGCGAAGTTCACCAAGTAGGTGAGAGCATGGACGGAGCCTTGGGGGTAACCTTGGGCCCAATTCTGATGGTTCAGGGGCGTTCCATCCAGCCAACGCCAACCGGTCAGCGCGCCTGCGGGACCTTCGTCGGTAAGCCCGATGACGAAATGGTAGCTGTGCATTAACCGCGGCAGTGGAGCGATGTAGTTCTGCAGCCAGGTTTCGGTCGCCGCGTCGGGCACGGAAGCGAGGTGGCCGCCATAGTAGTTGGCGATCAACTCCGCCACGTCCAGCGAGGGCCATTCCAGAGGCATCAAGGCGTAGGTGAAACCGCCCGCCTGGCGCAACTCCAGGAAGCGCGGCTTCCTGTCAGGAAACTGCGTCGTCAAGTCCACCCGGAGCGTGCAGGGAGGCTTGATCCGCAGGGGGCTTTCCTCGTCTTGCAGCACCGTGCAGTTGTACATCTGCGCTTGAGGCTTGGGCGGCATCCAACTGGCATCAAAGAGGCACGTCACGAAGCGATCGGCCTCCAGATAGGGCGGTCCGCCGCGCAGGCGGTGAAAGATGCTGTGCGAGACCTCCGTGGCCGAGACCGTGGCCCCGTACGAGTCCCAATCGAGGTAGCAGTGGTCCAGGCTGCGCACCCCCGTCAAGGCCGGGTTACGGATCTTGGCGTACTGGAGGTCCACCACGCCGCCCTGGTCGGCGGTGATGGTGGTCGTCTGCCCGGCCACCAGATAGGAGGGAAACAGCGTTACCGGGTTGGCCACGGTTCCCTGGGCCAGGAGCCGGCCGCGCACGATGATGTACCCGCTCTGCGGACCTGGGTTGTAGGGGTCATCGCTGATCGCTCCCCATTGGACGAGTGTGCCCGGCGCGATCGTCAAGGTCGCCGCCGGCTCGACCAGCACCGGCCCCCCAACCATCCAGAATTCGTCAGCGGTGAGGGTCATGTCCTGGCTGATCACCCGGGGCAGGTTCTTCCCGCGCTGGACCACGTATTCGAAGCGGCTGACCCGGGTGTAGAGGTCCGGGTTGTCCGGGTTCCAGCCGTCGCGGAAGGTGATGGTGAGCACGAAGGGGATCACGTGATCGTTGGGGCAGTTGGGATCGACGCGGAAGACGAACGGGCGCTGTGCGCCCACGATCACGCCCTGGTGGTCATAGACGAAGCCGTTGTCAGCCGTGGCAAACGGGCCGATGCTCCCGAAGTCCACCGTATCGGTCAGCAGGGCGATGTACGGGTCCGGCAAGGCGGCACCCGGCGCCTGAGCGCGCAAGGTGGCCACCACGTTCGAGGAGAGCCCCGCGCGGTTGATGAGCTCGACGGCGAGGTGCAGCGTCTCGCCCGAGTCGGCACGGCCGTCCGCGTCGTTGCCCGTCGCGATCGCCTTCGAATCGAACAGCCAGTTCTCCAGCAGGCTCACCCCCGGCGTCGGTGGCTCGGTCAAGGCCAGATACGCGTCCACGACACCGCCGTGGCACGAGGCGGCGATGCTGCCCATGAGAAACCGGGAGGAATAGACCTCGCGTTGCCAGAAGAAGGCGCGCATCAGGGCGGCGATCCCGGAGACGACGGGGCTGGTCATCGAGGTGCCGCTCCAGGCTGCGTAGGCCTGACCGGGCAGGGTGCTGTAGATCGACACCCCTGGCGCCCGGATCTCGTACTCGAAGCGCGTGTCGCGCTGAGTGTCCGCGTTCGAGAACCACGCCAACTTGTCTTCCGGCGTGCTGGCCTCGACCCCGAGCACCCAGGGCAGGGCGGCTGGATAGTGCGGCGCCCCGTCGGCCGGCAGCGAATCGTTGCCCGCCGCCGCCACGAGGATCGCCCGGCTCAACGCGGCTGCGAGGGTATCGGTCATGACTTGCGAATACTGGTACCCGCCGAAGCTCATGTTGATGACCTCGGCTCCTTGATCAACCGCGTAGATCACGCCCTCGGCGATGTCGTCGGTGGTCAGCACGCCGCTGTATTGGGCGGCGCGAATCGCCATGATCTTGCTGTTGAAGGCCACACCCACACCGCCCAGGTGGTTGTACCCCTGCGCCGCAATGATCCCCGCCACGTGCGTGCCGTGCCCGTGATAATCCACCGGATCCCCACCGTGACTGCGCGGGTCCGACACCACGCTGCACCCGTAAACGTCGTCGACGAACCCGTTGCCATCGTCGTCCACGCCGTTGGCCGGAATCTCGCGTGGGTTGGTCCACAAGTTGCCCACCAGGTCCTCGTGGTGATAGTCGATGCCCGAGTCGATCACCGCCACCACCACGTCCGGACTGCCGCCCGGGTGGACGCCGCTCTCCTTGAGGAAATTCCAGGCCTTGGCGATCTTGGCATTGGTGTGATGCCACTGCTTGTCGTAGTCCGGGTCCGTGGTGCCGTCGGGCAAGCCGCTGATCGGCGGCGGAATCGTCCCCGCCAACCGCCACTCGTAACTCGGCTCGACGCACTCGACGTCCGGCTCGCCCCGAAGCTCCTCGGCCAACGCGCCAACATCCGCCTCCGGCGCCACCCGCAACCGGTACCAGCGCTCGAGCTCCTGCCGTTTCTGGGCGTAGGCCCGCTCCTCGATCGCGCTCGTGGCTCGCGCCAGGGCCACGTTCGGCCCGCGGACGCTGAAGATGGCTTCGAGGTCCTGCGCGTCGTGTCGGGTCAACACCGGCCCCAGCGGGGTCGTCGCCCGCAGCGTCGCCAAGCCTGTCCGCCCGCCATCCCGCGCCCGGTGCAGGGCCAGGGCCGTCGCCGAACCCTTTCGGAGTTTGACCAGCACTTGGCCGGGCACAACTCCCCCACCGGAGGCCGGCTGACCTCGGCTCGGCGGCGTGCGGTCGCGCGCCAACAGCTCCGGCAGCGGATGGGCTTCGATCGCCGCGGCACCGGCATTCGCTTCCCCAGCGAAGCCTGAAGCCGTCGCTGGACCAACCGACTCAACCTCAACGGCCAGCCCCAGCACCGTGGCGAGGCCCAGCCCGGTCAGTGCCAGGAACCGCCCCCACACCAAACCAACAGCGAGGCCACGCCCCCGACCATCGCTCGGGCGTCTGGCCTGAGGCCGCGCGGGCAAGAGGCCCGCTCCCCGAACTTGACCTGGCGGCAACCGGTCTTGGGGTCCGAGTACGCTCGCACGCCACGTGGGCGAAGTTGGTGTTCGTTGCGCTGGGTACGTATGGCCAGTCATGGTGCCTCCATTCGTTCGTAAAGATGCTGCGCTTCACAAAACCCAGCGACGAAGACCCTACGAGCTGCCACCGGCCCAGGGGTAAACTGATGAGGGCCAACCGCGTGGTATGGGGCCGACAGCTTCAGGAATCGTCAGGGCTTAGCTGGATCGAGCGGTATCATCCGCAGCAAGACCCTTGGCACGCAATAGCTAAAACTAGTGATACGGCGAAGGCGACGGCCGCCGGCTAGCCGCGCCAGTACTTCGAGGCCGCCGCCGTGCGGCTGCGGACATGGAGCTTCTCGTAAATGTGCCGCAGGTGGGTATGCACGGTGTGGATGCTCAAGGACAACTCCTGGGCGATCTCCTTCGAGGACCAGCCGCGCGCGAGGTGCTCGAGGATCTCTTGCTCACGTTTGGTCAGGCGCGCGGCCTCGGGTAACGGCGGGCTGCGGCGATGGAACGACTCGACTACCAGCCGGGCGATGTGGCTGGTCATGGGCGAACCGCCGCGATGCGCCTCTTCTAAGGCGGCTACGATTTCCTGCGAGGTACCGCTCTTGACCAGGTACCCGCTCGCACCGGCCTCGAGCGCGGCGAAGACCAGCCGTGTGTTCTCTTCGATCGTCAACATCACAATCGGCACCGTTGGCAGCAGCGTCCGGAGACGACGAATGCAATCCAGGCCGTCCTCGCCCGGCAAATGCAGATCCATCAGAACCACGTCCGCGGGTTCTGCGGGTAACCTCTCCAGGGCCGACCGCGCATCGGGAAACGAACCGACACACACACAGTTGGCGGTTCCGCCAAGGAGCGCCTCGAGGCTCTCGCGAAAGCCGGCGTGGTCTTCAACGAGGGCGACGCGGATCATGGGACTAAGGGAACCTCGAGCCGGACGGTCGTGCCTTGGCCGGGAACGCTGGCCAGCGTGAGGCGTCCCCCCAAGGCGGCTAGGCGCTCGCGCATGTTCATCAGGCCCAGGCCCGGTCGCCCCGCCGCCTGGCCGTCCGGCTCATCGCCCGAGCCGCCTTGAGCAACGCCACCGGGCTGGACCGGAGTCGGTAAGCCGCGGCCGTTGTCCGCTATCGTCACGTGGCAGTGCCCATCCGCGAACCCTACCGCGATGCGCAGCTCGGAGGCCTGCCCGTGCTGAGCGGCGTTGCGAATCGCTTCTTTAGCGGCCAAAAACAAGTTCTGTCGCGCCTCAGCGCTCAAGGGTGCTGCAGGCCAAGTTCCCGGCAGCTCGAACCGGCACCGCATCTGCCACGGCTCGAGGTATTCCTGGGCAAACTGGCACACGCGCGTGACCAACCCTTCGAGGGTGTCGTTTCGCGGGTCGGTGGCCCAGATCAACTCGCGCATCGTCTGCTGGCTGGCACGCAGCGTCTCCTGCACTTGATCCAGCCGCGACTGCGACGCCTCCGCGACCGCCGCCTCCCGACCCTGCCGAGCTAGTCCCAGCAAGATCGCCGCCCGCGCCAACGAGGCCCCTAGGTCGTCGTGCAGATCCCGCGCGATCCGGCCCCGTTCGAGCGCCCACCGGTGCTCAGCTTCGAGCCGCTCGAGCCGGACCCGCCATCGCAGCCGGCCTCGGTGCAGCGCATACACCCCCGCCAGCACCGCGCCCAGCAACAACCCACGCACCGGCCAACGCTCGTGCAGGTGCGGGGTCAAACGGAACGCAAACATCGCCACCTCCGCCTCCTCGGTCCACCGCCCATGGTGATTCCGCGCGCTCACCAGGAACCGGTAGCGACCCGGCCGCAGGTTCGTATACGTCGCCGCCCGCCGCCTCCCCGCGTCGATCCAGTCCGCGTCATGCCCCTCGAGTCGATACCGAAACCGCACTTGCTCAGGCGCCACCAGGTCCACCAACGCATAGCGAAACTCGAGGAACCGACCCGAACCCGGCGGCAGCGTCATCGGGCCGGCCACCCGCTCCGGCAGCGCCTCGGCTGCCAGTGTCCCTGGCGCCGCCTCGTCGGTTAGCCCCAAACCATACACGATCCGGTCCGTCGCACGCACGCGCTCGATGAGCACGGGCTCGGTCCGCGGGACAAACGGGATGGCGGCCGGGTCCACAACCGCCACGCCGTGCGCGGTGGGGAACCACAGCCGGCCGTCGCCGGTGCGGCACCCGGCGGGTTGAACCTCGCCGTTGGTCTCGCTACCGCGCAAGCCCTCGTTCCCGCCGAGAGCGAGCGACCTCACGCGCGACTGGCGGCCGTCGCACACGGCGTTCAACTGCTCGATCGGCACGCGAAACACCCCCCGATGACTCCCCAACCACAGTGCCCCGCCCGTGTCGGCCACGATCTGATTGATCAGGTTGTCGGTCAACCCCTGCGCGGCGGTCAGCCGGTCCAACCGAACCGGCCGGGCCGCACCCGCGTCAGCCCGGCCCGAGTTCCAACCCACAACGTGCCATCCGCGTCCTCGTGCAACGCCAGCACATCGTCGCTGCTCAGCCCCTCCCGCGTGGTGTAAGCCCGGAATGCGCCCCCCTGAAGCCGGTTCAGACCGCCACCCCGGGTGCCAAACCACATCGCTCCCGCCCGATCTTCCAGCAGCGTGTGGACCACATACGAGGTGAGCTGGCCACTGGGGATCTCCTTCGTCCACGCTTTCTGCACCACCTGTCCCAGCTCCGCCGTGGGATACGTTCGCCCGGTCGCATCGCCATCCAGCCACCACACCCCCTGCCGCCCAATCCATTGCTCGCCCTCAGCCAAGTACCGGATCTCGCCCGGGCGATACAGCCATTGCTCGCCATGGGTCTCGTGCAGCCAGGCGCCTTCCGCCGTCTGGTAGTCTCGAGGTCGGCGCACCAGGCGCATCACCCCGCCCTTGGTCCCGATCCAAATGGCCCCGGCCCGGTCTTCATAGATGGCAAGGGTCTGCGGATGCACGGCCGGCTTAGCGACACGGACGTAGCCTCCGCCGGTATGGTGATAGTGGACAAAGTCTCGATCGGCTGCCCCCAGCCATAAATCGCCTGTGCGATCCTCCCAAACCGCCCGAAGACTCAGACCCGCTGCCTCCGACGCAAATGCAGGCGCCTCGAACCGGCCGTTCCACAAACGGGCTACTCCCTCGCTCGTCGCCACCCAGACACCCCCCGCGCGCGACTCGCACAACGACCACACTTCGTCATGGCACAAACCATGGCGGCGATCCCACATCCGCACGGGCTGGGGCCGGAGTCGCCACAGGCCATGCCGCTGCGTGCCTAGCCAGAGGTTGCCCTCCCGATCCTCGACCGCGCAGCGGAACGTGACCCCCGCTGTCGCCTCGCTCAACTCCGGCTGCACCCAACCGCTCCGCGTCCAACACGCCACGCCTCCCGTCCCCAACACCCAAAGCGTCCCCCGCGCGTCCTCGAGCAAGGCCTGGACCCAGCCCACCTCGGGCGGCGCTTCCAGCTCAGGCAGCGGGCCTGCGGGCTCGTCCTCTCGCCCCTCCATCTCCGCCCCAACCCCTACCCGAGCCGAACCGACCCTCCGCGCCAGCGATTCACGGCCACTCCGCACGCCCCGATCGGACGCTGCCCGATCCTTCCAGGCGAGTCCGCCCGCCGTCCCCCACCAAAGCCGGCCCTGCCGATCGAGCCGCAGGCACGCCACCCCTTCTGGCCCGGTCTCGACTGGCCCTTGCCCAGGCGCTCCCGCATCGAAAAATTGCCCGGTTGCAGAGTCGAAGCCGTGCAAGCCGGCGTACGATCCCACCCACAACTCCCCAGACGCACCCGCCGCGAGCCCGCGCACCATCTCGCCGTGCCGGATCCGGTTGCCGTAGGTCGTGAACCGGCCACTCTCCCGCTCCCAGCGGCTCAGGCCGCCCATCGTCCCGATCCAAAGCCCACCGCCGCTCTCGACCAGCGCGGTAATCTCCGCCGAGCCGAGTCCCGTGTCCTGGCCGAACTGCTCATAGCTCCCGTGCCGCCAGCGCGCCAGGCCTTGCTTGGTCCCGATCCACAGAGATCCCTCGCCATCCTCGAGCAGGGCTTGGCACGAAGCCTGCCGGAACTCCGGCTGACTCCCCGCCGGCGCCACCGCCGTGAACTCCGTCCCGTCGAACCGCACCAGGCCCGACCGCGTCCCCACGTACAAGTGGCCGCTGCGGCTCTGGACGATGCACTCGACCCAATTCTGCGGCAGGCCGTCTTCGGTCGTCCACACCCGCACTCGGTAAGGCAAGAGCCCTGCTGCGGCTGTCCAGGCTAGCACCAGCCACACGCACCCCACCCGCGCGAGCGCAGCAAGACCGCGGCGCTCTACCAACACCTTACGGTGCTTGCCAATACGCCTCGGGTCCGTGGGCCTGACAACTCGCATTCCGTTCCGCCTTTCCACCTCTGTGCCCCGGCCCAGCGACCGCCGTGGCCGCCTGTCCGGTGTCCGGAGTGGACGCCGGCCAGTCAAGCACGCACACCCGGTCCCGGCAAGCGCCGCCCCCACACCAGGCCCTCCCAATCCGCTCCTGAGCATTAAAAGACGGTCTTTTAATCGTTGACAGCGGGGAGGCTCGAAGGCCAACACGACCGATGAGCCCAAATGACCCCAGCGAGCTCCGAGCCCCACCGCCCCGCCGCCATCGCCATGACGCGGGCGCCTTTGGCCAGACACGGGCTGCCGCGCCCCCCTTCCGGTGTCAACAACTACAATCGTGTCAGATAATGTAGATAATATGGACACGGGCATGTGCCGTTGAGTTGTTGCCGCGGAGTTTGCGCTTCCTTGCCATTTGCCATTAGAGTGCCGGCATATGTTCAAGCGCCAAGATGACACGCCCAGGTTGAGGTTGCACCTCAGGCGACCCTACCCCCACCCCCCGCAAGACCTGCAATGACTCGACCCGCAATTCACACGACGTGTTGCCCGTTGGATTGCCCAGACACCTGCGCCCTGGAGGTGGGCGTGGTCGATGGGCGAATCGAACGGATCGGTGGCTCGCGCGAACATCCAACGACGGGTGGCTTCATCTGCGGCAAGGTGGCCCGGTTCAGCCGCCGGGTGTACCACGCGGAGCGGGTGTTGCACCCGCTGCGTCGGCGCGGCCCGAAGGGGTCGGGTCAATTCGACCGGTTGTCTTGGGACGAGGCGGTGGCGACCATCGTGGCGCGCTGGCGCGACATCGCCGGCCGATGGGGCGCTGAAGCGATCATGCCCTATCACTACGGCGGCTCGAACGGCTTTGTGAGCGATTGCTTCCTCGACGACTACTACTTTGCCCGGTTGGGGGCGTCTCGCCTGGCGCGCACTCTGTGTGCCGCTCCCGCAACGGCAGCCGCCCAGGGCATGTACGGGAGGATGCCCGGCGTGGCGTTCGAGGATTATCCCCAGGCGAAGTGCATCCTGATCTGGGGCGCCAACCCCAAGGCCTCGAACATTCACCTGGTGCCGTTCCTGCGTGAGGCCAAGCGCCGGGGCGCGTTCATCGCTGTGCTCGATCCGCGAGAGAACTTTTCCGCCGGGGAGATCGACTTACACCTTCCGGTCTATCCTGGGGCAGACCTGCCGATTGCCCTGGCGTTGATCCGGTACTGGCACACGGCGGGGCGGTTGGATCGAGGGTTCCTGGACCGGCACGCGGTAGGCATCGAGGGGCTGCTGGACCAGGCCGACCATTGGCCCCTGGGGCGAGCCGCCGCGGCCGCGCGCGTTTCGGTCGAGGCGATCCAACGGCTGGCGGACGTGTACGCGGAGGCTCGGCCGGCGGTGGTGCGGATCGGGTGGGGGCTCGAGCGCAACACCAACGGCGGGCGGGCGTTGGCTGCGATCTTGGCGCTGCCGGCGTTGCTGGGCAAGTTCGGCGAACGCGGCGCCGGCTACACCCTGAGCAACAGCGGGGCCACCAAGCTCGACCTGGCCAAGGTATGGGGCGACGTGCGCTGGACCGCGCGGGAGCTGAACATGGTCGAGTTGGGGGCGTGGCTGACCCAGTCGGACCTCGAGCCGCCGGTGAAAGCCCTGTTTATCTACAACTGCAACCCGGCGGTTACGGTGCCGGACCAAGTGCGAGTGCTGGCTGGCCTTGAACGCGAGGATCTGTTCACCGTGGTCCATGAGCAGGTGATGACGGATACGGCCCGGCTTGCGGACCTGGTGCTGCCCGCGACGACGTTCCTCGAGCACCGCGACATCCGTCGAGGTTACGGCGCCTATGTGGTGGGCGGCGTGCAGCCCGTGATCGCCCCGCGGGGCGAAGCGAAGCCGAACGAGGAGGTCTTCGCGTTGCTGGGCCGTGCGATGGGCTGGAACGACCCGCCGTTCCATTGGGACTCGGCCACCTGCCAGCGCAAGGTGGCGGAGGCGATGACGGTGCACGGTCGGCCGGCGGATTCGGCTGCGCTCGAGGCCGGCCGGGCGCAGGGGTATGACTTCCCCGAAGCGGGGCCGGTGCAGTTCGGCACCGTATTCCCGGGCACACCCGACGGGAAGATCCACCTCACACCGGACTGCTTGGGCGATCGGCCCTATGAGTATCGGGTGGTGGCGAGCGAGCAGTATCCCCTGGCGCTGATCTCTCCGGCGAGCCATCAGTTGGTCAATAGCACCTTGGGCGAGGACAACCTGCCCGAGCTGTGGGTCACGCTCGACCCGAGCGATGCCAGCGCGCGCGGGATCCAAGACGGTGACGCCGTCCGGGTGTTTAACGAGCTGGGCCAGGTCGTGTGCCGCGCCCGAGTCAGTCCGCAGATCCGAGTCGGGGTGGTGGCTTTGCCCAAGGGGGCCTGGCGCCGAGCCTCGCGCAACGGTTGGACCTCGACGGCTCTCTGTCCAGCTAGCGTGGACAACCTGGGCGGTGGCGCTTGTTACAACGACGCCCGGGTGGAAGTGGCGCTTGCGCAGGCCTAACGAGCCTGGCGCGGTGTCGGCCGGCGCGAGGCCATGTGCCGTCAGACGCACAGTGTGCCGGGCGTGGCCGTGCCCTAAGATGCTAGTGGTAATTGGTAATGGTAAGGCAGCAAACGGTGAGTTGCGGCCTGGCCTGACGGTGGCGGAGTCCGGGGGACCGGCGGGCGACGCGACTCACGGACGGCCCCAGGGGTGACTCGGGTGGGGGGGCGGGTTGGCGAGTTGGCGAGTGTGGGCTTGACGATTGGCTGGGTGTCTGGCTTGAATTGACGCCATCAGGCCCCGTGAGCGAGTGGGATAGAGACGGATTGCACTAGTTTATGAAAAACCTTTCAACCAAACCACAGGGGCTCCCGCGGACGCACCGCGTTCACCGGGGAGCATTCACCCTTATCGAGCTGCTGGTGGTCATTGCGATCATCGCAATTCTGGCCGGCATGCTGTTGCCTGCTTTGGCTAAGGCGAAGACCAAAGCCCAGGGCATCATGTGCATGAACAACACCAAACAGTTGATGCTCGCCAACCACATGTACCAAGGGGACAACCGCGACAAGTTCCCCGGCGCGTACCATGGCGGGTTCGTGCCTGGGGCCAACGCCCCGCAAAAGCCGTGGGTCACGGGCTGGTTGGATTGGGGCACGAGTTCGGACAACACCAACACCATCTACCTGCTCGATCAGCGCTATGCGGTGTTGGCCGTCTATTTCGGCAACTCGAAGAACATCTACAAGTGCCCGGCGGACAAATATGTCAGTGGAGCTCAGCGCCAACGGGGTTGGACGGAGCGCGTGCGCAGCGTCTCGGGCAACATCTACGTGGGCGAGGGCAATGGCTGGGGACCCAACCCGGTCGAGAGCGGGACCGGCAGCGGCCCGAACAATAACACCATCTACCAAGGGGCGGTGCGGGCCTCGGACCTGACCATACCGGGCCCGGCACAGACTTGGGTGTACGTGGACGAGCATCCGGATAGCATCAACGACGCGGGCTGTTTCCCGCCCAATAGCGCCACGAACATTCCGGACGCGCCCGCGACCTATCACAACCTGGCCAGCGGGTTCGCCTTTGCGGATGGCCACTCGGAAATCCACAAGTGGATCGGCCCCACCATGAAGAAACCGCGGACCCGAGGCGGTCTGGACGGGGTGACCTACAATGCCCAAAACAACTTCGGCACCGTGCGGGGCGATCCTGACATTCGCTGGTACAGCCACGTTTCGCCGCGTAAGAGCGAACGGAATGTGGCGGATTAGGCCCGGGCCGAGCGGTTGGCCCGCTCAAGGGGCGCCCGACTAGAGTCCTTACTGCAAACGACCCGCAGCCCGCTGCGGGTCGTTTGCTTTCTGGAGTGGCTCGCCCCGCTCACAACCACTCGCAGCAGGGCACCTGCCGTCCAACCACACCAGCCTAAGTAGGCTAACGAGCGGGGCGCCCGTCCACCGAGCCGGTCCGGCCAGCCATTTTGCAGCCATTTTGCGGTTGCCGCGCTTGCGCGTTTGCGCCACCTTCGGCCTCGTTCACATGGGTGACGGTTCTGGAACGCGCGGCGTGACTGGGCGTTGCCGAGGCGCTCGAGTCGGAGTGCGGGTGCAGCGGAGCGCGGGTGAGGGCGGCGGGTTGGCGGGTCGAGAGCGGAGCGCATTCACGTTGATCGAGTTGCTGGTGGTGATTGCGATCATTGCGATCCTGGCCGGGCTGCTTTTGCCGGCTCTCAGCCGTGCCAAGCTCAAGGCCCAACGCACCGCCTGCCTCTCGAACCTCAAGAACCAAGGGCTCGCGTTCACCATGTACGCGGACGATTATCAGGGCCACTTCCCCACGGCGGACCAAACGACGGCGTGGCGCCTCGACGCCCTCTACGTCATGAGCAGCAACCAGGGCATGGCACTCCTGAGTTACGGCCTGGCGGGGGGCCGGCTCCGGCAAAGCGCCGCCGACTTCGACGCGGACATCAAGACCGCCCGAGTTCCCACGGTCTGGCGTTGTCCAGCCCGACCGGACTGGCCGCGGTTGTTCGACGAGAAGGGTCTCCTGCACGTGGACCATTTCATGATTCTGACGGGTCTTTCCGGAAACCGGTTCAGAGGCACCAATTCGCCAGCGCGCGCCAGCGACCCGGTCGGTCCTCTCAGCGCCGACCACACGATGGTTTTTGGCGCGCAGAACTACTGGACCTCGAACCACGGCAAGCAGGGTTACACGCGCGGCGCCAGTGCCGGCAACGAACCTGCCGGCCACAACCAATCCCACAGCGACGGGCACGCAGAGTGGGTCCACGAGAAGCGCTTCCGGCGCGCGACTCCGGCCGCCCGACATCCTCGGGCGCTCTGGGTCTCTGGCTGGCCCTGGGATTGGACTTGGGTCGACCAGTGAACACGCACGCCTCTCCAGCCCGCCTAGCGGAACGTAGGCCGCCGCCTGGTCGTCGAGTGCGATGGGGTCTGAGCCCGTTCCATGCGGTGGCGCTGCTCGTCGCTTGGCTGGTGCAGGCCGAACTCACGGCGGAGGAGAACGGTCGGATTCTTGTGCGCTGCGACCGCTTGACCCTGGCAGTGGAGCCGGACCGGGGAACCTGGCATGTCACCTGGAACGGCCCCCACGCCGCCACGATCGCCTCCGCCCAGTTCGCGGTCGAGGTGGCAGGCCGGACACCCACCGCCGCCGCCCCGCAAAGCTCGGTGGGGCCCTTCCAGGATGCGCTGGGAAAGGGCCGCGAGGTGCGGCAGGTGTGGGAACAAGACGGCTTCCGCGTCGAGCGCGAGGTGCGCGCCTACGACGCTGGCGGCGCGGTAACACTCGGTGGACGCCTGGTGAACGGCACGGGGCAGGCGGTTTCGTTGGGCACGGTCAAGCTGCTCGAATTGGGGAAGGATGGGCGGTGGCAACTCGGTGCGGGCAACGAGCTGCCTGGCGCCGTTTACCTCCAAGGCCATTCCTTGCTGCGCACCGTCCCTTACGGCGAGATGGCTGACCCTGGAAAGCCCGCCGAGCGCAGTTACCGCAGCAGCGGCGTGCTGGCCCTGGCCCGCCGGGGGCCGCCCTCGAGCTTGGTGCTGGGCTACTTGAGCGCCAACGAGGCGGCGCCCGATTTGGCCGCGCAGTTCCGGGCTGTGGAAGGCGGCGTGAGCTTGTCGGCCAGTTCGCGTTTCCTCGGTCGCGTGCTCGGTCCGGGTGACACCGTCGAGTTCGACAGGCTTTACATGGCAGCCGAGTCGGATGTCTTGGGTGCGCTCGAGGCTTATGGCGAGGCGGTGGCGAAGTTCAGCCCGCAATCCGTGCGCACGGGCGCCACGAGTCTGTGGTGCTCGTGGTACGCCCATCGGATGAGCATGACCGAAGAGAGCGTCTTGGCGAACGCGGCGGTCGCCGGGCAGCATCTCCAGCCGCTGGGCCTCGAGATCATGCAGCTCGACCACGGCTGGCAACGCGGCGACATCACGGGCGACTGGTACGCTAACGAGCGTTTCCCGCATGGCTTGCGGTGGCTGGCCGATCGGTTGCGCGAGCGTCATGGGCTGCGCTTAGGGTTATGGATTGCGCCGACCGACGTGGCGGAAACCAGCGACCTGTTCCGGCAACACCCCGATTGGCTGCTCAAGGACGACCGCGGCCAACCGCGGGTTAACTGGCGCTGGTACTGGGCGCCCAACCCCAACTGCTACGAACTGGACGTGACCCAACCCGAGGCCTACCGTCACACGGCCGCCACGTTCCGGCGTTTGGTCCAGGAAGGCGCCACCTATTTCAAGATCGATTTCATCGCCGCGGCTGGGGGCGAACAGTTCCATCAAGCAGACTCCCAGGCCACGCGCGGCTGGTCGAATCTCCGCCGCGCCATGCAGGCGATTCGTGAAGGAGCCGGTGACTCGGCCTGGATTCGCTACTGTCAAACTCCGCCCCTCCTGAGCGTCGGCTTGGCCAACAGCGCCTATGGCGGTGACGACACGCTCGATGCGGGCATTCCTGGCCGGTTCGATGTCCTGCGCGACAACGCCCACGCCTTGGCCGCCGGGTGGTGGCTCAATGGCCGGCTCTACCAGCGCGAGGTCTGCGACATGAGCGTGCGCATGCAGGGCAGCCTCGAAGAGGTCCGGGTGCGGGCGGCGCTCATGACGCTCGCCAACTGCAGCATTTCGTGGAGCGACGAGCTCCGTTACCTGCCGCCTTCACGCCTTCGGCTCATGCAGCAATGCCTGCCGCCCGGCAACCCGCCGATGCGCCCGCGGGATCTCCTCGAACGCGAGGTCCCTTCGCTCTGGCACGTCAAGGTCCCCCACGAGACCGCAGCCTGGGACGTCGTTGGCGTGTTCAACCACCGCTCCGAACCCGAAGTGCGCGAGGTGGACTTCCAGCCGTTGGGCCTCGAGCCGAACCGCGATTACACGGCCTTCGAGTTTTGGGAGGAACGGTTCCTGGGCGTACTGCAAAATCGGCTGACGCTCGCGTTGCCGCCGCAGGCCTGTCGAATCTTGGCGCTGCGCCCGCGGTTGGACCGGCCGCAACTGGTGGGCACCGACATGCACCTGCTCCAGGGGTGGCATGAGCTGGTGCGCCTCGACTGGAATCCCGCGGATCGAATGCTCGCCGGCACGTACCGCCGCGCGGCTGGCATGCGGGGCAAGGCTTTCTTCCTCGTGCCGGTAGGGTTCTACCCGAGATTCGATTTCCCGCTCTCGCCCACCTCGGCTCGGCTCACCCATCTCGAGGGCCCGCTCTGGATGCACGAGGTCGAGTTTGCGCAGCGCGACTTGGACTGGGAGATCCCGTTCACGCGCTGAAGCGGGTTAGGGCGTCATGACGCTTCCTGGCTTGATCGTGCGCAACGCGCTCCGCAATCGGCGGCGCGTGATGCTGACGGTATCGAGCATGGCGCTGAGCCTGTTGCTGCTGACGCTGCTGGAGGTGTTGCTGAAGGGGTTGACGGACCCGGAAGGGAGCGTGGCGGGGGCGGAGCGCGTGGCGGTGCGGCACAGTGTGTCGCTGGCCAACATGCTGCCGGCGAAGTATCAGGCGCGGTTGGAGCGGTTGCCGGGGGTGAGTCGTTGCACGAAGCTGCTGTGGTTTGGGGGCATTTATCAGGATCCGAAGAACTTCTTTCCGCAGTTCGCCTGCGATGCGGACGCGCTCTTCGAGGTGCTGACCGAGGCGCGCATCGACGAGGCGCAGCGCCGGCAATTCTTGGAGGAGCGAACCGCGTGCGTGGCTGGGGCGCGGACGGCGGCGCGGTTTGGCTGGCGGCTGGGGGAGCGGATTCGGCTTCTGGGCGCGATGTGGCCTGCGAACCTGGAACTGACGCTGCGGGGGATCTACTCGGGCACGTTCGACGACGCGATGCTGTTCTTCCATCACGAGTACCTGGACGAGATGCTGGGAGACTTGGGTTTCACGGGGTTATTCTGGGTGCGAGCGGACTCGGCAGCGCGGGTGCCGGAACTGATCGAGCGGATCGACATCGAGTTTCGGAACTCGGACGCGGAAACGAAGACCGAGACAGAACAGGCGTTTGCGTTGGGTTTCGTGTCGATGCTAGGCAACCTCAAGCTGTTGATCCGGTCGATCTCGACGGTGATCGTGTTCACGCTGGTGTTGGTGACGGCGGGGACGATGAGCATGGCGGTAAGGGAGCGCACGCGGGAGGTGGCGATCCTCAAGGCATTGGGTTTTCGGACTTGGCGCGTGTTCGCCCTGATCTTGGGCGAATCGGTCGGGTTAGCTTTGGCGGGCGGGTTGATCGGGTGCCTCGGGGCGTGGGGGCTGTTACGGGCGGTGGATCTGTACCGGCTGTCGGGTGGTTTGTTTGTGAGTTTCGAGCTGACGCCGGGGATCCTGGCTGGTGGATTGTTGGTAGCGGGGCTGCTCGGGGTGGGCGGTTGTCTGATTCCGGCGTATGGGGCTTGTCGAAGCGGTGTGGTGGCTGGCTTGACGCGGCCGGATTGAGGATCGGCGATGGCGGTACCGCTCAAGTACAATTGGCGCAGCCTATGGGTGCGGTGGCGGTCCACGGCGGCCACGGTGCTGAGCATGGGGTTGGTGGTGGGTGTGTTCGTGATGGTGTTGGCGCTGGCGCACGGATTGACGGCCACTTACCTCGAGACGGGCGACGCGCGTAACCTGATCGTGTTCCGGAAAGGGTCGCTGGCTGAATCCAGCAGCCAAATCACGCTCGAGGAAGTGCGGCGCACGCGCTATCTCGATGGCATCGAGCGGGACGCCCAAGGCGAACCGCGCGCCTCGGCGGAGATGATCATTCTCATCACGTTACCCCGGCAATCGGGGGGGAAGGCGCATGTGCAAGTGCGCGGCGTAGGGCCACAGGGTCTGGGATTGCGCCCCCAGATGCGGCTGACGCAGGGGCGCATGTTTCGTCCGGGGATGCGGGAATGCGTGGTGAGCGAGAATCTGGCGCGACGTTTTGCGGATTGCCAGCTCGAGGCTCGATTTCGCTCGGGCAAGACCACCTGGCATGTGGTGGGCCTGTTCGAAGCGGACCAGACGGCTTACGATTCGGAGATTTGGGTGGACGTGGACGAGGCGCGCGAGGCGTTCAACCGGGCCTTCTACAGCTCGCTGTTGGTGCGCACGACGGGCGCGGTGGCGGCCGAGGGGGTGGTCGAGCGGATCGAGGTGGACCCGCTGATGCGGTTACGGGCGGTACCGGAGCCGGAGTACTTTCGCGAGCAGACCAAGACGGCGCAGCCGATCCGGGTATTGGGGTTGGGGTTGGCGGTCCTGATGAGTCTCGGGGCGGCGTTTGCCGCGATGAACACCCTTTATGCGTCGGTCGCGGCGCGCGCCCGCGAGATCGGGACGCTCCGGGTATTGGGGTTTCGCCCCGCGACCATCTACTGGTCGTTCATGCTCGAGTCGCTCATGGTGGCAGCCTTGGGCGGGGTGGTGGGTTGCCTGCTGGCACTGCCGTTGCATGGGATCGCCACGGGCACGTTCAACTGGGCCACTTTCGCCGAAGTCGCCTTCGAGTTCCGCATCACGCCCGGCTTGCTGGCGGGCGGGCTGGGTTTTGCCCTGCTGATGGGCGCGGTGGGCGGGGCGTTGCCGGCACGGCGGGCTGCTCGCAAGCCGCTCCTGGCGGCCCTGCGCGCCGAATGACGGCGCCGCAGGGCACGCCCGTAGGGTGGGTGTCTAGCTACCCGGGACGGCCGTCACGCGGGTGGGCTTGGTGGGGACCAGTTTCTGGCTCGGGTAGCCAGCGACCGTCTCGCCCCGGACGCGCAAGGAATGCGCCAGCGCATACTTGAACTCCTCGGGGGCGGTTGCCATGGCCTGTTTCAGGGCCGCGACGGCTTTGGCGCCGGGGATTCGTTCGAGGGCGCAACGCGCGTCTTCGCGCACATCGGCGTTGGCCAAGAGGGTGGCGACGGGCGGCACGGCGTCGTCGCCGCCGATCTCGGACAACATCCAGAGCAGTTCGCGCCGGACTGCGGTGGGGGCGGTGGGCAATAAGGCGATCAGTTGGGTGGCGACGGCTTGGGCTTCCGCCGCGGCGTTGGGCCGGCCGGCGTGCCGCACGATCTTCCAGAGGGCGCGCCGCGCCGCTCGGGCGATCTCGAAGTCCGGATCGGTCATGACCTCGGACAAGGGTTTCACAGCCGGGGCACCGCTCGGGCCGGCATGTTGCCAGGCCGGGCCCCGGACCTTATCGTCGGGGCTCTTAAGGTTGGCGATCAGTTCGGCCACGGCCGGGGAGGCCGCGCTCGAGGCAGGTGCGGCGAGGGCGGCGGTGGCGGCGGCAACGACGGTCCGTGTTGCGAGGGGGACATCGGTGGTCTTCATGTTGAGTGAAGGGATAGGTTCTGGATTCTCGAGTTCTGGATGATTCAGGCTAGAGGTTCATGCGGCTCGGGCCTTAGAGGGTATACGGATACCGTTGCGGCCGGCTCATCTTTCGGCGGGTTTGCTCGTCGCCCACGATTTCCTGTCGGACCGGGTCCCACTGGAGCTTGCGTCCGAGGACCAGGGAGAGGTTGCCCAGGATGCAGAGGAACGAGGTGGCGGCGCCGGCCTCGATGTTCATGATGGTCTTGCGCCCGGTCTTGATGCCCTCGAACCAGTCGGCGTGATGATCGAAGCGGGGGCTTTGCGGCACGTCGACGCCGCCGGGCGGTTTTTGGAAGTTCACGGCCTTGAGTTCGGTGTAGACCTGGCCGTCGCCCACCCACACGACCAGTTTATCTTTCTCGCCGTGGTAGACGGCGCCGTAGCCTTCGCGGATGCCTTCGCGCTTTTGTTTGTCGCGGTCGAAGTAGGGCACGGGTTCGCCGGGTTGCGCCCAGACGAGGGTCCAATCCGGGTTCTTGAACTGGTAGGTGACCTCCATGTCGATGGCGGAATCCCACAGGCCGCGAGTGGGCACGGTGCCTTTGGCCTCGACGGTCACGGGTCCGGTGTGGTCGGCGTTCATGAAGAGCAGGGCGTTGCTCATGACATGCGCGCCGCGGTCGCGGATCTGGCCGCCGCCCGACTCCATGATCCAGCGGAAGGTCCCGTGGCAGTAGCGCGCGTTGTACGGACGCCAGCGGAGCGGGCCGAGCCACAGATCCCAATCCAACTCCGGTGGCGGCTCGGAGTCGGGCACGGGCCGATTGTCGGCCGGGCTGGCGTAGTGCCAGCAGGTGACCTTGTGGATGCGGCCGAGCATGCCGTTGGCGATATAGAGGTGGGCCTTGTGAGCTTCGCGCTGGGAGCGGCCCTGCGAACCGACCTGGACCGCCACTTTGTTTTCCTTGGCTGCGCGCACCATGGCCTTGCCTTCCTCGATGGTGCAGCAGGCCGGTTTCTCGACGTAAACGTGTTTGCCGCTCTGGCAGGCGTGGACGGTTTGAACCGCATGCCAATGGTCGGGTGTGGCGATGACGACCGCATCGAGGTCTTTGCGCTCGAGCAGCGCGCGATAATCGCGGTAGGTCTTGGCCTCGCCGCCGGCACTCTTCAGCGCCGCGGCCAAGCGCCGCTCGTCGGCATCGCACAAGGCCGCCACGTTCACCTCGCCGCGGGACTGGCGGGCGAGCATATAGCCAAGATGCCCGTTCCCCATGCCGCCAATGCCGATGTGGCCCATTGTGAGTCGGCTATTGGCGCCTGGTGTTCCCGCGGCTCCCAAGACGCGGGCTGGGACGATCTGGGGCAGGCCCAGGAGACCGGTTCCGAGGGCGGCTGCGCCGGTTCGCTGTAAGAACGCCCGGCGGGCCATGGTGGGGTGCTTTCTTGTCATGTGCGTTGTGCCTTTCCGTTGAGTTAGGGTGATGATGTCGAAGGGTTACTCATGAGACAGCGGCAAGGGTGACCCGATGCCGGTAGGGTAGGGCTCGCAGTCCCCTGCGAGCCGGGGACAGTGCTGAGTGCGGAGGTAGGAATCGCCCGCGCGGCGCGCACGGAGTGACGCGCCCTACCCCCAGCCGCAATGCCGGTAGGGCTCGCAGTCCCCTGCGAGCCGGGGACAGTACTGGGTGCGGAGGTAGGAATCGCCCGCGCGGCGCGCACGGAGTGACGCGCCCTACCCCCAGCCGCAATGCCGGTAGGGCTCGCAGTCCCCTGCGAGCCGGGGACAGTACTGGGTGCGGAGGTAGGAATCGC
>Ga0194126_10001512_pt1 | contig 38940 bp, 34 predicted proteins | sample TA2KigC150mmetaG_FD_148641 | JGI IMG/M metagenome (GOLD analysis project Ga0194126, IMG submission 148641) | Freshwater microbial communities from Lake Tanganyika, Tanzania - TA2015035 Kigoma Deep Cast 150m | ecosystem: Environmental > Aquatic > Freshwater > Lake | place: Tanzania: Lake... | reverse complement strand
CACCCACTGGACTGCCCGATCTGCGACAAAGGGGGCGAGTGCCCGTTGCAAAACCTGACTATGGATCACGGCCCGGGGGAGAGCCGTTTCATCTACGATGACAAAATCCATTTCGACAAGAACGTGCCCCTGGGCGATCTGATCTGGCTGGATCGTGAACGTTGCATCCAATGCGCCCGTTGCATCCGCTTTCAGAGAGAAATCGCCGACGACGCGGTGCTGGAGTTCTTCCACCGCGGGCGGGCTACGGATATTATCACCAACTCGGAGCCGGGGTTCGACTCCTATTGGTCGGGCAACACAACCGATATTTGTCCCGTCGGCGCGCTGACCACGGCGGATTTCCGGTTTGGCGCGCGCCCCTGGGAATTGAAAAGCGCGGCCTCGATCTGCACACACTGCCCGGTAGGCTGCAACATGACCTACAACACCCGCCGCGAGGCCAAATCCGGCGGGGATATCGTCATCAAACGGGCTATGCCGCGGCAGAACGAGTGGGTCAACGAGTTGTGGCTCTGTGATAAGGGCCGCTTTGCCTATCACTTCGCCGAGAACGAAAATCGTCTGACTCAACCGTTGATCCGCAAAGGCGGAAATCTGACTCCCACAAGCTGGGATGACGCCCTGGCATTGGTGGCAGATCAATTCAAGAACGCCGGAGAAAGTCTGTTGACCCTGGTGAGCGGGCGCCTGCCCAATGAGGATCTTTTCAATTTGAAGAAGCTCACGGATGGGCTTGGCGGAAAAGCCAGATTGCACTCTTACATGGCCGGTGGCGATCTGGTCGCCCAGGTTGGTTTAAGCGAAGGTTCCAATCTGGCAGAGCTGGGCGAGGGGGATGTTATCGTCGTGGTTGCTTGCGACCTGGAGGAAGAAGCTCCGATTTGGTGGCTGCGGGTCAAGGCCACTGTTCAACGTGGGGCCAAACTGATCGTTGCCAACCCGCGCCCTACCAAGCTGGATCGGTATGCCACAGAAATCATTCGCTATCAGTACGGAGAAGAGATCAGTGCTGTAAGACAGGTTGGCAACCTGTCCTACGCCGAGAACGCGGTCGTCTTTTTCGGCAGCGATGGCATCGGGTTGGAAACTTCTGCTGCGCTTGCGATAACATGCGCCAATCTGCTCATCCAGAGCGGCCATGCTGGCAAGCCAAACAACGGCCTGGTCGGGGTGTGGCCGCGGGCTAACGAACAAGGCGCGTGGGATATGGGTTTCCGCCCCGGCGCAAACCTGGCTGAGGCGAAAGCGCTCTATATCGTTGGCGCAAATCCGGTCGGCGACGATCCGGCGATTGCTGAGATCATCACTCAGGCCGATTTCGTGGTCGTTCAGGAGCTATTCCTGACCAAGACCGCTGAACTGGCCGATGTAGTGCTCCCTGCCCAGGCGCAGATCGAGCGCGAAGGCACTTACACCTCCGGCGAGCGGCGCGTACAGCGTTTCTACCCTGTTGTACTACCCAAAGTCGATACCCGCCCCGACTTCGACATCGCTGCCCAGATTGGCGCCAAAGTCGGCGTGGAACTCAAAGGGCGTTTCCCCTCCCTGGTGATGTCCCAAATTTGCGCTGAGGTCCCTGGCTACGAGAGCATAACTTACCAGAGATTAGCCGAGGTCACTGAACAATGGCCAATCGTTGGGCGTGGCGATCTCTATTATGGTGGTACAAGCTATGAGAATAAACAAGGCCTGGGGATTCAGTTGCACTCCCAACGTGGTTTTGGTACTTCCAAAATCTCGAACTACGAACTTCCCAAAGGTGAAGTTATCGCCGTGCCCATCACATTGTTGTACGACCGCGGGAGCATGATCATCCCCTCGGAAGTGCTGCACCCCCGAATTCCAGAGCCGTATATCCTGGTCAACCCTCAGGATTCCCTGACGCTCAAAACCACGGACGGCATGATGGTGGGCATCAGCATCAACGGCGGCGAATCCAGCAATATTGTCGTCCGGGAAGATGAGAATGTGCCGCAAGGTTTCGCCCTCATCCCCCGCAGCATGGGTGTGCCTATTGATAAACCGAGACAATTCGAGATTCGCATCGCCGAAGCTGCAATGGCATAATTATGTAAAAACGTTCAACGTTTTGAGGTAACTTATGGAACCAGCATTAATCATCGAATGGATCATCAAATCTGTCATCATACTCCTGATAGGAGTAATCGGCACTTTTTATGGAACCCTATTCGAACGGAAGGTATTGGCCCGTATTCAGGTACGCATTGGTCCTAACCGGGCAGGCCCCGCGGGCATCTTTCAACCTGTGGCAGATGGCATCAAATTGATCTTCAAAGAAGAGTTGATCCCTGCACAGGCCGACAAGCTGATGTTCATCCTGGCGCCAATCATCACCGTGCTGCCTGCACTGATCATTTGGGCCGTGATCCCCTGGGGAAGCCAGATTGTCATCGCCGGACGAGAGATCAAGCTCTATCTGGCTGATGTCAACATCGGTGTATTGTATTTGACCGCCGTGGCATCTATCGCGGTTTATGGGATCGTCATCGCGGGATGGTCTTCGAACAACAAATATGCTCTTTTGGGTGGTCTGCGCTCTTCAGCTCAAATGGTCAGCTATGAATTGGCTTTAGGTCTGTCACTCATTGGCCCAATCATGCTGACCGGATCGATGAGCCTGGTCGATATCGTCGAAGCTCAAAGCAAAGTTTGGTATGTTATCCCACAGTTTGTAGCCTTTATTATCTTCATAATCACTGGCCTGGCTGAGATCAACCGCTCGCCCTTCGACATGCCCGAGGCTGAACAGGAGTTGACCGCCGGCTATCATGCTGAATATTCCGGCATGAAATACGCCCTTTTCATGATGGCGGAATACATCAAGATGATCGTCATATCGGCTATTGCTGCCACGTTGTTCTTGGGAGGTTATCGGCTGCCCTTCATCGATATCCCTGCATTCCTGGAACCCCTGGTTTTCTTCATCAAAATCTTGATCCTGCTCTACTCAATCGTTTGGGTGCGGGCAACTTTCCCCCGCTTCCGCTACGACCGCCTGATGGCCTTTGGCTGGAAAATCCTGTTACCCTTATCCCTGGCAAATGTTTTCGTGACTGCCATAATACTGGTGCTTAAAGGGTAGCAGATCGCGGATAAACAAAGGAGACAATCCATGGCGTTCCCAGAACGAGCCAATGCTCATGAATTAATCAAAGGGTTGTGGATCACCTTCAAATCCATGTTCGAAAAGCCGGTGACCATCCAATATCCGGAAGTCAAACGACCTGTCAAGGCGCGCTTCCGCGGCCGTCATGTTCTCAACCGTTATGAAAACGGCCTCGAGAAGTGCATTGGATGCGCGCTCTGCGCAGCAGCCTGCCCGGCGAATGCTATCTTCGTCGAAGCCTCAGAGAATACCGATGATGAGCGTTATGCTCCCGGGGAGCGCTACGCCAGCACATACGAGATCAACCTGCTGCGCTGCATCTACTGTGGATTTTGTGAGGATTCCTGCCCCACAGAGGCGATTACGCTCGAGGACAATTACGAGTTATCTTTCGACAGCCGCTTCGGTGCAATCTACACAAAAGAGAGGCTGCTCGTCCCTGTGCCTGAGAATGGCAAGCCAACCCCGCAAGCCGTCCAGCCGGGGATATTCACCCGCTCCGTGCCTGTGATGGCGGACCCGGTGGATTAGATTTCTGGATGTTGGATATTAGATATTGGATATTCATTGGTAACTGACGATGACACCTGAATTGATCACCTTCATCTTTCTCGCCTTGATTGCTGTGGCCTCGGGACTGGGGATGCTCTTCAGCCGCAACGCCGTTTATTCTGCTATTTACTTGATCATCAATTTCGTCACCGTGGCCGTCTTCTACTTGCTATTAGGTGGAGCGTTCATCGCCGTCAGCCAGGTAGCTGTTTACGCCGGCGCGATCATGGTGCTTTTCTTGTTCGTGATCATGCTCCTGGGCGCAGACAGACTGGGCGAAAGCAAGACCCTGGCCTGGCAACGTCCCCTGGCGATCATCCTGGCTATAGGATTGATCGCCGAGACCTTATTCGTGCTGTTCTTCCAGGCAAGCGATCTGGTTGCAGTACAGACCCTACCCGAGGGCTTTGGCAGCCCGGCGTCGGTTGGCAACACACTGTTCAGAGAATACTTGTTGCCCTTCGAAGTAACCTCGGTGCTGCTTTTGGTGGCAATGATCGGTGCGATTGTTTTGACGAGGAGAGAGAAAACGCAGTCGTGAAACGTGATTTTCGCAGCAGGAGTTCGTCTTTCACGCTTCACTCATTACGTTTTACGCATTACGTTCTACACTTTACGGAGAAAACTATGCTCCCAGTAACCTATTATGTAGGATTATCCGCAGTATTATTCGCCATCGGCGCGCTGGGCGTACTGATTCGGCGGAACGCCATCATCATCTTCATGTCCATCGAACTGATGCTCAACGCCGCCAACCTGGCTTTCGTAGCCTTCGCCCGCGAATACGGGGCGCTCAGCGGCCAGATTTTCGTCTTCTTCGTGATGACAGTAGCCGCCGCAGAAGTAGCCGTCGGCCTGGCGTTGATCGTGGCTATTTTTCGCACCAAGCAAAGCATTGATGTGGATCAGATGAGCAGTCTTAAAGGGTAATTGGGGATTGGTAGATTGGTAAATTGGGAATTAGTAGATTGGTTACCAGGAAAGGATTTCCCCAATCTACCAATCTACCAGCTACCAACCTACCAGCTACCAGCTACCAATCTACCGCCATACCAAGAGAGACCAAGAATTATGTTACTCAGCGAAACCATATCGAACACGCCCAACTTCTTCTACCTGGCCCCCTGGGTAGTCTTTTTCCCAGTCATCGGGCTGTTGATCAACATTATTTTCGGTGGTCGTTTCAGCGAGAAAGTTATCGGAACTGTCGCTAGCGTCGCCTCAGGGCTGACCTTCGTGGTTGCCGCGTTGATGGTGCTGTCGCTGCGCGCACACCCTGAAGGCGCTACCATCCCCCTGGCAGAATGGATCACCATCGGAGAACTGCAATTGGATTGGGCCTTCCGCGTGGACACACTCTCGGTCACGATGATGATGGTGGTTGGCGGAGTTGGCACCCTGATCCATATCTACGCCATCGGCTACATGCATGAGGATGTACAGTACAAGAAAGACCCCAAACGATACCGGCGCTTCTTCGTCTTCTTCAACCTGTTCATCGCCGCCATGATGATCCTGGTCAGCGGAGATAATTATCTTATGCTCTTTATCGGTTGGGAGGGCGTTGGGCTGTGCTCCTTCTTGCTGATCGGTTTCTGGTACGAGATGGACACGCTAGCCCGGCCCAGCACCGCCAACGCCATGGCTGCCAAGAAAGCCTTCGTCACCAACCGCGTCGGCGACTTCGGTTTCTTGATCGCCGGCATGATGATGTTCTGGACGTTCAAGAGCGTGCAGTTCGATAACGTCTTCCTGGCCGCCGAACACATCGCCGAGAATCAACCCGGGATCATCCTTGCAATCACCCTGTTCATGCTGCTGGGTGTGGCCGGGAAGTCGGCGCAGATCCCACTCTATGTCTGGCTGCCTGACGCCATGGCCGGCCCGACCCCGGTTTCGGCGCTGATCCATGCCGCGACTATGGTCACGGCGGGTGTTTATCTGGTGGCGCGCTCGGCGCCGCTCTACTCGCTGGTACCGCAGGCGCAGGGCGTTGTAGCCCTGGTCGGCGGGGCGACGGCGCTGTTCGCGGCCACGATTGCCGTGGGCCAATACGACATCAAGAAGGTCCTGGCCTACTCGACAATCTCGCAGCTTGGCTTCATGGTCGCCGCGGTCGGGATGGGCGCTTTCGTGGCCGGGATGTTCCACCTGGTGACGCATGCTTTCTTCAAGGCGCTGCTCTTCCTCTCAGCAGGTTCAGTGATCCTGGGCGTCGAGCGCGGGCATCATCACGCTGCACATAAACACCACAGGCGTGGCGATCACCATGGGGAAGCAGATTTCGATCCCGGCGATATGCGTAATATGGGCGGGATGCGCAAGACCATGCCGGTCACTTTCTGGCTATACGTCATCGGCGCTCTGGCCCTGGCAGGCATCTTCCCCCTGGCTGGCTTCTGGTCGAAGGACGAGATTCTGGCCGAAGCCACGGCCTTGAACTTCACCGTCTATATTCTCCTGGCGGTTGCGGCTTTTTTCACCGCCTTCTACATGGGCCGACAAATCTGGATGGTCTTCTTCGGACAACCGAAACACGAAGCCGCCGGGCACGCTGAAGAGAGTCCACTTGTGATCACAGTACCCCTGATGATCCTGGCTGCGCTCTCGATTTTGGGCGGCGCGCTCAACTTGCCAGGCGTGCATACCTTTACGGAGTGGCTGGAACACACCTTCGAGGCTTTCGAAGTGCATGTGCACGTCGGGGAGTTCAACATCATCGTAGCAATCACTTCAACGATCTTGGCCTTGGTCGCCATCGGCCTTTCCTGGTTGCTCTACGGGCGTAGAACCGTCTCCAGGGATCAGCCAGACCCGCTCAAACGGATTCTCGGGCCCATCTTCGTTGGCATGGAGAACAAATGGTGGATTGATGAGCTTTATTGGGCAGTCATCCTCAATCCCTATGTCGCCCTGGCGCGTTTCACTGCAGATGTGATTGACGGGCGTTTCTGGCATGACTGGTTCCACGACAAAGTCATCGCCGGAACATACCAATGGCTCAGCAAAACCTTCCTGGACGCCTGGTTCGACCAGCGCGGCATTGATGGCTTCGCCAACGGCCTGGCTCAGGCTGTCAAAGAACTGGCCCAACGCCTGCGCGGCATCCAAACCGGCTTCGTGCGCAACTACGCCCTGTCGGTTTTCATCGGCGTGGTTGTCATTCTTGGATACTTAATATTGCAGTAGATAGTAACTACTCAGCCAAACGGAGAAATTCCCGAAAAAAGGGTGTGCGCAGGGGGCGTAGCCCCCTGCGCACACCCTTTTTTCGGGTAAATCCGTTCGATGGCTGAGCAGTTACAGTAGATAAAAGTATTTCACCGCGAAGACGCGAAGAACGCAAAGGGTTCGAAATAGTTCATTGCGCAAGAAAAAAATCTTCGCACTCGGCCGCAGGCCCGCATAGCGTGGCGTCTTTGCAGTGAATTTTGGATTATCAGTAGATCACGAAAAGGATCATAAGCCCGTCCCCGGGCGACCCGATGACGGGTCTTTGATCCTGGTTTCGTGAAGTGCTGATTATTGATGGACGAGGATATATTATGAACCTAGTTTTGCATCCCCTTACCCTGGTGACTTTCTTCCCCCTGTTGGGCGTGCTGGTTTTACTGTTCTTTCAACCGGAACGCAAGAACGCCCAACGATGGACGGCGCTGATCACCTCCTTGATTACCTTCGGCATCTCGCTGTGGCTGCTGGCAGATTTCGATGCCAAAAACCCAGATTTGCAGATGACCATCAACCTGCCCTGGATTCAGGTAGCCGGCTGGAATATCAGCTATGCCATGGGCGTGGACGGCCTGAGCATCCTGCTGGTGCTGCTGACCACCTTCCTGACGCCGATCTCTATTCTATCGACCTGGACGGCTGTCGAAGAGCGGGTCAAAGATTTCATGCTCTTCTTCCTGCTGTTGGAAGTGGGCATGACCGGTGTCTTCCTGGCCCAGGATCTGTTCCTGTTCTACATCTTCTGGGAATTTACCCTGGTGCCGATGTACTTCCTGATCGGCATTTGGGGCGGCCCCAACCGCATGTACGCGGCGATCAAGTTCTTCTTGTACACCATGGCCGGCTCACTGTTGATGCTGTTGGCCATCCTGTGGTTAGGCATCTACCAGAACACCTTCTCCGTGCCGGAACTGATCGCGAGGGGCGGCATTCCGGCAAATATTCAATTATGGCTCTTCCTGGCCTTTGCCGCCGCCTTCGCCATCAAAGTGCCCATGTGGCCGCTGCACTCGTGGCTCCCGGATGCGCACGTAGAAGCGCCTACCGCCGGTTCGGTGATCCTGGCGGGCGTATTGCTGAAGATGGGCACCTACGGCTTCGTGCGGTTCAATATCCCGCTCTTCCCGGCCGCTGCGGTGAAAGCCGCCCCCTGGATGGCGCTGCTCGCCGTCATCGGCATCATCTACGGCGCGGCGGTCTCTTACGCACAGAAAGACATCAAGAAACTGGTCGCCTACTCCTCGGTCAGTCACCTGGGCTTCGTGATGCTGGGCCTGTTTGCCCTGAACCCCCAGGGCATCCAGGGCGGCATCTTGCAGATGATCAACCACGGCTTGAGCACAGGCGCATTGTTCCTCCTGGTGGGCATGATCTACGAACAAACCCATACCCGCGATTTCGACGTGTACGGCGGTCTGTGGAAATTGATGCCAGTCTACGGCACGTTGACCCTGATCGTAGCGCTGTCCTCGATGGGTCTGCCCGGCCTGAACGGCTTCGTCGGCGAGTTCACCATCCTGTTAGGCGCTTTCGGCTCCAAGGCCATCGGCTCTCCCTGGTTCGCGGGATTATCCGCCATCGGCGTGATCCTGGCGGCGGTCTACATGCTGTACATGTTCCAGAAGATGTTCCTGGGACCGCAGGGTTCCGTCGTCGCAGAAGTGGAGAAACACGGCCACGGCATCAAAGACCTGAACTGGCGTGAGATCATTACCCTGGTGCCCATCCTGGTATTCATCTTCTGGATCGGCCTGTATCCCAAGCCTTTCTTCGCCCTGATGGCGCCCGCCGTTGACAAGCTGGTGGCTGCGGTGCAGATGGCAGCAAATGTAGCAATGCATTAAAATACGGATGAGAATTCGCTATTACCTCGATCCTGATACCGGCACACACCACATCCACAACCATCATGTTGATGAAAACGAAGTCGAGGATGTCCTCGATAATCCGGGAGAAGACCGTCCCGGCCGTGAAGGGTCAAGAATAGCTATTGGCCAAACACGAGCTGGGCGCTACTTGCGAGTCATATATGTGTTAGATCCAGAACCAGATAGTGTCTTTGTCATAACTGCCTATGAATTGCGAGGCAAACCATTGACGGCCTATCGGCGACGCAAAAGGCGAAGGAGTAAATAATGAACAGAAAGAATAGGTTCCCCCCAGGATGGGACGAGGAAAGAGTCCGTCAGGTACTCCTGCACTATGAAGATCAAACAGAAGACGAGGCTTTAGCGGAAGATGAGGCAGCCTTCGAAGATAAAGATCAAACATATATCCAGATTCCCCGCAATCTGGTGCCTGCCGTTAGAGAATTAATCGCGAAACAACAAACCGCAATACCTCGAAGCGCATAACAAACTGTACATGGATCCCTATGACAACAACCGATTTCCTCTCCATCCTCCCAATAACCATCCTGGTCGCCTGGGCCAGCATGATTTTGCTGGTGGATGTCTTTAACCATAAGCAAAAGTGGCTCTCTCCCCTTCTAGCAGCCGTCGGCCTGGCGGTTGCCCTGAGTTTCTCCATCGCCCAATCAGGGAACTCCTACGCGGGTTTCAACGGCATGGTGATCGTTGACGGATTCACCGCCTTCCTCGACGTGCTCTTCTGCGCCAGCGGCCTGGCGGGCATCGCCCTGGCCTATGACTACAACAAACGCATGGGAATAGACCGCGGCGAATACTACGTTTTATTGATGTTCTCTATCAGTGGGATGATGCTGATGTCCGCAGCGGCTGACCTGATCGTGGTTTTCCTGGCCCTGGAGTTGCTCTCGATCCCGCTCTACGTTTTGGCCGGGTTCGCCCGCCCGAGGCTGGATTCTGAAGAGGCGGCTTTGAAATATTTCCTGCTGGGCGCGTTCGCCGGCGGTTTCGTGGTCTATGGCGTGGCGCTGGCCTTTGGCGCTGCCGGCTCGACTGCCCTGGGCGCAATCTTCGCCGCTGTCAGCGCCGGGACTGCTGACATGACCCTGCTCGTGATCGGCGCGGGGTTGATCCTGGTAGGCTTTGGCTTCAAGGTCGCTGTGGTGCCTTTCCAAATGTGGACTCCCGATGTTTACCAGGGCGCCCCCTCTGCTGTGACTGCGTTCATGGCTGTGGGCGCGAAGGCAGCCGGTTTCGCGGCTTTGCTGCGAGTGTTCACAGCGGCCCTTCCCTCCCTTTACGACGAACTCGTCCCGGTGATGTGGGTGCTTGCCGCGCTGACGATGATCGTTGGGAATATTATTGCCATCGCCCAAACCAATATCAAGCGGATGTTAGCGTATTCCAGCATTGCCCATGCCGGTTACATCTTCATGGCCCTGGTGGCATTCGGGCAGCAGGCCGTAGCTGCCGACGCGGTCGCTGCGGCGTTATTCTATCTGCTGGCCTACGCCGTGACCAATTTCGGCGCCTGGGGCGTAGTCATCGCTCTGGAGAAAGCCGAAGGGAAGGGCTTACAATTGGATGATTACGCCGGACTGGGCCGCAAATATCCTGCCCTGGCTGCGGCCATGCTTGTCTTCATGCTTTCCTTTACCGGCGTGCCCCCAACGCTGGGATTCGTGGGTAAGTTCTTCCTCTTCCGCACCGTGCTGGAAGCCGGCTTCGTCTGGCTGGCGATCATCGGCGTGCTGACCTCGCTGATATCGGCCTCCTTCTACCTGCGCGTGTTAGTGATCATGTACATGCGCGACGGCGAGCCGGAAGTCAGCCGCCCGGTTCTGCTTAACCTGACCACTGGACTTACCGCCGTTGGCACGGTCGTGTTGAGCATCGTCTCGGTGCCGCTATTCCGATGGGCCAGTCAGGCGGTGTTGAGGCTGTTTTAACGCGGCTGAACGATCAATTTTAAACACCCCACTTCTGATGAACACATTTTTTCCAATAACTCCCGGTAAAACTGATAATTCTCATAAGGGATATACTCGCGCACACGGCCATCCAACAATGGGATATAGCCGCCCTGCTCTAGCAAGGGCGGCACAACGCGCTCGACTTCCCTTCTGATGGCCTCTTTATCTCCGAGCAAAATATCCAGATCAATTCCGGCTATCAAACCCAGATCACTGCCAAACTCTCGGCGGATATCCAGATAATCCATAGCGTTGGGTTCTACTTCGCAGGCCCAAAGACAATTGATTCCGTATTCGACCGCGCCTGGCAAGATGACACGGGTATTGGCGTACGTGCGCAAAATGAGAGTCTCTATGTCATGCTTTGCAATGACTGCCATCAGCGGCTTCAAACTCTCGAGCACAAATTCCTGGTGCATCTTAGGCGAGACCAGGGAACCGTCATTGCCGCCAATCGGTTCACTGAAAACCACCGCATCCACGGTCACATCCTGCAAGATGCGGTCGGTCAGCCTGGCAGCAAATTCGCCGTGCATATTCATCAACGCTTTCACGAAATCGGGCGCGTCGGTGAGCAGAACCATGACTTCTTCGAAACGATCCCATCCCCCAACGCCCAGGGTCAGGAACAGGCCCTCGTGGACGCGCAACAAGAGAGGGTAATCACGCTCCTGAAAAGCCCGCAGGCGTTTCGACCATTTTTCGGGGAGGCGAACAGGGTCGTCGGAATCCAAACTGGCGCGCAATCGGTCCAGTTCAGCCATCGTCGTAGGCCATCTGTCCAATTCGGGGTGGGGGTCTAAATCGAGGAGAATCTCCTCACGCCGGTCATAGGCAAATTTCCGGGCAAGGTCTTTTTCGGTTCTCAGCCCGTACTGCTTCCACACCTCGAACACCTCTGACCGGATTCCCTCCCCGAAAAGCGGCGGCCGGTCAGGAGTTCCATGACGCATGATTTCGAGAAATCGTTGCCGGCTGTTCATTGTTCGATCACCTGAACCTATTCCTAAAGGAGGCGTGATTTTTTCCATACAAGTGTATGTCCCAATTAAGATGAGTTGATCTCCTTACTCACCCATGAGTTTAGTACGAACCGTCCGAAAATCTTCAAGTTTTCCCTCAACTATTGACCATCTTTCTATTTCTTCGAAATCTATATCATTCTCTTGAGCAACAAGGATTGCCTGAGCGAGACATTGCTGATCACCCCAATAAAAGTAAGCAAGCAACCTATCTTTGACACAATCAGTCGGAGAAATGAGTTTTAGTATTCCCGTCGAGAATTCTATTTCATTTATCGAATCTACCGGCTCTTGCCCTACCGAAAGCGGCCCCGGGGGAAACTCAATAAAAAATTGAGTATCGGGATGAATAAAATGGCGCCCCTTTTCTTGAAATTCAATTTCACTCATCGCTTCCTGGATTATAAGTCTCCTAACAAAATAGACGTTCACCAAATCAATATCCAATGAAACATATTTCCCGCTGCTATAGATCGAAACAGATGCCCCGCCTGATAGAATTGCTTCGATTCCTCTTTCTCTAAGATGGGTTTGAACAAAGGCGGCAAGTTCACCTTGCGTCATTTCCGCAATAGATTTCATTATGGCTTTTCGCTGCGCATAGGCCTACGCCGATTCATGATGAGACGCTCTTGAACTTCTTCAGGATAGAATGAGAGTGCCTTTTCAAGCAAACTTTTCAGTTCACTCAAGAAAGCGTAACGCGGGTTGAACATGAATAGTCGTGTTCGTCCGGCTTTTCGGCAGATTAATACACCGCCAAGCTCCAGTTTTTCCAATTGCTTTTGAATGGGATCAAGATTAGTATCGAAAAATCGTGCAATCTCTCTCGCGTAACCTTCATCACGCGCAAAAATATAAATCAAAACGCGCTCTGCACTTACAGACCCGAGAAGTGGCTCTAACATAATTGCCTATGATGAAAGTAATAGACCTACACAAAAGGTCATACAACCTAAATCATAGGTCATTATAATACGGAATCTTAGTTTCCACCAATACATTCTCCATACAACTTGCGGTGCACTACGCTCAACGCCCGCACCTGTTCCACCGCCCGGTAAGAAGACCGCACCAAAGGCGCACTCTCCACCCATCGAAAGCCGACGCCCAGGCCAAATTCTTTCAGCTCGGCGAACTCCTCCGGCGTGTAATAACGCTCGATGGGCAGGTGCCTGCGGCTGGGCTGCAAATACTGGCCGATGGTGAGAATATCCACCCCCCAGGCGCGTAGATCGCGCATCGTGGCTTTGACTTCATCCAGCGTCTCGCCCAAACCCACCATCAGGCCGGACTTGGTTAGCACCTCGGGATCGAGCTGCTTCGCATGGCGTAACGTGGCTTCAGCCCAGGCGTAATGATCCTGCGGCTGCACAACCCCGAACAAACGAGGCGTGGTCTCCACGTTGTGGTTGAGGATTTCAGGTCGGGCCTCCATGACGATGCGAAGCGCCTCGAGACTGCCTTTGAAATCGGGGATCAACACCTCGATGGAGCAACCTGGCAGCAACTGGCGAATGCGCCGGATGACCATGGCGAAGATCGGCGCGCCGCCATCCCGGCGATCGTCTCGGTTGACGCTGGTGATCACGGCGTGTTTGAGCTTCATGTCAGCCACAGCCTGGGCGACGCGCTCCGGCTCATCCCAATCCAAAAACGAAGGCTTGCCATGCCTGACGTCGCAGAAACCGCAAGCGCGCGTGCAGACATCCCCCAACATCAAGAACGTGGCCGTGCCCGCCCCCCAGCATTCCCCCAAATTCGGGCACATGGCTTCCTCGCAGACGGTGTGCAAAGCCTTAGCCCGCATCAATTGCCCCACTTCTCGAACCATCTTCCCCGACGGGGCGCGCACCCTGATCCATGGCGGTCGTCGCCTGGGCGTGGTATCAGTCTCCTCGAGTTTTACACGATCACGGGTAGAAGTAACCGGCATGATGTCTCCTCGTGTCCTTCGTGGACTCTATTTATTAGAATCGCTCCCCCCCTGGATTTCCTGAACCCTGAGGCGAATCCCGCTCACGGACAGGACTTCCACGCGGGACCCTGGGGTGATCGGCGCGCCCTGGGCGGATTCTGCGCTCCAAAGCTCGCCCCCTACTTGCACAGAACCAGACCCGAAGGGAGGAATCTCCTCCCTGACTACGCCCACGCGTCCAACCAGGGCCTCGCGTCCCGTCCGCACAGGAGTCCTCTGGGCGCGCACAGCGAAGGTCAAAGCGATCGCGAACATCCCTCCGGTGATCAAGGAACTGACAATCACCAGGGGCACCGAAACTCGCTGAAACTCTGGCGTGGCCGGGGAATTGAACAACACCAATGCCCCGACAATCAGAGAACCAACCCCCGCGGCAGTGAGCGCGCCATGAGTTGGAGCCTTGATATCCAAAACGAAGAGTGCAAATGCCGTGGCTAAAAAGATCAACCCAAACCAGTTGACCGGCAGAACCCCCAGCCCGTAGGCCGCCAGCGAGAGACACACCACCCCGATGAACCCTGCCACCCAACCGCCAGGATGAGAAAGTTCGATCAAAATGGCCTGCACCCCGATCGTGAGCAAGATGAAAACGATATTGGGGTTGGTCAAAACGAAGAGCAACTGCTCGATCAAATTTAGCTCCAACCTGGAGACCTCGGCGTTAGCGGTGTGCAGGATACGCTCTCCTTCCAGGGTCTCGACTTTGTATCCATCCAGTTGGCTGAGCAGGTCATGGACATCGTTGGCAATAAAATCTACGAAGCCTGCTTCGACAGCCTCCCTTGCCGAAATCGCCTTGGCTTCTTCGATGGTCGCTTCCGCCAGAGCGACCACTTCAGGCCCGCGCCGCTCCGCCAGAGAGCGCACCTGCGCCTTGAGAATCTCTTTGACCTTGGCCTCCATGGTTTCGCCGATATCCTCCCCCTGCGCGCCCACCGGACTGGCCGCTCCAATAGCTGTTTCCGGGGCCATGGCGGCCACGTGCCCGGCCAGGGTGATCACCGTGCCAGCGCTGCCGGCAATTGCGCCACGCGGAGCCACAAAGATCACCACGGGGATCGTGCTGCCGCGGATGATCTCGACAATATCTGTCATCGCCTCCACACCGCCGCCGGGCGTGTTGAGTTGAAAGATCAGCACTTCCGCGCCGCGCTGTTCGGCCAACCGGATGCCGCGCGCCAGGTATTCGCCCATCGTCGGCGTGACGGCGCCATCGGCTGTGAGCACCATCGCCAGGGGGATTTCCTCCTGAGCATTAATGATGGGCACAACAATCAATCCAATCAGGATAATGGCCGGTGTAACAATGCTTATAAGTTTCCGTAATCTACTCATTGTTCACTCACCACTTTCTCTAAGCAATGCCGTACCGCTACCTCTTACCTCATCTGCTTTCGCAAGCCCACATCACTACGGATCAGTATCAACCCAACATAAGCCGATGGCGCTTGACTAACCAGGATCAAAGAAAAGAATATCATATACACCAATCTGATCGCCGGCAGCTCCTCTGCATACTTCTTCCGCGTCTCCTCAATAGAAGATTGCACATCCGATAAGCTCTCAGCCAGTTCCTCGATCTGCGGTTCGAGATCCTCGACCTGCTGATTGACTAAATAAAGATCCTCTGCCAAAACTGAGAGATCATCGCGCAGGGTCAACAAATCTATGCTGGTGGTGTTCAAGTCATTCTCCATCCCGCGCAAATCTTCGGGAACATCTTCCAGGTTGCTGTTCAGGTTTTCCAGAGCCTGATCCAAAGGTACTTCAGGGGCGTAGTCCACCCCCAGGCCGATTTTGAACGCTTCACCAAACGGGTTAGGGATCGTAAACTGAAATCCCGACAAGAAGGTCAAGGTGTCATCCACGGCGGCGGCTGTCTCGATCAGGCCGGGCATGGAGGCCTGCACTCCCTCCAGCGCCTCTGGCACATCCTGGGTGATGACCTGAGAGGCCTCTGCGATCAATGGACGTGTATCCGTGAGGGTGAAAGTAATACCCACGATCGCCTCGCGCACCGTACCCACTGACTCTTCCACAGAGGAGAGAGCTTCACCGGTTTCGTCCAGTAGACCATAGGCATTGCTCAAGTTCTCTTCGAACACAGTCAGATTGCGATCCAGGAAATCTTGTGAACAGTGGATGACTCGATCTCCATAGTACAGGCCTGTGATGCTCAAAGCAGCCCAAATCAAGCAAATCAAAAGCCTGAGGATGCCCATGATTCGTGAAAGATGATTGTGCATACAGATACTTTACAACAAAGCGCCCCTTTATGCAACCCATTCGAGCAATGCTTGACCCAAAACGCGCCTCACGGTAAAATCACTCCGCTTCGTCAGAATGCCGAGTACATGCGGGCGTGGCCAAGTGGTAAGGCATCAGCCTTCCAAGCTGATATTCGCCGGTTCGAATCCGGTCGCCCGCTCTCGGGCCCATAGCTCAGTGGTCAGAGCGAGCGGCTCATAACCGCCAGGTCGCTGGTTCGATCCCAGCTGGGCCCACTGTTGTGTTAGCAGTATTGAGTCTACTGCAAAAACTACATATAGAGGATTCGGGGCGGCATATATGGGGGTGCGTGCTGCGCACGCACCCCCATATATGCCGCCCCGCCGCCTCACTCTGGAGTTTTTTCAGTGGACACAGTATTGTTAATCACAGGTGGTTACCTGCTGGGATCGATTCCCTCGGCGTATTGGGCTGGTCGCTGGATCAAGGGGATTGATCTGCGCCAGTACGGCAGCGGCACCGTCAGCGGCTCGATGGTCTGGGAGCATGTCGCCCGGTGGGCTATTTTCCCGGTTGGAATCTTCGACATCGCGAAAGCCGCTCTGCCAACCTGGCTGGGATTGGAACTCGATTTGGGGGAGAACATCGCCGCTGCCGCAGGTCTGGCAGCAGTCGTAGGCCATAACTGGCCGATTTATCTGGGCTTCAAGGGTGGACGGGGATTGAGTCCCTTTATAGGTGTTCTGTTGATCATTTTCCCCTGGGGCTTCCCATGGATGCTGGCTTTCCTCGCAATTGGTTTCTTGTTAGGAGACTCAGCCCCATGGGCCTTAGCAAGTCTTGGCACGCTGCCTCTACCTGCTTACTGGCTGGATAAGCTCGCCACGGTCTCCTTCGCCGCGGGGAGTATGCTGCTGGTGACTTTGGGCAAACGGTTAGAAGCCAACGGTAGACCGCTGCCACCCCCTGGCATCGAGCGTCGCCAGGTGCTGCTGCGGCGCTTGATTCTCGACCGCGATATCCTCTCCCACACCGAATGGATCAACCGCCAGCCTTGAACCGCCGATCAATGACTCATCCAAGAATTCGATGATCTCCGGAATCAGCTCATCCAATACCGGGTTTCGCACCTCGCTGTGATTAGCTCCTTCGACCAACCACATTTGTTTGGGCCGCTCAGCCAGGGCAAACAGATGATAAGCCTGCTCCTGCGTGATCCGCCGATCATCGCTGCCATGCACCAACAGCAGCGGTCGCGGCGAGATTCGAGCGATCAAATCCTGCGGGCGGACATCACAGCGGCAAAACCCTTTGCGAAACTCCGAGAACCTCATCGTTAAATCCAGAACGAATTTCGGTATCAGCGCCGGACGATTGGTCTCCCACACTTCTTCGAGCGTAGCGAAAGGCGCGACTGCTACGACCGCGCCAATATGGCGATTGCGGGCAGCGCTGATGATAATCGAGGCGGCCCCCGCAGAATGCCCGATCGCCCCAATGCGATGAATATCTCTGGCGTCATGAAGATAGCTCACCGCCGCGTCGACATCTTTGCTTTCCTTGGCCCCATAAGTGAACCCGGTGCGGTTGCCATCGCTGCGCCCGTGACCACGATAGCTGAAGAGCAGCACGTGGTAACCGGCTTCATGCAATGGGCGAACCAGCGATAACCCGGAGCGCTGATCCCTGGATGTAGCAGGGGCGTAGATGATCGCCGGAGCATCCTGTTTGCCTGCCGGGAAGAGCCAACCCCGCAGGATCAAACCATCAGTTGTAGGGAAGGTCACTTCTTCGTAGGGAATCCCAAGTGCATCTGTCTGGCTGGAAAAACCATAGAGAAAGATTGGGGGGATGGTGGCTGCTAATTCGCCAACCAGCGGGCTGCTCACAGCGAGCAGTGAGGTGCTCAATAGAATTGTCGAAATAATTCTCGAACCTAACACGCCTGTTTGATAAAACTCTCCAATACACAAATTTCGCAGGAGATTATTCTCCTGCGAACAGGCGGGGAGTTTACCAAGCAGATCCGATTACCGTCAAGTGAGGCGGTACGATTCTTAGAGAATACTTATGACAGCGCAAGGTTGGCTGGATTATACCGAAAACCGGATCGGAAGCCCGTCCTCGGGCGCCCCAAGGACGGGGCTTGGGATCATTTTAAGGGAACCTTGCGCGGTAATAATAAGCCTATTCGTGATAATATGCCAAACCGATAATCCCTGGGCCAGCGTGCACCCCAATGACCGGCGTCATACTGGTAATAAAAATCTCATCAGGCTGAAGTTCCTGGAGAGCCAAATCGCGTAACCGGGCTGCCTGATCAGGCGCATCACCCTCCATCACCGCCAGGCGTAAGCCAGGTTTCCCGGCAACCCGCTCAGCCACCCAGGCGACCATTTTCTCCAAAGATCTACCCGCTCCTCGTACCCGGGCAATGGGGGCAACCAATCCATCATCACCGATGTTCAAGATTGGTTTGACATCAATCATACTTCCCAACATGTAAGCCAATTTCCCAATCCGCCCGCCGCGCGCCAGGTATTCCAACGTATCCAGAGTCGCCACGAAACCTGTACGAGTTCTCACATCTTTGGCGATATCCATGACTTGCCCCAATGCGGCCCCTCGACAGGACGCCTGAGCAGCCTCGATGGCGATAAAACCCTGGGCAATGGTTGCCGTTCGGGTGTCGAAAACCCCGATTTCACGGTCGGGATACTCCTCTCGGATCATCGGCACTGCTTCGAGAGCAGTATCATACGCGCCGCTCAGCTTGCCAGACACAGGCAGATACAAGATAGACCCTGCTCCAGCTTGTAACCGTTCCCGGAATACCTGAAGATACTCCCCTAACGAGGGGTGAGAGGTTCGAGGTAGGATACCTTCAGTGCGCATACGCTGGTAAAGCTCCGTCGGGGTGATATCCACTTCGTCCCGGAAGGTCGCATCTTCCACGAGGACCGAAAAAGGCACCACCGAGATTCCCAATTCGCCCGCCACTGTCGCGGGGACTTGCGCAACACTGTCGGTCACCACCGCGACTTTGCCATCATCAATGTATTGTGAAAGAGAGTGAGTAGTCATATGCATTAGCGAACCTCGATTATTACGAAGTTATCCTCTCCAAGACTGAGCCAGGTGTGTATGCGATTATATCCTATGAATCCACTGCAGAATCCTCGTTCATGTGTTTTTTCAGTGAACTGATCTTAAGTCTATACCAAACTCTGTCCCATTGAAGTAAAATTAGGGGCGTTTCGTATCGAATGAAGAGAGACCCGAAAAAGGGTGGGCGTGGGCGGGCGCATCCCTCCACACCTCTTTTCCGGGAATTTTTCGACTTTCAAGAAGGAATATTTTATGGAGTGGCTAGCTAGTCCTGAAACCTGGATTGCCCTACTAACGCTGACGGCCCTGGAAATCGTCCTCGGCATAGACAATATCATCTTCATCTCCATTCTAGCCGGAAAACTTCCCGCGCATCAACAAAAGAAGGGCCGTCTGATCGGCCTGATCATGGCTATGCTGACGCGCATCTTGCTGCTCTTCTCTCTCGCCTGGCTCACTAGACTCACCGACCCCTTTTTCCACGTGTTCGGACATGGTGTATCGGGAAGAGACATCATCTTGATCGTCGGCGGCTTGTTCCTACTAGCCAAAAGCACTGTGGAGATCCATGAAAGACTGGAAGGCAAAGAAGGAGAAGCCTCTGCCAGGGTGAAAGCATCTTTTACTGCGGTTGTCATCCAGATCATGCTTTTGGATATCGTCTTTTCCCTGGACTCGGTGATCACGGCCGTGGGTATGGCCAACCAACTGGCCGTAATGGTAACAGCGGTGATCATCGCCGTGCTGATTATGCTCTACGCGTCCGGGCCGATTAACAGCTACGTCAATGATCGGCCAACGCTGAAAATCCTGGCCTTGAGCTTCTTACTGCTGATCGGCGTCAACCTGGTGGCGGATGGCCTGGGTTTCCACATTCCCAAAGGCTACACCTACTTCGCCATGGGCTTCTCCTTCTTCGTCGAGATGCTCAACCAGCGCCTGCGCGAACGAAAAGAACATCCCATTCAACTGCGGCGGGCTTACATCGAAGAGGAATCTTCATGAGCAATACCAGGCATCCTCTAAAACAGATATCCGTTGTCCTGGTCAATATTGCTGCGGTAGGATTGGTTTTCGTAGCAGCGCTTTTGGGATGGGATCGCCTTAGAGCGCGAGGATCAACCCCACCCCCCGCGCAGCCCCTCCCCCTCGAGGTCTCACCCACACCCAAACAGGAGATTCAAGCCGACGTTCAGGTTGGTCTGCCAGCCCTGGCATCTGACTCGCCCCCAAAGGTCTACGGCATCACGCGCATCGCTTCCATGGATACGACAATCCCCACCCGCCCCCGCGTTGACGTGACCACCTATACAGTCGAGTTGGGCGACAGCCTCTTCAGCATCGCCGATCAATTCAACCTCAAAGCAGAGACGATCCTATGGGGCAATTTCGATATCTTAGAGGACAACCCGCATTTGCTCAACGCCGGGCAAGTGCTCAATATTCTGCCCGTCAATGGCACCTATTACCAGTGGCAAGAGGGAGATAATCTGAGGCAGGTAGCAGATTTCTTCAAAGTCGCCCCGCAGGCGATCATCGAATACCCCGGAAACCGCTTCGACCTGACCGAGGCATCCGTAGAGAATCCCTCGATCGAGGAAGGTACCTGGTTGATCATCCCAGGGGGAAGGCGCGCCATCAAGGATTGGGGACCTCCGGCCATCACCCGCGAGAATCCAGCCTCGGCTGCCTACTACGGCGCAGGCCACTGTGGAGCGGTCTACGAGGGCGCGGTCGGCACATTCACCTTCCTCTGGCCGACCACCAGCCACGAGATCTCTGGCTATACGTATGACCCCTCTGTGCACCCCGCCATAGACATCGCTGGCCAGGAAGGCAACCCCATCTACGCTACCGATAACGGCGTGGTGGTTTACGCCGGCTGGAGCGATTATGGCTACGGCTACCTGATCGTCATTGACCACGGCACAGGATGGCAATCAGCCTACGCGCACCTGAGCGCGGTGGGCGTATCCTGCGGGCAGAGCGTCTTCCAGGGCACGCTGATCGGCGCATTGGGAAACACAGGCAGATCAACCGGGGCGCACTTACACTTCGAAATGGTCTATAATGGAGCTAAGGTCAATCCGCTGAACTTCGTACAGTAAAACGTTGCGCGGGATTCATACCGCAACCAAAAGGCGACATGAATGTCGCGCTACAAGATTTGCGCGAACGAAGCAAATGTCGAGTGGTAATATTGTAAAATGTGAAATGTCTAGAATTATCGCCGCTATCCTCCTCATAACGACCATCGCCGCCTGCGTCCCTGCTGCTCCCACGACCCTCGAGCTGTTGCCGACGATCACTCCCATCGGAGATTCCGCAAGCGCGAGCGACTGGATCACGGTCTATTTCACCGACCCCGACAGCCCAGACGCGGAGAGCCACCGTGGCGGCCCCGACGAGGCGCTGGCAGTGGCCATTGATCAAGCGCGTTTCAGCGTTGATGCGGCGATGTATGATTTCAATCTGTGGGGCATCCGCGACGCCCTGATCTCCGCTCACCAGCGCGGGGCTACGGTGAGAGTAGTCACCGAGAGCGATAACCTGGACGAGATGGAAATCCAGGAGTTGATCGAAGTCGGCATCCCGGTGATCAGCGACCGCCGGGAGAGCCTGATGCATAATAAGTTCGTGGTCATAGACGAATACACAGTCTGGACCGGCTCGATGAACTACACCATCAACGATGCATATAAGAACAACAACAATCTGCTCGAAATACGCTCCTCCCGGTTGGCCGAAAACTATCTCACCGAATTCGAGGAAATGTTCGTCGGCGACTTCTTCGGAAATCATGTCGTTGCTCGAACCCCCCACCCCTCTCTGGACATCCAGGGCATACGCCTCGACAATTACTTTTCCCCCGATGATGGCGTCGCAGCCGAGATCATCGAACTAATCCGTAGCGCGGAAGAGAGTATCTACTTCTTGATCTTTTCCTTCACCTCCGACGATATCGCTGCAGCGCTCATAGAAAAAGCCGGGCAGGGAGTTGCCGTATCCGGCGTGTTCGATGAAGGGCAGTATCGCTCCAACCGCGGCGCCGAGTTCGATCATCTGCGCGAGGCCGGGCTAGATGTGCGCCTGGACGGCAACCCCCGTAACATGCACCATAAGGTCTTCGTCATAGATAAGCAGATCGTCGTCACCGGCTCCTATAATTTCAGCGCTTCGGCGGAAGAGAGTAACGATGAGAATACGCTGGTGATCTACGACGCTGAGGTCGCCGCGCTGTACCTGGCAGAGTTCGAGCGTGTGCTTGCAAACGCAAAGTAAGCAAGGAATAGAAAATATACCTCGTCTACCTGTTACCCTACCCACCGAACACACACCCAAAACGGAGAACCGATCATGTACTTCTACGATCCTTCCGAACGCCCCTCCAAAGTACTCGCCCCCGGCATCCATGCGCGCACATTTTGGGGCAAAAAGATGCTCATCGCCGCCGTTGACCTCGACCCCAACACGCGCCTGCCCCGCCACAGTCATCCTCATGAACAACTTGGCAATGTCATTCAGGGTCAGATGGAACTAACCATTGGCGAGGAAACTCGCTTGCTGCAACCTGGCGATGTATACATCATCCCCGGCGGCGTAGAGCACGAAGCCCACACCTTCGATGAAGCCGTCAAAGTGATTGATGTTTTCAGTCCGGCGCGGGAAGAGTACAAATACTAGATCGTAAAAGAAACTGGGCTACTTAGCCTTTCGCCTCGATCCGAAGGATGCCGAAACCCCGGACTCGAAGATGCAGCTACCCGACAGCTCCCAACCCAAAAAGAGCACAGATTTAAGCGCTGTATACGAGATCATCCTCCTGATCTGGCTTTCGATCTTCGCCTTCCAGATGACCTTCAGGGCTGGTGAGCGGGGTTTCTTCGCCTTCGACCAGGCGATTGTTTTCGATGGCGGCTACCGCGTATACTCCGGACAAATCCCCTATAAAGATTTCCTGATCCCCTTTGGCCCGGTGACGTTCTGGCTGCAGGGCGCAATCTTCGGGGTGTTCGGAGTTAATTATGCCAGCTATATTCTCAGCGCGGCGCTCGTCAATACGCTAATCACCGGGGGAAGTTATTATCTGTTGCGAAAACTCTTTCCACAACCAAAAATCGTCGCATACCTGGGATGTCTCCTCACGGCGGTCTGGTTTTATCCCCCCTTCGGGACGCCCTGGCCTGATCAGACCGCTTTCTTCTTTTCGTTTGCCGCCCTGCTCGTTTCGATCGTTGGGCTGCTCAGCAATCAACGATCGAATAGGAGGGAACTGATTCTTTTCACTTCATCGGGGCTGCTATCCTTCGTCGCATTCATCAGTAAACAAAACGCTGGGGCCTTTTTCGTACCGGTTTTAGCCCTGCTGTTCTTCGTGGCAAATCCAGGCTCTCTACGGAACAGCGCCAAAGGATTCGGCCTCTTCTCGCTGGGCTGGCTTGGTGGACTCGTCGTTTTCGGCCTCTGGCTCTTGACCAAATCAGACCTGGGACTCTTCTTGAGATATTTTTTCGAAATCCCTGCCTCAGAGGTCAGCGCGGACCGAATGCCAGGCAATTTCTTGGAGGTCATCCAGACCGTTTTCATGGGCGAGGGGCTTCCCCCCATCGTCTTGCTGACGGTCTTCTCTTCCTTCGTGGCTATCATGCTGCTTGGTTTCGAGGCAAGGTCGTCTAAAAATCGCCAGCTCGATGACAAACGCCGTTTAATCTCCATCACCCTCGCGCCCTCGCTATTCTTGTACCACAACATCTTCCTGGGGACCTCCAACAACCAACCAGAGAACTCTATCCCCTTCGTTGGCCTGATCGCCGCGATCAGCTTTGGTTTGCTGCTCACCACTCGAAAAATACCGCTCGGACAATCGCCCAAATCCTGGGACATCGCCAGAGTTTTGGCAAAGGATTTCTCTCTGTTCGTCATTCTCGGCCTGTCTGCAGCGGCGTTCTGGCTTGGCGCAAACATAGCCATCTCTCGGGCGGTTCATGGCATCTTCCAGGGAGCAACATTCCCGCACACGTTGACAAACGATAGACTCTCGGCGCTGAAATGGGGTGAGCCAACCCGCATCCAAAGACGCATCCCCCCCGAAGACATTAATCAACTGGTCAATTATCTGGAAACACGGGACGAAAATTTCTTCGTCTTTCCCGATTTCACCATCTTCTATGGGGTGCTGGATGCGCCGTCGCCACAACCTCTGGTCTGGTTTCACCCCGGATTGACTTACTCGAAAGCATACGATCCCGAACTCGATGCCTGGATCGTTTCCGATTTGAAAGAGAATCAAGTTAGAATCATCGTCATCGAAGAAAATTCCTGGTTCCTCACACAAGAAAGGCTTGACGATTTTCCTCGCCTCGAAACTTTCCTCACCGACCACTTCAGGCTAGAGAGACAAATAGGTAATTTCATCATCTATGTGCAAAAAGATCACTGAGACGCTTCAGAGACTCGCCCAAAGTCCATACAGCCTCTTCGTCGTCTTGCTGTTTGTTTGCCTGCTGGCTTATGGCCTCAACATCCCCTGGCTGGGATTTTATTGGGATGACTGGCCGTGGATCTGGTTTTCGCATGTATTGGGCCCCGAAGGGATGTTGCAAATTGATGTGGAGCACCGACCGATCTCCGGGGTGATCCTGTGGGTGGGCGCGCTCCTGTTCGGAGAGAATCCTATCGGCTGGCAAATCTATAATTTCGTCTTGCGGCTTCTGGGAGCCCTGGCCCTGGGGTGGGCGCTAAAAAAGATCTGGCCACAGCACCGGGGACAAATCACCTGGTCTGCATTGCTTTTCCTGGTCTACCCGGGTTTCGGCCAACAGTTCGTCGCCGTCAATACCAGCCGTCACCTCTTCCCGCTGATCACCTTCTTTCTCTCGATAGGCTTGATGGTCAATGCGGTTAACGCAGCCCGAAACAAAGGCCGCTACTGGCTGCTCATCAGCCAAGCCTTGCTGCTCTCGTTGATCAGCATGTTCACCACGGAATATTATTACGGGCTGGAATTGATCCGACCGGTGATCCTGTGGTTGTTGATCCGCAGAGAGGAAAAACGATTCTCACAAACCCTCCTCCCGGCGATCAAAGCCTGGCTGCCATACCTGATCCCGCTCATCGGGATCTTTCTATGGCGTTACGCCATCTCCAAGAGCGTCAATTACCAAATTGTTTTATACAATGTGTCAAGTCCATCCTCTGACCGGAGCATTCTACAACTGCTTTGGGGCGGCATCCAGGATATTCTCACGGGGGGCATCAGCGCCTGGTTCGAGGCCTTTCGACTTCCCGACCCCGCTTTATTCGGCTTGCGCACCCAAATCAATTATTTGGGGATCGTGCTCGTCAGCGCGGTGGGCGTTCTGCTTTATTTTGTTTTCCTGGGTTTTCCGCAAATGCGGAATAAATCGCCGAGAAAGCCCCCCCAGCCCCCCAACCTTGGGGGGAGCGAAAAGATTCCCCCCAGGATTGAGGGGGCAGGGGGGCGAATGCGTAATTGCTATTTCCTTCGAAAAGATGCCAAGCAAGATAAACCTTGGGGGCAGGAAGCGCTCATTTTAGGTGTATCAGCCCTGGTCGTCAGCCCGATCCCCTTTTGGGTTACCGGGCTGAATCCCAGGTTGAGCTTCCCCGACGACCGCCTGAATCTGCCGATGATCTTCGGGGCCTGCCTGCTCCTGACGGCCTTCCTCGATCTGATCATCAAGCGTGATTCCCACAAAGTGCTTCTGCTCTCTATTCTCATCGGCTTTTCGGTGGGCAGTCATAACCGGAACGCCATCAACTATCGCCGGGATTGGAAATATCAAATCGCCTTCTTCCAACAACTGATCACGCGCATCCCTGGCCTCGAAGAGAACACCGCCATCTTGATCAATGAACTGCCCAACAATCGCTCTACGGATAACTCGCTGACCGCCCCGCTGAATTGGGCCTACGCGCCGGATTTCTCGGGCGGAAATATGCCGCTGCACATGTTCTATTCCGAATTGCGCTTTGGGCGCGAAGAAACCACGCTCAATGCCGATACGCCGCTTAATCTGGTTTATCGCTTTTTCCCCTTTCGAAGCGCCGTTGGACAAACCCTGGTGATCTACCACCGCCCACCAGCCTGCTTGCGCGTCATGGACAACCAGCGCGATCACTACTTCCCGCAGCTTCCTCCCTATATCAAGGACATCCTGCTTTTCTCCAACCCAAGCCGTATCATCACTGAGCCTGAAAAGCCCGCTGTTCTGCCAGATGTGTTTGCCAGGGAACCTCAGCCTCTGAACTGGTGTTACTACTTCGAGAAAGCCGATCTGGCTCGCCAGCAAGAGGATTGGGAACAGGTCGCCGAACTCGGCGATATCGCATTCGCCCTGGATGACTCCCCCAACCACGCCTCGGAGCGAGTGCCTTTCATCGAGGGGTACGCCCATGTCGGCCAATGGGACAGGGCGGAAGAACTGACCTTCGAATCCCTGAAGATAGACCGATTCATGGGCCCCATGCTCTGCGAGACCTGGGAGCGTATCGAGGCGGGTACATCGCCATCATCCGAACGCGATACAATCCTCGAGAAAATCAATACGCAGCTAAATTGTTCGCTCTATTAAAACCAGGACTTACGCAGTTCGATAAAAAATACCGGAAATTGGGGGTGTGCGGGGTGCTTCGCACCTACAAACCCTATTCCTCGCCAATATCTATCCCATGCCTGACAAAAAATTCACCATCGAAGACAAAAACGGGGCAAAGATCAGCATCACCGTCCACCGTGACAAGCGCATCAAAAAACATTCCAAGTGGATGTGGCAGGGGGATGGCAGCATCTTGCTGCGCGTCCCTTATCGCCTGCCCAACCGCGTCATCGGTCAATTCCTCGACCAGATCGCCATAGAATTGGAGAAACGCGAAAAGATCGCCGAGCGCCGCACTGACGCCGAACTCCAGCAGCGCGCCGAGCATCTCAACAAAACCTGTTTCGGGGGAAAGATCGAGTGGAAAGCCATCCGCTGGGTGGGCAATATGGAGATGCGCCTGGGCAGTTGCACTAACGGTGGTCCAACGGACGGCCACATTCGCATCAGCGATAAGATCAAAAAATGGCCGGGATGGGTGATTGATTACGTCATCGCCCACGAGATGGTGCACCGCCTGCACAGCGATCACAGCGCGGCATTCTGGGCTACACTGACCGAGGGCTACCCACTGAGCGAGCGGGCGCGCGGCTTCATCAAAGGGGTGGGGTTTGCTGAGGGGCGGCAGTATGAGGATGATTAGGGCGTAAACAGGCTCGAAACATCCGCTGTAGGGGTATAATAGAACTAATGACCGAAATAAGAAATTTGCGGCAGCTTTCACTTTTCCCAACTCTTGCTGATGACAACAATAGCCTGAGTAGATTCTCCTTTTCGCATGAAGATGTTTGTGCTCAGGATGAGCGCATTGCGTTGGAAGAGCGATATGCCGAATTCCTAGAAGAAACATCCAAGTTCAATCGTAAATTAGTCAGTTATCAGGGGAACAAAGGAGCCATTATTCATGGGTGGATCAAATATCGCGAGGGGTTCTCCGCTCAACTGGTCGAGGATTTAATTCGAGAATTTAGGATCGAACCGGGCGGAAAAGTTCTCGATCCTTTCAGTGGCTCATCGACGACCTTGCTCGTAGCAAAATCCATGGGCATCGACGCCGTAGGAATCGAAATCATGTCGGTGTGCCATCTGGCCTGGGAAGCAAAATCCATTTTTTATGAATACGATCTCGGCGAGCTAAAGCAAATACGCGCCTGGCTTGTTGATTCGCAAACCGAAAAGGCTGAGGCGCGTTTTCCCCATATTACGATTACAGAAAGTGCTTTCCCACCGGAAGCCGAACACGCCATCATGTTCTACACCCATTGGGTCGAAAACCTGGATGTCAGTAAAGCAGCTAAAACTCTGCTCAGGCTAATACTGACCAGCATCTTGGAAGAAGTCAGCTACACGCGCAAAGATGGGCAATACCTTCGCTGGGATTATCGCTCTGAAAAGGTACGAGAACGCAACCGGATTCGCCAATCTCAGGGCAAGAAGCCCATCAAAAAGGTTGACCTGGGATCGCTGCCATCTGTCAAAGAAGCCTTGGTAAGCGCGTTCGATATCGTTATCGCTGATATTCGAAAATTGCAAGAACTTCCTTTTCGTCAAAGCCATCAAGAATTGATCAAGGGAAACAGTATGTATGTTCTGCCAACACTTGAACCCAACCAATTCGACGCAGTAATTACCTCACCACCCTATTGTAATCGCTACGACTACACACGCACCTATGCTTTGGAACTTGCTTATCTAGGCGAAGGCGATGGCATCTTCGATCTGCGCCAGAATTTGCTGTCGTGTACTGTCGAAAATCGCTCAAAGTTAAATCTGCTGCAAGAACACTATAAAGCATTCGGGCGAGGCGACCGGTTCGACGAAATCCTTCAAACAGTATGGAAGAATGCGGCCTTCCAGGAAATCAATCGAGCACTCCAAAACCGTTGGGAACGCGGCGATATGAATAATCGAGGCGTTCTACGGATGGTTGAACAGTATTTCACAGAATTGACTTTTATCTTTGCAGAACTGCTTCGCATCTGCAAACCCGGTGCGCGGGTGGCTTTTGTCAACGATAATGTCCGTTATGGGGGCGAAGTCATCCCAGTTGATTTGTTAACAACGGATCTGGCAGTCAATCTCGGTTTTGAGCCGGTAAAAATTTACGTATTGCCGCAGAGAAAAGGAAATAGTAGCCAACAAATGAGCAGATTTGGGCGAGAAGCATTGCGAAAGAGCATCACGGTGTGGAGGAAACCCAATGGCAAACGGGTTAATTCATGCCCCGAAAGCGATATTCGAATATTCTCCAGAGCACAAGAATCGGAGAGAGGAATGTGATGAATACCAAAACGGTAAGTACTACACTTCCCCGCATTATCAATGAGTCAGGGGAATTGTATCGTACTAAAATTATTATTGGGCATACCAAGTGCTGTAACTGCAAGCCTAATCATCTAAATTGCATGACTGCGAAAGAATGGATAAAAAGCCAACTTGGTGTTTGGCAGTTCACCTATGAAGGGCGTGATATTCGAGATAAGAATTTGCATCCTGCTACATTTCCTCTTTCTTTAGCAAAGAGGGTTATTGAACTATTCACTCATGAAGGGGAATTGGTTATTGATCCTTTTGTTGGCAGCGGAACCACATTGCTTGCCGCGCAAGATTTAAACCGCAATGCAGTTGGTTTTGATTTGCATTCAGACTATATTGAGCTTTGCAAAGAACGCCTCGTCTATAACAATCTTTTTAATCAGGCCCAACAAATAGCTGTAAAGGACGATGCCTTAAATATTGATCAATATTTAGAGCCAGAATCAGTTAAGTTGATTTGGACTTCGCCACCATATGCAAATTTATTAAACCGCAAACGCAAGAATAAATCGCGGCGAGGCGATGAACGTCAGAATGAGCAATTTGGTAAAGTGGAACAATACTCACAAGACCCAAGAGATTTGGGAACAATGCCATTGGATGTTTACACTCAGGCTATGGGTGATATTTTTGAACGACTCCTTCATCTTCTTAAACCCAAAGCACATTGTGTCATAAATATCCCTGATATGTGGTGGGAGAATGAACGTATCACAATTCATGTTTCCCTTATCCAAGAGTTGAGAAGGCGAGGATATGAACTTAGGAATACAATTATTTGGGACAGAACAAACATTGTTAATCGAATAGGAATTTTTGGCTGGCCCAGCAACTATATTACTATGGGGACAACATTCGAATACCTGTTAGATTTCTGGAGGCCAGCATAATTTTATGAAAACTTATACCAAAGATACTCTTATCGCTGAACTTCGTGAAGTAAGCAGGATGGGCTGGATACCTAATGCCCGCCCTGGTAATCCTGGAGGCATAGGAAATACGCTCGAAGACTTGCTTGGAATCCAAGAAAATAATCTGCCAATTCCCAACGCCGCAGAATGGGAGCTAAAGTGCCAGCGTACAGAAAGCACATCCCTGACCACCCTCTTTCACATGGAACCTTCTCCACGCGCTTTCAAATTTGTCCCCAAGATTCTTCTGCCCAAGTATGGCTGGAAACATGAACTTGCGGGAATCAAATATCCAGAGAATGAGATGAGTTTTCGCCAAACTATTCACGGTGTAGCAAGAAGCGACAGGGGTTTCAAAGTAATCGTTGATCACAAGTTTCAGAAAATCTTGGTTTCCTTTAACGCGAATGCTGTTGCCTCGGAACATTATGCTTGGCTAAGAAATGTAGTCTTATCCGCGGGAGTAAACGAGCTAAACCCGCAACCGTATTGGGGTTTCGACGACTTACATCACAAGTCCGGGACCAAACTGCTCAACTGCTTTTATGTCCAAGCTGAAGCGAAGAAACAGGAAGGCCAAGAATTTTTTCATTACAACAGGGTCTTAATTCTTCAAGGATTCAGTTTTGAAAACTTTCTCACAGCAATCGAAGAAGGCAATGTATTGATAGACTTCGACGCTCGAACCGGTCATAATCATGGCACAAAATTCAGGCTACGCCATAATGCAAGGCCGAAGCTTTATTCCCAAATACAAGAGGTCGTGTAAAACGGGAGGTGGCTTAACATGCCGTTGGTCGGACAATCATTTTTGCTGATGAACCTGATATTGCAATTTACGATCGAGATGTAATTCAGACGGCGATTGAAGTCAAAGGAGGCATTGATACAGCAGGCGTTTTAGAGCGCATCGGCGCAGCGATCAAAAGCCTTAGCCGTGCCAGAGAAGAAAACCTCAATTCAGTCACTATCTTGCTTGTGCAAGGCGTTTCGATGACTCAACGAGCAGCCGATGATTTAGCCATCAACCAACAAGCTGTCAATCATTGGTTCACCATCGAGGATTTCCTCGAAGACGAGACTCGACGAGAACAAGTATTCAAGTTGATGAACATATAACGCTCTTGAATACACACAAGGTGACTGGCACTTCTCAAGTGCCAGTCACCTTGTATTTTTCCCTACTCCGTCTCGAACTGCACCTCCACGCTCATCCCTGCGCGCAGGCCGGGGGGCGGCGCGTCCAACTCGATGGTCGTGGTGTAGACCACATCCCCTCCTAGTGTTTCGGCCAGGGGCGCGATATTGCTGACCCGCCCACTGAATTGCTCCCCCAGGGCTTTGACGAACACCATCACCGATTGCCCGATGGCGATTTTGGGTAGGTCGCGCTCGCTCAGGTCGCTGGTTTCCACATGCAGATTTTGAATGTCAGCTAATACCAGGATCGGCTGCCCCGGTGTGACCCACTCACCGCTGCTGATATTCACCTGGGCGACCACGCCCGCGAACGGCGCTGCCAGGGTGAGCTGTTCGAGAGCGGCCTGAGCAGCTTCGAGCTGCGTGCGGGCGTTCTTCAGGCGCGCTTCCGCCAGGCGCACCTGATCGGGGTCTGGGCCGGCGCTGAGGATGTCGTAATCGCGCTGCGCTTTGGCCAGTTGCGCCTGCGCTAATGCCAAATCAGCCTCCGCTTGATTCTGATCTATCGAGTTGGTCGTCCCGATCAGATGATTGTAAGTGCGTACCGTGGCGTCGTAATCTTTCTGTGCCTGAGCCAGCCTACTGAGCATGGCCGCCCGTTCCACGTTCGTTTCAGGTTTGTTCTCGAAAGGCTCGAAATCATCGCGGGCCTTGTCCAGTTTATCCTGGGCCAGGATCATGTTGGCATAGGCAGTGTCTATATCTACCTGCGGGGCGGCAGCCTGCATGTTGCTGAGGGCACGCTCGGCGTCGCGCAACGCATCCTGATAATCGGCAATCGCCTTGAGCGCCTGGGCAAGCTGCACGTCCATATCTTTGGAGAGGGCGTCGAGCGCCTGCTGGGCTTGCTCCAGCTCGAACTCTGCCGCGCTGACCGCCGCTCCGAGGCTCTCCTGACCCTCGAGCTGCGCCAAGACCTGCCCTTCTGCCACGGCTTCGCCAACGCTGACATTCACAGCGGCCACCTTCCCACCCAGCGTGAATACCAGCCGGGCTTCCTGCGCTGGAGTCATGCTCCCTGAAGCAACTACAGCCCCGCTATCTATCTGTGGCGAGGTCGGGAGGGCCGAAGACTCTTGATCCAACACGATGGTGGGCAGCGGGGTGGGCGTAGCCGGGGTAAATACAGTACATCCGGCCAATACAAGCAGGGAGATCAAAAACAGAAGTGTTCCTGGATAAACGATGAAAGAAATCGTACACGGATTTAACGGATTCCCGCGGGTAGATTTTATATTTCTGCTTTTTATCCGTGCCAATCCGCGTTCATCCGTGTACGAATTCCCATCCCGCTTGATGGGAAACAAGTGTAATATTTCGAAATTCATTTTCCCTTTCCGTTATTGTCTGTGACCAAGCCATCTCTGAGAGTAATCACCCGCCGGGCAAATTGGATCACGCGCGGGTCGTGGGTAGCGAACACGAAGGTGACGCCGGTCTCCTGATTCAAACGAGTCATGATTTCCATGACTTGCTTACCGTTTGGCGTATCGAGATTGGCGGTCGGCTCGTCGGCCAGAATCAAAGCTGGTTGGGTGGCCAGGGCGCGAGCAATAGCCACGCGCTGCTGTTCGCCGCCGCTTAATTGGTCAGGGCGATGATTGGCGCGGTCTTTCAGATCAACCGCCTCGAGCAGATGCCTCACACGCTCACGCCGTCCGTTGGCGCTCTCGCCGGTCAGCAACAGAGGCATCTCGATATTTTCATAGGCCGTCAGGGTGGGAATCAGGGCAAAGAACTGGAAGATGAACCCAATCGTCCCACGGCGCGTATCGGCGCGGCGGCTGCGATTGAGCTTGCTGACATCCTTGCCATTGATGAAGACCTTCCCACTTGAGGGTTGGTCGAGGCAACCGATCAACTGTAACAGGGTGGTTTTCCCTGAGCCGGAGGGGCCGACCAGAGCAGTGAATTCGCTGTTTTCGATAGAGAGGCTGACGCCGCGCAGGGCATGGGTTTCGACCTCGCCCATTCGATAGACACGGGTAACATTCTCGACTTTTACGACTTCCATGGTGTACTCCTTGGGATCATTTCCCGTCGCGCAATGCTCTGACGGGCTCCATTCTCGAGGCCAGCACAGCCGGATACAACCCGGCCAGCAGCGTGACGATAAAAGACAAAACGGTCAGGCTGATTGCATCCCGCAGCGTAAGTTCAGTGTAAATCGTATTGCCAATCAACAGGCCGGTCATGCCCATGTTGCCGATATAAAAACCGTTCTTGGAAAAGTAGGTCACCAGCAGCAGGCCGAAAATCAGACCCATGATCACGCCGCCGACAGCCAGCAGCGAAGATTGGATCAGGAACATAGACATGATCTGGCGTCCTTTCATCCCCAAAGCTGAGAGGACGCCGATTTCACGCGTGCGTTCGAAGACCGACATGATCAGGGTGTTGATAATGACCGTGGCAGTGATGCCTAACACAATCAGATACAAGATGAAGATGTAGCTGTTAGCCATCTCTTCGACCTGCATGATCATTTCGTTCATCTTCGGCCAGGTCAGCACTGCGAAGTCTGCTCCTTGCATGGCTGCGGCGACTGTCTCGGTATCGGCTTTGTCATTCAGCAGGATAAAAATCGTGCTGGCATGTCTTTCGGCCTGAGTGATGGCCTGCGCTTTTGCCAGCGGCAGGAAGATGGTCACGCTGTCGAAGCCGTAGGTCTGGGTGGAATAGATGCCCCGGATGGTGAAGACCTGCTCGTCCACATCGCCGGAGGAGGTGTTGACCGAAAGACTGATGGAATCGCCAACCCCGAGGGACATTTTTTCGGCCAGGGGTTGACCGATCAACACGCCTTCACGATCATCGGGAGTCAGGAATTCCCCCTCGAGCAGGCCGATGCGGTAAGGGTCGTTCGCCTCCGAGGACGGATCAATGCCGTAGATGCGCACCCCGGCAGACTCATCGCGCACGGCCACGATGCCGCTGGCAAACAGGCGCGGCGAAGCGGTTTTGACCGGGTCGAGGCTCTCGATTTGCGCAGCCAGTTGTTCAGGATCGGCGATCAAATTTTCCCATTTCAGGCTGGTCTTGCTTTCTTCGTAGGAAGCCATGCGCACCTGCAAATGACCGGATTGCAGCAGGATCGTGGCATCCATGGCGCTGTTCATCTCTCCATTGAAGAAGGCAGCCACCAGCAAGAGCAGGGCCAGCCCCATCGCCAGCGCCAGAGCAGAAAAGAAGGAGCGGCGACGGTTGCGTCCCAGGTCGCGAAATGCGATTTTGAGGATTTGTTTCATAGCCGGTCTCCTAGACGTAATGCAACGCCTCAGCAGGTTCGCGGTTGGCGGCCTCGCGGGCAGGGATCACCGCGGCCAGTGCTGCAATGATCGCCACCGTCAGGGCGCGCCCCAACAATTTGCTGACGCCCCATGAGGGGTAAATCCGCCCGTTGATCAAAGCCATATAGCTGGTGATATTCGAGAAACTGCTATAATCCAGGCCAACCTGCTTGAGCAAGCCATTGAGGCCCAACCCCATCACGACGCCGGCAGCCACACCCACCAGGCCGATAAAGGCGCCCTCCAGGATGAACAATGCCGAAATCTGGTACGGGCGCAGACCGAGGGCAGCCAGCAGGCCGATCTCGCGTGTGCGCTCGTAGACCGCCATCAGCAGAAGGTTCAGAATGCCGATAGCGGCGATCAGCAGGATCACCACGCTGAAAATATTCATCACCCCGCCTTTGGATTCGAGGGCCGCCCGTAGCTCGGGGAAATTGGTCTCCCAAGATTCGATCTCATAGCCAGGAAATCCGGGTTCGAGGGCAGCGATGACATCCGCCTCCTGGCCCAATTGCCGCAAGGTGATGGCGACTTCGGTGACCTGCCCCGTCAGACCGTACAGGTCTTGGGCTTCGCCGAGCGAGATGTAAACCGTGCGCTTCTCGATGTCAGGCATGCCCAGGTCGAAGACGCCAATCACCGTCATCGTGCGGCGGCGCATCTGTTCGTGGGCAGCGCGCCCGCTCAGGGTGATTCGGTCGCCGACCTGCACATCCATGGCATTGGCCAGGCCCTTGCCGATGAAAACCGCGTCGAGATCGTCGGCAGCCAGATAGCGCCCGGCGATGACATGCTGGGCTGCCAGGTTGACTTCTACTTCTTTCTCCGGTTCGATGCCGGTGATGCCCACGGCAAATGCGCCCTCGACGCCGCTCACCAGCCCGCCCGTGTTGATGCGCCGGGAGGCGGCCAAAACCTTCGGGTTGGCTGATGCCGCCGCGACCACCGCCTGGTCATCGGGAAGAGACAGCAGCGGGGTCTGATCGGCTTTGGTGCGATATCCCTCGGCGTGAACCTGGATATTGCCGCCTAACACTTTGATCGCGTTGCCGTAAATGGCCTGATCGAAGCCATCTACCAGGCCATCGTAGAACATCATCAACGCCAGCCCCAGCCCCATAGCCAAAACGATGATGAGCGTACGGCGGCGGTGGCGCCAGATGTTGCGCCAGGCGATGCGTAGATACAATCTCATTAAGGCTACTCCTTCTCCAATAAGAGGCAATTAGCTCGATGCGGCCAGCATCTGCCGACCCACTATGGCATTATCATCGGTGCAGGTCATGTTGACAACCTGACATACATCATTCCCCTTCTTTCATGAGTTTTTTCAGTGAACACTTCTTTACACAATCTTTAATCATCCTTCATAACACCTTCAATCGGCTTCGTTACACTGGGGATCGAAATCGGCCACTTACAAGGTGGCAAATCTACAAATATAGTAACTGCTCAGCCATCGAACGGATTTACCCGAAAAAAGGGTGTGCGCAGGGGGCTACGCCCCCTGCGCACACCCTTCTTTCGGGAATTTCTCCGTTTGGCTGAGTAGTTACCAAATATACACACTGGAGGTGTATCACAATGAATAAAACCTTACGAATCACCTTGATCGTCCTCGCCGTTTTAGTCGGCGTTGCTGCCCTGGTTTGGACCGGATTCGCCTTTGGGCGCGCTTCGCAGTTCGTGACCAACTTCTGGCCTGGCGGCATGATGAGCGGATCCGCTCGCGGCTGGTTCGATGATTCTCGACCCCCTTCCGGTTTTGGGATGGGACCAGGGATGATGAGAAACTTTGGCCGCGGGTATGGCATGATGGGCGGTTACGGCAGACTGACCAACGCCGAACCCCTCTCGGTAGATGAATCCCGCGAAGCCGTCGAAGCCTATCTGACCGCTTACGGAGAAGATGACCCTTCGGCAGGCTCAGGGCAAGCCTTGGCTATCAAGGAAATCATGATCTTCGAGTACAACGCCTACGCCATCGTCGTGGAAGAGAGCACAGGCATCGGCGCTTTCGAGCTGCTAGTTGACCCGGCAACAAAAGCCGTCTATCCCGAATATGGCCCGAACATGATGTGGAACCTGAAGTACGGCATGCACTCTGGACGCGGCTTCGGCGGCTACGGGATGATGGGCGGTTTTGGCCGCGGCCATGGGATGATGGGCGGATACGGATATTACAGCGATGAATCTTACCTGGATACACTCTCCGCCGAAATGCCTATCAGCGCGGAAAAAGCTGCTCAGATTGCTCAGGACTATCTGGATGCCTACGAGCCGGGCGTCGAAGTCACCGATGAAGTGACCGCCTTCTATGGTTACTACACCATTGACCTCGAGAAAGACGGCCTCATCGTGGGTATGCTCAGCGTCAACGGTTATTCCGGGCAGGTCTTCCCCCACACCTGGCATGGAGATTTCATCGAGATGAGCGAAGAGTGATTGAAGTAATCCGCTAAACATGGTATACAGGTAGACAGGTATGCAGGAAATTCCTTGCATACCTGTCTGCTTTTTTACCCATGCGCCATCAGGAACGCCCAATGTCGAACGCCAAAATCCTGGTCATTGATGACGAACCCAGCATCCTCAACCTGGTCACGTCATACTTACGCAAAGAAGGCTACGAAGTCTTCTCCGCCAGCGATGGCCCTTCGGGTTTGAAGTCTGCCCAGGCATACAAACCCGACTTGATCGTGCTCGACATCATGTTGCCCGGCATGGATGGCATCGAACTGCTCACCCGCTTGCGGCGCGAGTCGGATGTCTACGTCATCATGCTGACCGCCAAAACCGAGGAAACCGACAAGATCGTGGGCCTCACAGTGGGCGCCGATGACTATGTCACCAAGCCCTTCAGCCCGCGCGAGCTGGTGGCGCGCATCAAGGCCGCCCTGCGTCGCCTGCAAGGCGGCAGGGGCGAGGGCGAGGTGCTCGCTTTTCGACATGTGCGTATCAACAGCGGTTCACGCCAGGTTTGGGTGGATGACCAGCCAGTCGAGCTAACCACCACCGAGTTCGACCTGCTCGATATGCTGGCCCAACATCGCGGTATGGTGCTCAGCCGGGAACGGCTACTCGAGGCGATTTGGGGACACAACTATTTCGGTGAAATCCGCGTCGTGGATGTCCACATCGGGCATGTGCGGCAGAAAATCGGAGACCGATTTATCGTCACGGTGCGCGGCGTCGGCTACCGCTTCGACGATGAAAGGTTGTAATATGTTTGTTCGCATCCGACAGCATCTGGGCTGGAAACTCTTTCTTTCGTATCTGGTCATCATCCTGGTGGGCATCACCGTGCTGGCGACCTCTACAGAAGTCGTCATCCCCTCAGCTTTCGATCGTCATCTGGCGGTCATGATGCCGATGATGACAGACAGAAATATGGGCATGGGGATGAAAGGCATCACCACCGACCTGGAAGCGGATTTGTTCGCCAGTTTCCACAATGCGGTCAATGAAGCCATGACTCGGTCGGCTTTGGCTGCTTTCCTGACCGCGGTGATTGTCAGCCTGTTGATCAGCCGCCAGGTGGTTACACCGGTGCGCGGCATGATGGCCGCCAGCCGCCGGATTGCCGAAGGGAACTACGCTGAGCGCGTGCAAATCTCCGGCAACCCCGAAGAGGCCGACGAACTCGGCCAACTGGCGATCAGCTTCAACCGTATGGCGCAAAAGCTCGCCCAAACCGAGAATATGCGCCGTCAGTTGATCGCCGACGTCTCGCACGAATTGCGCACACCGCTGACGACTATCAAGGGTTCGATGGAAGGGCTGATGGATGGAGTTTTGCCCGCTATCCCGGAGACTTTCCAGCAAATCCAGATGGAGGCCGAACGCCTGCAGAGGCTGGTTGCCGACCTTCAGGAGCTGTCCCGTGTGGAGGCAGGCGCCTCCCCCCTGGAGCCTACCTCGACGGCGATCAACCTCCTGGTGGAATCCATCGCCCAAAGGTTAGCCACTCAGTTCGATGAGAAGGGCGTCTCCCTGGAACTCGACATCCCCGATGATCTGCCGCCCGTCCTCGTTGATCCCGACCGCATCTCGCAAGTGATTCTCAACCTGATGGGCAACGCTCTTCAATACACCCCTACCGGTGGAGTGGTCAGTGTGCAGTGTTCGGTGATCAGGGATCAGGAACTAGAGATTACTGTCCGCGACAACGGTGTTGGCATCCCCCATGAACATCTATCCCACGTCTTCGACCGCTTCTACCGCGTCGACAAATCGCGCTCCCGAGCCGGGGGCGGCAGCGGCATTGGCCTGACCATCGCCAAACACCTGATCGAAGCCCACGGAGGGCAGATTTGGGTAGAGAGCGAAGGTGCGGGCAAAGGCAGCGCATTCACCTTTTCGCTGCCAGTATCAAGTTAGCATCAGATCAATCCCTCGGCTGCTTTTTATCCCTTAGAGACTGTTTTAAAAGTCGCCAGAAACCACAGATAAACACAGATGAACACCGATTTTCTTGATGAACAGCCGTCTTTTATCGCCGAAATCCCTT
>Ga0194126_10001503_pt1 | contig 39061 bp, 30 predicted proteins | sample TA2KigC150mmetaG_FD_148641 | JGI IMG/M metagenome (GOLD analysis project Ga0194126, IMG submission 148641) | Freshwater microbial communities from Lake Tanganyika, Tanzania - TA2015035 Kigoma Deep Cast 150m | ecosystem: Environmental > Aquatic > Freshwater > Lake | place: Tanzania: Lake... | reverse complement strand
AGAAAATATCTTTTTTTATGGAACAATACTTGGCTTTAAGAAAAATGAAATTGAAAGTAGAGTTAATGAGATTATAAAATTTGCTGATATCGGAGAATTTATTGATCAGCCTGTAAAGACTTATAGTAGTGGGATGTTCGTTCGATTAGCCTTTGCAGTTCAGACAAGCTTAAAACCTGATATTTTGTTAGTTGATGAAGTGCTTAGTGTAGGTGATATTTTTTTTCAACAGAAATGTCATGGGAGGATAGAAGAACTAATGTCTCAAGGGACCGCTTTAGTTTTGGTATCACATGATATGCAATTAATAGAGAAGTATAGTACAAATACATTATTATTAGAAAATGGGAAATGTCTTGAATTAGGTAATCCTCATTCAGTAATTCAAAAATATTTAAGCCTATCAGTTCGTTATGAATTACACAATAATAAGATTAATAATTCAATTCAACTGCAAGAAATAATTGATGAAAAATTCTCTAATAAAAAGGCATCTATAAACAACTGGCCAATAGACCAGTGGTTTGTTGGCTCTACTTTTGAACAAATCGGTGACAAACGTATAGCAGAAATAACAAAATTTTGTGTATGTAATTTGGAGAATAAGATTATGACATTTTGCACGACCGGGGATGTTATTAGTTTTTTTTATGAAATTAAAATTAAAAAAGATATTAGCATACCTGTAGGGGCCGTCATTTTTACAAATTCACGCAATATTGTAGTCCATGGTAAAGATACTTTACAGTATGCAACAAAAAAAAATATTGACATAAAAGTAGTTAAAGCGAATTCAATTGTTAGAATTAATCAAAAATTTCAAATAGACTTAGCACCTGGAGAATATTCATATACATTAGGCTTTGGTACAGTAGAACTTCAAAACAGTATTACTATTAATCAATTGGAATATTCTGTTCGCGAGGATTTTATTAAACCATTATCAAGAATTCCTAAAGCTGGTAAATTTATTGTAAAGAAAAGCTGTGACAATTTAGGAAATTATTTTCATGGCTATGTCAATCTCGAAGGAGATTTTTTTCTGTCAATTATATCTAAATAAATCTTGGGTAAGAAGAAATCGAAAATTTGCAATCATACGAAAACCTTATAAATAAGTTTTTAGTCAATCAGATCAAAATTAAATCTATGATTGATATTGGGGCACATACTGGTTTTGCACTAAAACATTTTGTATTGAATAATTTTGATGTATTTGCTTTTGAACCAATTGAACAGAATCGCAAAAAGTTAATTGAAAGTTTTAGAGGATTTAGTAATCTTCACATTTTTTCTGAAGCTATTAGTAATAAGACAGGCTTTAGTGATTTTCATATTGCGTTGAATGATAATGGAACGATTCATGATCATTATCATAGTCTTGAGAAACTTCCCGATGATTCTTATCACAAAAAAGGGAAGGTAATTAAAGTTAATACTGTAACAATTAATGATTTGGTTTCAAGTTGTAAAATTCCCAAACAAGTTGGTTATCTAAAAATTGATGTTGAAGGACATGATTTAAAAGTTTTACAGGCTTCAAACATGCTTAAATGTGAAGTTATATGTGTTGAATATTGGAGCGATAAACATCCTTTGGGGATTAGTCCATCACCTCCCCCAAAAATGATCGAACTTTTAAGTTCAAGAGGATTCAGTAATTTCATAACGATCAGGCATCAAAATGATATTGTAGATTTTAGTACAAATCTCACAAATTTCGATGATGATTCATGGGGGAACATTTTATTTTTTTATGAATCGAGTGAAGATATATATCGATTGACTTTAGAATTTTGTAGAAAAATTTCGAAAGTAAAAATAACAAATCCGATGTTTTCTTTTTTAAAAGAAATTATTCCTGAGAAAAGTACTTTTATAGATGTAGGAGCAAACGTTGGATATTTTACTGAATCTGTCTTAGAACATTTTCAAGACATTAAAGGGATTCTTTTTGAGCCGACTAAAGATTGTTATCAAACACTTAAAGAAAAATTTAAGAATAATAAAAATATAGAAATTGTGAATAGTGCGGTTGACTCAAATGTCGGAGTTAGAAAATTCTATATAACAAAAGATTCCGCACAAAATAGTCTTTTACAATTAAAATCTTATGGAAAGGAAGTTGTTGAGTCAGAAGTTATTACAACTTCATTAGATAATCATTGTAGTAATTTAAAATCAACAGAAAAAATTTTTTTGATAAAAATAGATTCACAAGGAAATGATCTCAATATTTTAGAAGGGGCTTTAGAAATAATTAAAAAGTATAAACCAATAATTATTACTGAGTTTATTTTTGTTGAACTTTATAATCAACAATGTTCTTATTACGATCAATTTGAGTTTTTTAATAAGATTAATTACAAACTTGTTGGCATCTATAATTCGTACAGTGATAGTATAGGTAATATATCATTTGCAGATCTAGTGTTTATTCCTAATAAATTACATAAAGTTTTAGTTAGAGATACATCTTTATTATCTAATTTTAAGTACAATGATATTCAAAATTTAGTTGAGGAAAACAATAAGCTTTTTTCTATTTGTGAAGAAAGACTAGAATTAATTAATGCTCTTTCTGCAGAAGCGGAAAAAAGATTGAAAATAATTAACGAACTTGATAATGAAATAAAAAGATTAAAAAATTTGCAATAATGGGCGCAGTAAGTTTTTCTATCGATATTGAACTAGTAAAAAGCATTAAAAAGAAATTACCTCTGGTGTTATTTGTGGAGACGGGCACGTTTCATGGCGACACCGTAGAAAAGGTGAGAGAACTGTTTGAAGAAATTCACTCTGTAGAACTTTCGAGAGAGTATTTCTCGGAATGTAAACAGAGATTTAAAGACAACAAGAATGTTCTTCTTTATTTAGATAGTTCTGAGAATTTTCTCAAAGAACTACGACCAAAAGTAAAGGATGAATCTGTAATGTACTGGCTTGATGCGCATTGGTGTGTCGCAGATAAAACTGCTGGAGAAAAATCTCAATGTCCTTTGCTTGAAGAAATAAATTCAATAAAATCATTAAATGAAAAAAGTGTAATTGCTATTGACGACGCTAGATTATTCACTTCTCCACCACCAAGCCCGCACGAGATTTCGCATTGGCCAGATTTTGAATCAGTAACAAATTCTTTACATAAATTAAGCGATAAGCATTCTATTATTATTTTTAATGACATAATATTGTTCTTTCCAAATAGTATTAAAGACGAAATAAATGAATATGCATATTTAAATACATTTGACTTATTGAATCTTTATCATAAGCAAAGAGATTATGATAATTTGAAAATTCAGTTTGATGGATTATTGAATCAGCTTCAAGCAAAAGAAGAAGCAATAGTTGGTTTATCAGATGATCTCAAAGAGAAAGAAGAGAAAATAGTTAGTTTATCAGATGATCTCAAAGAGAAAGAAGAGAAAATAGTTAGTTTATCAGATGATCTAAAAGCAAAAGAAGAAGCAATAGTTAGTTTATCAGATGATCTAAAAGCAAAAGAAGAAGCAATAGTTAGTTTATCAGATGATCTCAAAGAGAAAGAAGAGAAAATAGTTGGTTTATCAGATGATCTAAAAGCAAAAGAAGAAGCAATAGTTAGTTTATCAGATGATCTCAAAGAGAAAGAAGAGAAAATAGTTAGTTTATCAGATGATCTAAAAGCAAAAGAAGAAGCAATAGTTAGTTTATCAGATGATCTCAAAGAGAAAGAAGAGAAAATATTTAGTTTATCAGATGATCTCAAAGAGAAAGAAGAGAAAATAGTTAGTTTATCAGATGATCTAAAAGCAAAAGAAGAAGCAATAGTTAGTTTAACAGATGATCTAAAAGCAAAAGAAGAAGCAATAGTTAGTTTAACAGATGATCTAAAAGCAAAAGAAGAAGCAATAGTTAGTTTATCAGATGATCTCAAAGAGAAAGAAGAGAAAATATTTAGTTTATCAGATGATCTCAAAGAGAAAGAAGAGAAAATAGTTAGTTTATCAGATGATCTAAAAGCAAAAGAAGAAGCAATAGTTAGTTTAACAGATGATCTAAAAGCAAAAGAAGAAGCAATAGTTAGTTTAACAGATGATCTAAAAGCAAAAGAAGAAGCAATAGTTAGTTTATCTGATGTTCTAAAAACAAAAGATGATGAAAATAAATATCTCACTGAAGAATTAGATAAAAGTTTAAATAAAATTCACTTTGATCAAAAGACAATCCAAGATCTCAATATTAAAATCGAAGAACTTAATAAAGGACTTAAATTGTTGAAGGATTTTGGTGTAACTGAAGAATTAATGAAGAAAGAGCTTGTTATTCAATCTTTAAATAATGATCTTATCTTGCTAAGGAAGAGGTTATCAAATCCTTTTTGGGGAATATTAACTTTATTTCAATATCATTTCCCGGGAATATGGAATTTTATTTTTGAGAAAAAAAAGCAATTTGATAATAGAGATGTATTAAAAAAAATAAATTATCTTAAATTTTTTACTCCAAGATTGGGACAATTAAATCAATATTCTCCAATTGAATTAAAAATACCTTATAAGTATTTAAGAACCAGATCAAGTGGGAAATCGCTAAAAGTTGCTCTAGTAACCCCATCTTTTAACCAAGATAGCTATCTAAAACGTACTATTGAAAGTGTAATAAAACAAGATTATGGAAACTTTGAATATATTATTCAAGACGCTTGTTCAACTGACAATACTAAAGAAGTACTTCAAAAAATCAATTATAGCAATATCAAGTATTTTGTTGAAAAAGATAAAGGACAAGCCGATGCGATCAACAGAGGTTTTTCGAAAACTTCTGGTGAAATAATGGCTTGGATTAATTCAGACGATGTTTACTTGCCCGGTACCTTTAATTACGTAGTAAACTATTTTAATAAACATAACAAAGTAGATGTTCTTTACGGGAACAGGGTCTTGATTGATGAAAATGATAAAGAAATTGGCAGGTGGGTTTTGCCGAAACATGATAAAAAAGTTTTGTGCTGGGCAGACTTTATTCCTCAAGAAACCTTATTTTGGCGAAGAAAAATATGGGATAGAATTGGCGGACGGTTAAATGATGAATTTCAATTTGCATTGGATTGGGAATTATTATTGAGATTTCAAGAAGCGAATGCAAAAATTGTAAGACTTCCACGTTTTCTTGCAGCATTTAGAATTCACCCACAACAGAAAACTTCTTCCCAAATTAATTCTTTAGGCGAAGAAGAAATGAATATATTAAGAAAGAAATATTTGGGAAGAAACGTTGATTATAAGGAAATAAAAAAAATAATATTACCGTATTTAATGAAATCAGAAGTCTTAAATAAACTTTATAAATTAAAATTATTGAGATATTAAAAATGCCCTACAATGTACTACTTACCGGAGGTGCTGGTTTTATCGGCTCTCATATTGCAGAAGAATTACTTAAAAGAAATTATTCAGTAATTATTTTGGATAATTTTTCTACAGGAAATAGAAATAATATTAAATCTCTAATGAATGATTGTAGGGTAGTGGAAGGTGACATTCGCGATTATCCAACTGTTTCAAGAGTAATGAAAGATGTTAAGATTGTTATTCATCAGGCAGCATTACCATCAGTTCCAAGATCAATAAACGATCCAATAACTACGAATGAAGTAAATATTAAAGGCACTTTAAATCTACTATGGAGTTCTGTTGAAAATAAAGTTGATAAATTTTTATTTGCATCTTCTTCCTCAATATATGGCAATTGTTCGGATTTGATCAAACATGAAAAAATTTGTCCACAGCCTCTTTCACCATATGCAGTAACAAAATTAGCTGCTGAAAATTATTGTAAAGTTTTTGCAGAAACATACAGTTTACAAACAATATGCTTAAGATATTTCAATGTTTTTGGACCCAGACAAGATCCCAATTCTCAATACTCAGCTGTAATTCCCAAATTCATTGATCTATTTAAAAATAACAAACAACCTATAATTTACGGTGATGGAGAACAGACTAGAGATTTTACTTTTGTGAGAAATGTAGTAAAAGCAAATATGCTTGCAATTGAAAATGCAATTGACAAAAATCTTATTATGAATTGCGCATGTAATAGACAAGTCTCGCTAAATGAATTAGTGAAACAGATGAATTTTATTTTTAATAAGAATATTATTCCCATTTTTCAAAAGGTAAGAATAGGTGACGTCAAGCATTCTTTTGCAGATATTAGTCTGGCAAAAGAAAAAATAGGATATGAACCAGATATCTTTTTTAATGAAGGGCTAGCTGAAACAATTAAATCATATTAAATTTTTAATGGAGCAATAAAAATTGAAAGAAGTAACAATAATAATTCCTGTCTACAATGAAGAAACTGCGATTGAGAATACTTTAAAAGAATTATTAGAAACTTCCGAAAAGAATGGTTGGAATATTTTAATTGTTAATGATGGTTCTTCAGATAAAACAAAAGAAATACTAGAAAGATTTAAAACCATTAAAATCATTCATCATCCATATAATAAAGGATATGGTGCGTCGTTAAAAACTGGTATTAGAAATTCTGATACCAAATTAATTGTGTTTTATGATGCTGATGGCCAGCACAATCCGGCTGACGTTTTTAACCTACTAAATAATTTTGAAAACTACGATATGTTAGTTGGTAAACGTAATAAAGAATCTCACAAAGAGTGGATTAGGAAACCTGGTAAATGGATGTTATCAAAAGTCGCAAACTTTTTAACTGGAAGAATAATCCCAGACTTAAATTCTGGCTTAAGATTAATTAAGCGAGATGCTATATTGAAAATGCTTCATCTTTTTCCTGACGGTTTTTCGTTTTCAACTACAAGTACTATTGCATTCATGAATCTTGGTTATAGTGTTGGTTATTATTCAATTACCACAAGAAAAAGAACCGGCAAAAGTTCAGTTAAACAATTAAAACACGGATCTAGTGTTTTACTACTAATTGTTAGACTTATAGTTCTTTTTAATCCATTAAGAATTTTCATTCCTGCTAGTTTAGCTTTTATAATTATAGGAGTAGTATATGAAATTTATCAAGGAATTATTGTTATGGGTTTTGAAAGAGCAAGGTTAATTCCCGGAGCATTTTTTCTTATTATCACTGGATTGTTGATATTCTTTTTTGGACTAGTTGTTGATCAAATAAGCGAGATGAGAAAACATCAATTCTTAAACTGAACAAATGCTAAAAATTAAAGAGCTAAATAATGATGAAACAGAAATCTGGGATAGTTATGTTTTATCCCATCCTCATGCAGATTACTCACATTTATATAATTGGAAATTAGTTTTTTCTGATTCTTATTCTTTAGAAACTATGTACTTAGGTTTATTTGACTCATATAAGTTAGTGGGTATATTGCCCTCTGTTATAATAAAATATCCATTCAATAGAAACTTTGCTTTCTCACTACCTTATTTAAACTATGCTGGTATATTAAGTGAACAACGATTTATACAGAAAGATATAATTGAAAATGTTTCTGAAGTTTACAAAAGTAAAAATATTCAGAGTGTGGAATTAAGAAGCCTTGATGTTCAAAACACAAAAACATTTGGTAATTGTACTTTGAAATTGCAACTTCCTAACAATCCGGAAGATTTGTGGAAGAGTTTCAAGCCTAAAGTAAGAAATCAAATTAGAAAAGCAGAAAAATATTGTTTTAGTACTCAGTGGGGAGTTCATCAGTTAGATAAATTTTACAATATATATAGAATAAATATGCATGAATTGGGAACTCCAGTCCACAGTAAAAAATTTTTCAAAAATATTATTAAATACTTTCCGAACGAAACCAATATTTTAACTGTATATAAAGATAAGTTAGCAATATCCTCTATGTTTGTAATGTCATTTAAAAATAGAATCGCAGATCCTTGGGCTTCTTCGTTAAAAAATTATCTCGAGCATTGCCCTAATATGCTAATGTACTGGGAAGCTCTAAAGTATGGTATTTATAATGGTTACAGTGAATTTGATTTTGGTAGGAGTCAATATTTTTCCGGCACATACAATTTTAAAACACAATGGGGAGCTAAACCTTATAATCTGTGTTACAATGTTGTAAATATTCTTAGTAAAAATTTTTCATCTAGTGAAACAATTTACAGAGATAAAAAAGCCAGTTTATTTGTTAAGGTTTGGAAGTTAATGCCCAGATTTATGGTTAATGTATTAGGCCCTCATTTGAGAAGATTTATACCTTGAAAGAAAACTAAAAGCAAAGAATTTGTGAAAATTAAGCACACAAAATATTTACAATTACTTGGATTAGTTTTATTCATTTATCTTTTATGGAAGATTGATGCATACAAAGCCTTAGAAAGCATAAAAAATTTTAGTTTAATTTGGTTTGTGCTATATGCAGTTTGTTATTTAATTATGGTTTTAACAAAATCATATAGGTGGAAAACGTTACTGCATGATCAGAATATTAATTATTCATTTAAAAAAGTTTTGAAAATAAATATTACTTCTAATTTTTGGGGTGCAATTACACCAGGTAGGTTAGGTGAATTTATTAAATTAGATTTTTTGGTGAAAGATAATGTTCCTATAGTTAAAGGTATTCTAAATATAATAATAGATAGAACATTTGATGTTATTATGCTATTCTTCTTTAGCTTTATAAGCTTTATATATTTTGGAAAAATATTTTATGTTGAAACAAAAGGATTAATTTTAATTTTCATTACTTTATTAATAATTTTGAGCGTAGCAGTCTTTCTCCGTAAAGGTTTTAAGAATTTCGTAAAAATATTCTTAAAACAATTACTTCCAATAAATAGATATAAACTCGTTAATGATAATTGGAAATTGTTCATTAAGGAATTCAAAGAGATACATTATAAAACATTCATTAAAATGATTTTTCAATCTTTGTTAATATATTTTTTGTTTTTTCTAATGACTTTTATTGTTGCAATCGGTTTTAAAGTAAGAATTTCTTTTATATATTTATCACTTTGTGTATCTATTTCGTCCCTTATTTCATTGTTGCCAATATCCGTAGGCGGAGTTGGGACCAGAGAAGCCTTGTTCATTTTGCTGCTTGGTAAAATTTCTATTAGCAAAGAAACAGCTTTATTAATTGCCTTTTTTGATAGTACCATCTTGGGTAATTTTATGGCCGTGATATTTATTTTGATCCTTAAGATTTTTTTACAGTACAAAAAAAGGATGTCGGTTAATATTGAGTCATAAAAAAATAAATATTCTGAGCTTTGATGTTGAGGACGGTTATCAAGGTTTTATTAAAAGAGGAATATCCGGTTGGGAAAATTTCAAATTCTCTGAAGAAAAAAATATAAATATCATTTTAAAAATACTTTCTGATAAAAAAGTTAAAGCTACATTTTTTGTCCTCGCTAAATACGCAAAAACTAATCCAAAAATTATTAAAGAAATTTTTAATGAAGGACATGAAATAGCATCTCATGGTTATTCTCATCAAGTTTTAACTTTATTATCGAAAGAAGAATTTAAAACTGATGTATTAAAATCAAAAAAAATATTATCTGATATAATCGGCGAAGAAATATATGGTTTTAGAGCCCCGAAATGGTCGTTGAATGAAAAAACAGCTTGGGCATTAAGAATTTTAGCTGAAGCAGACTTTAAGTATGATTCTAGTTGCTTCCCTTCTAACTTTCACGAGTTCGGAAACTCGAAGTATTTTAATCAACCATTTATTTATTTTGGAGATGATTTTGAAATATTTGAATTTCCAGCTCAGACAATTAAAATTTTTGGAATTCAGGTACCTGCTGCTGGAGGGTTTTATTTAAGAACTTTACCATACGTTATTAGTAATAGAGCATTAAGAAATTCTAATGAAAAAAATAATTATGGGATGGTTTATCTACACCCTTTTGAATTTGATGTTAATCCACCAATAATAAAATCTGGGTTGGCTTATAGATTTGTTCGATATTACAATTTAGATAAAACTGAAAAATATTTTGTCAGATTATTAAACGATTTTAACTTTTCTAATATAATGAATGTTATAGGTAGTGATTTAATAAAAAATTTTTCCAGGCGACATATTTTATAATTAAAGAATAAGCAAGTGGAAGAGAACAGAGAAAATAAAGACAATAAATTATTTAACAGAATAGCAGCTAAATATGGAAGAAAAGATCAAGTCGTATCATCTTCGCTAGCAAGAAAATTTCAGTTAGAGAGTGTTTTAGATTTTATATCAAAAGAATTTCAAAAATCATTTTTTGATACAGTTTTAGAAATTGGTTGTGGTGTTGGAGCCTCAAGTTTATATATGGAGGGTAAGTTTAATCAATATATAGGTATAGATTACTCGAAAGAATTTATTGAATTAGCCAACCAGAGATATGCGAAAGAAAATGTAAAATATCTTTGTTCTAACATTAAAGAACTAAATGCAGATAAAAATCCGGACTTGGTATTAGGAATAGGAGTATTACATCATATCACTGATATTAATAAAGCTATTTGTGAAATGAAAAAAATATCAAACAAAGAAACAATTTTTGCTTTTATAGAACCTAATTCTGAGAATAAAATTATCCAACTTTTAAGAAAAATTAGAATGATTGTAGATAAAAATTATTCTGAAGATCAAATTTATTTTAGTAAACAAGAATTGGAAAATTTATTTACAATAAATGGATTTAATCTAATTAAAACTAAATTCCAAGGATATTTCTCGCCTCCATTTGCTCAAGTTATTATTAATCCTCAAGTAATTTTTACTAGATTTTCTAAACTCTCCATTTTATTAGATAAAACACTGCAGAGAAATTTTAATAATAGTTTATCTTGGAATATGATGGTTGTTGCTAGGATCTGTTAAATTCTTCGAATGATTTTTTTTTAATTATATTTATATCAAAACAATTAAACCTAATGAAAAATTTTGCATTAATAGGTGCTGCTGGTTATATAGCCCCTAGACATCTTAAAGCAATAAAAGAAACCGGCAATAATCTTATAGCAGCTACAGATCCCCACGATTCAGTTGGTATATTAGATCAATATTTTAGTGATGTTAGTTTCTTTACGGAATTTGAAAGATTTGATAGACACTTAGAAAAAGAAAAAAGAAATAATGTTAATCACAAAATAGATTATATAAGTATTTGTTCACCTAATCATTTGCATGATGCTCATATAAGATTTGCTCTAAGAATAGGTTCTGATGCTATTTGTGAAAAACCTCTAGTAATAAATCCTTGGAATCTTGATGCTTTAGAAGAGATTGAAAATGAATGTGGTAAAAAGGTGTTCACAATCTTACAATTAAGAGTTCATCAATCTTTAATTAATCTCAAAAAGGAACTAGAACTTGTTAAAAATAAAAAGCATAAAGTAGTTCTTACGTATGTAACTTCTAGGGGCCCATGGTATAATTACTCATGGAAAGGTATTTTAGAAAAGTCAGGTGGAATTGCTACAAATATAGGGATTCACTTCTTCGATCTTCTCCATTGGTTATTTGGAGAAGAAATATTTAGCGAAGTTCACTTGTCACAGCATAATAAAATGAGTGGTTTTTTGAAATTAAAAAATGCAAATATATTATGGTATCTTTCAACCGACCGAAATGATATGTCCAGTGAGGATTTATTAAGTGGGAAAAATACTTACAGGTCAATTAAAGTTGATGAAATAGAAATTGATTTTACACATGGATTTGAAAATCTTCACACTCAAGTTTATAAAGATATTTTATACGGTAAAGGTTTTGGGATATCAGATGCAAGAGAATCAATTAAAATAGTATATAACATTAGAACAAAGAAAATATCTGAAAAACCGGAAATATTACATCCATTCGCACGTAAATTATTATTCAAGTAAGGATATGAATATTATTTATAATTGTGTTCCAAATAACAATACAAAATAAGTGAAATTATGTATTCTGAAAAAACAATTTGCACTATAGTTCCAGCTTATAATGAAGAGAAGCAGATCAGCAAAGTAATACTTACAATGCCGGAGTTGGTAGACTATATTATAATTATTGATGATAAAAGCAAAGATAGTACTGTGAAAGTAGTTCAAGAATTTCAAGAAAAATTCAAAAAAGTTATTTTGCTTAAGCATGAAAAAAATCAAGGAGTTGGAGGTGCTATTGCTACAGGATACAAATGGGCACGGGATAACAATATTGATATCGCAGTTGTAATGGCCGGTGATGCTCAAATGGATCCTCATGATTTGCCCGCATTATTAGACCCTGTAGTTAATAATGAAGTAGATTTTTCAAAGGGGAATAGATTGATTACGGGCGAAGCTTTTAAAATAATTCCTAAGATTAGATACTTCGGCAATTCAGTTTTATCTTTTTTAACAAAAATTGCATCAGGTTATTGGCATATTGCTGATTCACAATCTGGATATACTGCAATAAATAAAAAAGCTTTGCATATGTTGCATTGGGATTCGATGTATAAAAGATATGGCCAACCAAATGATCTATTAGTAAGATTGAATATTTATAACTTTAGAGTAATGGATGTTGCTGTAAAACCTGTATACAATGTAGGTGAAAAATCTGGAATTAATATTTTTAAGGTTTTGTTTACAATAAGTTGGCTTCTATTAAAATTATTTTGCTGGCGTCTTGTAGCTAAATATATTATTCGTGATTTTCATCCTCTGGTATTTTTTTACGCTTTAGGATTTTTCTTAATTACTGTTTCTTTTTTTCTCGGTATAAGATTACTTTATTTTTTCTTTGTCTTAGATTCTATTCCAGCAATGAACAGCATATCATTTCTGTTCACATCGGTAACTGGTTTGCAAAGCATATTTTTTGCAATGTGGTTTGATATGTTCTATAATTCCGATCTAAAAGGTCAAAAAAAAAATGAATAATATTTCAAATCGTCTTGTTATTTCTGTCGATTTGGATGAATGGTACCATGCTAGATGGGTTTCGGGTTCAAAAATTTCTCGTTGGTCAAACACTATTGATTTTTTTCGTGATGTTTATAAACTTGACACTCCAAGAGGGGATATTGAAAAGCCCACAATGGAAATACTGGAACTATTCGATAATTTTAAAATAAAAGCTACATTTTTTATTCTAAGTGAAGTTGCTTCCTACTATCCAAGTCTGGTTAAAGAAATAATTAAATGCGGTCATGAAGTTTCCTCACATGGTAAAACACATGTTGATCTCTGGAAATATACTCGTAAAGAATTTTATACTGATCTGAAAGATGCAAAAAGCATTCTCGAAGAGATGACTGGAAAGCAAGTTTTAGGATACAGAGCCCCAAATTTAATTATTGAAGATTGGATCGTACCCATTTTAAGTGAACTTGGATTTCAATATGATTCATCTGTTTGCCCTTCGAGAAAATTAATGGGAAAATTCGGAAGTACAGTTAATTTACCTATGAAGCCATACTATTTGTCAGAAGAATCATTTATTCCCGGCAACGGTCCGTTATTTGAAATCCCTATTCCAGTATTTCCGTATTTAAAACTCCCTGCTGCTACAGGTATTATGACAAGAGTAATTGGTGAGTGGTGGAGTACATGGACTTTGAAATATTATTTAAAAAAGCATGATACATTATATTATTTTCATCCGTATGAAATGCTTCCCGCTCCAGATGTTGATGGATTTAAATTTATGCAAAAACTACATACAAGAAGGAGTGGTTTATGGATGAAATCTGCTATAAAAAATATATTCGAAAAATTTCAGGATGTTCCCAAGATTAACTGTATCGATTTGATGAATTTATATAATGTTAAAAACTAAACATAATTAGATTATTCTTTTATCAATATTTCATTATTATATTTCATCGATTATTTATTAACAAATTTATTCTAATAATTACTAATTGAAATGATAAATCATTCTAATAAATTATCTGTATGTATGATTTCTTCTGGGTTTCCTGTTCTTAAGGGGGATAATTCTGGGATTTTTATTAAAAAATTAGTTGATCATTTCAGGGAAGAAATTAACCTAAAAATTTTAGTTCCTTCTCATCGAGAAAAATTCTCTATTTTGTCAAATTCATTTACATTAATTCGAGTAAAATATTTTTTCCGAAGGTGGGAAAATCTTTTTTATAGCGCACGAGGATTACCGCAGGAGATTATACATAATCCATTGATTTTATGGAAATTCCCTTTTTTTATTGCATCTATGACCCTTTATACTTTAAAGCATTCCAAGAATGTGAATTTAATACATGCTCATTGGCTACCAATGGGCTTATTCTGTATTTTACCAAAAATACTTTGGGGAAAACCAGTAGTTATTACTATTAGAGGAAGTGATGTTAATCGGATGAATTATCATAGGATAGATAAATTTATAGCAAGTATTGTTTTTAAATTTTGTGATGTTGCAGTTGTTGTAAGTAAATCTTTTGAAAGACAATTGAATTCTAAATATCCATTTTTAAAAGTCGTATATATACCCAATGGGATAGATGTAATATCTACCAACCAAATTTTAAAAGGAAATAAAAACGAAGCATTTACAATCCTTTATGTTGGGAATCTTGTACAGGAAAAAGGTTTGTTAGATTTAAAATGGGCAATTGAAAAATTGTTGGAAAAAGAACTTAAAGTAAATATAACATTTATAGGTAATGGTGATTTAAAAAAAATAATAGTAGAATGGAGTATTAAATACCCAGATAGAATTTTTGTTATGGGAACAATACCGCATGAAAATGTTATTTCAATAATGAGAAGATCTGATATATTAGTTCTTCCTAGTTATAGCGAGGGTCGTCCAAACGTTGTTGTTGAAGCAATGGCGAACTATTTGCCTGTTCTCGGAACGAATATTAGTGGAATCAGCGAGATAATAGAAAATGGAAAATCTGGCTTACTATTCTCACCAGGCGATAAAGAAGAATTATATAATTTATTAGAAAGTTGTATTAAGGGTTGTGTACCATTAGTAGAGTATGCAAAGAATGCCTTTGAATGGATAAAAAAGGAAGGTTATTCTTGGAGACAAACAGCTGATGCCTACTCTAAACTTTATCAATCACTTATTTAATTATTTATTATGTGTGGAATTACTGGATTTATAGGATTAGAATTAGATAATCCTAAAGCTACATTACAAAAAATGATGTGTGCTTTATCGCACCGTGGTCCAGATGATTCGGGTATTTGGAATGATGAAAATACGTGGTTAGGCCATCAAAGATTATCCATCATAGATATTGAATTAGGTCATCAACCCATGGTCTCTGAATCTGGATTAGTTATTGTTTTCAACGGGGAGATTTATAATTTTATCGAACTCAGGGAACAACTGAAAAAAAGGGGTTATAAATTCGATACGAATTGTGATACGGAAGTATTACTGTATATGTTTGATGAGTACGGTGAAAAAATGACTAGCTACCTACGAGGGATGTTTGCTTTTGTAATTTGGGATAATAAAGAACAAGTATTGTTTGCTGCTCGAGATCGATTAGGGCAAAAACCATTTTATTATTATTATAATAAATCAGGTATAACTTTTTCATCTGAATTATATTCTTTGCTTGCTTGTGATATTGTTCCTAAAGAAATCTCCTGGGAATCTATTCAACTATATTTTAAATATGGATATATTCCCCCACCATATACTAGTTATAAAAATATCTCGAAACTTGAAGCTGGGTATCAACTAATTTATAAAAATGGAAATTTTAATAAATCCTGTTATTGGAAAAATGAAGTACTGAGAAAAAGAATTCAAAAGGAAAATGAGCTAATTGAAGAATTAGATATAATACTTAGAGAATCTGTCAAGTCGCAGCTAATAAGTGACGTTCCATTAGGCGCATTTTTAAGTGGTGGCTTGGATTCATCTTTAATCGTAACATATATGAAGGAATGTTCAACTGGTGATATCAAAACGTTCTCAGTCGGTTTTGATGAGCCAACTTATAATGAAGCTTATTACGCAAAGTATATAGCTAAATCATTAGGAGTTGAAAATAGAGTAGAACAAGTCCAAATAAAAAGTGTCGATATTTTGGATATACTAATTAAGCACTTTGGCGAACCATTTGGAGATTCTTCAGCTATACCGACTTGGTATTTGTCAAAGTATACAAGAGAGTATGTAACAGTCGCATTGTCAGGTGATGGAGGTGATGAAATATTCGGAGGCTATCGAAGGTATGTTGGTAAAAAATTAATTAAATATTACAATCTGATTCCAAAATCAATAAGGGAAACTATTGTCGGAAGTATTTTGAAATATAGCCGTGAAAATTTAGAATATACTCCTAATAGTATACTAAAAATGCTCCGTTATTTTGATTTTAATGCTAAGCGAAAAGAAGAAGATGCTCTTGATATTGCTCCTAATATACTTAATAGAACAAGCATAGAAAATCTATTTTTACATTTTACAGAAATGAAAGATCTCTTTGATCCGATAAGAGAAAAAGCGAAATTGTTAACTAGTTTGAAGCCCGAAGAACAAATGATGTTTTTAGATACTGAAACATACCTTGAAGGGGATATAAATGTTAAAGTTGATAGAATGAGCATGGCAAATTCATTAGAAGTAAGATCTCCATTTCTTGATCATAATGTTGTTGAATTCATGGCAAGCTTACCTTTAGAGATGAAACTTAGAGGATTTACAACAAAATATTTATTGAAAAAATTAGCACTTGGAAAATTACCTCAGCAAATTATAAACAGGAAAAAACAGGGATTTAATGCACCAGTTGGAAAATGGTTTCATAATGAATTAATTCCAATTTGGAGAAATGTTATACAGTTGCCAGAAATAAAAGATCTTCCTTTTAATCAAAATTATATTGATAAAATTTGGCAAGATCATAAAAATAAAAGAAGGGACAATGGTTATATTTTATGGCACTTTCTTATTTTTTTTCTTTGGTATAATAAAATTTTCTTAAATAATAATTGATGAAATAAAAATAATTTAATTTAAGTATGGTACGGAATACATTTAATGAATGAACCTATTCTGAATTATATACGAGCTCCGAAAAGCGGGAATAAATTGGAAATTGAAGTATTTGAATTTGGAAAATTTTATGACGGGGAATCACAAATTATTTCAGGAAAGCTTTATTGTGATGATGAAGAATATCCGATTATTAATGGTGTTCCAAGATTATTAAATGATAATTTATTAGAATTAGTATGGTATCGATATCAGGCGTTTTTTTCTAAGTATAAAGAAAAATTTAGGATTCCTAACAAAAAAAATAACAAAAATTTCGATGGTGTGATAAATGCAACTTCTGAAAGCTTCGGTACACAATGGAATTTGTTTTCGGAAATGTATGGAATATGGAGAGATAATTTTTTAGAATATATCAGCCCAAATTTAAATAACAAAAGTTTTGAAAATAAAATTGTACTCGATTGTGGATGTGGTTTTGGCAGACATCTATATTATGCAGCGGAGTTTGGTGCTAAAATTGCCTTAGGTTTTGACCTATCGCATTCAGTCGATGTTGCTGCTAGGAACGTTTCTAAATATAAAAATGCACATGTTATTCAAGCGGATATTTATAATATTCCTGTTATACCAAATTTCGATATCGCTTACTGTATTGGAGTATTACAACATACTCCGGAACCAATAAGGGCATTTCAAAGTATTTTCGAAAAGATTAATAATAGAGGGACTATATACGCTTGGATTTATGGAAAAAGACCCAAAATATATCATGCAGTTGTAGATTCATTAAGAAAGGTAACAGTTGGTCATTCGCCAAAAATTTTATATTTCCTCACATTTTTTCTAGCAATTTTTTCTTTCGGATTTTTCGCATTACCTCGTCGTATACTATCTATTATTGGTCTAGCTGCAATTGGAGAAAAAATTCCTTTTAGTGGATATGCTCAATATCCATTTCGAGTAAGTCAAGCCGATTGGTACGATAGGTTATCTGCACCGATAACAGATTACTTTGATGAATTATTTCCTCAAAAATTATTGGAAAGTGTGAATTGTTCTAAACAAGATATTACCTTTCGTAAAGGTGGAAGCTGGAAAGTGTTTGGAATAAAATAGAGATAATCTTGTGTTAGAAATTTGATAAAAGAATTGGAATTATCATTATTAATTCGAGATAATTGAATGTGTGGCATTAGCGGGGCATTGGATTTAAAGGGGTCTCCAATTAATGGAGAAATAATTCTGACTATGACTGATTTACTTAGACATAGAGGACCTGATGATGGGGGTGTGTATTCCGAAGGAGAAATTGCTCTGGGTAATAGAAGACTGAAGATCATTGATTTATCATCAGCAGGTCATCAGCCGATGTCCAATGAAAATTTTCCCGAGAAAGGGCAAATGAATTCTGTCTTATGGCTTACTTTTAACGGGGAAATATATAATTATAAACAGTTGCGCAAGGAACTTATTGACAAAGGACATCACTTTCACTCTAATACGGATACTGAAACCATCTTACATCTCTATGAGGACTTCGGAGAGAATTGTGTCGAAAAACTTGAGGGCATGTTTGCTTTTTCTATTTGGGATAAAAACAAAAATTCTCTTTTCATAGCCCGCGATCGGCTTGGTGAAAAACCGTTATTATATACTATACATAATAATATATTTTATTTTGCATCAGAAATAAAGCCTCTTCTTTCCATTCCCGGTTTTTCAAATGATATTAATCCTTCAGCAGTAAGACAGTATTTTAATTTTTTATATGTCTCGGCTCCTCTGTCGATGTTTCAAAAAATTAAAAAACTTCCTCCTGCAAGCGTAATAAAGATTTTTAACGGTGAAATAGAAATCCATCAATATTGGAAACCCTCTTATAGAAATAAATTTGAAAAAAATGAAAAAAATCTCGTAGATGAACTAAGAGAACATTTGGATAGAACCGTTAATTCACGATTAATGAGTGATGTTCCAATTGGAACAATGCTTTCCGGCGGAATAGATTCAACATTAATAAGTGCTCTGACAAAAAAAAAAACTAATACAACTCTTAAAACATTTAGCGCGTTTTATGAAGATGAGATGGGTAGGGACTTAGATTGGGAATATGCTCAATTAGCTGCTAAGAAATTAGATGTGGAACATTTCAACGTGTTTTATAATGCCGACGATCTGCGGGAATTGCTGCCATTAGCTGTAAAACATTATGGGGAACCTCATGCAGATATTGCAGCTCTTGTAAGTATGTACTTAAGCCGATTTATGAAAGATCATATTACGGTGGTTTTATCCGGTAATGGAGGCGATGAATTATTTGGCGGATATAATACGTACAAAAAAGTAAGTCTTATTACCTCCCCTTTGGTAAGTTTAGCTTTGAACAACTTGCCTTCTTTTCCTTGGGATTATTTTAGAAAGAATTTTCAGAAAAATGACAGTATGATTGGCGGAAACCTTGCAATGTTAATGTATATTCTTTCTCTTAAACCAGGTGAAAGAAAAAATTACAATATTGCGACTGATGATGAATGGATATGTAACAATTTATTTAGCGATGAATTAAAAACAGAATGTATATACGATGTTTGCGAACAATTCAAGGAAATATTTTCAAGCGCCGATTCCGATAATTTATTAGACTCGTGGCTCTATGCCGATTTAATGGGAAGGATGCAGGAATATACTGTGGTTCAACCAGATATAGCCGGAATGACATACGGTATAGAAATAAGGGCACCATTTTTAAATTATGAACTTGTTGAATTTGCGGCAAGAATAGACCCAAAACTAAAAGTTAAAAGACACAGAACAACAAAATATATACTCAGAAAAGCAGCCGAAGGCATAATCCCAGATGAAATAGCATTTCGGAAATTAAAAACAGGATTTAGCGGAATAACTTATGCGCATTTAATTCGGCTTGCTCGTGATAAATGGTTTGATTTCTTTAAAGACTCATTATTTAACGGGACCTTACAACGGAGCGGGTTTTTTAATAATGCTTTCATTGAACACTCATGGAAAATATTGCAAAGCAGTTCTGATTTTAAAGATGATACAATAAGAGTATTTCAAATTCTTTGGTCGTTAGTTGTATTTGAACATTGGATGCGTGAAGTGGTTTTAACAAAAAATGAATTCTATAAAAGATAATTATGAAATGACAACTAAATTACCGCAAGTATATTTTTTTTGCTTTCTATATCCCCCCATTGCGCGTACTCGAAGCCGACAAATTATTGCTCAAAGTTTGTCGGAAGCCGGTTTCCCGGTCAAAGTAATTTCTATAAAGAATCCAAATGGTTTTTTTAATAAGTTTTTAAAAGATACTTCTGTGCCACCGGACTCTCTTAATGTTAAAGTTGAATATTTAAAGACTCCTAATTGGTGGATTTTGGGAGAACTGCTTTCGATATTAAAAGTAATACCTGATCCTCAAATGAACTGGGCTTGGGCAGTTAAAAGAAGAATGAGGAAAATCATTGATACCAAACAAGGCGTAATAATAGGTTTGTATCCACCGCTCGTGAATTTTATTGCTACCGACTATGCAAAAAAAATAACGGGGTTTCCTTTGATTCTAGATTACCGGGATGAATTTCTAGATTTAATTGCGCCGTATTCGGGTTCCCGTAGAAGTAAGCTGTTAAATTTTGAGCAGAAAATAGTAAATGCTGCGGATTTAATTGCTGTAGCAACGCCAGAAATAAAAAATAAACTTCAAAGTAGATATGGTATTGAAGATAAAAAAATTATTGTGTGTTACAGCGGCTTTTCGCAGGTGCATAAATCAGCTAATCAATCCTTTGATAATCAAACAGAAAATGTTTTTAAGAAAGAAACATTAAAAATAGTTTATGCCGGGGCAATTTCCCAGCATCAAAAACCGGAAATAATTGCCCTTGCATATAAAAAACTTTTACAAAAATATCCTTATTTAAAAGAAAAAATAACAATAACATTTTATGGCCCGGATAATTATTATTTTAAACATGTTTTTAAGAAATATTTAGGAAACGGATTAATCTATGGCGGGTTTCTTCCTCAATCAAAGATAGATGATGTAGTAGCATCTTATGATGTCGGTTTCTTTTCTTTAGCGGGTGACAATTACAAATATGCAATACCAAGGAAGCTTTTTGATTATATAAACATGGAACTCCCTATTTTAGCCGCAATACCTAGAGGGGAAGCGTGGAAAATTATTGAAGATAACAAAATTGGAAAGGCTGTGCATTATTCTAACATTGATGAAATTGTAAATGCCGTATATGATTTTTATAAAATGGATAATTTGAATTATTACAAACAGAATATTCAATTAATAAAAGATCAGTTTAGCGCACAGCATCAATATAAAAAATTAGCAAAAAAAATATCTGAAATCATTGATGAACAATAGTATCAAGAAAAAAATTGTAAAAAAGATCGGACAATCTAAAAACCCAATATATAGTTATGGAATTAGTCTGTTTGCCCCGTTCTTATATACCCGAACTTTACATAAGTTTGCCGGCGGCGAAAAAATAAATTGGAACGGTAAAAAAACATGTTTAACTCTCTCTTTTGATGTTGATTACCGGGAGGATGTATTAGCTTTACCAAAACTTATTGAGTTATTATCAGCTTATAATTTTAAAACTAGTTTTGCTGTCGTTGGCAAATGGGTAGAAGAATATCCAAAAGAGCATGAAATGATTGTTAAAAACGGGCATGAAATTATTAACCATTCATACACTCATCCTAATAGCAGGCAGCTTAATCCCAATAAATTTTTTAATAAAATGAGTTTTGAGGAACAAAAGGAAGAAATTGTTAAATGCGACGAGGTAATCAAGAAAATATTAGGAATTAATGCTGCAGGGTTTCGTACACCTCATTTTGGCAATCTTCATGTAAATTCCGTTTATGATATTCTGGCTAATTTGAATTACTTGTTTTCGACCTCCTTAACTGCAGCTAATAGTCCAACATTCGGGCTCCCTTTCGAAGAACGCCCCAGCTTATGGGAGTTTCCAGTAAGTACATGTCCGAAACACCCAACAAGTACACTTGATACTTGGCATGCTCTTAGAAAACCAGGCGGTTTTTTAAAGCATGGTGCTTGGCATAAAAAAGAGGGCGAGCTTCTCAAAATGTTTGAATATCTAACTAAAATTGCTATTCAGTATGGTTCTTATGTCAATCTATATTTTGATCCGCAGGATGTAGTAAAATTAGGCGGTAGTTGGAAAATGCTTGAGCATCTTGCTTCTGTAAGTGAAGATGTATGGGTAGTAAATTATTCTGAATTACTTAACTATCTTAAAAAATAAAAATGAATTAATAAATGCGGTTAGTAATTTTTCCTAATGATCCATTGTATTCAATCTATGAAAAAGGAGAAGTAAAAATCCGTTATTGGAATCCGAATAATATTTTTAGCGAAATCCACGTAATTTCATTGTGTGATTCCGAGCTATCTCCGGACAAAATACAAATTATGGCAGGAAGTGCTAAACTATTTATTCATGAAGTAGGGCGTCCAAATTATTTTTCAATACCATTTTTCTTTAACAAAATAAAAAAATTAGTAGAAAATATTAAACCCGATATTATTAGGGCACATAATCCCTCTTTGATGGGTGCTTTAGCAGTATTTAGCGGTAATAAATTAAATATTCCTGTACTTATTTCTCTGCATGCTGATTATAATCCTTGGCATAATATTAAAATATTAGGCTTGAGTTATTTTCCAAGAGTATTTCGAGATTTATTTTCATTTATATTTCTTGAACCTTATTCATATAAATACGCAACCAAAATTTTTGGTGTCTATAACTTTGCAACTCGTGAGGTACAAAAGTACCGAGATGATATATTAGTAATATATAATAGAGTATATGATACACAATTTAAATTCATAGATAAATCATCTAAAAAAGATACTTTAAAAATAATCAGCGTAGGACGCCATATTTTAGGTAAAAATTCTGAGAACTTAATAAAAGCTATAAAAGATTTAGATGGTTTTGAGTTATTATTAATCGGTGATGGTCCTTTATTACCATATTTAAAAAAGCTTGTTTCCAATTTAAAATTAGAGCATAAAGTTTCTTTTATTTTGAAAGTTGACAACTCGGAGATACACAAACTCTATCAGAAAAGCGACATTTTTGCTATTGCTCTTGAATACGGAGGAGTAAGTATCCCTGAAATAGAGGCTATGGCAGCCAGGTTGCCCATAGTAATTTCAAAACCTCTTTGGGATAATGACCCGGAATTGGTTAATAAATTTTCTATTACAGTTGAAAACAGCCCGGCGGGTTTTAGAGATGCTTTTAAAAAATTACTTGATGATAAATTACGATCTGAATTGGGAAAAGAAGCCTATAAACAATTTGAAACAATTACAGGCGAAAAGATGGAACTGAGAGAGGCAGACTTATATAAAGAACTATTATTAAACTAATTTGTGGTATTTAGGAGGGAAACGTGAAGTATGGAATTCTAAAATTTCTGGAAGACCGTGAGACCGGTGAAAATTTTAATATCGTAGTCTTCGAGGAGAGAGATAACCCATTAAGCTCGGATGGTAAGGAAATAGTTTCCGGATATTTAAAAAGTCCTAATGGGTCCAAGTGGTATCCCATCATAGATGAACTGCCGATATTTGTCCCAAACGCTAAAGTATTTTATAAAGACTTTTTTGAAAAATACTCTGATAAACTCCCGCCAGAATGTTTCAGTGACAAAGAGGTTGAAAAGTATAATAAAATTCAGCTTCGAGTACAGAAAGGGTTTGCACATGAGTGGACAAAATTTACTAAAATGTTAGGCTATCATGATCGCGAACCATTTGAAATAGTGGGATTAGATATTAAAAAAGATTTCAATAATAAATATATTTTTGATGGCGGCTGCGGTTACGGTAGGCATTCCTATGCAATTATGGAAAGTGGTGAAGCTAAAAATTCAGAGGCTCTTGTTTGTGATATCTCTGCCGCTGTTTGGAGTGCAAAGAAAAATTTATCTCATAGAAGTGATATACATATTGTTCAAGCAGACCTTACCAATTTACAAGTTAAATCCAATTTTTTTGATTTTGTTTATGCTTTAGGAGTTCTGCAGCATACCCCGGACCCCCACTATACTTTTATGCAGCTGTCAAGCCTTGCTAAGGAAGGCGGACATTTAGAAACCGGGGTTTATGAAATAAAGCACCCTCTCGGACACTATGTAGAAAGGTTATTAAGGAGAGTTACAACAAAATTACCTGAAGCATGGTTATGGTCGATTTCATATTTATCGATTATTCCTAATTTTATGTTTTATAAACTTGGATTTCAACATATACCCGGATTAAACCAACTCATCCGTGTACTTATCAGAACAAACCCAAGTTGGAAATGCAGCCAGGTTGATACATACGATTGGTATATGGCTCCTTATCAAAGACGGTATAAAGTTGGAACCACCGAGAATTGGTTTCTTGAAGCAGGATATCAGAATTTAGTTAGAGATAAATTAGGATACGGATGCGTATTAGGTCAAAAAAAAATTAACGCTCCGGAGACAAGAAACATTAAGATGCAGGAAGTACCAAAAGAATTTGACGGTGTGACTTTATTTAGTTAAGCTTTTTGAAAACTGATTGTAGGTAATTTTATACTTTAATAAAATATAATTACTTATTTTATGAATAATAAAAAGAAAAAAATATTTCTCGTTGGCGGTACCCGTCCGAATTTTGTAAAATTGGCTCCAATATGGCGTGAATTGAAGAAATACAAAAATCAATTTGAAACAAAATTAATTCATGCTGGGCAGCATTATGATTATGAAATGTCCCAAATATTTATAGACCAGTTCGGTTTACCAAAACCTGATTATTCACTAAAAGTTGGTTCAGGTACTCATGGTTATCAAACTGCTCAAGTGCTAACAAAATTTGAAGAAATATTGTTAGTGAACCGTCCGGAATTGGTAGTTGTTGTGGGAGACGTTAATTCAACCGTTGCTGCTGCGTTGGCAGCAGTAAAATTAAACATTCGTGTTGCACATATTGAGGCCGGTTTACGAAGCTTTGATTTGACTATGCCTGAAGAAATCAACCGTATATTAACGGATAGAATCTCAAACCTTTTATTTGTTTCAGAGCCTTCCGGCATTAAGAATCTTAAAAAAGAAGGGATAACTGATTCCGTTTTTTTTGTTGGTAATATAATGATAGATTCTTTGATGTTTAATTTAGATAAAATCAAGAATAATAATACGGTAAGGAAACTAAAAATACTTGGTGAAGATTTTGGAGTAGTAACACTTCACCGTCCTTCAAACGTAGACTACAAAAATTCATTGGTTCAAATATTAAAAATACTTAGGATAGCAGCATCGGAAAGAAAGATAATTTTTCCTGTTCACCCGCGAACAATAAGGAGTATAGAATATTTCAAATTAGAGAAGCAGTTTAAATCCATCAAGAATTTGATATTAACAGAGTCTTTGGGTTATTTAGAATTTATGAACCTTGTTGTAAATTCAAATTTAGTAATTACGGATTCCGGTGGAATACAGGAAGAGACTACTTGGCTTGCAATACCTTGCATTACATTAAGAGAAAATACGGAACGTCCTATCACAGTAACAAACGGAACTAATACCATTGCTGCATTAGATTTAACTTTATTTGAAGAAGCATTGAAACAAACAAAAAAGTTTAACAAAAAAAAATATAAGCCACCTAAGTTATGGGATGGGAAGACATCTCAAAGGATATTAAAAATTATTTCTAATTATTTATAGGTTAAAATTAGCCGGGAGTAATGATGGAGGAAATTAAAAAGACACATGTTGATTATTTGAATATAATTGGCGGCACGGCGGCAACTTATAGGAACTATACGGAAAAAAGATGGAATAAATATTATTTGCATACTTATAAAATGATTGTTCATAATATGATAAAAGGCATAAGTAGAGAATCAGTTGTTGATGTTGGTACTTCACATGGAAATTGGTATAAATTTTTAAAGAAGGAAAGATTTAATCTAATTTATGGTGTTGAACTAGATAAAGGAAGAGCAGAATTAGCGCGCAAATGTGGGTATACAGAAGTATTTAACATTGATGCAAAAAATATACCCTTACCGGATAGTTCGATAAATGTTGCCGTATCAAACGATGTTTTTATTCATATTCTTCAATTGGAAGATAAAATTGCAGTAATAAAAGAAATTGAACGAATTTTAAAACCTGGGGGAATTTTTATATTTAATCATTCAATGTCAAAGAGTGTACTTTCTGAAAAATATATTATTAAAAATCATTGTTCATTCTTAAGTCTTGATGAACTAATTAGATTGGTAATTCAAAACACATATTTGAAGGTATTAGATATAAAGCCGACTTATTATCATTTTCGTGATAACTCAGATAATTTTTTTGTAAAGTACTTACGCTCAATTCTTATATATCTGCCATTTGCAGTCTCATTTTATATTCTCTTTGATTCATTAATAAATCGTAAAATCTCAATTCAAGAATCTGATTATGTTTATATAAAATTACAGAAAATTAGTTAGGTAAAGGAAAAGTAAATTTATTTTGTATAAATCAATGGTGAATTAAAATGGAATATTTCGCACATAAGGATTCTCTTGTTGAATCAAGAAATATTGGAAAAGGAACAAGAATTTGGGCATTTACTCATATCCTACCGAATGCAGTGATTGGGGAAGAATGTAATATATGCGATCATACCTTTATTGAAAATGATGTTGTAATTGGGAACAGAGTGACGATTAAGTCAGGTGTACAAGTTTGGGATGGAGTAAAATTGGAGGACGATGTATTTGTTGGACCAAATGCAACATTTACAAATGATTTATATCCGCGCAGCAAAAATCATCCAAAAGTGTTCGTTAAAACAGTTGTTTCGAAAAATGCATCAATTGGGGCAAACGCGACAATATTAGCAGGTGTGAAAATAGGAATGTACGCTATGGTTGGAGCTGGTGCAGTTGTAACAAGAGATGTACCCCCCTATTCGATAGTGGTTGGAAATCCAGCAAAAATTAAGGGATATATTAATTCTAAAAAAGAAAATTTCTTTAATGAAAATGTAACAAGTACTAATTTTGATAACCATAAAACTGATGACATCTTTAATGAAAAAATCTATAATTTACCGATTATTACTGATCTTAGGGGCTCCTTGTCATTTGGAGAATATGATACGCATCTTCCATTTATACCGAAAAGATATTTTGTAATATATGATGTGCCTAATAAGGAAATTCGAGCTGAACATGCCCATAAACAACTACATCAATTAGTAATTTGCTTAAAAGGTCAGTGTAAAATTGCTTTGGACGATGGTAATAGGCGAGGAAGTTTTTATTTAACCAATCCATCCATTGGCATTTACATACCACCAATGATATGGAATATGTTATTTGACTTTTCTAACGATGCGACATTATTAGTACTCGCCTCGGAGAAATATTCGGCTGAGGATTATATTAGAGATTACAAATTATTTCAAGATTTAGTTTTGAATTCAGAACATGTGTAATAGGCAAATTAATTTAGCATGGATTGGAAATCTAGGCAACGTCGGATTTAACTTTGTTAAGTTATTGAACAAATATTATATCGAGGCTAGTGTTTATATTCCAAAAGATAGTTTTCGTAAGAAAACACCCGGGAATCCTAACTACGAATATGAAGGGGCCTCAAAAGAAAAATTTGTTAATCATTATAACAGGTATTTAGTTTTAAACTATTTATTAAGAAAAGTAAATCTTGAAATATCCATTGCCAAAGATCTGTCCAGTATTTTTAAGAAGCATAATATTATTCAAGCACAAACTGGAAATGAAATAATAGCTAATGAAATTAGCCGCATAAACAATACACCATTTGTTGCTCTACCCACGGGGGCCGATCTTAGTGAGTTAGCTTTTTCTAAAACAAGAGATGGAAGTAAATATAGAAACGCGCTTCGAAATGCGAAGCACATTTTTTTAGTTAATATAAACCAATTTGGATATATAGATAAATTACAATTAAACGATATTCCACATTCGTTTTTACCTTTTAATATAAATGCAAGTAACTTTCAATTTTCCGAAAACATTATTAAAAATAAATTAATTATTTTTTCTATAGCGCGTCTAGATTGGAAGTCAAAAAGCAGGAAATCTACAAAAAGAAACGACATTTTTTTTCGTGGATTTGCTGAATTTGTTAATAATGAAAATAAAAAGGATTTTGAGTTAGTTATTGCTGATTGGGGTGTAGATAGAAAAGAAACATATCGGTTGATAAAAATATTAGGTATAGGACACATCACAAAATTTATATCACCTGGAAATAAAAAATATTTTTACGAAATTATTAAATCATCAAATATAATTGTTGATCAATTTAATCTTGGCGCAATAGGGCTTGGTGCTCTTGAATCTATGGCTATGTCTAAGCCTGTATTTGCTTATTGTGATGAAGGAGATTCGAAAGTTGCCTATGGAAATGTAATACCAGTTATTAATACAAGAAACGAGGAAGATGTTTTCAGATATTTAAAATTACTGTCGGAAAATTATATAAAGAAAAAATCGGAAGAATCTTTTAACTGGGTACAAAAACATCATTCCGAAGAAAAAATATTTTTAACATTGAAGGAAGTATATCAGAAAATTCTTTTATAATGTTTTTTCTAATTTAGTCTATGAATGAAAATGATATGGGAAAAATATTTTTAAATGATTTGCATCGTCAGAATTCTATCTTAGAACACTTATTAAGTGATGCTTTTTTAAGGGTGCTTAATAGTGGTCGGTATATTTTGGGTACCGAAGTAAGTGAATTTGAGAAAGAATTTGCGACCTTTGTTGGCTCAAAATATTGTATTGGTTTATCTAACGGAACAGATTCCTTAGAATTAGCGCTACGCTCTTTAGGAATTGGTTATAAATCTAAGGTTGCAATTGTAGCAAATGCTGGGAGTTATAGTTCAACTGCAGTTTATGCCTGTGGTGCAATACCTCAGTATATTGATGTCTGCAATGATAAGATGACTATGGATCCAAAAGATTTGAGGATGAACATTAATAAAGAGACAAAAGCTGTTATTGTAACTCATTTATATGGTCAGATGGCAAACATGCCTGCTATTTTAGAAATAACGAATAAGTTTGAGATACCAGTAATTGAAGATTGTGCACAAGCGCATGGAGCTGAATTAAATAAAATCAAAGCAGGCAATTGGGGTAAAATGGGTTGTTTCAGTTTTTATCCGACAAAGAATCTTGGGGCGTTAGGTGATGCCGGTTGTATTGTGACTAATGATTTTACAATCCAAGAACATTTATTGAAATTAAGACAATATGGTTGGAGTAAGAAATATAAATCTGACATTCCATGTGGACGTAACAGTCGGTTGGATGAATTACAAGCAGCTTTCTTAAGAGGTAAACTACCGTATTTAACTGAATGGAATAACCGAAGAAAAGATATAGCAAATATTTATTCTCAAAGGCTTAACAAACTTAATAATAAAGTTATTTGCCCTACGAATTTTAACCAAGATAATGTTTTTCATTTATATGTAATGCGGACAAATAATAGAGATGATTTAGCAAAATATTTAATATCATGTGGAATTATTGTTGATGTTCATTATCCAATTCCTGATCATCAACAAACATTTCATAAAAATTCATTTCTTGAAGTTGAATTACCGGTAACAAAAAAGTTGTGTAAAGAAATATTATCAATTCCTTGTTATCCTGAATTATCTAATGATGAAATTAATTTCATTGTTTCAAAAATAGTGGATTATTTTGTTTGACTATAATAAATATTGCTTTGTTAAAGACAAATTTGAGTTTACAATTAAATTAGTTCTAAAAAATAATATTAGTAGATAACAATCAAATGCTTTTCATCAAAGAGTATAATCTCCAACAATTACAAAACTGGGACGAAAAACTTTATTCGGTTGGGAGCGAAGCAGGATTCTGCCAATCTAGTTGCTGGGCAAAAATTATTGGAAAAATTGATAATGCCCGCCCTATTTTTTTAGAAGTATATAATAACAATGAAATTGTTTTGTCGTTATTACTGTTTCATAAGATTCCATGGGACAGAGAAAAACATAAAGGAAACAAAGGTATTTATGAATATTTGTCGGGCAAACACAAAGGTTGGTTAATGTGGATGGATGGACCAGTATTTCATTCTACAGATAGTATAAAAACTTTAGGATCACTAAGGCTAATTCTTGATTGGATTGGAGATTATGTAAAGAAAAATGATTTGTATAAAATTGAATCGTTGGGATTTCCGCATCAAAGTAAGTGGACAATTGATTCTGATGTTAAAAACTTATTTGTTCAGTTCGGATACAGTCCAAAGACAAAAGCAACATATTTGGTGGATATAACTTTAGATGAAAAAGAAATTTGGAAGAATTTAAAAAGCTCGGCAAAAAAAAGTATAAAGAAAGCCCAAAAACATTGCATTAAGGTTATTCAAATTCGATCTTTGGAAGAATATAGGAATAAATTTTATTTACCTTATGTTGAAATGGAGAAAGACTTTGGCAGAGTGACAAATCCCTGGAGAGCAGAGGAAATCCAGTGGAATGAAGGTTATGAAAAATTTTATCATTATTTTGTTGCCGAAACAGCAAATAGAGAAATAATTGCAACTCTCGGGATGTATGTTTATAACGGTACGGCTACTGAGATTGCATCCTCAATGAGTAAAAAAGCGTACATAGAAAAAATACCGGCTCAAGATTTACTACACTGGGAAATGATCTTGGAAGCAAAGAGGCTGGGTTGCCATACATTTGACTTGGCAGGAGTTAATCCTAATCCGGTCGATTCCAAAGAAAAAGGCATTAAACAATTTAAAGATAAATGGGGTGGTGTATATACCGAGTACTATACATATGAGAAAGTATCCTCGAAATTTAGAGCCAAATTAACTGGTTTATTAGTGTCTCTTTATCATAAATTACATAGGTATTAAGGATTCACTGTTGAAACATAAATTGGCCATCGTTTAATATGACAAAGAAAAGAAAAATTCCATTTATTGAATATTACCTTGGAATATTTACTAGCAAAGACGATAGAATTTTGGATGTGGGCTGCGGACCGGCAAGGTATAGAAATGCAACAAAATTTAATTATATAGGAATAGATCTTACAAAGGAAGATTATTCAGCTGGAATAAAAAGAAATGTTGACGTGGTCGCTTCAGCAGAAGATATTCCGTTTATAGAAAAAACCTTTGATCTTGTTTTTGCAACTTCCACATTTTACCAAGTTTTTAATTATCAAAAAGCATTAAGTGAAATATATAGAGTAATAAAGCCGGGAGGGAGAATTCTATTGTTCGATTATAACAAACAGATTCAGAAAAGACTTGAAAAAAGTGAGAATCATAACCTTCCATGCTGGACACAATTCGAATTAATGAATCTAATAAAAAAATTCGGTTTTATTGATTGTAAAATGCTAACAAGAACTGCACATAAAACTTTTTTTATTGAAAAATATTTTTGGCTTTTTTATCAAAGTTTTTTCAGCAGCTGGATAATAGTTACAGGAAAGAAGTCTTTTAAATTGAATTAATTTTTCAAATTTGTTTTTCAATATATTTAATCATGTAAATATTATTGTTATATAGATCAATGTAAATGAAAGATCATTACGGTAATAAAGTAATATATAGTTTTGCTGCACTTTTAATTATTAATTTACTGCAATTTCTTCTTGTGCCTATAATTTCAATTGGACTAGGTGTAGAAGTATACGGAATCTGGTCCCAAATTCAGGCAGCCGTAAATTTTTTACTGCCACTTGCTTTGCTTTCGCTTCCCGAGGCATTTACTAGATTTACCGCGGCAGAAAAAGATAAATCCGTTGTAGCCACTAATTACTATACGGTACTTTTTACCGTTGTGACGGTAGGAGTTGTAATAGCACTGATTTTTTATTTGCTTGCACCGATTATCAGCGAAACATTTATAAAAACGGAATTTAGTACAATACGACTGTTTCAAACCGCTTCTTTTTTGATAATTGCTCAAACTATTAATAAACATTCTTTAGGTTACTTCCGTACTTTCCAGGATGAAAAACTTTATTCGGCAATTCTTGTTATACAGAATCTAGTTTTAATATTAGCTGCTATTATATTGATAAATTATAATTACGGTTTAAAAGAAATTATCCTTTCATTAATTATAGTCTATAGTGTTGTATACATTTTGACTCAGGTGTTAATTATAAAAGACATCGGTTTTAAGCTACCCGACATCAGGATTTTGAAACCTTTGCTTTTATTCAGCTTGCCTTTGTTACCCATGGGTTTTTTTAACATAATAAATAATATTTCCGATAGATATATTATAGGATATTATTTACCGGTCATGGAAGTTGCCAAATACTCTGCTGGATATAGTCTAGTAATGGTAGTACAATTTTTATATGCACCATTCTTTCTTTTTCTATTTCCCAAAACAACTAATTTGTGGGAATCAAAAGATTTTCACACAATGAATAAAGTGATGAATTATTCTAATAAATTGCCACTATTTGTCGCGATACCTGTTGTTTTTGCTTCAGGATTATTATATAAAGAATTTTTGTTGTTAATCACTGGTCAAATATTAGATATATCTTTTTTGTTGATTCCTGTAATTTGTGTTGGATATATATTCTTGTTTATAGGAGAAATCTATGCTTATGTTTTAATTACTGCAAAAGTGACGAATTATATTATGAAGGGGTATATTATCGCTAGTACAATTAATATTGTTGGGAATATTATATTAGTTCCTATAATAGGTATAATTGGAGCAGCTTTAATAACTCTATTAACCTTCTTTGTGCAGATGCTTTATTTTATTATTAAGTCAAATAAATATTATAAATTACAGCTAGATTGGAAATTCTTATGGAAATCGATTATTTCTGCAGTTTTTATGATTATTTGTATTTATTTTCTTAAGCAAGAATTATGGGGAATTGACAATTCAATTCTTCTTTTGATTATGACGATAGTAGGTGCGTTGATTTACATCTTGACCTCATTTTTATTTGGTGTGATCAATAAAGATGAAATACTATTAGTTAAAAGTTTGATATTGTTTAAGTTGTTAAAAAACCAATAGTTGAGCATCAAGAACACTTTTTTAAAGTGGGATTAAAATATGCAAAAAGATAAAGTTGAGGAAGTACTTAATTTACAGCACAAAAAAATTCTTAGAATCTTAAACGACAATTATAGAAAGATCTTAGATCTTGCATGCGGATTAGGTTTCCTATCTTATAATTTAAGTGAGAAATATCCACACGCCGAAGTAATTGGTATTGATGGAGACAATTCATATATAGAAAGATCATCTAAATTTTTTAAAAGTAACAATCTACGATATAAATACTCATTAATTGAAGATATTGAAGAAAGAAACTTCGATTTAATTGTCTTTTCTGGAACAATTGAGCATTTGCCTAATGTAGGAATTCAATTAAAAATAATAAACAAAATTATGGATGATAATGGTACCTTAATAATAACTACCGATAACGCACATTATATAAAGTTCATCCTTACCGGAATATATTATTCTTTTACAAAGAAAAGACCTTCATTATATATGTGGCACAATCAGGAAGGTAGATATCTCTGGTGGAACCATCATATTTACAGCTGGACCCTTTCTACTTTATCTACATTACTATATTTATACGGCTTTAAGCTTGAAAATTATTGGTTCTGCACCAACAAGTTGAGCAACAAATTTACGGATAATATATACTCTTTGATAGGGTTGATAATTCCTGCATTTAGAAAGTATCTCATATTAAAACTTACAAAGTTTTCTGAGCCTACTATTTTAGAAATAGAAAAACCAATTACTGATTAGTAATATATAGAGAAACAATGGTATCTTCTCTGAAAAATAATCATAGCTTCAGTTGTCATGGGTACTATATTGTTTCTAATAAGGCCTCTATTAGTTCCATTAGAAGATCTATCAACAATAGTAATATTAATTCCAGTAGGAGTCCTAATTTATGTAAGCATAGTTATACATCTGCATACTATCGTTCAAGAAGAATAAAATTTGTTAAGAAAAAAAACTTTTCAGAGGAAGGTCTTTAATGTTAATTTTTCTTCATGTCATTATTATACTGGCATTCTCAATTTTTGCCGGTTATGGAATCATCAGTCTTTTTAGTCATTTGTTTGAAATAGATAAGAATAAAAAGCTGTTCTTAATAACGCCCGTTTTCGGATACGCTCTATCGCAAATATTATTCTATCAATTATACCTTGTTTATGAAAATGCAAGAATAAGCTTTGTGTTCGCTATTCTGATCATCGTCATTATTAATGCCATATGTTTTATTATTATTAGCTGGAACCAGAAGATAGGAAAGACTTTAAAATCTTTTCAACCGGAAAAACATGATTATAAATTATTATGGATATTATTAGCGGTTTTCATTTTAAGTGCTTGGCAATATGTGTTGGTCGGTGAAGGATTTTATTATCATTCGGGGAACGAAGATTTTTTTGACGGTGTTAGAGGCGGAGGAGTATATTTAGTAAATACGCCGATGAAATACATACGCTATGATATGTTTGAAAATATTAATTTTGTTGCCGTTATCGATTTACAATATAGTAGTCAGGCATTTTGGCGATTGTTTCTTAATGTTGGTGGCGTAGATGGGTTTTTGTTACAATCAATTTTAAATCTCTTTTTAACTTGCATAGGTGTTTACTGGTTAGTTGTTTATGTATTCAACGGTAATAAAAATGTTGCTTTATGGATTTCATTTTGGAGCGTGGCAATAAGCTTTTATTTTGTTACCTATATGACGGGTCATATAGGTTCAATGATGTATGTATCAGTTATAACTATTCCACTTGGTTTATTTCTACTTTGGAGCCGCAAAGAGATAAAATGGGTTTGGTTAATTCTTATATATGTTTTTTTATATTTTATACACAATACTTACCCTGGACCAATTTATTTTTTAATCATTCCGGCAGTTCTCTTAGCAATTCATGAAAGGGTATTGACCCCGCTTAATTTATGGAAAAAATTCTCAGATTTCTTCGGAATTTCACTTATTAACTCTAAAAAACTGCACTTCAATAAACAAAAACTTTTACGTCAGATTATATTAATGATTTTTATTTTACTTGGAGCCTTGTTTATAATTCAATTTTCATGGAATTATTTTGAAATAAATAGGATTCAAGCAATTTTAAGACAAAACGTGAGCTGGAAAATTACTTTATTCAAAGAAATGTTTATGGTTTTTTGGGGTATATACCCTCCGGGCTCTACAGGAACAACCTCAATACTTCCATTATTTTTATCTAACGATGTAATAAATTATTCAGCGCTTTTTCTAGCCCTTGTTATATCATCAATAGCGTTTTATACCGTTTTTCATTGCCGTTTGATTAAGGAAAGATGGTTCTTGTTTATATATGGAATTCTTTTTATTTGGTTTCTTATAGTGATACGTTACTTCTGGGGAAGTAGCTATTATTTTTATAAATTTTTATATGTCCATCTGTTTTTAATTGTTATAGTATTAATATTATGGATCTATGAACGAAGAAAATATTGGAGTAAGCCGAAACGTACTATAATATTTGCGGTGTTTTATTTTTTAGGATTTTTAAATATCATTTGGGATATATCTCTTGGATTAGATTTTTATCAACGTCCGTATAATGATAAAAAAAGTATCACAGACTTTTTTGAAAAAGTACCGGATAATTTGCTTAAAAAAGCTTACCTGGATATCCCAAATGAAGTAAATAATTTAACTTTTAGACATTTGTTTAAAGACAGAGATATAGAAGTAATATATTCCAAAGAGCTTAAAGCTACAGCGCATTATTTTATCCAAGTTAAAAATATCCAAAATGCTACCAATAATTTAGTTACGCAACAGAACGTTATATATGAAAATAAAGTATTAAGAATCAGTGAGGCTGTTAAAGAAAATGACATGACGGTTTTTACTCTTTATGACCCGGATTTCGTTGCTGATATAAATATTAACTGGGTTGGTAATAAAATGACTATTGAGGGCTATTACTTAAAAAATGATACTGATCAACTGATTGATTTTATTAAAACCCAGGGACAAAATAAAAATATATATATAGACATTTTTGAAACCGAGGCTTATAATCTTATTTATAGACAATTATTAATAAATAATATAAAAGTAAATCCAAATCCGGTTGAAAGTAACTGGTTTATAAGAATTAAAGGAGATGGTGTTGTTTATTCTCCCACGAAAGGCGACTCTCTTGTTTGGAATGGACTCGTTCTTAAAATAGAAAATTTACCTGAAAGCGGAAGAATTATTAGACCCCTTAGCCATTTTAAGGATATTTCGGATCCCCACCGCCTGAATTTTACTGATATTTATTATATGATTAAAAATCGAGGCTCGTCTGTATATTTAGATATGCCACATCATGAGCACGCATATCTGTTCTTAACCGAAATGTTGGGGAAAAATGGAATATCGATTGTTGATAATCCTGATGAGTCAAGGCTTGTTCTAAGATTTAGATTGTTCCCGCCTTACGAGGAATTCAATTACATGACAGTAACTCATCCAAATGAGGATTTGCTCGCAAATGCTCGTTATCAGTCTTATTTTTTCAATTATAAGTGGACGGTCGAATTAGTAGATGTTCCTCTGGAAGGGCGCACTATGAGTGAAGAAAACATTGAAATTCTACCAATTCCTTATAGAATATTGATCGCAAGCTACAGTGAAGATTATAAACTGAAGATCCAAAATATTACTGATAATGCAAAATATATAAGACTCTTTATAGAACCTGGGCCGGGTATTGACTTCAAGAATTTTATTTTAAAGGTTGGTAATGGTAAAGATATTTCTAATAATTATTTAATAACATATCCGCAGACACTTCTCAACATTCCATTGAAAGATTACGGCGTAGCTGATAGTAGTGTCTTTGAGTTGAAATTGGAAAGTGTCGATTTAATAGGGCATTCTCTATTACCACTAGAAGAAAGATATCTAAATTATGTTATAGTGGGTGCAGAACTTACAGATAATATTGATACTTATTCAGATTATGCCTTAAAGGTAATTAATCACGAACCTTTATCTATTGTTTCTATTCTTTTAGATAGAATTTTGGGTATTAAGGGACTAAAAAGAGAAGAAATTGATATTATAGATAGAACCAATACTAATAATATAATATTTGGTATGGGGTGGTATCCAATTGAATCACTCAATCATGAAACATATCGGTGGGTTGGTGATAATACAGCAGAAATTGTATTAAAGAATATTGATAAGAAAAATAATGTTGTCCATGTAGCTATTGAACCTGGTCCGTCTTGTGGAGGAAAACCGCTCAAATTAAAAGTTTACAACAAAGATCAAATAATTAAAGATGAAGTTGTAAATGGAAGAAGTAATTTTGAGATACAAATACCTGAAGAAATATATGAGAATAATAAGGAGCAAATAATATTAAAACTAGTAGCAGAAACAGTAAACACAAAGATAGCTTCGGATTCTAGAATATTAAATTACAGGGTATTCAATATTTCATTGAAGGAAGCGGCACCTCAACAAAAAACAATTATTGATAAAGCATATCATAATAAGATAAACCTTGGTGGTGGTTGGTTTCCATTTGAAGAATATAAAGAAGTATCTTTTCAATGGGTAGGGCAAGAGGCTGCAGAGATTGTATTGAATAATATAGATGATAAACAAAATATTGTTCAACTTAATCTTGAACCCGGACCGGGCTGCGGAGGTAAACAACTCAACTTAAAAATTTACGGTAATAATAAATTAATAAGAGAAGAAATTATTCAAGGGAGAAAGAATATTGAAATAAAACTACATGAAGAATTATATAAAAATAATAAGAATGTAGTTTTAAAATTGATTGCAAAAACTGAGAATACTAAAATAGCTTCAGACCCAAGGATATTGAATTTAAGAGTATTCAATATTTCATTAAAAAAAGCAACAGCCCCTGAAAAAACAATTATTGATGAACCCAGCCTTGATAACTTAAGCCTTGGTAATGGCTGGTATCCGTATGAAATCTATGAAGGCGAATCATTCCAATGGGTTGGGAAAGAAGCGGCAGAGATTATTTTTAGAAATTCTGATAATGATTTTAAAAAAATTGCACTAAATCTTGAGCCTGGTCCAAGCTGTGGTGTGGATCCATTAAAATTAAGTGTGTTCATAAATGAAAAGTTAATAGATAGATATAATCTTCTTGACAAGAAGACCATTGAAATAGATCTAATAAAAAATAAAAACTATATAAAGAATGGGAGAACTATAATTAGGTTAGTACCATCAACAAAGAATGTTATAGTTCCTGGAGATACCCGGATACTTAATTTCAGAGTATTTAAAATCAGCCTTAATGAAAGCAATTAGTCTCTTCTTTAACAATATCTTAATAATAGGAAAGGTTCAACATTTGTGAAATCAAAAATATTTCAGCACCTATTTTTTATCTTAGGAATTCTTTACTGGGCTTTTTGCAGTCACTATCATGTTGTTATCACTGAAATACTAACTGATTGGATGGATACTCCTTATGGTAGATTTCTACCGAGAGAATATGTTTATGAATTTTCTGCATTTTTATTTTTTGTAACGTTATTATTCATTTTATATAAATCTATTAAAGGTACTTCCAGAATAAAAACTCTTCTATACTGGTTTTTTGTATTCTTGAGTGTTGTATTATCTTATCGATTTTTAATAACTGTTCCTATCGAAATTGTTCATTTTCCTCAATATGCATTACTTTCAATTATTCTCGCTTATTCATTAGATAGAGAAAAAAATAAATTTTTAATACTCAAGATTTTATTTATTGTTACAATACTCGGAATTCTAGATGAATTTTACCAATATGTTTATTTAACAAAGAAGTCATCACACTATCTTGATTTCAATGATTTTTTCTTGAATCAAGTTGGAGCCTCTATAGGCATACTTATCTATTACGGTTTTAGTAGAGAACCTAAAATTGACGAAAATATTAAAAAGTTCACTATTCCAATAAAAA